>Ga0116144_10000373_pt1 | contig 60352 bp, 51 predicted proteins | sample AD_UKC035_MetaG_FD_89746 | JGI IMG/M metagenome (GOLD analysis project Ga0116144, IMG submission 89746) | Active sludge microbial communities of municipal wastewater-treating anaerobic digesters from USA - AD_UKC035_MetaG | ecosystem: Engineered > Bioreactor > Anaerobic > Digestate | place: USA...
CAGGCCAATCCGTTCGTAGTAACGCAGCGTATCTTGCGAAATACCGTATCGTTCACTAACCTCAGCGATTTTCATAGGCTCACCTCTGAATGATAGTGTAACACCTAGAGCCAACTCCAAGTCAAGGGTTAGTTATGATTTCATGCCACCGAAATCTATTTTGTCAAGGATTCGGGAGAAAAGGATTGTCAATGCAAGACGGGGAAACAACAGGTTGCGCAGCATACGGATGTCCCCAGCCTGTCCAAGCAAGGTCTTGGGTATTAAAGTGAAAACTCGGAGATTAACTCCGAGTTTTCCTGTACCCCCACGGGGGTGACGAATACGAACGCCTGGCAAAGCCGTCAGACAGCTTAGCCCAGTTCCTGCTAGCCTCTCCCCTATCCGGCTCCAAGTTGGATATCACGCGCGACAAAAGCGTCCCACGTAACATCGAGATTGAGTCATGAACTACCTACTAGATACCTGCATGCTGTCTGAGTTTACCCGCCGCCAGCCAGAGCCGCGCGTGGTAGATTGGCTCAACTCGATTGATGAAGAAAAACTGTTCATCAGCGTCATCACCATAGGGGAGATCCAGCGTGGCATTGAGCGCCTGCCCAATTCGCATCGTAAAACTGAATTGCTGGTTTGGATGAATACGGGCCTGCTCACACGCTTTGCCGGTCGTATGGTGTCCATTGACGCGCCTACAATGTTCCTATGGGGCTCATTGGTCGCGCGGTTAGAGGGCGCCAGCCAGCCCCTGAGGGTGATGGATTCGCTCATCCTTGCCAGCGCCCTGCAGAACAACCTGATCATCGCTACCCGCAATGTGGCTGATTTCTTGCCTGGCGGTGTGCAGGTGATCAATCCGTGGGAATAATTATAGTACGAAGCTCACCATTCGATCACTTCCACTGCCCGGGCGACTCCATTCTCGCGCCGGATGCGCTCGCCCAGTACGGCTGCCTGCTGACGCATGGCTGTATCGGTCAGCGCGGTCTGAATCGCCTGGGCCAGGCGTTCTGCTGTCAGGCGCTGGAGTGGAATGGGGCGCGGCCCCACTCCCAACTCGAAGACGCGCTGTCCCCAGAATGGCTGGTCGCCCATAAAGGGGGTAACGATAGATGGAACGCCTGCCGACAGGCCAACGGAGGTTGTCCCGGCCCCACCATGATGCACGATTGCAGCCATACGGGAAAACAGCCAGCTAAAAGGGATCGAGCCAATCATGCGCACCGTGTCCGGAAGGTCTTTCTGGCTCAGGCCGCCCCACCCAGCAGATAGCACCCCGCGCTGCCCGGTACGCGCCAGAGCATCTACAACCAGTCGGGTGGTATCTTCGGCTTTGCTGTTGGTCATGCTGCCAAAGCCCACGAAAACCGGGGGCGAGCCAGAATCTAAGAAATCTACCAGGCTGGCGGGAGGCTCCCAACCGGCAGGTGGATCCAGGAACCAGTAGCCGGTTACATGCACCGCCGGCCCCCAATCCGCCGGCGGCGGCAGCACCAGCGGGCTGTAGCCGTACAAAACGGTTTGCTGCTGCCGGTTGATGGATGCGAACGGTCCCCACCACGAGGCCGGCGGCAACCCAAGGACCTCGCGGCGGGCTTTGGTGTCGGCGGCGCGGTAATTTTGCCACAGCATTTGTTGGGCAATGTGGTGAGATAAGTGATTGGCCCACCCCGGCAGGTGTATGGGTGGCAGCGGCGCCAGAGTGTTGGGGAAGGCTCGGGTGGGCGTTAAGGGGAAATAGAAGGCAGGAATAAAGGGAATGCCCAGCTTTTCTGAGAGGGCCAACCCTACAAACAGGCCGCCCGGACCTGCAATCAGCCGGTTAGAATCCTGGCTGGCCTCTAGCCCGCTTTGAGAAGCCCGGTTCACCAATACCTCGGCTGCCTGGCCCATGCTCTTCAGGATCTTAAGAAAACTTCCTTGTTTTATGAGTCCTTCCACCTGCTGCGCCACATCTTGCATTTGCCCGCCCATGTCTACAAAATGGAGGCCATAAGTGATTACCAACTCGCGAAAATCTTGCGTGGTCAGGATCTGCACCGAGTGACCGGCATCCTTGAGGCCCTTTCCGAGCGCCACGTATGGCTGCACATCGCCCCGGCTGCCGGGCGCAATGATGGTAATCTTCATGAAATCTCTCCTCGGTGCTAACTTTTATAATTCTACAATGAAACACTACAATAATTATAGAATTCGATTATAATGCTCTTGAACGAGTTGTCAAGGGAGGCAGTTCCATGAACGGATTTGAACGCCGTAAAGAACAGAGTAAAGAAGATATCCGCCGCGCCGCGTGGGAGTTGTTCAGCCAGTTTGGTGTTGACAAGGTCAGCATTGCAGATATCGCGCGCAAGGCGGGCGTTTCACAGGCAACGATTTATAATAATTTTGGCAACAAGGAAGCGTTGGTACGGGGGTTTGTGACCGGCGCTGTAGAACACCTGGTCAGCAGCGCTCAGGAGATCTTGACCCCCAAAATGTCATTCCAAGAAAAAATGGCCGCTGTTATCCGGTTCATTTCCGAGATGATGGCCTCTGGTCAGCCATCCGCCGCAGAACGGGTGATTTTCAGTAGCCTGGACCTGCAAAATGACCCCGAGATCAAGAAAATTCGCACGGCGGCGCAGGAGAAAATGACCGGCTTGATGTTGGGCTTGATTCAGGAGGGGAAAGAGCAGGGACAGGTTAACCCCAAGCTCTCCGAGGCTGTCCTGCGCATTTATTTTGCAGTTTTCATGGATGCTTTCAGCAGCTCTCAACTCCAGCAACAGTTTTATCAAAACCCCAGCCTGGTGCAGGAGTTAGGTTCACTCATGATGCATGGGCTTAGCAGACAGCAAGGATAGAGGTTTGGCCGCCGTTCTATGCAACTTATCTCATAGAACGGCTGTGATAATGTAAAACGACCGGTGATTAGCCGGTCGTTTTGCTCTGTGCCCCCACGGGGTACCGTCCGTTAACGTGTCTTAGCCGCGAAAGGGTATGGGCTGGGAGAAACGCCAATCGCTATTCATTGCATTAATTTATCATTGATGATAATATTCCGACATGGAATTCGAGCACATCTTGGAGTTGGCTGGTGAGGAACCGGTCTTTGAAACCGCCCTGTTGTTGGCAGGGGAGGTCAACCCGTATAACATACGCTTGCAGCTTACCCGTTGGACGAACAGCGGCCGGCTCTATCAACTCCGCCGCGGTCTGTACGCCATTGCCCCGCCCTATCAAAAGGTAAAGCCACACCCCTTTCTGATCGCCAACCGCATGCAGCGCGCTTCGTATGTCAGCGGGCAATCAGCCCTGGCTTTTTATGGGCTGATCCCCGATACCGTGCAGGCCACCCTCAGTGTGACGGCTGGCCGCCCGGAGCGGTTGGAGACGCCATTGGGCGTTTTTGAATTCCGGCATGTCAAGCCGGAACTACTGCGCGGCTACCGCATGACGGCGCTGAACGGTCCAAAAATCCCCGAACAACAGGCCCTGGTAGCTAGGCCCGAAAAAGCCTTGTTGGACCTGGTGTATTTGCAGCCCGGTGGAGATACCCTGGCATACTTGCGTGAACTGCGCCTGCAAAACCTGGAACATTTGGATATAGACGAACTCCACCGCCAGGCCGAAACCTTCAACACCCCAAAGCTGCGCCGGGCCGTCAATGTTATTACCAACCTGGCGTGGAACGATACCCGGGAGTATGAAGCCCTATGAAAGAATATTTATCAGAATTGGTACGGCAGGCATCCACGCCTTTGCAAGGCCACAACGTAGCCCGTGAGTACCTGCAAGCCCGCATCCTGGCTGCTTTGCAACGTGCCGGGGCGATGATCCCGCTGGCCTTTCACGGCGGCACCGCCCTGCGCTTTCTGTACACCCATGGGCGTTACTCTGAGGATTTAGACTTCGCCCTGGAAGGCCACCGCGGCAGCGGCGACCGCGGTCGCTACGACTTTCGCAGCTACCTGCAAGCAATTCGAGCCGAGCTGACGACGGAGGGCTATCTTATCGAACTCAAGGTCAGCGATCAAAAGACCGTCCACAGCGCCTTCGTGCGCTTCCCTGGCCTGTTGTACGAGTTAGAGTTGTCCGGACAGCAAAGCGAGGTTTTGGCTGTAAAAATCGAAGTGGATACTAACCCACCTGCTGGCGCCGGGCTGGCGACTACCGTGGTGCGCCGCTTTGTGGTGCTCCAACTTCAGCATCACGATAAGCCCTCGCTGCTGGCCGGCAAGCTGCATGCCATCTTGCAGCGCGCCTACACCAAAGGCCGCGACCTTTACGACCTGCTCTGGTACCTGAGCGACCCGGCCTGGCCGCCGCCCAACTTGACCCTGCTCAATAATGCCCTGGCGCAGACCGGCTGGCAGGGTGAAACGTTGACCGGCGCCAACTGGCGGGACCAGGTGCGCCAACGCCTGCGCCACCTGGATTGGCAGAACATCCAGGCAGATGTGCGCCCGTTTGTTGAGCCGGGCTTTGATTCGAATCTGTTGAGCCTAGAAAACCTGGAACGGGTGTTGGAGAAATAAAAAAAAACTCCTGTCCTATTCTGAATAAGACAGGAGTTCGAGCCAGGTGCCCCCACAGAGATTCGAACTCTGGTTTTAGCCTTGAAAGGGCTGCGTCCTGGTCCCCTAGACGATGGGGGCAATTGCGTACTGAGCGACGGGATTTTACCATTACCTGCTTTAGGGGTCAAGGAGAATTTTCCAGCAATTTCAGGGAACTTGCAAGGAAAACTGGACAAATCGAGCACTCTCAAGTAAAATTACGCGCCGTGAATATGATCTGGGCATCTATGTAGGATTGTTCGGTCATTTTCCGAATGTTCCAATAGATGATAAGTTTTTTGGAGGAATACTTTGGCTAATACCAAGTCTGCTATCAAACGTGTACGTCAGAACCCCAAGCGCCGCCTGCGCAACCGCTTCTACACCGGCCGCGCTCGCGCCACCGTCCGCGACGCTCGCACCGCCATGGATTCGGGCACCCCTGAGGACGCCCGCACCGCCACGCTGGCTGCCATCAGCGCCCTCGACAAGGCTGCCGAAAAGGGTATTCTGCACCGCAATAACGCATCGCGCCGCAAGAGCCGCCTGATGCGTCGTTTGGCTCAAATCGAAAAGAGCGCCTAACGCCAAGCCGGGGCAAGCCCGGTTGACCCCAATTGGCTCTCTCGGTTGGGGACCTACTTCTGGCAAGTTCGCCAGCGGGAGCGTTTAGGCGCTCCCGCTTTTTTCGTATCAAGGTGGTGACCTATGTTCGAGCAAGAACAGCAAGCCATTACCGATCAGATCCGCACCCTATGCGCCGGGCGCGGCCTGCCCGCACCTGAGCTGACCTGGAGCCCCATCCCCTTCAGCGGCGAATGGGGCATTTCCACTTCCTTCTTCCAATTGGCCGCAGTGGAAGGCCGGATGATCAAAGAACAGACCGGCCAGGGCATCAACGTGCCCCAGCGCGCCCAAGAGCTGGCTGCCCTGGCAGCCGAGCACCTGGGCAAGCCGGCCGGTTTTGCGCGCCTTGAGGCGGTGAAGGGCTACCTGAACCTGTATTTCGACCCGGCCGAGTATGCCCAGCGCGTGGTTGAAACAGCCCTGGCCCAAGGGGCTCAGTTCGGCCGCGGAGCGCCCAAAGGCCAGCGCGTGATGGTCGAATTCTCCCAGCCCAACACCCACAAGGCCTTCCACGTCGGCCACCTGCGCTCCGCCATCTTAGGCGATGCCCTGGCCCGCATTCTCGAATATGCCGGCTACGATGTGGTGCGCGCCAATTACCTGGGCGATATGGGCCTGCACGTGATCAAATGGCTGTGGAATTATATGAAGCACCATGCCGGTGAAAAACCCACCAGCGACACCACGCGCTGGATGGGCGAGATCTACGCCGAAGCCAACCGCCGCCTTGAAGAAAACCCCGAGCTGGAAGCCGAAGTGCGCGCCCTGTACGTGCGCTGGGACCACCGAGAGCCCGACGTGGTAGAAGCCTGGCAGCGCACCCGCCAGTGGTCGCTGGATGGATTCGAGGAAATGTACAAAACCCTCGATATTCGCTTCGACCGCATGTACTTCAACAGCGAAGAGGAACAGCCCGGCAAACAGGTGGTGGATGAGCTCTTGCAGCGCGGCATTGCCATTGACGAACGGCCCGACGGCCCCGTGATCGTCAAGCTGGACGAACTGCTGGGCCTGGACAAAGAAAAGTACCGCGTCCTGGTGGTGCTGCGCTCTGATGGCACGGCCCTGTACTCCACCGAAGACCTGGCCCTGGGCATCAAGAAGTTTACCGAATACCCCGACATGGCCAAGTCCATCTACGTGGTCGATACGCGCCAATCGCTGCACTTCCAGCAGATCTTCAAGACCCTTGAGCTGGCCGGCTACCCCTGGGCCGACCGCTGCCTGCACCTGAACTACGAGATCGTCAACCTGCCCGGCAACGTGGTCATGGCTTCGCGCGATGGCACCGTGGTGCTGCTAGAAAACCTGATCCGCGAGGCCATCCAGCGCAGCCGCCAGGTGGTAGAAGAGAAGAACCCCGATCTGAGCGAGAGCCAGAAACAGGATGTGGCCCGCGCCGTGGGCCTGGGCGCCCTGCGCTACCCCATGCTGGCACGCGATCATGCCAAGGTAGTCACATTTGATTGGGAAAGCGCCCTGGATTTCAACGGCCAGGCGGCCCCCTACATCCAATATGCCCACGTGCGCGCCAACAGCATCTTAAGGCGGCAAGAAATTGAGCAGGTCGAGGACCTGGCCCTGGCCAATTTTCAACACCAATTGGAGCCCACCGAGATCCAGCTCATCGACATCCTCTCGCGCTTCCCGTCTGAGGTGCAGCGCGCCGCCAGCGAATACCGCACCCTGCACATCACCAACCTGGCCTACGAGTTGGCCAAATCGTTCTCCGATTTCTACAATGCCTGCCCGGTGCTCAAGGCCCAGCCGGCCGTGCGTGATGCCCGCCTGCGCCTGGTGGCTGCCACCCGGCAAACCATTGCCAATGCACTCAACCTGCTGGGCATCGAGGCCCCGCCGGTGATGTGACCAACCAGGAAACGGCATCCAGTAAAATGGCATGCCGTTTCCTTCTTTTTATGACCTTTTTACATGACCTTTGGCACTAACGCACCCGGCAAGGGTGGGTGTACAATAAAACCTATCGTTTACCAACCATTTTCAAATAAGGAGAGCAATTTCGAATGTCCCCTATTCGCACAATCATCATGGGCGCCGCAGGGCGCGATTTTCATAACTTCAATGTCTTCTTCCGCGACAACCCCACTTACGAGGTAGTTGCCTTCACCGCCACCCAGATCCCCGACATTGAAGGGCGTGTTTATCCGGCCGAGCTGGCTGGCAAGCTGTATCCCAAAGGCATCCCAATCCATGCCGAAAGCGACCTGCTCAAGCTCATCAAAGAGCTCAAAGCCGAAGAGGTTGTCTTCGCTTACTCTGACGTGATGCACGAGAACGTCATGCACAAGGCTTCGGCGGTCATGGCGGCGGGTGCCGATTTCCGCATGATGGGCACGAAAAACACCCAGGTTAAATCCACCAAGCCCGTCATCTCCATCTGCGCTGTGCGCACCGGTTGTGGCAAAAGCCAGACCACCCGCCGCGTTTCGCTCATCCTGCGCGAGATGGGCTTCAAAGTGGCTGCCATCCGCCACCCCATGCCCTACGGCGACCTGGTCAAGCAGGCCGTTCAGCGCTTTGCCACCTACGAAGACCTGGACAAGCACGAATGCACCATCGAAGAGCGCGAAGAGTACGAACCGCACATCGATAACGGCGTGATCGTGTATGCCGGTGTGGATTACGAAAAGATCCTGCGCGCGGCCGAGAAAGAGGTCGATATCGTCCTGTGGGATGGCGGCAACAATGACTTCCCCTTCTACGTCTCTGACCTGCAGATCGTGGTCGTTGACCCGCACCGCCCCGGTCACGAAAAATCCTATCACCCCGGCGAAACCAACACACGTGCCGCTGATGTCTTCGTCATCAACAAGGTCGATACCGCCGATGCCGAAAACGTGATGAAGATCCGCGAGAACCTGCGCGAGCTCAACCCCAATGCCATCGTCATCGAAGGCGCTTCCCCGCTCTTCGTGGACGACCCGGCTGCCATCCGCGGCAAGCGCGTCCTGGTCATCGAAGACGGCCCCACCCTGACCCACGGCGAGATGGCCTACGGCGCCGGCTACGTAGCCGCCCGCCGCTTCGGCGCTGCCGAGATTGTGGATCCCCGCCCCTTCGCGGTCAAGTCCATCAAGGCTACCTACGAAAAGTACCCCAAGACCGGCCCCATCCTGCCTGCTATGGGCTACGGTGAAGCACAGATGCGCGACCTCGAAGCCACCATCGCCAAGGCCGATGTGGATATGATCGTCATCGGTACGCCCATCGACCTGACCCGTGTCATCAAGATCAACAAGCCTGCCCAGCGCGTGCGCTATGAGCTGCAAGAGATCGGCCAGCCGACCCTGGACGACATCCTGAAGGCCAAGTTCGGGAAATAAACTCCAAAGACCGGAAATGATAAAGCTGTGCGATGCACAGCTTTATCATTTCCGGAAGCGATTCTATGAACTATATCTACTTCGGCGACAACCTGCCCATCCTGAAAGACATGCCCGCCGAAACGGTGGATCTGATCTACATCGACCCGCCATTTAACACCGGCAAGGTTCAGTCGCATACCGCCCTGAAAACGGTGCGCAGCGAAGACGGCGACCGCAAGGGCTTCCAGGGCCAGGCTTACCAGACCATCGCCCTCGGAACCCGCGCCTACCAGGATGTCTTCACCGGCGGCGCAGAGCTTTCACCCGATATCCAGCAGGCTTACGAAAAGGTCGCCCCTTATACCAGCCTCGAATTCATCGAAGGCTTCTTGCGCCCGCGCCTGGTCGAAGCATACCGCATTCTAAAACCCCACGGCAGCCTGTACTTCCATATCGATTACCGCGAAGCCCATTACTGCAAGATCCTGCTGGATCAAATCTTTGGGCGCGATAGCTTTATTAATGAAATCATCTGGGCCTACGATTACGGGGGCAAATCAAAACGCCGCTGGCCTGCCAAGCACGATACCATCTTCTACTACGCCAAAGACCCCCAGCATTACACCTTCAACAGCCACGACGTAGACCGCGAGCCCTACATGGCCCCCGGCCTGGTGGGCCCCGAAAAAGCCGCCCGCGGCAAGCTGCCCACCGACTGCTGGTGGCACACCATTGTGGGCACCAACAGCAAAGAACGCACCGGCTACCCCACCCAAAAGCCGGTGGGGGTGATCAACCGTATCCTGCGGGCCTCATCTCTGCCCGGACAGGTGGTGATGGATTTCTTTGCGGGCAGCGGCACGGTGGGAGAATGCTGCTTGCAGTTGGGGCGCCAGTTCATCCTGATCGATAATAATCCTGAAGCGCTAGAGATCATGTCCAGGCGCTTTACAGGGATTGCAGACATCACCTGGAGCACTAAATAATCCGGATCGTACTGCCCCGCTCCGTTTTTTCCACCTCAATCCGGTTCGGGAAGGCATCTTTTAACTCGTCGATGTGGGTAACAACCAGGATCTTGGCAAAATCGGCCTTGACCAGGTTGATGGCTTCCACCAGGCGCTGGCGGCCCAGGGCATCCTGGCTGCCAAAGCCCTCGTCGATCACCAGGGTCTGCAGGCGGGCCCCGGCGCGCTGTGCCAGCACCTCTGAAAGCGCCAGCCGGATGGCAAAATTGACCCGAAAAGCCTCGCCGCCTGAGAACATCTCATAGTCGCGCATCCCAACCCCATCTGAGATCTGGATATCGAGCGTCTCGCGCAGGTCGTCGCGGCTCTTATCCTTATACGCCGCCTGGGTCACAAAGCGCACCGTCATTGTGCCGCCGCTCAGGCGTTCCAGCAGTTCATTGGCGCGATTTTCGATCTGCGGCAGAGCCTGCTCCACCAACAAGGCCGGCACCCCATCTTTACCGAAGGCCCGGTCAAGCTGCTTGTAGCGGGCCGATTGGCGAGCCAGTTCTTCGCGCTGTGCAGCCAGGGCCTGGCGGCGCTCCTTGAGATCATCCAACACCAGCACCTTCTGGCGGGCAGCGCCCACTTCCAGGCGCAGGCGGTTCTCCTGTTCCTGCACGTTCAGTAGTTCGGCCTCGGCCGCTTCCAGGTCAGGCGCACCGGCATCAGCCTCAGCCAACGAGGCCGCCGCCAGGTCATGCTCTTGCTGCTGGCGGGCCAGCTCAGCCGAAAGCCCGGCATGCTGCGTCTCCAGCTCGCCGATCTCCCTTTCCAGGGGCGACAGGGCAGCCCGGGCCTTCTCCAGGGCGTGGAATTCTTCTTCTACCAGCCGGCCCTCCGCCTCTGCCTGGCGAGCAGCTTCGTGGGCAGCCAGGTCATAACCCAGCCGGGCCAGTTCAGCATCCACTTCTGCCAGGCCGGCACGCGCCGCGGCGGCATAGGTCTCATCGCGCAAAGCCTGCTCCACCTCAGCCAGGCGCGCCGCGCCTTGGTCCTGCCAGGCTTGCAAGGCCTGGGCGGCCTGCTCTTGCTGGGCAGTGCAGCGCGCCAGGACCTGGCTTTGCTCCAGGCGCTGCTGTTCCACCGCCGCCAGGCTCTTGACCTGGGCTTCTAAGGCCGCCAACTGCTGCTCGCCCTCTCGCAAGAGGGCCTGGTTCAGGCGGTAGCGATCGCCCAGCACCTTGCCCTGGGTGGTCAATCGTTCAATGAGCGCCTGGCGGTCTTCATCACCCAGCGGCTGCCCGCACAGTGGGCAGAGCGGGCTCTCGAACCCTTCAAGCTGATCGATGCGCTCCTTCAGCTCATCCATCTCAGCTCGCAAGCGCGGGTTTTCGGCCCGCGCCTCAGCCTGCGATTGGCGCGCCGCCTCCAACTGCTCTTGCCAGCCGGCGCGCTGGGCCAGGGCGGCCTCAGTTTCAGCCAGGGCCTTATTAAGCGCAGCAATCTCGGCTTGCAGGGCCTGGCTGGAGGCCTGCTGGGTTTCTGCCGCGGCGGCCTGAGCCTGCAAAGCACTCAACTCTTGGGCCAGGCGGGCCTTTTCGGTCTCGATCTCGGTCAGCGGGGCTGTACGGCGCTGTTCGTGCTCGCGGAAGCGCTCTGCCGCGGCGTTCCAATGCTCCAGGTCGGCGCGGCGGGCCTGCCATTCTTGATAAGCCGTTTCAACCTGGGGCGCACGCGCCAGCCGCTCGGCGTAGGCCATGCGCTCAGCCTGGCGCAGCGCCAGGCGCTCGCCCAGGTCGCTCAAACGGCGGGCAGCAGCCTCGGCCTGGCGCGCCAAGGTCTCTACCAGGCGGCGTTGTTCTGCCAGCGTGGCCGCCGACTTGCGCAGCGCTTCAACCGCCAGCACTTGAGCGGCGCGCACTTTGGCCAGGCGTTCCATCTCGGCCTGGTAACTTTCCAGGCGCTCCCGGCGGGTTTCTTCTTCACCCAGCTCGGCGTTGATCTCAGCCATGCGCCCATCCAGGCTGCTGATATCCGCTTCTACCTGCTTGCGGCGCTCGGCTGCCCGTTGGCGGTAGGTCTCCCACACTTCCAACCCCAAGATGCTGCTCAAGATGCGCTTACGCTCACCCGGCGCCCGGGTGGTGAACTGATCGGCATTGCCTTGCAAGAAAAACGAGGCGTTGGTAAAGGTATCGTAATCCATGCGCAGGGTCTGCTCGATGCGTACCTGGGTCTCCCGGTTGGCATGTTCGGTCAAAGGCTTCCAGGTTTGCCCATCTACCTGGCAGATAGAAAATTCCAGTTGGGTGGTCTTGCCGCGTGGCAGGCTGCGCTGGACACGGTACATATTCTGTTCATATAAAAAAGTGAAGATCACCTCGGCCGCGTTGGCCTGGGCATTGATGACAGACTGGTCGCGCTTGCGGGCCTGCCCAAACAAGGCCCAGGTGATGGCATCTAGGATCGAGGACTTGCCGGCCCCGTTTGAGCCAGAGATGCAGGCCAGGTCGAAGCGCGTGAAATCCAGCTCAGCCGGTTCACGATAAGAGAGAAAACCTGTTAGGGAAAGATGGATGGGGATCACGAGTGTAGTATAACATTCAGACTTTATTTTATCCATAAATCGGGTACAATCTCCCCATGCCCGATCTACCCACCAGCAGTGCCCCACCCGTCACCAGGGCGCGCCGCCTGGCAGCCGCGTTGAGCCCGACCTTTGATTCGTACTACCTGATGAGCGCCTTCCTGCTGGTGCTCTTTTTGATCAGCTACATCTGGTGGCCCCTGGCAGAGGAATACCTTTCTTACATCCCCTGGCAAGGTGCATGGTGGCGCTACATGGATTGGCTGCTGCTGGGCATCTTCTTCGCCATGTCGGCCCTGATCATGGCGGGGGCCAACCTGCGGGCTGATGTCAAGATCGTGCTGGTGGGCTTTGCCGGCGGGCTGGTGATTGAGGGCTGGGGCACCCAGACCAACATCTGGCACTACTTCACCGCTGAACGCCCCCCCTTGTGGATCATCCCGGCCTGGCCCATCGCCAGCTTATCCATCGACCGCCTGGTGCGCATCCTGGATATTGCATCTGGCAGAGAGCATGCCCATGCCCACCCGGCGCAGCCAAAGCCTGGGCTGGGCCTGCAGATCGCATACTGGCTGGTCTTTGGCGCTTTTTATGCGTTGATGCTGGTCTTTGTGGCCCCCACCTTCGATAAATCCCTGACCCTGGCGGCCCTCTTCCTGGTGGCCTTCCTCATCCTCACCCCCACCGACCACCGCCTGGCTCTGTTGACCTTTGCGGCCGGGGCCGGGCTGGGTTACTTCTTAGAATTGTGGGGCACCACTCGCGAATGCTGGACTTATTACACCGGCCAAACTCCCCCCTTATTTGCAGTGCTGGCGCACGGCATGGCTGCGGTTTCCTTCTGGCGCTCGGTACGCCTGATCGAGATGCTGCTAGATAAAGTGATCCGTGCCAGGCACGGCCAAGCCACCCAATCGCCCGTCAATTGACTTATTTCACGATTCCTATATCATATAGTTAACAAAAGCTCTTCCAGCAGCCTGTCTGAATATGGAGGCCCCTCATGAAACCAACCCGTATCATGATCTTGTTAACGGCAGTTCTGGTGGCGCTGGGCATGGTAGGCCTGGCACTTGGGGGCGCAAGCCGGGCTGCGGCAGCCAGCCAGCCCAAGCTTATTGAAGCGGCACCGGCATCCACAGATACCCTGGCACAACCACAGGCAGTGATCTCCTTCACCAGTGGTGTGGTGCTGATCGATATCCCCGATAGCAGTTGCCCAGGCGATATCCTCTCGACGATCTTGGTAACACAAGATATTGCTATCCGCGATCTGAACGTGGGCGTGATCATCATGCACCAGATCCGGTCAGATCTTGACGTCAGGCTCGAAGACCCGGGTGGGATGCAGCATCAATTACTGGCCACTTCTGCCCCAGTGATGAACTTCAATGTCCTGCTGAACTCAGATGCCCCCAACGGGCCGGGCTTTCCTGATACAGAGCATATGGCGCCCCTGCCCAAGTATCTCTACACCTGGAAGCCCATTGACACGCTGACCTTTGCAAACCACCAATCAGCGCTGGGAACGTGGACTCTGCGGGTCTGCGACCATACCGCCAACAGCATACCGGGCCAACTATACGAATGGTCCTTATGGTTTTCTGATGCCCCTGAAACCCAACCTTTAAACCTGTCTTATATCGTTGCACCGGCCAAAGTAGCCTGGGGTATGCCCATCTCATACACATTTACCCTGCGCAACAATGAATCATTCTACCCCCAACCCGGCACAGTGTTCACCGACCCCATACCCACCAACACAGCTTTTGCCGGGAACCTGGTCTGCTCTCCGATCACAACCACAGCCTTCTGCGATCTGATCACCCTGCCGGGAGGCCAACCGGCAGTGCAGTGGGTTGGCGATGTGCCGGCCTTTGGCGATACCGTCATCCATTTTGACGTGCAGCCGCTAGGGGTTGGCCGGGTTACAAACGATGCCACCTACTTCAACCCTGAGATGACCGGTACTGCCAGCCTGCATACCGAGGCCTACGTGGTGCCAGATGTCTACATGATCTGGGATTTTGAAGACGGCCCGGGAGGTTTTGTACCATCCAACAGTTGGTCATGGAGCAGCACAGGCGGCCTCTTCCCGCCGCCCTTCCATTCTGGCCCCGGAACCTGGGGCACCGGCATGGCAGGCAATTATGACGATTTCGCCCTTTCAGTTCTATCCACCACCTATGACGTGACCGGCATCATCACCGAGGCGCACGTGATCCTGGAATGGTGGGAGTACTGCCGGTTAGCACCTGGCGACGTTGTAGAAATGATGGTTAACGGCTCTCTCATTGTAGAGCTCAATGATTGCACCAATAACCAATGGACTCACCAAGAATACGAGATCACCGGTTTGGTAGATGGAAATAATAGTATCGATGTGGAATGGAGGTTGGTGCCCAATGGAGACTCCATTACCGACCTCGGCTGGTTCATTGATGATGTCAGCATCCATTCTTCACCCAACCAGGTTGATCTACAGGTCATGTTGTGGGACGCCCCCGACCCGGTGTTGCCCGGAGGTGTGGTCAATTACACCCTTGAGGTCTTCAACGCCGGCCCTACCGGAACCTGGAGCGTTTCTGCCGATGCCGCTCTGCCGCTTGGGTTTAACATTACAGCCACATCGTCTGTTTGCAGTGGAACCGACAACAATCTCCTATGCGAGAGCGTGGTCCCCAGCATCTTACCTGGTGAAACCAGGCTGTTAACCTTCACCGCCACCGCCCCGGTCACCACAGGGCTGTATGTGATTAGCGCCAATGTGCACAGCGGTTACTATGATCGCAACCCCGGCAACGATTCGGCCTTTGCCGAGACCACTGTTACCGATCAGATGATCGACCTGGAAGCCCAAAAGACCGCTACTCCAGGAGAGATATTGGCCGGAGACCCGCTGTTCTACACCATCGTCATCACCAACCTAGAAACCATCAGTGTTACGGGCGTTTCGGTGGTAGATTTCTTACCAGGCGGGCTGACCTTCGAAAGCGCCGCCCCGCCTATCTGCTCGCCCGTCCCATTGAACAATGTGGAATGCCTGGTGGGGATGCTTGAAGCCGGTGAGCGCTACACCATTTCGCTCACTGCTGCCACCAGCTCTTCAATGCCTGAGGGTTGGATCACCAACACCGCTGAGGTCCGGTCAGATGGCGTTGACCCGTTCCCTGCAAACAACATTCTCGAGGCCGCAACCTACGTCTACAGCCCGGCAGATATTGAGGTAGGCATGACGGCATCTCCCGACCCGGTGACTGCCGGCGATCCGCTGACCTATACCATGGTCGTGACCAATTACGGGCCGGGCGTTGCCAGCGGGGTGCTGCTGACCAATTCCCTGCCGCTCAGCGTCAGTTTTGTATCCAGCATGCCTGCCGTTTGCAGCGATTTGGGCGGCCAGGTGCGCTGTAACCTGAACAGTCTCTCACCCGCCACCAGCCAAACCCTGATCATCCGCGCCGCCACCCATCCCGCCATGCTGGCAGGGCCGATCACCGCGCTGGCTGATATCCACGCCAACCAGGTTGATCCCGATCCTTCCAATAACACGGCCTCAGCATCTACGATGGTCGACCCCAGGCCAAGCACTGCCCCCCTGCTGTCTAGCGTTGAGCCTGCTTATGCCTTTAACAACGTGGCTACCACGCTGGACCTGTACGGCATTAACTTCACCACCGGCATGACCGTCCAACTGACTGCCTTTGTGCTCGATGATGTCAGTTACATCAGTTCCACGCACCTACAGGCCACCGTTCCACCCGGCCTGCCGGCTGCCACGTATGATGTGCTGGTGATTGGCCCCAACGGGAGCCACGTGCTGCCAGCAGCCTTCAGCCTGTATGTTGACTTACAGCCAGAAGTCTTGAGCATGACGCCGGAAAAAGGGCTGAATGCTGTGCCGGTGCTGGTGGACATCTGGGGCAGCAACTTCTCGCCAGACACACAAGCCCACCTGAGCGCTGGCGCCAGCCAGGTTTGGCTGGAGGGCATCATCTTTGTTGACAGCAGCCACCTGATCGGCGTTGTTCCCATGGGCATCCCTGGCGGCGTTTACACCCTCACGGTGGCCAACCCCGCCCCCGGCCAGGCAGATATCCTGCCCCAAGCCTATGAAAGCCTGGATCCCAACACTTATGACGACTTGTTCGCCAACCCAGCGGATCTGTGGTTTGGCCCGCCCAGCCCGGCTGCCGGGTCCATTGCCAATGCCGGCCTGGGCACACGCCGCCTGGGCGGCGCAGATCCGTTGGCCAACGTGGCAGTCGATTTCTACATCTCAGATACCCTCACCACCACCTTCTTGGGGCGCGGCACCATCGATGCGCTCTTGCCCAATGCCAGGGTGGCCGCTACGCTGACCTGGCCCGTTCCGACCGCCGCCGGCGAATATGTCTTTATCGGCGTGATCGACCCCGAAGAAGCCTTCATCGAGGCCATCGAATCCAACAACGTGGTCACCTTCCCCGTCTCGGTCCGCCTGGATGACGGCAGTACCCCGCCAGTGATCGAGAGTTTCATCTTAGCCGGTGGAGACGGCGTGACCACCCAGCCAACCATACCGGTAGAGGTCAACGCATCAAACCGCCCGGCGTACCTGTACTATGTCGAATATGTGTTCAAGCAGTCTACCAACACCTGGGAGCCGGTCGCCAGCAGCGGCTGGCTGCCGTATGAGACCGGCAGAAGCCTGGTCTGGAAGCTCTGGCCGGTGCCTGGCGCGCATTACCTGCGAGTCTGGGCCGCCAGTGCCTCCGGCAGCATCACCCCCCTGCCTGCCAGCGCCATCATCAATCTGAAACCTGATGATGCCCATGTTGCTGCTCAACAAGGCCATATCTACCGCCTGGACATGCAGGCCGGTGCAAGCCTGCGCGTTGAGCTTCTCTCGCTGGTTGGTGACGCCGACTTGTACATCTGGGCGCCGGATGGCAGCCTGGTGGACAGGCGCGAAACCAGCGCAGCATTTGAAGAGATTCTCTTCACTGCGACGATGGATGGGCTATACCAGGTGGAAGTGGAAGGTTTCACCAGCGCCGACTACCAGCTCGGCCTGATCACTGTGATGGGTCTGCAAAACAGCCAGCCAGTTTATGCGCCCCACAGCCCCAGCCTGCGCGGGCGCGGCCTGCCCCTCTCAGCCAATCCACCGCCCGATATGATCGGCCTGCCGGCAGTGCCCGAGTTGATTTACACCACTTACCTGCCGGTGACCTTGCGGTAATACCACACCCTGGGGTGGGTGCAACCACCCATCCCAGGTAAAATCTCTATGTCAACCCTCTGGCGCTCCTTCGTCCCTTATCACGTGGCGCGTGACCTGATCCGCCAACCCGGCCAATCACCGGTTGGCCAGGAACAGCGCTTTGATGCGGTGGTCTTATTTGCCGATGTTTCGGGCTTCACCGCCCTGAGCGAGGCGCTGGGTGCGGCCGGGCGTGACGGCACCGAGGAACTGACCACTATCCTCAACCGCTACTTCGAGCAGATGATCGCCCTGATCCAGTCCTACGGCGGCATCACAGCCAAGTTTGGCGGCGACGCCCTGACCGTACTCTTTCCCTACACCATCGAAGATCACCAGGCTGTGGCGCGCCGCGCTTTGCAATGCGCGCTCGAAATGCAGGGGCGCATGCCCGGTTACACCAACCTCCCTACCAGCGCCGGGCTCTTCAGCCTGACGATGAAAGCCGGGCTGGCGCAGGGGCCAATCTTCTGCACCACCGTGGGCGACCCAGCCTTAAGGCTTGAGGCCGTCATTGCTGGCGGTCCATTGGATGCCTGCGCCGAAGCAGAGCACCATGCCCGGGCCGGCGAAGTGCTGGCCGCCAGCAGCCTGTTGGAAACTGCCGCCCCTGTCACCACCGGCGAAGAACGCCAGGGCTTTGGCGTGGTTCTGGCGCTGCCGCTTCATCCCGTCCCCCACCCACTGCCTGGCCTGCCCGCCTTCCCGCCCCAGGCTGCGCAAATGGCCGCCGCTTATATCCACCCCAGCATTGCCGCTCGCCTGGTCGATGGCCAGGCCAGTTTTATCAACGAGCACCGCAAGGTGACGGTACTCTTCATACAATTTGAGAATTTCGATTATGATGGCGATCCTTTGGTTGGCCAGCGTCTGCAAGATTATCTCTTGCAGGTAATCCAAACGATCGAAGCCTACGACGGTTACCTAAACAAGGTGGATACCGGCGACAAGGGCAGCAAAGTGATTGCCCTATTTGGCGCGCCCATCGCCCACGAGAATGACGCCGAGCGCGCCCTGCGCTGCGCCCTGGATCTCTGCGCACTGCCAGAGCGCCGTGTGCGCATTGGCGTTAACACCGGCTTCGTCTTCTGCGGGCAGGTGGGCTCTGACCTGCGCCGCGAATACACCGTCATGGGCGATGCCGTCAACCTGTCTGCCCGCCTGATGCAGGCCGCCGCCTTTAGCCCCGCCGACCCACCCGGCCAGGTACTGGTCGGCGACAGCACCTTCCACAATGCCGGGCGCGCCTTTGCCTGGCTCGAAAGCCTGCCCCTGAAGGTCAAGGGCAAGGCCGAGCCGGTGACCGTCCATCCCTTGGCCGGCTTACAGTCCAAAGAAGACACCCTGCAAGAGTTAAATTATAGCTTGCCCATGGTTGGCCGCCAGGCTGAGGTGGCTGCAATCTCAGAGAAGTTGGATTTGGCGCTGCACGGGCAGGGACAGATCGTGGGCATCACTGCCGAGGCGGGCATGGGCAAATCTCGCCTGGCCGCCGAGATCATCCACCTGGCCTTAGAAGCCGGGCTGCGCGGCTGCGGCGGCGAATGCCTGTCTCACGGCGCCAATACCCCTTACCTGGTCTGGCGCAGCCTGCTGGCCAACCTGTTTGGATTGGATATGAACTGGCCGCTGGAAACCCAGGTACAGCGCCTGCGCAGCGAGCTAACCGCCATCGATCCTGCGCTGCTGCCCCGCCTGCCCTTGTTGGGTGCTGCCCTCAACCTGCCCATCCCGGAGAATGAGCTGACGCGTTCATTGGATGCCCAACTGCGCAAAACATCCCTTGAATACCTGGTGGCAGCCTGCCTGCGTTATTACAGCCAGCAAACCCCCATGCTGCTGGTGTTGGAAGATTGCCACTGGATCGATCCGCTTTCCAACGATCTCTTGGAGGCCGTGGGGCGCAGTACGGCAGATTTGCCCATCTTGATGCTGGTGGTGTACCGCCCGCCCGAAGCCAACCGTGAACACCCCGCTGTTGCCCGCTTTGGAAATTTCACCGAGATCCGCCTGTCTGAGTTCACCCCAGCCGAGGCCCAACGCCTGGTGGCGCTCAAGCTGGAGCAGTTGTTCGGCGATGCTTCCAACGGATTGGGGGCTGGGCAAAGCGTGCCGGCTGAATTCGTGGAACGGCTGACGGAGCGCGCTGGGGGCAATCCCTTTTACATCGACGAGATGGTCAACCTGATCCACGATCGGGGCTTAAACCTGGCCGACCCGCGTACGCTCGCTTCCTTCGAGCTGCCCGACAGCCTGCACAGCCTGATCATCAGCCGCATCGACCGCCTGCCCGAGGCTCCCAAAAGCACGCTCAAGGTTGCCAGTGTTATTGGGCGCTCTTTTCGCTCCAGTTGGGTGCGGGGTGTTTACCCCAGCCTGGGAACGCTCAAGCAGATCAAAGGACACCTGTCTGAGCTCAGCCGTTTAGAGATCACACCGCTGGATAAGGTTGAGCCAGAGTTGGAATACATTTTTAAACATATCGTAACGCGTGAGGTGGCTTATGCCAGCCTGGCCCTGGCAACCCGCACCATGCTGCACGGCGCGCTGGGCCAGTTCATTGAGCACACCTATCCCGAAGAGCTGGGGCGTTACCTGGACCTGTTGGCCCACCACTACAGCCTGAGCGAAAGCGCAGACAAACAACGGGAGTATTACCGCAAGGCGGGTGATGCAGCCCGCCACGCCTATGCGAATGAAAGCGCAGTCGATTATTACCAGCGCCTGCTGCCTCTGCTGGATGGTGCCGAACGCAGCCAGGCCATGCTCGACCTGGGAGAGGTCTGGCAGATCACCGGGCAGTGGGGTGAGGCCAACGATATCTGCCAGGCCGCGCTGAACCTGGCCCAGGCGGCTCAAGATCAATCCACCACCGCCCGCTGCCAGTATGCCCTGGGGCGTATTGCCCGCCTGCAAGGCGATTATCCGGCGGCTCTCAAATGGCTGGAGCTGGCCCGCCAGGCCTACCAAGATCGAGCTGAATACCAGGGTCTGAGCGAGACCATGCGTGAAATTGGCATTATCTATTGGAGCCAGGGCAGTTACAGCCAGGCCTTGGAGCGCTTCGAAAAAGTACTCCAACTGAAGGATGGTCTCAAAGATCAGAGCGTGGTCTACCAGGCCATGAGCAATATTGGCCTGGTACATTGGTACCAGGGCGAGTATGCCCAGGCCCTCCAATGGTTCGAACAAGCCCTGGCATTATCCAGCCAGGCCGGCGACCGGTTACGCAGCAGTATGATCGTCAGCAATATGGGCAACGTGTACCTGGAACAGGGCCGCTATGCGCAAGCTTTTGGCTGTTATATACAGACCCTGCGCATCGCGCAAGAACTGGGAAACCGGCTGGGCATTTGCGCAGCCGTAGGCAACCTGGGCAACGTGTATTGGCAGCAGGGAGAGTATGCCAATGCCCTACAGTGTCACATCTATAACCTGTATCTCGGCCTGGAACTGGGCGACCGGCTGGGGATTACCGGCGCATTATGGGGCATCGCCGAAACTTTCAAACAGCGTGACCAATATCCTGAGGCAATGGAGATCATCACCAGGGCTGTCACCCTTGGCCGCGCTCTCGAAACCCCCTTCGAACTGAGCGACTATTTGAACTCGCAAGCCGATCTGCTCTTCAAGATGGGTGACCTCGCCGCATCTCAAACCGCCAACAACGAAGCGCTAAAGCTGGCGCAAGAAACCGCCAACCAGATCGTACAGGCCCAGGCAGGCCTGCGGTCGGTCAGCCTGAGGCTGCGCACTGGCGAAACCGATCTACCCACCGCCATCCATGCCCTGGAAGAAATGCTGCCCACCGCTGAAGGCGAGACCGACCAGGCCGCCATCCATTACGAGATCTGGCGGCTGGCCCCCACCCAAGAAGCACATCACCGGCAGGCCGCTGAGGCCTATCGGACGCTGTATGAACACACCCCCAACGTTGAGTATAAATGGCGCTATGAAACCCTGTCTGGCGAGAGGCTGCCTCCCCCGCCATCTCTGCCTCCCCTACCCCCCATCGTGACCCAAGAGACCGTCAGCCTGGAAGCGCTGGCGGCCCAGGTGGATGCCTTAAGCAAAAAGTGATCGAGCGGGCTTCGGCCCGCTCGATCACTTTTTGTAAATGCTGCTCAGCGCCCGCACCTGCTCGGCGGCGTGGTACGAAGAGCGCACCAGCGGGCCGCTTTCGACCCACCGGAAACCAAGGTTCAAGCCGTATTCTTTGATCTCGGCGAATTCTTCTAACGTGTAATAGCGGGTGATGGGCAAATGCTTCTTGCTGGGCTGCAAGTACTGGCCCACGGTCAAGATGTCCACGCCCCAACTGCGCTGGTCGCGCATCACCTCTTTGACCTCGTCCATCGTCTCGCCCAGGCCCAGCATAATACCGCTCTTGACCAGCACATCGGGATCCAGCTTGCGGGCGTTGCTTAACGTGGCGGCAGCCCACTCGTAACGATCCTGCGGCTGGACGGCCTTGAACAGCCGGGGCACCGTCTCGACATTGTGGTTGAGGATCTCTGGGCGGGCTTCCATCACGATCTTAAGCGCTTCCAGGCGGCCCTTGAAATCAGGGATCAGTACCTCTACCGAACAGCCGGGGTGCAGCTCTCGGATGCGCCGGATGACCATGGCAAAGATCGGCGCGCCGCCGTCCTGACGGTCGTCGCGGTTGACCGAGGTGATGACGGCATGCTTCAGGTCCATGGCCTTGACGGCCTGGGCCACGCGCTCTGGCTCCAACCAATCCAGCGGCGAGGGCCGGCCGCGCTTGACATCGCAAAAGCCGCAGGTGCGGGTGCACACATCGCCCAGCATCAAGAAGGTCGCCGTGCCAGAACCCCAGCACTCGCCCATATTGGGGCACATGGCTTCTTCGCACACGGTGTGCAGGGCTTTGGTACGCATCAGGCTTTGCAGCCATTGGTAGGTCTCGCCTGAGGGGGCGCGCACCTTGATCCAATCTGGGCGGCGCAAAGGCGTGGTGTTGACTTTTTCGGGATCAACCCGATCGCGGGTAGGTGTAAAAGGCATAGGGATCAATAGTAAAGAGTGGATAGTGGTTGGTGAATAGTTTCTCGATTGTACCGCAGATCAACAGAAATATACCTTAATTTGTCTTAATCAGGGGCCGGTATTGGCCCGCCCAGGGTTAACCAGCCGGCTTTTGATCGGCCAGGGTTCTTTCTCGCAGCACATTCAGCGGCTGTCGCCTTCCGGTTTCATCATCGTCGAAATACCAGTGCTCCCAGCCGTTGCAAGGGGCATTTTGCAGCTTGCGGCCCACCATATGGATGGAACCGGTCAGCTCGCCGCATTGGATATGACCGTTAGCCAGCACCACGGCCTGGGGCTGGCCCTTGCGCCCAAAGTAAAGCCTCTGCCCCGGTTTGAGCAGCCCGCTCGCCAACAAAGCCCCAAAGGCCACGCGTGGGCGGTTACGCTTTGATGCGAAGGTGAACACTGCTTCACTAAAGTCCTCTGGCTGGATGGCGTCAATGCGTCCCTGCGCCGCCTGGATATAGGCTGGGTCACGCTCGATACCGATCCAATGGCGGTGTAGCTTCTTGGCTACTGCGCCGGTGGTGCCGCTGCCAAAGAAGGGATCCAGCACCACGTCGCCGGGGTTGCTGCTGGATAAGATCACCCGGTAGAGCAGGGCTTCAGGCTTCTGGGTAGAATGGACTTTTTCACCGTTGATCTTGAGGCGTTCTTTCCCCGTGCACAGCGGGATCTCCCAATCGCTGCGCATCTGCAAGCCGTCCTCGGCGTGTGCGTCGTCATCGTTCAAGGCCTTCATGGCGTGGTGGTTGAAGGTGTAACGCGCCCCCCGCACCTTCTGCGCCCAGATCAGGGTCTCATGGGCATTGGTGAAGCGCACGCCGCGAAAGTTGGGCATGGGATTGGTCTTCGTCCACACAATATCATTCAAGATCCAAAAGCCCAAATCCATCAGGATGGCCCCCACGCGGTAAATGTTGTGATACGAACCGATCACCCACAGCGTGCCGCTGTCTTTGAGCACCCGGCGGCAGGCTGTCAGCCAGGCGCGCGTAAAGTGGTCGTAAGCTGCCAGGTCGCTGAACTGATCCCAGGCATCGTCCACCCCATCCACGCGGGTCATATTCGGCCGCCACAACTCATTCTGGAGCTGCAAATTGTACGGCGGATCGGCAAAGATCAAATCTATCGACTGCTCCGGCAGGGCCTGGAGCACATCAAGGCAGTCGCCAGAGAGGATGCGGTCGAGGGGCAGGTCAGAAGGCATAAAGATAGATCACTTAAACACGCGAGGCCGCTAAGACTCGCCTTTTTCACCATGGATTAGGTCGCCCAAATGGGCAATCCTCTGCTCAGCCAGCGCAATGTAATCTGCGTCCACTTCATACCCCACATACTTCCGTCCAGATTTCAACGCCGCCAGGGCGGTGCTGCCGCTGCCCATGAAAGGATCGAGCACGACATCATCGGTATAAGTATAAAGCTGGATCAAACGGTAGGGTAGATCGACCGGGAAGGGTGCCGGGTGGCCCACCTTGCGGGCAGATTCAGGATTCATGGTCCACACCGACTTGGTCCATTCCATGAACTGCTCTTTGGCAATTGTGTTCGCTTTGCCTTCAGGCCTCTTGCGAGCATAGCTGCCCTTTGAAAAGACCAGGATGTATTCGTGCACATCGCGCAGGGTTGGGTTGGAAGCCGACTGCCAGCTTCCCCACGCCATCGATACCCCCGCCCCTGCGCCTTTATTCCAGATGATCTCGCCGCGCATCTGAAAACCAATCTCTAACATCATGCGCGAGACCAGGTCAGACAGGGGCAAATAGGGCCTGCGCCCCAGGTTAGCCACGTTCACACAAGCGCGACCCCCATCCACCAACACCCGGTAGGTCTCGGTGAACACGCCGCGCAGCAAAGCCAGGTACTCATCGAGTGACAAATCCTCGTCATAGGCTTTGGTGACGTTATAAGGCGGCGAAGTGACCATCAAGTGCAAGGAACTGTTGGGGATGGCATCCATCTTCTCTGCGCTGCCCAAGATTATCTTATTCACCAGCGCTGCCGGGAAGGGATTATCTGGCTCGGCGTTGCCGGCCTGGCTGCCAGGCAGCTCTGCATACAGGCGCGAGCCATAATAAGCCGAGGAATCATGATTGATCCTCGACCCCGTCCCAAAGCTGCTCGTCTTTGTTCCTCGCTTGACCATATGTTTCGAAAGGTTTTCACCACAGAGACGCTGAGAAAAATCATAAAAACTCCGCGCGCTGGGCTGCTTTTCAGCCGCTGCGTCTCAGCAGTTAATTCTTCTCCGACTACCTACTATTCAGGATCCACGGATGCCCGTTCTTTGCCCACCCGTTCCACCACGATCCGCAGCCCATCCACGCGCACCACGCGCACCTGGGTTCCCACGGGCAAAGGCGGCTCGCCTTCAGCCAGGTCTGCCGACCACAGCTCACCTGCCATGTGCACACTGCCAGAAGGGTTCATCTCACTGCGCACCATGCCCACGCGGCCTACGATGCTCTCTTGCCCAGTGCGGATGGGCGCCCGCTGAGCTCGCAAGGCCACCATCAAGATGGTGAAGAATAAGGCACCAGTGAACAGAGAGGTTACGATCACCAGCGGCACCGATACACGCTGGAAGCTGGGCGTAGCCGGCGAATTGAACAGCACAAGCGCCCCCACGATCATCGAGCCGATGCCCGCCGCGGTCAGCCCGCCGTGGGTGGGGGCTTTGATATCGATGATGAAAAGCACAAAAGCCGTCAGGATGAACACGATGCCGAACCAGTTCACCGGCAAGATGCCCATGCCGTACGTGGCCAGGGCAATGCACACCACACCGATGAAGCCCGCCACCCAGCCGCCCGGGCTTGAGATCTCGATCAGGATGGCCTGCACCCCCACCGAGAGTAACAAGAAAACCACGTTGGGGTTGGTGAGCACCAGCAAGAGCTGTTCGATGAAAGACATATCGACCGGCTCAGTCACCGCGTCCGCCGTGCGCAGGGTCACTTCGTTTCCAGCCACCATCACCGTGAAGCCATCCAACTGCCTGAGCAGGTCATCCAGGTCGCTGGCAATGAAATCCACCAGCCCCACTGCCAGGGCCTCATCTGCGTACACCGCGACGGCGTTCTCAATGGTATCTTCAGCCAGGGCCACCGCCTCAGGCCCGCGCCGTTCGGCCAGTGCGCGCACCGTGGCGCGCATCACGCTCTTGACCTTGGCCTCAGAGGTCGAATCCAGGTCCTGGCCCTCGCCGCTCACCGGGCTGGCAGCGCCGATGGTGGTATTGGGGGCCATGGCGGCGGCATGCCCGGCCAGGGTGATGATCGTCCCGGCGCTGGCCGCCCAGGCCCCGGCCGGCTGGATGTACACCACGATCGGCACCGTGCTGGCGAGCATATCCTGCTTCATCTGCTCCATCGTATCCACCGCCCCGCCGGGGGTGTTGAGCTGGAGCACGATCAGATCGGCCCCGCGCTGCTCGGCAATCTTGATGCCGCGCTGCAAATACTCCGCCATCGCCGGAGAAACTGCCCCATCGGCAGTTAGCACCATCACCAGCGGGGCATCGCTCTGGGCGCGGGCCGGGATGACCGAAAGGCAGGCCAGCAGGACGAATCCAATCAATACACTGCGGTATAACCAGGAATGTTTCATACAAGTATTATATCCTGAGAATGGGGCTTTCTTCTCATATCGTTACCGCATCCTTGGGCAGTTGATGGATCTTGCGGATGAAAGCCGAGACATTGGCATCTTCCTTTTCGTTGTAAACAAAGCCCTGGGCATCTGCCACCTGGTGGGCCAGCCTGCGGAACAGATCGCCCATCGCATACAGCGCCTGCCAGGTCTGCTCGGGGCTTGCGCCGGCATAGGTGGCCTCTAGCAGCGCCCACAGCTCGGCATCCAAGAAATGCTTCAAGTACTTGCCCATCTTCCCTGGGGCGCGTTGGAAATCGGTCTTCACGCCCACGTACCAAAACAGCATTTTCATCAACTGCGTCCGCACGTATTCATCCAGCATCCCATGAGCACAGGTCATCTCATCGCGCCACAAGCCCTTGGCCACGTAAGGCGTCACCCACCAGAACTCGTTGCAACAGTCATCGAAAGCCTTGGCATTGGGCCTCTTAGGTAGGTAATCACGGTCACTGGCTGGAGGCACCTCGCCGATGAGGTTATCCTTATCCAACAGGACGATCGTCTGGCTGTCCCCATGGGCGCGCCGGGATGCGATCTCGACCGGATCGAAGCCCAGGTCGATGCGGGTGCCATCCATGAACTGCATCAGGTAACCGTAGCGGCCATCGCTGGCTGGAGGCGGGTCGCCCATGTCTTCGGGCGTCTGCAAGATCAGGATCTCGCCAAAGTAATCTACCACAGCCTGGTTGCGCCGGTAAGGGGCCACATCTTTGACGAAAAACACGATATCGTAATCTTGGAACAGGTCTTTGGGCGCATTAGGGTTGGCGCGCGAGCCGTTCATCATCACCGCCCGCACATCCTCGTTGGCACGCGCATAATCTAAGATCAGCTTCATCATCTCGGCTTCACTGCGCATGATGCATCCTCCATAAACAAAGGGTTGGGGGTTGTGCCAGGAGGGTAAACCCCTCGTACAACCCCCAAACAAGGTCACGCTACTTGAGCAAGCTTTCCAGGGCCAGCCGCTGCACCTCGGTCAGCGGGCGGGCCTGGCGCGGGTCCAGCTCTCCGGCGGCGATCTTGGGCCAGGCCTGTTCGATCCCCAGCTTGTACCAACTATCCAGGCGGAAGGCACGCAGGTATTTGCGCAAAGTCTCCAGCTTACGGCTGCGCCGGGCCTGCAAACCAGGTCCGCTCAGTACCACGGTCAGCGCATCGCCAGGCGCCAGGGGCAGGTCTGTCACATCGAAGGTATCGGTCGCTGGGTCAAAATGGCTGCGCGCAGCATGGGGCACGCCGTTAATGCGCACATCCACCCCCTCAGGGGGCTGAACGCCGCGCAGGTGCAGGTGGTAGGTGCGCTGTGCTGGGACAAAGGAAGCATCACCCTTCACCGGCCCGATTTGCAGCTTGAGGCTCTCGCCGCCACATTCGAGCGTCATGGGCGTCAGGGCAGATTGGCCATCCTGGTAGGCGTTCGAGATACCGTCATCCTCGTAGAGCTCAAAATGACCGTTTGCACCGGGGAATATGCACACGTGCAGTCCCGCCGGGTTGCCGGTATCGGCCCAGCCATCCACTTCAGCCAGTGGCACGATCGCCCCGGCCCGGGCATACACCGGGATATCATCCAATGTGCCGTACACGTCGCGCCACCCGCCGCCCTGCAGGGCCTCGCCGCTGAAGAAGTGGAACCACTCCCCTGCCGGGAACCAGACCGGCTGACGGCTGAGGCCGGTTTCGGGATGGGCCGGGCGGGTGAAGGGTGCGGCCAGCAGTTGGCTGCCGAACCAATATTCCTGCCCGCATTCGTAGGCTTCGGGCTGCTCGGGGTGGGTGTAATACAGGGGTGTGATGAGGGGCATGGCGGTGGTATGCTCGCGCCAGGCCATGCTGTAGATATAGGGGATCAGGGCATGGCGCAGGCGCAGGGCTGTGCTGGCAGCCCGCTCGGCATCAGGCCCGCGCCCCCAGGGGCGGCGTTCGTGATAAGGGTTGTTGGTGCAGTGCATGCGCAAGATAGGGCTGAAGACCCCGTACTGCATCCAACGCGCGTACAGCTCATCCTCCTCGATACCGCCCATATGCCCGCCAATATCGTGGCTCCACCAACCATAGGCCACGTTGGCGGCGGTGGCAGTGAAGCTGGGCTGGTTATCGAGGGCATCCCAGCCCACCACCGTATCGCCCGAAAAGCCGATCGGATAGCGGTGGTTGCCCAAGCCGCCCCAACGAGAGAAGATGAAGGGACGCTGCTGCCCATTGCGGGCATAATCGTAGAAGTGCAGGTGGTTCAGCCACCACAGCGGGTCCAGCCCCGGCAGGTCAGATCGGGTCCCCTGCTGCCAATCGAGCCACCAAAAATCCACCGCCTGCTCAGCCGGCAGGTCGCCAGGCTCTAGAGGATGGTGCAGCAGATCAAAGTAAGCCTGCATAAAATTCGGGTCGGCGCAGTCAAAGGGAATGGCCTCGCGCTCAGCGGGCGGCAGATCATCTTGGGCAGGCAGGCCCATGCGCCGGGCAAATTCAGGGTAGGCCGCCTCATGCGGCCAAACGCCCGCCGCCGGGTGCAGGTTGAGGGCGGTTCTCAGCCCCAGGCGGTGCAGCGCGGCGATAAAGCCGGGCGGGTCGGGGAACAGCTCTTTATTCCAGGTATAGCCAGTCCAGCCCGTAGATGCATTGCCGGTGTTGGTGATATGCCAATCCATATCCACAATGCAAACCGAGAGCGGCACGCCGTGCGCCTTGAAATCTTCCATCAATGCCAGCAGCTCTTGATCGCGGTAAGCCCAATAGCGGCTCCACCAATTGCCCAAGATCCAGCGCGGGACGAGGGGAACCCGGCCGGCCAGGCGGGTATAATCGGCCAGGCAGGCGGGGTAATCGTGCCCGTAACCAAAGAAATACAGGTCCAGGTTGGCGGGGTTCTGGCGCGGCTGAAGCCATCCCTGCGCATCAAAGACAAGGCTATGCGCATCATCGACCGCTGCCCCGCCCGAGCGGGCCATCAGCCCTGGTTCCAGCTCCACCTTACCGCCGGCCGCGTCTAGGGTGCGGTATGTGCCCCACAGGTTCTGCCCACTCCAGGGCGTATCGCCGAAGTGCCAGGTGTGGCCTGTGGCCTTGACCAGCACGCTTAGCCCGCTGGCAGTGAAGCCGCGCCGCCCGGGCCGGTAGCGCAGCAGCAAGTGTTCCGTTTCAATGAGGCGCACCGCGCCTTCTTGGCGACTGGTGAATGATGGCGGCGGCAGGTTGCGGCACCAAAACGCCTGGCTGGGATGATCTTCAAACTGCCCGCTGGGGCTGTATTCCATGCGCAGCAAGCGCGAGGTCAGCACCGTGAAACGTGCCTGCCCGGCCAACACCACAGCCGCAGGATTGGGGAGGGGGTCAAAAATGGGTTTCATTTTATCTATCCTTTGTCATGATCATCCAAGCTCAAAGCCATGGCGGCGGAAGAAATCCACCTGTTCTGCAGGTACCAGTTTGCTCAGCGCTTCGGCGCGTTCGATCACCCGCCGCGTCCAGGCGGTGCTGGCATCTTGAGCGTCCAGCAAGGCCATGGCCTGGGCAGCGGTCAGCCAGCGGGCTTCGGCATGCTCGGCCTCGATGCAGATGGCATCAGGGTCAGCAATGGTGCATAAAAAGACCAGCCCAAGCAGCTCGTTCTCGGGCCGGGGCGCGCCGCGGTAAAAATGGGTCGTGCCGATCACCAGTGCATCCTCGATCGCTACCCCAATCTCTTCGCGCACCTCGCGGTGCAGGGCCTCTTCAAAGCCCTCCCCCTGCTCCACCCGCCCGGTGACGCTTTCCCACACGCCGGGGGCATAGTCCTTATCGGCTGAACGGCGCAGTAACAGGTAACGCCCGTCTCGCGCCCGGATCTGTGCCCCTACCCCGCAAATGAAACGCCCAACGCTCATGGCCGGGGCGCCTCAGGCTTAGGCTCGGTCATAAACTCCCAGGCCAGGGCATGGGCGATCAGGATGAGCAAAGCCAGCAAAAAGCCTTCCACTTGCAGCGGCAGCAAACCCAGCGGCCTGGCCAGCTCGGGGACCGCCCCAAAGACCAGCACCAACATGTAAAGCAAGATCACGATCCAGCGGTTGCGGCGGAAGAACCCTTGTTTGCCAGAAGCCGCGGTACGCGCCATGAGCGCCAGGGTGTAGAACATGCCCAGCAAGGCCGCCAGCGAGAAGACCGCCCGCCAGATCAGCTTATTCTCACCGCCGATCTGCGCCCCCAAGGCCATCACGCCCGGCAGCAAAAAGGAAACATAGATTCCACCTGCCAGGCGGCGTTTGACATCATCCTTCAGCCAATCCTGGCGGTACTGCACCACCCCCCACCAAATGCCCACCAGGGTAAAACAGGTTCCTGCCACAATGCTGTAAAAATTTTCAACATCCATCGCTTCATCTCCCAGGCCGGTGCCAAAACAGTGGTCGCACAATTGGCATATGGTTTCGTTATTGGGTACGCACTGCATTCAAGAAATCGGCCAGCAGACCATAAGCGGTCGTCTCGGGGCCAGGGTTGCCCTCGACCACTGAAAGGCTGCTGAGCACATCCGTCTCGAACTGCACCACGCTGGAGGTGCCCCCCACGCTGAAAAGGGGCGAATCGGGGCCCACCATCTGAGGAGAGACCTGGGCCTCGATGCCATCGCCTTCCCGGCGGGCATTGCAGACCAACTTCCAGCGCTTGCCCTGCTGGCGGGCGGCGGCGATATCCTGCGGCGAGAGGCTGCGAATGCCCTGGCGCTTCACCTGCTGCGGCTTGAAGGGGAAACCCATCAGCACGGTGACCAGGGCCGCCACCTTCACCGCCGCATCCCAGCCATCCACGTCGCCGCTGGGGTCGGTCTCGGCGATGCCGATGGATTGGGCATAGGCCACCGCATCATCGAAGCTCTCGCCGCCTTCCATGCGCCCCAAGATCAGGTTGGTGGTTGAATTGAGGATACCGCTGAAAGCCAGCAAACGCGCCCCCGGCAAAGCCCCCCGGAAGAGGGAAAAGATCGGCGCGCCGTCCATCACCGATGATTCAAAAAAGAATTGGCGTCCGTGTTGGGCCGCCAGGTCTGTCAACTGGCGGTAGCCATGCACCACCGGCCCCTTGTTGGCAGTGACGGCGTGCATGCCCAGCTCCAACGCCAGGTGCAAATAGCCCAGGGCCGGTTGGCCGGTCTCGTAATTGACCGGGGTGGTCTCGAACAGCACCTGCGCCCCGCAGGCCTGGATGAAAGCCGGGATATCGGCCGGGGCGGGCTGCGTGGAGAGGTGAGCCAGGTCCTGCCCGGCCTCCACCCGCGCCAGGGCCTGCTCCAGGTCCAGCCCGGCGCTGTCCAGCGCCATGCCGTGCCGCCCGGTGGCAATGCCCGTAACCGAGAAGGTGATGCCGTAATCACGGCTCAGCTCGGCTTGCTTGCGCAGCAGCAGGCGGGCAAAGGCCCGTCCGACATTACCAAAACCGAGCAGAGAAAGGGAATAGTGGGTCATATCAGGCTCCAATACAATTTGAGTTTAGATTGGCGGCCAGGGGTAAGGCCGTTGATTTGAGGGAGCAGGGAAGATGGGCTGCGCCAGCAAGCGTTTGGCACGCTCCTTCAGGGCGCCGACCTCGGCCGGGCTGAGCAGTTGGCGCAGCTCGGCACGCAGCGGCGTAGGACGCGCCCCTCGCCCCGGGCCCAGATGATCCACCAGGGCGCTCAGGTCGTTCACCAGCTCTTGGGGCAGGCTTTCACCGGCGAAATCCCAGATCACGGTACGCAGCTTATCTTGCTCGTGAAAGCAAATGCCGTGGTCGATCAGCCAGATGTGCCGCCCGGCAGGCCCTTGCTGGTTGGCATCGAACAGGATATGGCTGCCCTTGCGATCGGCGTTGTTGATCAGCAGGTCAAAGAGCGCCGTTGGGCGCAGGCGTTGGCGATCCTCAGGGGTGAGGCTGAAATAATGGTATTCGGGGTCGTGATCGATGAAGAGCTGCAGCGAGCCCGGCCCCAACGGGCCGTCGGTGCGGTAAACGGTGGGCGGCACCAGCTCCCAGCCCAAGGCCTGGCTGACCACGAAAGCCGCCGCCTCACGGCGTGCCAGGGTGGCCGGTGGAAAGTCCCACAGCGGGCGCTCTCCCTTGGTGGGCTTGTAAACGGCCAGGAAGGACTGCTCGCCCTGCCGGACATCTACCAAAAAGGTGTAGTTAGAGCCCCAGGTGAATTCCCCCTTCAGGGCCACGGCACCCTGCTGGAGGGCTTGCAAGACCTCATTGACGAGCAGGTCGCTCATGAGGGCTGCCTAATGCTTATGGCCGTTTTTCTTGGGGCAAAGGTGACCCGCCGGATCCATGGGTTCACCGCACTGGGTGCAAATTGGGCGGCCGCGCCCGGCAACGTCGATGCCCCAGCGCGCCAGGGCGCGCAGTTGGGCGCGTGCGCACCAGAAGCGCACCACACCGGCATCTTCAGGGTTGGCGCCTTCCATCACCACCTCGCGCACCACCAACACGGCCAGGTCTTGGTTTTCTTCGTAACCCAGGCCGATCTCACCGACACGGAAGAGTGGGTCAACCGGCGGCTGGATACGCATGGCAGATTCGCGGTACTCGGCTGAGGCCTCAGCCAGGTCTGGGAAACGCCCCTGCAGCTCTGCCAGGAACTGCTCAATCCCCACTGCCAGGGTCTGGAGCTGGAGCTTTTCAATGATCAGGGTAGCCACGCGCTGCCCTTGCCAGCCGTGCAAGTAAAAGACTCGCTTGCCCGGTTCGCCGAGCGCATCGGTGGTCAGGTGGTCAACAGGACGGAGTTCAATATCGATAGTAGGCATGGCAAAAAGTATACCACGAGGCTCACCCAAACTTGGGCAGCTCTTGCGATGGATCGCAGTTCAGGGCCAGCAGGCGCACATTCTCCCCAATCTGCAAGATCGAGAACGAGCCGGTCGAGACCGTGAGACGTTGGAACAGGTCGAGGGGCATGCCCAGGTAATAGGCCAGCAGGTGTTTGATAGGGTCCGAGTGGCCCACACAAACCACCGTCTCGTCGCCGGGGTGCAGTTGGCGCAGGGCTTCGATCTCGTTCACAATGCGCTGCTGCCCGTCAACCAGGGTCTCACCGCCCGGGAAACGGAACAAAGAGGGGCTGTGCTGGAGCAATTGCCAGACCTTCAAACGGCGCAGGCGCTTCAACGACTGCCCCTGCCATTCGCCGACGTCGGTTTCGATCAGCCCGGAGCGAGGGCTGACCGGCAGCCCCAGCCGCTCGGCCAGGGGAGCAGCCGTCTCAAGGGCGCGCTCCAGCGGGCTGCTGTAAATGGCTTTGATGGGGATCGGGGCCAGGCGCTCAGCCAGGGCCTCGGCCTGCTGGCGGCCGCGAGCGTTCAAATGCACACCCGGCAGCCGTCCGGCCATGCGGCTTTTTTTATAGTAATCGTTTTCGCCATGACGGAGCAGAATGAAAGTGGTCATGCTTTGTGCTTCGATTTGATCGCTTCGATCTGGGCCTGGGTCAGGTCGGGCAGGGTCTCATCGCGGGTGATGCCCAGGGCCTGGCGTTGGGCTGCGCGCCAGCGCTGCAAACGCTCGACAATGGCAGCCTCGTAGCCCTGCTCAGAGGGTTGGTAAAAGTAGCGGCCCAGCAAGGGACCGGGGAGGTACTGCTGGGGCAAGAAGTGCTCAGGGTCTTGGTGGGGGTACTGGTAGCCCTGTCCATGGCCCAGGGCAGCGGCATCCCGCGAGGCATCTTGCAAATGCTGCGGCACATCCACCTTGCCCTCTTGTTCGATCAACTGGAAAGCCTTGAAATACGCCCCCGCGCTGTTGGACTTATTGGCCGTGGAGAGGTACAGCGTGGCCTCAACGATGGGATAAATACCTTCAGGCAGGCCAATGTAATCAAAAGCCTGGGCAGCCGCGCTGACCACCACCAGCCCCAGCGGATCGCCCATGCCGATATCTTCACCCGCCAGGATGATCAGGCGGCGCAGGATGAAACGCGGGTCTTCGCCGGCATACAACATCTTAGCCAGCCAGTATAGGGCCGCATCAGGATCTGAGCCGCGCACGCTCTTGATAAAAGCTGAGATGGTATCGTAATGAGCATCGCCATCTTTGTCGTACAGCACGGCCCGGCGTTGGATCGATTCCTGCGCCACCCCCAGGGTGACACGCACCACTTCGTCTTCATCGGGCGGCGTGGTCTCTACCGCCAGCTCCAGGGCGTTGAGGGCATTGCGGGCATCGCCCCCCGCCACCAGGATCAGGTGGGTCATGGCGTCTTCATCCACCTGTACTTTGCGCTGCCCAAAACCGCGCTCGGGGTCGCTCAAGGCCCGCTCCAACAGGGTGCGCACGTTGGCATCCGTCAGCGGGCGCAGTTGGAAGACGCGCGAGCGCGAGACCAAAGCCCCAATGACCTCAAAATAAGGGTTCTCGGTGGTGGCGCCAATCAGGGTAAAGGTGCCGTTCTCTACGTGCGGCAGGAGGGCATCTTGCTGGGCCTTGTTCCAGCGATGGACCTCATCCACGAAGAGTGTCGTAGAAACACCGTAAAGTTTTCTGCGTTCCAGGGCCGCATCAATCACTTCCCGAAGTTCGGCCTTGCCAGCCAAAACAGCCGAAAGAGTAGTGAAATTACTTTTAGTATGATTGGCGATCACCTGGGCCAGGGTCGTTTTTCCCGTACCTGGTGGCCCCCAAAGAAGAATTGAAGAGAATAGTTTATCAGCTTCAATAGCGCGACGTAACAGCTTACCTGGCCCGAGGATATGTTCTTGCCCAACATATTCTTCAAGGGTGCGCGGACGCATTCGAGCGGCCAGAGGCGCTTCGGTTTTCATGCGCTGTTCGTGTGTGTAGTCGAAGAGATCTTTTGCCATACTCCCCATTATACTTTCTTACCATTCAGGCACAGTTCCACCTTCGGAACAGGTTCCTTCGACTTATAAGGGCGTTGATGACACAAGACTTTGATTCGCCCAGTTAATACCGAGCGGATGTTGTCAGGATCATCATTCGTGAGCCAATCTTTTAGATTGCCGATGGCAAGCATCTGCTGGAGCCAGGAGCGAATGCCCTCAAGGTTGGGAATATGCACCTGGTTGATTTCCAATTCCGTGATCTCAGCCAAAACCGCTTTCTCAGTTTGAGCTAACTCATTGAGCACCAGGTCGAATTCTTCCTTCGCAATCTGGTAGTCAAGTTTGAGTTTGATCGCTTCTACTTTCTTCTTCCGGACTTTCTCTAACCGATCTCGTGCTGCATTGAGTTCAGCCGTTCGATCACGCGGGGAATTCGCTTCGGCTGACGCGATGATGTCATCTACTGGCTGTTGAAAAAAGTCAACGATCGCGTCAGTAATTGCCGCTTCATATGTGAAATGACGAGTGCACACGCGGCTGGTGGTTCGCAAACTATAGTGATATGCACTGCAGAGGTAATCGACGCCATAATTTCGTGGGCCAGGAATTGCGTGCAACCGGATCATCTTGGCTTTGCAATCAGCGCAAAAAGCAATCCCGTAATATCTGGTCGGCCCACCATTGGCTCGTTGAGTGCCTCGCTCTCGGCGTAAGAATTGACGGTCGATTGCCTCTTGTTGTTCAGGCGTTCTTAAGTGAGGGTGGTCACCGATCACGAAAATTTCTTCCCCTGATACTTCGGCGCGATACTCGCCCAGGGGATAGCGCGACTTTAGCATGCGGCGGATAACATTTTCATGCCACTGTTTTCCTTCTGGAGCTTTGAACTCAGTTTGGCCATCCTCGTAACGTATTTGCAATCGGCGAGCTATCTCAACCGGCGAGTTTCCCGCAATAAACCACTCATCCATCAACTGGCGGATCGGCGCACGCACAGGATCAATATCAACCCCGACTGATTTGCCGCGCTCATCCCGCACTGTCTTGTAACCATACTCCGGTTTGCCGTAAGGTAACCGCTTCTCTTTGACCCGTTTCAGTACCGCACCGCGGCGGCGCGCCTGCGTTTGGTGAAACTCAGCTCGCGACATGGTTAATTCCATGCCGGAAGCAAAAATCTGGCCGATATTCTCCTGCATGGGTTGGCCAGTGCGACCGCTCCAGATTTGACATTTGTACTCTTCACACAAAGCTTCGACCTGCGTGGCCAGGGCGTTTCGCCCTAATCGGTCACGCGCTTGGGTTAGCAAATACACTGGCTTCGGTTTAGAGTTCTTCTGAAATAAGTCAAGCAGCTTTTGATATGCAGGGATATCCCTGGCCGCATCCTGATAGAAAATGTATGAACGTGAATGACCTGGAACGCGCAGAATAGCGACTGGGTAAAAGTCGTTTTCTAATGACATTTGCCAGCACCAATCAAACTGCACCAGGGGAGAATACTTCTGGTGCTTTGTGCTGGTGCCGATCCACCAGATTACAGGGATACCATCAGGGTTAAGGCGGGTACGTTTCATTGACACATTGTAACTTAAAACAGAATCGGGACAACCAAAACACGAATCGGGACAGTCAGACGATAAAATGTCCCATTATGTGGCTGTCCCGATTGTTATTTGATGGCAATTTCGTCCGCTTTTCGATTATGTTGCCCACCCCGGCTTTGTTCATATGCAGATTTGCGCTCAAAAAACTGGCCTTCATCTTGCGAGGCCCAAAGAAGTACAGTGGCTGGCGTCTGATTACTCATTCACAATTCCTATTTGTGCCGCTTTCGGCCTGTCTTGTTTAGAGATCCTGTTTGAGATTTTTTACTCAAACCCAAATTTGAAAATTCGATCAGCGGGATAGGAGCGCCAGGTGCACCTAATGGTAGGTGGCGTTTATTTTGGGGGATGGCATCCAAATCCACAATCCCCAAAACAAGAAACTCTGGACCAACGCGCCAACCTGGCTTACCAACGCTCATCATTTCCCCCACACGATCAGCATCGATCACAACAACAGGGCATTGTGTACAAAACCAACCAAAATCACCGCCGATTACAAAGGTGTCCCCAAGTTCCTTTCCATAGCGAGTAGCGACCATATAGGTCTGGGTGCTTCGAAGCAGTTCCCCATGGCATTTAGGACAAGCGTCTGGGTGGCCTTTGAAAGACTGGTATATCGCTTCACGAGGGGTTTTGAGATTGAGCGACACAGCCACACTCTCATCAAAGGGAACGGGCCGCTACAAGGATGAAATGCATTCCGCTAAGCAAGGAAGTAGCTCCGATAAGGTAGACAGAATAGGAAACAAGTGGTTCGACTTTTAGCAACCATCCTGCTAGCAGAAGCAAAGCCGCGCACAAGCAAAGACCTAAAGTGATGTAATTCGTCTCTGAGCGCACCATCTTTTCACGTGAGCGACTCTTTAGGAACAAAAGTGCACCCAACAAAAAGATGATACTCCAGGGGAGAATCCAATAGCTTGCAATTTCCCCCGGAAAAATCACTGCATGAAAAACCGTCAAGATGCATGATAGGAGCAAAGTAATCCACAAGAGTGGCATTTTGGCGGCGCTATTTCTGGCAGTAACAAAGTTGCGTAAAGTATCCAGCCATTCGTGCCGTTGCTGCTGCCAAAGCGTGCGTCCCCCTGGTCGACTGGTGCGAGCCTGTTCTAACAAATATTGCAGCCCTTTCTCATCGCCTTGCTGATCAATTCGTGCCCAGGCATCGGCAAATTCGTGAAAGCGCGTGTCTTTTGGTTGATAGAGTTTTTTCTGATGAGACGCCATAGAGCTTGATCAGCTGCCTTACGAACCACCCGCCCCAGGATCGTTTCTCTTGTGGACGATCATTTCTCTGGCTTCTCGCAAGAGTTTCTGCCTCGCCTCCTCATCTAGATCATCCCAGATAGAAGCGATATATGCCAGACGTTCATCTGCGAGTGGGGGGCGTTGTACACCGAGAATATCGTAAATTTCATAGCCCAGCTTTTCGGCGATCTTTTGAATGCTCTCCCCCGATGGCATATATGCCCCAGACATCCAACTCGACAGTGACGACTGTGGAACTCCCAGGTATTGAGCAAAGGCCGTAATCGTTCTACGTTTACCTTCTTGGCGTTCCCAATCCAAAAAGTGCTGATTCAACCATGTGGCAAGAGAATCGGTCATATTGTCCAACTCCATAGCGGAGCGAAAAGAATTGAAATTATTGTAGCACCTCATAAAAAACGTTTGACAAATCTATCGGTGTCCGATAAAATACAATCATCCGATAAATAATCATTGTGTTGACCGTAGAAATAAACATGACCGTACCTGCCAGCCCCACTACTTCTAGTGAGTCATCGTTGATCACCATTGGGGAGAAACCTCCAATAGTAAAAGATGACGATGAACAAGCACGCCGCATCGCCTTCGCAAACCTCGCTTTTGATGTCGCGCGAGCAGTGGACGCATACCTACGTCGCAAACATCAAGCCGCAAGTTTACAGGCAACAAGTACTACCAAAGTTAATGCTACCACCTTTTCAAAACCTGTGGATACGGTCTCCCAAACGTCTATAGCACCTGGTTATGAATGAATTGGGATTTTTTATATGAGCAAATTCTACGCGATCTTAGGTGCACTGATAGTTGGATTCGTGGTGGTTTTATCGCTCCTGACCGCCTTGACTAGCGCCTCGGCCAGCCTGGCCAATGGCGCCGCCAACCTGGCATCGAGCACAGCCTTGCTCACTGGCCAGTGCCTGACCGCCTTCTTGGTCGTGGTTTCTTTGGCCGCCGGCATTGTGTTGGGCCTGGGCGTAGGCGCGTTGCGCGGCAAGTCGCTGCCTGCGCCGAGCGCCCGACATCGCTGGATGCCTGGCCCGAACGCCCATTGGCAAAAAATAAATGTACCCATACGGGCACAATTACCTCCCCCGCAACCCCAGTCGCTACCGAAACAGCAGATATTGCTGGCGGCAGACGTTGAGGAAGAGGACGATCTCCCCCTGCAAGGCTGGGGCTTTTAGGCGGTGATATGAACCCTCGGGTTGTGGTGATCCTGCTCGCAATCTTGGGCCTGGCCGTGTTGCTCCAGGCCTGCGCCAGCGCGCCTGCCGCAGACGAACACCAAGTGGAAATTGCCACGCCGATCCCGCCATATGTCGCTACCGACCAGGCTGCTGCCTTGCAGGCGCGCGCCACCCGCCAGGCCAGCGAAGGCCGCATGTCCGAATTGGCCGCTGAAAGCACGGCCGTTGTGCTGCAAATGACCCAGGCTGCAGCAACCGAGGCGTATTTTCTGCGCCAGACCGAGCAAGCCCAGGCCGCCACCGCCACGGCTGCCCAGCAGTCCATCGAAGCCACAGCCACCGCGCAAGCCGCTGTTCACACCCAGGCGGCCCTGAATGCTGCCGGCACGGCCACTCAATCCGCGTACAACAACCAGGCTACTTCCACCAGCATCGCCGTGGGGCTGCTGCAAGCCTCGGCTACGGCTCAGGTAGAGCGCCTGGCTGAACAGCGGGAAAGCGAACGCCAAACCCTGCTCTTCCGCACCTGGGCCGGGCGCATCGCCCTGGTGGTACTGTTCGCAGTCGGTCTGTTCATCGCCTGGCAGTCGGTCAGTTGGGTGCTGCTGCGGGTCTTTGGCATCCACCGCCTGGCGAACCGGCCGGTGGTGATCACGCCGGATGGCAAGGGCGGCTTCAACATCTTCGACATCAGCCGCTCGCTGCAGCCAGGCGCATGCGTTAGCCAGGAAGGAAAAATTCTGACCGCCGGTGGTGTGGCCGATCATCAACTCCAAAACCAGGTGGCTGCCCGCGCCCAGGCAGCCGAGCTCATGCTGGCAGCTAACTCGGGCCAGGCTATTCAACCCGCCCAACGCCGCACGGTGCTGCGTACGGCGCTGCAAACCGGTGTTCCGCAGACGCAGCCCCAGATCGGGCCCGGACTGCCGCAAGGCCTGCGTATTCTGCGCAATGCCCGTGAATTACCTCCTCATTTGCTGCCCGACGCCGATACCCTACAGGCAATTGACGCCGAGTGGCGGGATGTCGAAGTGGAGTAAGCCAAGATGCTCGCCAACCCACCCCACGCCAATCCGCCGGTTGTACGCTCTGTGACCGCCGGCATGAACGAGGCTGACATCGCAGCCGCGAATACCATCACGCAACAAGCCATCGAGTTACTGCTACGCTACGTTGGGCGACGGCCTGAAGGTATGGCGCTGATCTACGTCATTCTGTACAACCAGCGCATGATGCTGATCTTCGACCTGACCCAGTTGAAAATGTTCAACCTGCCTGATGATTACATCAAACGATTGCAAGCTGCACTGGGCGGCCGGAAGATCGTTTACCGCCCCAACAAGCGCGGCACCTGTGTGGTGATGGTGGTGAGTTACCAAGCAGTGCCGGCAAAGAGTGATGTCTCCAGGCTGTCTGTGTTGGCCAGTTTTGCCGATAAGCAAGTGGTTGTCTATGGACCAACCGGCTCAGGCAAAACCAGCGTCTTGCAACACCTGCTCGATCTGCGCCAGGGCTTGAAGATCATTTTCGACCCACACTACGAACCGGGCAAATGGCACTCGAACGATATCGTCATCGGCGCCGGACGCAACTGGTCCGCGATTGAAACCGGGCTGGATCAGTTGGTGTTGGAAATGGACCGCCGCTATCAAAAGATGCGAGATGGGGAAAGCGATTTCTCTCCGATCCACATTGCCGTGGATGAGCTGTCTTCTTTCGCTCGCAACATTCCCAATGGCAGTGAGCGGCTGATTACTTTGTCCCAGGAAGGCCGCAAGGCCAAACTGCATACCATCCTGACCCCACACTCCACCGAAGTGGCTCAAATGGGATTCGATGGCAGCGGGGATGCGCGCGAGAACTTTATTTTCATCGGTATGCCGCCTGTCCTACCCGGCCAGGAAAAACAACCCCGCATTGCCACCGTGTACGCCGGCAATCCGCGCCGCAAAGGGAATGATCCCCTGGGCCGTTTCCTGGTTCCCGCGCCGAAGGTGTACCAGGGAAAAGCCCGGCTGTTGACTGACCTGGCCTCTGTTCTGGGCGCGGCTGCACCTGTGGCTCAGGCCGTGGCTGGCCCTGTGGCCGAAATGGGCCGCGCCCCAGCCACAGGCGAAAGGCATCTAATTCCCTTTGAGCAGCGCTATGCTGCCGGTTTGCCTGAAGCAGATGACCTGGCGTTGTTCGTGGCGCAACACGGCTATGGCGTGCGCAAGATCGGTGAGCTGCTGCCGTATTCCGATCACCTGGCGCGCCAGACGGCTGCGCAGGCCATTTCCAGGCTGAATGGTAATCAAGCTGACCGCCCAACGCCTAGCAGCCCTCAAGAATTCGAATTCGTGAAAACCCTGTACGCCCACTGGGGCGTGCCGGTTAACCGCCTGGCGCGTCTGCTGGATGGCAGCGACCACCACAACCTGGCGCGTATCCAGGCCATGATTGAAAGGAGTGCTCGATGAAACAGAAACGAGGCAAGCCAACCACGATTTTGACGATTGCCAATCAAAAGGGCGGGGTCGGTAAGACGACCACCACCGTTACCCTGGGCAGCGGCCTGGCCGGGAAAGGCCGCAAAGTCTTGGTGGTAGACCTGGATCTTCAGGGGCATGTACCCCGTATGCTCGCCCAGCCCAAACAGCCCGGAGTGCGCCGCTGGTACTACGATGAAGAGCCATTGGAGCGGGTGATCGTCCAGGCACGCGAGAACTTGTGGGTATTGCCAGGCGATAAAAGCACCGACAAGGTGATGGCGCGTATTCGCGACGAAAGCTACGGCGAAGAGCAGTTTGCCAACCAACTCAAAGAGCATGCTGCCGCCCTGGACTTCGATGTCGTCATCATCGACCTGGCGCCCAGCCTGAACAACCTGCAGGTAGCCGCCTTGATCGCCGCCGATTACGTACTCATTCCTACCCGCCTGCGCTTCACCGATATGGACGGCGTGCAGGAAGTTCTGAAGACCTTGCAGCAAATCGGACGCCACGGACACCAGGTGAGCGGGTATTTTCTCCTGCCCACACTGTTCGACCGGGGAGCCAACGAAACCATCGAGCGGCTCAAGGAATTGGTCGCCAGCCAGGGGGCGCGGGTCTGGCCTCCTATCGTTCAGGATGTCAGGGTAGGCGAAGCGCCCGGGCGCGGGCTGACGATCTGGGAATATGCGCCGACCTGCAACGCAGTGCTGGGCTATGTCAACGGCGGCAAGCGGGTGGGCGGCTACGCCGATACCTTGCAGCGGGTGCTGGCCTTGTTGGAAGGAGTGTAGCCCATGCCGAACGCCAACAAACGCCCGGCAACCCTGCCCGCGCTCACGGATCTGCCAGCCGATGAGGTGGTGGCCGACATCTTGAGCGACAGTGAGCGCCGCCAGGACGAGATGAAGCTCAGCCCCAAGGAGCGCCAGGCGCTGCTGACGGCGCGGCGCAGGGAAAGCGAACGCCAGGAGAAGGCCAGCCGGAAGGCTAAAGAGCAAGAAGCACACCGCATCTTCCTGCTGCTGCCAACTGACCTGAAAGAGAGGCTGGTGGGCATCGCCGGCTGGAATGGCACCTCGGTTTCGCAGGTGGTCACCTTTCTGCTCTACGAGGCCGTGGCGCAGTATGAAGCCGGGCAGATCGATTTCAGCCGCTATAAATCCCCATCCTACAGCCCGCGCTATGTGTCCGAATTGATCCATCCCAAAGACGCCGAGCGCCAACAACGGCGCAGCGACCAAAAGCGCAAAAAGGGCTGGGGATGACGATTACAGGTAAGCACCTATGACAGCGCAGGTAATCACCAAAGGTACTTACCTGGAAGCAGTCAGGTATGCCCTTAATGGGCTTACCTTATCTGGCTCAGGTAAGCACTTTGCCTCACCAGGAAGCCCGGACAGGCGCTTTCCAGGCCGTAAGGCTATCTGAGATGGCTTACGCCAAAACCCCGATTTTTTGCCACTCTAACCGACCTATCTATCAAGGATGATTTGATGAACTTGACACCTTACCCAACTCCCGAAGAAATCGAGCTGCGCCGTCAAATCCGCGCCGATGGTTACCGCTCGGCCATGCAGGAAATCCAGAAAATCCTGCAAGGCCGGAATATCCCCGCCGACCGAGAACGAGCTCGCCAAATCCAAATACGTCTCGACTGGCGCATGCCTGAACAGTGTACTGCCAGCGAAGTGATCCAGGCGTTGCTAAACATGCTCGCCGACCTGGAGCGGGAAAGCGCCGATCTCAAAGCAAGGAATCAGGAGCTACAAGCCGACAACGAGTTGTTTTCGCGCTCGATCCTCAGCTTGCAAGAGCGGGTCAATGCGGAAAAAAGCGCCGGAAAAAGTCCTGAGCGCAGCTAATTAAGAATAAATCCACTTTTGAATTAATCCGAGAAAGAGAGAATATGAAAAAAGGACACCTTCAACCCAATGAACAAAACTTGCTGGCATACATCCAGCCTGACTTGAGCGCTGATCCCAGCCAGCTTATGTTGGCGCTTGAGCCGTTTTCGGTCCGTGGCCTGGCTACGGCTGGACAGGTTGCAACCCTAAAGAACATGGATCCCAAGCGTGTCTCTGAACATCTCAACACGCTGAGCCAGTCCAGTTTTGATCGCCCTGCCGCCCTGCGAAGCGTGTCGGTGAGGCTGGAAGGTCAACGTGGCCGTCCCGAAAAGCTCTACCTGCTAACTGAAGAAGGCGCAACTGTGATGCATACCTTGTTTGATTGCCCCGATCTGCGAGCGCCCAAGTTGACGGAAACAGTGGAAATTGTTGCCGCCTATGCCATCATGGAAACCTACGTCCGAGCCCGGACAGCCGGTTACACCGCGCACGTCGAGCAGCCCCTATATTTTGCCAACGGCAAGAACAACGTTCGGGCAGATGTAGTGGTCGAGGCGGGCAGCCAGTTGGTGATCATCGAGATCGAGCAAGTCACCAACCAGGGCACCTTGCCGCGGGCTGTGGACAAGCTGGCTCGCATGCACAACTACTTTAATTCGCAGCCGCGCACCAAGGTCAGCAACCAGGTGCGTATGCTGTTCAACCTGCCGGAGAAGGATACCCAGACCGTTCTGGTATGGCAGCAGGCGCTGCGGGATGTGATGGACGAGAGCGGTGGCCCGCTATCCTTCGAGTTATATGGCCAGCGTATCAACGCTTTCCTGGAACATCCCGATTGGGAAGGCCTGAGCGGCTTTGAACGCATCGAACCGGCTGCCGCCAGGCTGACCACCCCCACACCTTCTGCTAAACCCGCCGAACAGAGCAAGGGGTTGGATATTCACAGCGCCAACCAGGTGGATGAGCTGCGGGCAGTGATGCGCGCCCGGGAACGCGTGTACGGTGAGCAGTTGCGCCAGGTGCAAAATCAAATTGACCATGCCCTGCGGGTGCAGGCTTTCTTCGAGATCATGATGCTGATCCACGGCGCCAGCCACTACCGCGGCAGCCCGGTCAACAAGTACGCCGCCATACCCACTGAATCGTTGGAAATGATGCGCCGTTACCTGCACGACCAGCAAAACGCCAGGATGCTGAACGATCTGAAACACATGCTGGAATGGATCCACGATCATAACACCGGCATTATGTCGCTGCGCAATGGCTTTACGGCCATGGTGTGGGATGGGTTCCTGTTCCATCACGGTTTCGGACGTGGCGGGCCGTTGATGATCAACGTGCGCTTCCCCGATTTTGCCGACCAACGTTCGGACATCTACGTGGATGTAATCATTGACCGGGATATGTTGGGTGTTCCCCGCCAACCAGGGTATGTCGGGCTGCGGGACAAAAAGCCCGAAGAAACCGCCCTGGCCTGGGTGCTGGAATCGATGATCCTTTACCCGCACATGATCGGGCTGGGTGAAAAACCCTGGATGGCGCAGCGGGGCAAGGCGTATGGAAAGAAATCGTGAGGTGAGACATGAAAGAAATTGGCTTGTATTTGGAGTATCTGGAGCAGCAAGATCGCTCGCCGTTGACGATCAAAGGCTATGGCCACGATCTGGAGCGCTTCATAGCCAGGTTCGTGAAGATCAATGGCGAAGCCTGCACCCTGGCGGCGATCACGCCCACGGATGTCCGCGGCTATCGCCGCTTCATGTTGGAAGAAGAACACTTGAAGGCCAGCACGGTTAACCGCCGCCTGGCGGCGCTCTCGTCTTTCATGGCCTGGGCGCGCAAGCAGGGACTGATCAACAGCGACCCCACCCAGGACGTGCGCGGCATTCCCCAGGTCGCTGCCGGACCGAAGTACCCGGATAAGAAGCAGCAATATGTCCTGCAGCGAGCGCTGGAAAAAAACGTACAACTTGCCAGGCTGCGTTACCCCAAGCGCTGGGTAGCCCACCTGCGTGATGCTTGTATCACCACGTTCTTGATGAACACCGGCTTGCGATTACAAGAGGCGTTGGATATGTGTATCGCCGATGTCACCTTGACTGATCGCAAAGGCCAGGCCCTGGTCAGGCAGGGAAAAGGCCGCAAGCAGCGTCTGGTCCCGCTCAATTCCGCAGCGCGCAAGGCGCTGCAAACCTGGTTGGATGTACGTCCCAAGAATTCTGATCCCCATATCTGGATTGCGACCGAGGGCGAATCGAACGGTGCGCTGAGCTCGCGCTCGATTCAACGCGCCGTCCTGCGTTTGGGGCAAGAAGCCGGGCTGGACAACCTGACCCCGCATATGTTAAGGCACTGCTTCGCCAAGAACTTGATTGACGGCGGGGTAGGGCTGGAGAAAGTGGCCACGTTGTTGGGTCACGCCAATTTGAATACCACGCGCATCTACGTGACGCCCAACCAGCGCGATCTCGAAGATGCAGTGGACTGTCTCACCGAATAGTTTGATCAGGAGATGAAAAATGTTTTGGGATAACGAATTGCAGGCAGCCGCCATTCAGACTTTGTTGGACCGCACCGGTCGTTTTCGCGGCCAAACCTTGTTTCAGCAGGGGCAGATCACAGACGCCTTTTTCCGCCTGTATAAACGCCGGCGCTCGTTTGCAGATGGTGAGCGCATTTTGCTGGAAGTAGCTCTGGACTTTTGGAATGGGAGCGGCAAGGCGCGGTTCAGTGAGTTGTATATGCTGAACCTGTTCGAACGCGAAGATATCTTCGCTCTCTACCAGGCGCTGTGCGAAGGCCCCCATGCGATCCTGGATTGGATTGAAGGGAAACCTCAGGAGTAACCATAGGAGTGAAACATCATGCCCCACAAAACGAACGCCGCCGGTGGGCAGCCGGCGGCAAGATTTCTGGACGCTGGACGAGCGTCTGTTTCTGCTGCCTATTCTACCACGTCCGCAACCCGCAATTTCTTATGCGACTTGTTCTTGTCTGCCTCGTGGGGGTGTCCATGCTGAGCGAGCGCATGCAAAAACAAATGATCGCCGACCGCCTGGTCGGGCATCCGGTGGAAGCCAATCTCAAAGATTTCCAACCGCCCTGGCGTTTTCTCTGGCAGGCTTTGCTGGATGCCCCGTCTGGGCAGGAAAAGCTGGCCATGGAGAAAGCCGTTTTTGGCCTGCCGGATCATGACCGCATCCTGCAATCCATCATGGCCATCAATCCCGGTTACCGGCCGCCCATGCCATCGTTGGAAGACTTGGCCAAAGATCTGACGCCCATCGAGTGGCTCTGGCACGGTTGGATCCCACGCAGCCTGATCACCGTACTGGGCGCCTCCCAGGGCAGCGGTAAGAGCTTCGTGGCGCTCGACCTGGCCTGGCGCATCATCCACGGACAAAACTATCCTGACGGCTCGCCGGTTGCACGGCCTGGCGCCAACATCATCTACGTGGATGCTGAGATGGTGCCGCAAATCCTGAACGAGCGCGCCCAGCATTATGGCCTGGATCGCAGCAAGCTGTTCGTCATGCTGCCCGAAGAAGGCGAGATGATCGACCTGGGCCACCAGAATTACCAGGATCGCCTGACCGAAATGGCAGCCATGCTCAACCCCGAGCTGATCATCATCGACTCGCTGTCCTCCATCCACAGCGGTGGCCAGAACAACGTCGAAGACATCCGTTCTTTGATGGGCTACCTGATCCGCCTGGCAAGCGGCGCCCGCTGTGGCCTGCTGCTGGTGCACCACATCCGCAAGACATCCAGCGGCCAGCGTATGATGAACTTCGACCTGGGCATGGAAGACCTGTCCGGCAGCGGCTACATCACCCAGCAGGCGCGGGTGGTGCTGGGGCTGCGGGTGGTGCAAACCGGCCCGGACTTCGATCCCAACGGGCCGCGAGAGCTCAAGGTGCTCAAAACCAACCTGGGACCCTACAATGCCCCCCTGGGCTTCGAGTTTGCTCCCCTGGAACCCGCTGGGGTGGTACTCAAATGGGATACCAAAGCTCCAAAACCGTACCGGGAACCCACTGAGATGGATGAGTGCAAGGAGTGGCTGGAAGATTTCCTCAAGCCCTACCCGGATGGGGTCAAAGTCAAAGAGGTGATCAGCGCCGGCAAAGAGCAGGGTTTTAGTCGTCCGATGCTTTACCGGGTGCGTGCTGAGCTGAAAAAGCACATTGCCAATACAGCCGGCCGCAAATCTCCTGACAACCGCTGGCTGTGGTCTGAAGCCGAATTAGCGCCTGAACCGGATGATGATTAACTGTCTCAAGAGTCTCAACTGTATCAAGAGTCTCACTGTCTCACAGCCAAAAGGGGGTGGGGTATCTTAAAACAGTGGACTCTTGAGACTCTTGAGACTCTTCTCAGGATGAATAGCCTATGTACGATCTCGATGAAATTCGCCGGCGCGTCTCGCTCGTCGCTCTGGCCGAAGAAGCCGGGGCGCGCTTCAAAGACGCCCACCATCTTGCCAGTCCTTGCCCGCTGCCGCGCCACACCGGCGACCGCAGCAGCCTGGCGTTCACCATCTACGATGACGGCCAGAAGTGGAAGTGCCATTCCGCCTGCCCGCCCGACGCCAATGGCGGCGATGTGGTCAAGTTCTACATGGCCTGGCAAGAGGTTGATTACAAGACCGCCGTGGCTGAGCTGGCCGAACGAGCCGGATTGGCAGAGCAACAGCCTGCCAGAGCCCGAACCGTTCCACGGCCGCCCTCGCCCAACTCACCGCCGCTGCCGGCCGAGCCAGGCAACACCTGGCAGCAGCGCGCCGGACAGTTCATCGCTTATTGCCAGAACAACCTGGCCGGGCCAGGCGGCGCCCGGGCGCGGGAATACCTGGAGCAAGAGCGCGGCCTGTGGGATGAAACCTGGCAGGCCTTCCAGGTGGGCTACAACCCTGGCAATGTCTACGATGCGCCGGAAAGCTGGGGCCTGTCTGGGAAAAGGATCTGGCTGCCCAGAGGCATCGTCATCCCTGGCCTGCGTAATGACCAACCCTCATACATCAAAATCCGCCGGGCTTTGCCTGGCCAGGCGCTGGGGCAGTACATTGGGCCGTGGACTGAGCAAGATGGCCTGCCCGAAATCAAGTTTGGCGGGCCGCGCGGCGGGACAACGGTGCTCTTCGGCCAGCAGCAGTTTGCCGGCTTGCCGGTGCTGCTGCTGGCCGAAGGGGAGTGGGATGCCATGCTGACCTGGCAGTGGTGTCAGGACTTCTGCGACGTGAGCACGCTGGGCGGGGCGCAATCCCACTTCGACGCCTTCGACCTGGCCGTGTTGATCCGCTACCAGGCCATCCTGGTGGTGCATGACGCTGACGCTGCCGGCGACAAGGGCCGCCAGTACATTACCCGCCTGCACGCCCAGAGCAACCGCATCCGGCCGATTCCGCCGCCAGAGCTGAATGACGCGCCTGCCCACGACCTGACCGATTTCTGGAAAGCCGGCGGCAATCTGCGGGCCTGGGCCGCCGGCCACGTGGCTGAAGCTTTGGAAGAAGCGCTGGAGCAAGCTGCGGTTAGCCCAACCACCCCAACCATTGAACGCTGGCGTAGGCTTGCCGCCTGGGCCAGGCAGGAAACCGGTTTCCGGCTGCCGGGTTCATCAGCCGGGCAAACCATTACAGAAAACAAGGAGACCCCTTTATGCCCAAATACCCCCTGATCAACGAATACGGCGAGATCAACTGGCGCTACCAGCCCAGGCCGATTGTGCAAGAATTGGCCGCGCTAGGCATGGCCAGCTACGATTGGTACTACGCCGCTTACCTCAGCGCCCCGCTAACGGTTGAGCTGGTGCGGGAGATTGCCCTATTTGCCCAACAACACAAACTGGAGATCGCCCCTTACGAGGAATTCGATCTATCCATCGAACATCCTAAGGAACTGGTCACCCATTACTACCTCAAACACCAGGATATGAGCCATGCGGACACCTATGTGGGCAGATTGCCCAAGCCGCAGCCTAAACAACTCTCCCATTATCACAGGGCGGGTGTGGTGTATGCCGTGCATACCTGTAGCTGTTTCATCGCCGATCAGGAACCTGCTGACCGGCAAATCATCGCCTTGTCCGCGGCGCACCAGGTAGAAGGCTACCCCTTGGTTCTGATCTGCCGAGAGCAGGAACGCCAGGCCTGGATCAGCCGGGCCAGAGAATACCTGCCGGGCGATGTGCAAATCCTGGATATGGGTGAAGTCACTCCCCAAACCCCCAAGAAATCCCTCTGGGTGGTGGATTATTACAACCTGGAGCACATGATCGGCCTGCCGCTGGGCGCGCCTGAACACTACGCTGTGATTGTGGATCACGCACATTTCATCAAGAACCCGAATACCAACCGCACGAAAGAGGTTATCCCGATCACCGAAAAAGTGCGCTATCGTTTCCTGGTGACCGATTTCCCGGTCAATCTCTCGCCCTCCGACCTGCGGGAACCGCTAGAGATACTGGGCAAGACGCAGGAGTTTCAGGGCATGACCGACTTTCTGAAGATGGTCAATACCGATCCGCTGGATAACCGGGAACTGCTGCGTTCGAACACCGAGTACCACACCCGATTAGCGAAGCTGTATCGCAAACTACGCTGCACCTGCCTGGTGCGCAGGGCTGATGAGCCTGGCTTACGTTCACATGAGCACATCCATCAAATTGAGTTGAGCCCCATTCCAGACCGTATCGCCTTAGATGACGTTCTCAGCGACCTGCGCCTCCTGGGCTTACAGAAAACGGAGCAGGCAATTGCCTGGCTGCGCCGCTTCCTGGGTCAGAACCCTGGGAAAACCATTATCTTTGCCCATCATAATGATGTGGTGAAGGAATTGGCCGCTGCGCTCAACTTGCCGACGATCTATGGCAAGGTGACGGATGAAGACCAGCGCCGCGCCATTGCAGCTAGCTTTGTCCACCCCAACGGCCCACAGGCATTGATCGTGGCCAGCGATGTCGAGTTAGCCTGGCCGCTGGCGCCGGTCACTGCGCTGGTGTTCGTGGAGCTGTGGATCACGCCCCGGCAGTTGTATGGCTTCGTAGATCATATCCTTGGTCAGGATGAAACCCGCACCCTGCCAGTGCACTTGCTGCACGTCAGAGAAAGCCTGGATGATGACGCCTTGCAGCGCCTGGGGCTGCGCCTGTCCGATTATGACTTGACCATGGATGGTTTCCAGCCCAAGAAATAACCAGCCCCCACCTTTTTCCCCACCAGCGGCTAAAGGGAAACCGGCCCGGATGCCGCCGTGCTTGCTTCGCAAGCAGGTTGTCAAGGGCGCTTTTTTGCCCTTGACATAAAAGCTGAGCTTGCTCAGCAGAGCTCCGGGCCAGGCTTGCCAGGCCGCTGGTGGGGAGGGGCAAGTGTACAGTAAGGTAAAAAAACATTACACGCTTACCGTGAAAGCGTGATATAATCAAAAGGAGTAAACAATGATCTTGTCATTTCGCGACCAGGCCACTGAAGATTTCTATCACAACCGGCCAACGCACCGAGCAGCGCGGTTTCCAGCCAACATTCGCAGCACCGCGTTGCGCAAACTGGATATCCTGAATGCCGCCCACCGCCTGACAGATTTGCAGATGCCGCCAGGCAACCGGCTGGAAGCGCTCAAAGGCGACCTGAATGGCTTCTTCAGCATCCGGGTCAACGATCAATGGCGACTGACCTTTCGTTGGGATAACAATAACGCCTACGATGTCGCCCTGGTTGATTACCATTAGGAGGTAGAGCCATGTTACTGCCTGAAAACCGTATCCCCACCCATCCGGGTGAAGTATTACTGGAAGAGTTCCTGATCCCTATGGGGATTTCTCAGGTTGCCCTGGCCAAGCATCTTGGCATTCCTGTGCAGCGCGTCAACGAGATCGTGCGCGGCAAGCGCGGCGTCACCCCCGACACAGCCTGGCTGCTGGCGCAGGCCTTTGGCACTACGCCGGAGTTTTGGATGAACCTGCAGATGGGGTATGATCTGGTACGCAGTAAGCCCAAGCAGCAGGTAGGCAGCCTGGTGGCTGTCGCGTAAAACGGGTAAACGGAATTCAATAAAACGGCTCAACCGTTTTATTCGCCCCCAGCAACAAGGAAGCCAGGTGAGGCTGTCTTCCAGCCCCAGAGAATGGATAGTCGGGGGTGTTTTATTTACCTGTGATTCGCGCTCCTACCGCCCTTCATAACTCCCCCTAGAACGGGCCATGGGCTGGCCTGGTCCAAAACCACTTAATCTTGAGATCAATACATTAGATAGCTTCACCAGGTAATGAACAAGGCAGGTTCAGTATGCCAGGTGAAACACGAAATCGTAAAGCGTCTCACCGCTGCTATCGCGGATCAGCAGGCTCATTTTGGTACACTACCAGGAATGATCCTAGAACCGGCCAACTTGCTGATTATAGAATCGTGGTTTTGTTACTTTCGGGAATTTTCCCCGATATACTATATATGATGCCTGAATCGCACGATGACTATGTATTAATAGAACGCGCTCGGCACGATCCAGATGCTTTTGCCGCTCTTTACCGGCGTTATTTAACCCCGGTCTATCGCTATTTGCTCATGCGCCTGGGCAATCCACAAGATGCTGAGGATATCACCTCTAAAGTGTTCACTGAAGCGCTGGAAGGCCTTGTCCATCAGCGATATCGTGAAAATGGAAAATTTGCCGCCTGGTTATTCACCATTGCAAGGCGCAGGCTGATTGATTTATATCGTCAGCGTACCGCTGTTTCACTTGAAGAAGCTGCTCTTTTTGATCCTGATCCATTCGATCAGATTCAATTTTCTGATAACAAAACTCGACTTAAAGAATTACTTTCACAATTAGATGAAAGTAAACAAGAACTGATGCGCCTGCGCTTTGCCGGTGGGTTAAGTTTCGCGGAAATTGCTGCTCTAGAAGGCAAGAGCGAAGCTGCGGTCAAAATGATGATCCACCGCACTATCCACTGGCTGCGTGAGAATTGGGAGGCGATAAATGTCTGACATGGACTGGACACTTCCACCGGAACTGGACACTGCGATTACCGAGTATTATGCCACTCTCGAACCATCGTCCTCTTTTGCAGCCCGCCTGGAACAAGAATTGCGCCAGCGCCAGGGTGTATTGCTTCAACACAAAACCAAACCCCGATTCCATTTTTTGTGGAGTGATAGGAGAGAAATCATGAAAGCTTTGCGCACTCGACCAATCCTTGCGTTGATCGTGGTGCTTATTGCCTTGTCCTTGCTAACTGGAGTGGCTTATGCGCTTGGCAGGTTGGTCGGATTTATCCCCGGCTTTGGTTTTACTTCGGATATCCAATCGGTTTACCTGCTGTCAGAACCGGTGGAAGTTATTAGCGGGGATGTAACACTGAGAGTAGACCAGGCGGTAAGTGATGAGAGTAAGTTATGGGTAAACCTGACAGTATTGGGACTGTCTGGTGAACAGGATTTTTCTCAGGCTTTTGTTTTCCTGCCAAACGGTGAAAAAATATCCTTCCAAATGAGCAGCGGCATGACTGTTGATTCTGATGGTGCAAACTTGGCGTACATCTTTCCACCATTGCCTACCTCTACAAGTGATTTGATTTTATATATTGAAAATCTGGGTGGCCAGAATTTTAGCGTGCCTATGCAATTGCGCCTGGCAAAACCAGGTGAAATCCTTCCATCTGAGCCGGAACAGTCAGAGCAATTGAGAAGCGAAACCCATGATGGGGTTACCCTGGTTCTGGACCATATCGCCCCGGCCAGCAACAAAACTGTATTTCAAGTTTCTCTACATTTCGATAAACCCGGCATGTCACTCAACAACGATTGGAATGTGGTCCTAACAGATCAAAATGACGCAATATATCCTGCCATCGACATCACTCCCGCTACGATGGATGGAAATGCCAAGATGTTCCAAACCTCACCCTTCTCCGGTAATGAGCAACTAACGGTTTCATTGAACGTTTTTCCCAACGCGAAGGAATTGCCTGTGTCAATTGACTTCTCGATGGATGACGCCAATGGTTTTCTGTTCGACCCTGGGCCAGATTCGGCGGTCGGACAAATCTGGACACTGGACGATGTGATCCAAATTGGTGGTTTCACGCTGCGGGCTGCCAGGGCGAGGCTCGTATCAACCACAGAGCTGCTCTTTGAGTTTGAGCCAGTCGAAAACCTGACGGGAGTCATGTTGTACACTCCAGATCCCTTGCTGCGCGGCGCTGCAGGTGGTATCCCACAGGCAAACGGGGAGATCTCGGCTGGAATGACTTTTGAGCAAATCCCATCACAACCGTTTGAAGTGCGGGTGACGCGTGCATACTATACGGCTCACGGTTCTTGGGAGATCCAATGGCAGCCCTCAGCTGCGCCCCAGGGGGCAGCAGTGCAGCCTACTGTAACATCTGCCCCAACCCAACCACCCTATGCCACCCCAACCTTTGCTTCAACGAATCCGGTTTTGCTCGAAGTCCAGAGGCTGGCTCAGCAGTTCGATGCACCTTTCCAGGAAGGTCCGGCATGGATTCATGTGGTGACGGAGAGAACATCAAATCCTCGGCCTGGTCAAGCTTATCCACTGCCCTATTTAATCAGCGAACAGTGGATCGAAACAGATGCCAACGGCTACGTTATCCGCAGCGTTTGGATGGATAAGGATGCAAATGGAAATACGATCCAGTTAACAGCAACGGTCGGCGATTATTCGGTCAACTTCACGACCGGTGATGCGGGTTTCAATAATGGTCAGCCTTACCGTTTTTCTGCAGACATACTTACACGTGACCTGGCGCAGGCAGAACAGAATGGCGTCTCCGTCACACGCGAAGAAATGACCTGTGACGATGGTCGAGCCTGCATCGTCATAACCTCGGTAGAATCCTTCTCCCAGCCCACCCTGCTTGCAGGTGAAACGCAAGCATATATTGGGTCTGGCAATAAGGTATGGATTGACCTGGCTACAGGCCAACAAATCCAATTCCAGGCATTCTGGCGGTTGGAGGATGGAACAAACAGGGTAGAATCCACCGAACGCTATTTGCTAGTAGAAAAAGTTTCTTTACCACCACAGGAAATCTTGGATATCCTGGCCAAAGTGATCGTGCCATGAATCAAGATATTGCACGAACAAGGAGAATTTCCATAATGCCCAAACTGTTGTCCAGGGTGTTCATTTCGCTAGTCCTATTTACGATGCTGACCGGTTGTACCGCAGTGCCGGTGGTTTCGCCAAGTGTAACGCCTGGTCAGAGTACATCCCCAGATGCTGCAACTTCTCCTCTCTTTGAATCCGAAGCAACGATCCCAGCTAAAACACCAGATGCCCAATCGCAACTCCAACGATTGCGGATTACCAACCAAAGCGCCCTTCCCCTGCATGATCTGGTCGTGAGATTCCCTGACGAGCGAATCGAGTTTGGGGACGTTCCCGGTGGGACAACTACGGAATATCGGGATGTACCGCAGGGTGTCTACCGCTATGCCGCCTACGACGTTGAAGTGAACGGGCAGAAATACCAGCAACCGGTGGTTGATTGGATGGGCGAAACCCCGATGCAGGGAGAAGCTTTTACCTATCTTATCGAAGCGGACCCTTCACAGTGGCAAACACAGGGGCAGGTGATCCAGTTAGTCCAGGTGAGTACAGATCAACCAGAGGAAGTTTCCCTCCCAGTGTTAAGTCCCACTTTGCACATTGGCAAAGGCAGCCCAACATCACTGGCCGTTTCACCTGATGGACAATGGGTGGCCGTCAGTACGCAGTTCGGCGTTTACCTGTATCATGCCGGCACATTTGCGGAATCCTGGTTCGCTCCCTTGCCGGAAAAGGCTGGGCTTGTAATTTTCGATCCCCAAAGTGAACGCCTGGGTGTCGTATCAGACAGTGCCATTGTCATTCTGGATGTGGGTAATGGTGGAGTGTTGGCCAGGTTGGAAGGCGCGGGCGGTTCGTTTGCCTGGTCGCCGGATGGTCTGCGGCTGGTCAGCGGCAGCGGTTGCGAACAGGTGACCGTTTGGGATACAAATAATGGCACATCACTGAAAGAACTCAGCGGCGGCAAGTGTTCCGAAGGCTACAGCGGTACAAAAGTCGCCTGGGCCGCGGATGGGCGCATTTATGGGGTTTCGACGGGAACGAAAATTCTGGCTTGGGAGGACGATACCTATGAACCGGTCACAGATTTTTCAGCCAAGGGCGCCAAAGATACCTGGATCAGTACAATCTTCGCCGCTCCTGTGGGTAATCTTCTGGCGCAGTATGACAGTATGGGCTACCCGATCATCGCCATCGTGGATACGAAACAAGATCGTCAGATTCATTTGCTTGACCAAAAGGTCAATGGGCCAATTAGCACACTGGCCTGGGCGCCGGATGGGCAGCATCTGGCAGTGGCTTATGGAATGGACACCGGTCTCATCCTGATCTGGAATGCCCAGACCGGCGAGGTGGAGCAGAAGATCGAGGGATATTACACCACCCCCGGGTTGGGGTGGTCGCCGGACGGGAAGACCCTTTTCGGGCCGCAATCTCTGGATGGACAGATCAATGCCGTTTCGGTGAGTACTGGAGGTGTACTGCATCGTTTAGGATGGCACGCCTCGACTGGTACTTTCCTGACCTGGACGCAGGACGGGCTGGCTTCCACGAACGGTACGATCATCACGTGGTGGGACCCGGCCAACAGAGATTCTGTGCGCCAGGATACAGTCGGTTCCCCTCAGCAATGGGTGATCTCCTGGCCACCCACTGGTCCGGGAACCTATTTATTTAACACCCCTGATCAGACCCATCTGGTGGGAACCTTAAGTTTAAAACAACCTCTCATCGGCGATAACAGCCAGTATCCATTTCCCACGGCATGGTCTTTTGATGGCAGCCGCCTGGCTGATCCCACCCATGTGTGGGATACAGGAACGGGCAAACTCCTGGCTCAATTACAAGACCCGGCTCAGCAGCATACCCCGGATCAGGTCGCCTGGTCGCCCGATGGCAAACTGCTCGCCTCGGCCGATTCGCTCAATATGCAGCCCCCGGTTATCTGGGACTCCCAGACTGGTCAGGTGCTGCTTACCTTGCAGGTAGAAACCGGGAGTCTCGAGCCGTTGTGGCTTGGGCTGGCGTGGTCACCGGATGGCAAAAAGCTGGCTGCAGTGGGCTCACTGATGCATCCAGCCAGTGGAGCGGACGATGGTATGATCCTGGTCTGGGACGCAGAGACCGGCCAACAGGAGCAGCTGCTGACGGCGGGAATGAACGGTTACCGGCTGTGGGCGGTTGCTTGGTCGCCCGACAGCCGGTTTCTGGCCTGTGGTACGACAGACAGCGAACTTTTTGTTTGGAATATGGTTAACGATACACCCCTGGCTAGGTTGTTGGGCCATCGGGATATCATTGACCGGCTGGCCTGGTCACCCGATGGAAATCGTTTGGCTTCAGTCGCCCGCGATGGTACGATTCAGTTATGGGATGCCTCGCTTTTTGCTTCGACACACTGACCCATATCCAGGGAATCAAGATAAACGATGGGATTTCCTTCTCCATCGCCATGCGCACCTTGTTCCACTTGCCGTTGACCAGGCTGTTGATGCCGAAATAAGCGATGGCCGGCCCGGCCAGCCAGAACAGCGGCGGCATCCCTAAGGTGGCCAGGACAATGACGAAGCCCAGGCCGAGGACGCCGATTGCCAGGTAGAGCGAGAACTGTTCTCGCCCGCTGACGTCAAAGCCGTACCCGGCAAAAGCCATGCGGATTTTGTGCTCCTGCGAGCCGACGCGGGCTTCAGTAACCGTGGCGACAGCCTGCGGCGAGCCGTAATCGCGCAGCAACGCGTCTGAAGATGGCCGGCGGCTGAACAGCCAGATCAGCAAGCCATACACGATGACTGCCGCACAAACGGCGGCGAGAATGGGAAAGAGCGATTGGAGAGAGAAGGTCAAGCAGCGCCTCCTGGGGCAGGAATCAAAAAGGCGCACCGCCCAAAAGGGTGATGCGCCCGGTTAAATAAAAACGCGCCCGCCCAGGGGGGTGCGCAAATTCTGAAGAGATTATAATCCTATGATGGTTAATTGGTCAAGTAATTTTCGGCTCAAAATATCTGTCCCTTTTTCTCGATTTGTGCGATTTACTTATAGAGCTCAAAACCAATATACCCGGGAAAAAGGAACCTCATGGTTGAAAGAACAATGTCAATAAAACAAAAACCTCAGCCGGAAGAGATGCGGGTTTCGCAGATCATTACATCAGCCAGACAAGACCCACAGATGTTTGGGGATTTGTACTTGCTGTATGGACAACCTGTCTTTCGATACTTATATAGCCGCATGGGCAGCGTACCAGAAGCTGAAGATGCCACAGCGCAAACCTTTCTGGCAGCTTTGGAGCGCTTTCCTAAATATCGACACGATGGGTATTTCGCAAGCTGGTTGTTCTCAATCGCTCGCAACAAGGCGATGGATTATTTCCGCAAGCGGCGTAAGGAAACCCCGCTTGAAGAAGCAGAGTTCATCCCTGCTGATGGCAATATATTGCAGCAAGTGATTAAAACTGAACGGATAGCCGCTTTATCAAAACTCATCAGCACTTTGTCCGAAGATGAGCAAGAGTTGATTCGCCTGCGCTATGTGGCCGAATTGAGCTTTGCCGAAATCGGGCATTTGCTCGGTCAGAAAGAAGATACGGTCAAGAAATCTCTCTACCGGTTGCTGGCCCGGTTAAAAGTCCAGTTGGAGGATTCTCATGTCTGATACGACTCCTACTCCCCAATTCGAAGAAGAAATTCGTGCGGCAGTTGCAGTCCCGCTGGCACACGAGGAGTTTGTAAAGCGCTTACATGCACGCCTGATTCAGCAGGCAGCATCCCAACATAAGGTCAACCGCCCCATCTTCCTACGACCTGCCTGGGTTGTTGCTTCTGTTATGGTTGTGCTCGTGATTGGCATCTTATTGATTGGTCCGCAGCGCGTTATGGCGGCAATGCGCAGCCTGATGGGTTATCTGCCTGGGGTTGGGATTGTGGATCAAAGCGCGCCAATCCGGGTGCTGGCGGAGCCGGTCAGCGTTACCCACGATGGAATCACGGTCACGGTGACTTCGGCGACATTGACCGGGGAGAAGACCCAAATCGCGTATCGTATCTTTGGCGTCCCCGGCTCAGCCTACCCTGACCGCGAGGACATTTCGGGCTGTATGCAGCGAGAGTATTTACGCCTCGCGGATGGAACGCAGCTTGCCCAAATCAATTACGGTTATGAACCTGTGCCGGCAAATGTAAACGAGGCTATTTTCGTGATCCCTTGTATCGCCAACACTCTCCCTGGCAAAGCCCCGGAGAACTGGGAACTGCCGCTGCGCTTCGTGCTGGCCCCACCCGACCTGACCGTAATGCCGGTGATTGAGCTTTCTCCCTCTCCTCAGGTCAGTCTGACCCCCGGTGCTTCAGCCAGTGGTACACCCGCTGCTCTTGCAGACAGCTCTGTGACGGTCAATAAAGTGATCGAAACCAGCGATGGATACATCTTGATCGGCCAGTTCCAGCCCCATAGTAAACCTGGAGAATCATTTCAGGAGACTGGCGCTCTGGAGATTCGGGATGCCAGCGGTAAGAGAGTCTCCTACACTTATCCGTTGGATGTGAACAATGAAATCAACCAGGAATCAGCCGGAATGCCCGGTGTTGGTTGGACGGCGCAGTTCAAGGCAGCCGGCCTGGTTTATCCCCTGACGATCAGCTTCTCTGGCGTCAACATCTACCTGGCTGACCCCGGTGCGACAGCGGAATTCACCTTCGATGCCGGCTCCAACCCGCAACCCGGTCAGGTGTGGAACCTCAATCAAGAAATCCAGCTTGCCGAGCATACCCTGACGCTGGTCTCGATCACAGCCGATTCGCGCGGTGGTTATTCTTTTGATTTCCAGGTTGATCCGAAAGTGTACAGCGCCAGCGTACAAATTGCAGGATATACACCCAATGGCGGGGGTGGTGGAGGTGGCGGAGGACTGACAAATGGTGAGTTCAACACAAGCCTGAGTTATGCCCAGCTTCCGAGCGGTGTGCTCACGGTCAACGTTTCCGGCCTAACCCTGATCGGCGACTCGATCATCTGGCAGGGACAGTGGTCCCCTGCGAGCCCTCGCACCGATCTTCCGGCCAATCCGACACCTCAATCTGGCTTATGCTTGACGGCGGATTCCCTTGCACAACTCCAACCGGCTCCATCAACGATGGCCAATGGAAAAACCCTGATCTATGAAAAGCTGGATACAGGTACATGGGGCCTTGCAGTCTACAATTTGGATGGGAGTCAGAAGCAGGTGGTGGTTCCAAATGGCAATTGGGGAGCCCTTTCACCGGATGGCAATACCGTGGCTTATTCTGCCCAAGATAACGGCATTCACCTGGTTGATGTCCATTTGCAGCCTGACCGGGGGCTTCCAAATGCGTCTGGATTCGATATCCACTGGTCGCCGGATGGAACGCAGATCGCTTACATCGGGATGGGGAATGGCACCATCAATAGCGCGTTTATCGCTAAAGTCGATGGCTCTCAGGTGCGCCAGATCTCTGATTGGAGTTACGAAACAATCATTGGCTGGTCTCCCGATAGCACTCAGCTCTACTTCGCCGTACCATTTACAGGCGGCGCTGCCTGGAAGGTGTACTCGCATGAAGTAACCAGCGGCACAACCCAAGAGCGGTTTACAATAGAGAACGGTACCCCAAAGTTCCTCAATCCCAAGCTCTCACCAGACGGGAACTGGATTGCTTATCGCGGCCAGGATAACAGCAGCCTTTACCTGGTCCGCACGGATGGCAGTGACATGCACCTGTTGTTGGACAATGTGGGTGTGGCTGGGGTTGAATGGAGCCGCTCAGGGTGGCTGGGGGTGAGCCTGAGGCAGGCAAATACTGACGAGTCGGTGATGGTCCTAATCAAGCCGGATGGATGTGAGGCTTACCTGCTGCCAACCGCTCTACATGGTGACCTGCAAGGATTATATATCCCTTGAGATAGCCAGCCCGTTGAAACGGTCGTATTCCGCTGGGGAGCATCTGTTTAGATGCCTCCCCAGCGGTCAGTTATATGGCTTTTTCAAGAAAGCTTGACAGGTAGACAAAAAGACCCTCTTCGGTAAAATTGGTTGCGACCAAACAGCCAAAAGACCGAGGAGGATCTGGATGGAGTATAGCACACTTGAGCCCTGG
>Ga0116144_10000374_pt1 | contig 60337 bp, 63 predicted proteins | sample AD_UKC035_MetaG_FD_89746 | JGI IMG/M metagenome (GOLD analysis project Ga0116144, IMG submission 89746) | Active sludge microbial communities of municipal wastewater-treating anaerobic digesters from USA - AD_UKC035_MetaG | ecosystem: Engineered > Bioreactor > Anaerobic > Digestate | place: USA...
ATCAGCCATATCCTGAAGGCCCCGAGCATCGTGATCCCCTTCTCGACGGCGGCGGGGCCCTTCTTCGTCGACGTCTGCATCCGGACCGTGGAGCAGGGCGAGAGGGACGCCGTCCATTACGGCGTCGCCAACGTGCGGACCCCCGTGAGGCCCGCGCCCGCCTCCCCCTCGACGGCCCCGGCGGCGGAGCCGGACAGGGCACCCCCCGGGGGGTCCGTCCCCTCGATCGACATCCGCCCCGCGGCGCAGGGGGGGGCAGGCAGGCCCGTCGATCTCAACGAGGTCAGGGAGGGGGCTGCGGGCAAGCTCGGGATCCTGCGGGAGAGGCTTCGGGAGATCACGGCGAAGCGCAACGCCATCCAGGGCGAGCTCAACGGCAAGCCCTTCATGGAGCTGGCGAAGCGCAAGCGTTTCAAGAGCGAGATCGCGTTCTACGACGGGCAGATCAAGAAGATCAAGCTCGACATCCTCGGGCTCGAGATGGTTGCCCGGATGTCGCAGGAAGACCTCGACAACCCGAAGATCACCGGGCACTACCAGAACTACGACACGCGCAAGAAGCGCTGATCGCCCCCCGGCGGGGCTCGGCGCAGACCGCCGCCGTACGAGCGGCCTGCCGCCGCAAGAGAGGCCGTTCGCTGCGGCAAGCGGCCCCCCCCGGAGGCCCCTCGCCGTGCAGCCGTCGGCGTCCCTACTTCGTTTTCTCCCCCCCCCAGAGCGACAGCAGCGGGGCCTTGGCCTTCATGGCCTTGCACTTGTCGTCCAGTTCCTTCCGCATCAGTTCGTCATACCGGTCGATGATGACGAACTCGGCGTAGTCGAACATGAGGATCATGCGGCTCTGGCTCTCCAGCGCGTGCCGCTGGTCCACGGCCGTCTCGAAGATGGCCTGGTACTCGGCGAACAGCCACATGTGCCGCCGCATCAGGATGAGCGCGTAGACGGCCTGGGGCAGCGGGATGCGGTCCCGGTAGCTCGCGTCGGCGTACTTGGTGAACAGGGCGGCGGCATCCTCGAAGGGCTTGTCGGTGGAAAAGAGCTTCAGGAAGCTGCTGTAGAAGCTCAGCGCCTGCTCGATGGCCTTGTCTTCCGGCAACGCGTGATAGACCGGCGTCTTGGGGTTGATCTTGACGTTCTTATACCACTGCTGGGCGATGGCCCGGGCATTCTGTTCGACGATCTCGATGAGCTTTGTGGCGTGCGGTCTCATGGCCTGACCTCCTTCCTTTCAGCCTGTGTGGGGATCCCGGTCGACGGATCTTCCGGCCTGCCGCAGGGCCGGCTAGGACGGCTTGCCGCTCTTGCGGTCCGTGCTCTTCTTCAGGGCGTTTTCGGCCAGCTTCTGTTCCGTGATGTCCTCCAGGGTCTCCACGGCCCCGACGAGCTCTCCCCGCGAATCCCGGATCACGGCTGCCGTGAACCGCAGCCAGCGCCCGCTCTTGCCCAGGTCGGGGAAGAAATCGGTGGCCTCGAAGGCCTCCTCGATCAGGTCGGATTTGCGGTATTTCCCCGAGTACCACTTCGAAACCTTGTCCGCCGCGCGGTCCACGAGCAGGTCGGCCATGCAGGGGCGCTCCTTCGCGTAGAAGGCGCGCCAGTGCTCGCTGGTGCCGACCATGTCCTTGGCCTTCAGGTTGGTCAGCTTCTCCAGGGCCCGGTTCCAGTACAGGATCCGGTGGTCCTTGCCGATCACGAAGGCGGGGATGGAGAAGCCCTGGACGATGCTGTGCAGCCTCTTTTCGCTCTCAACGAGCTTCTGCTCCGTTTCCTTGCGCTCCGTGATGTCCTCGAGGGTCTCGATGGCGCCCGCCAGGGCCCCCCGGGAGCTGCGGATGGGGGAGACGGTGAAGCGCAGCCACCGCCCGCCGTCGCCCAGGTCGGGGAAGAAGCCCTCGGCCTCGTAGGTGTCCTCGAGCAGCTTCGACTTGGCGACGCCGCCGTACCACTCGGGGATCGTCTCGAGGGACTGGTCGACGAGCAGATCGGCCATGCAGGGGCGCTCCTTCGCGTAGAAGGCCCGCCAGTGACGGTTGGTGCCGATCATCTCCTCGGCCGGGATCCGGCTCAGTTTCTCCAGGGCGCGGTTCCAGTAGATCACCCGGTGGTCCATCCCGATCACGAAGGTCGGGATCGGCGAGCCCTCGATGACGCTGAAGAGCTGCTGCTCGCTCTCGCGCTGTTTGAGCTGCGCCTGCATGCTTTCCGTGATGTCCTCGAGGGTCTCGATGGCGCCGATGATCTCGCCGCGCGTGTCCCGGATCGCCGCGGCCGTGAAGCGCAGCCAGACGCCCTTGTCGCCCAGGGCGGGGAAGAAGTCGGTGGCCTCGAAGGCCTCCTCCAGCAGATCGGACTTGCGGTACTTGCCCTCGTACCACTTCGGGACCCGGTCCGCCGTCCCGTCGACGAGCAGGTCCGCCATGCAGGGCCTCGGCTCGGCATAGAAGGCCCGCCAGTGCTGGTTGGTCCCCACCACCTCGCTCATCGGGATCCTGCTGAGCTGCTCGAGGGCCCGGTTCCAGTAGAGGATCCGGTGGTCCTTCCCGATGACGAAGGCAGGGATGGAAAAGCCCTGGACGATGCTGTGCAGCAGGTATGCGGATTCGCGGGGGTCGCTCGTAATCCCCCCTTTGGCCTTTGAGGCCGTGCCGATTCCGCCTCCGCCCTTTTTCCCGACTGTTTTCTTTTTCATGACAAAGCCCTCCTTTCTTGAAAAGCCCGCCCGATCGGCCGCGCATCCGGCCCATGCCGGATCTCCCGCGTGACGGACCCGCTGACCCGTTGCCCACCGCCTCGACGTGCCTGCCGCGACCGTCCGGGTCCCCTGCCGGCCTTGGCGCCTCCGGGTTCGTGCACCGTGCCGGGCGGTCGGGCCCGACGGGGACCCCTGGCTGAAGGATGCGGGAAAACCGGCGGAAAGGCAATAGGAGTAGATCATGAGGTAACCGTTAGGTGAATCCTCAGGATCCAGGCCGGGCGGGGATGCCTCGCCCTTCAAGCATTGTCGGCGTTCTGCCGATGAAACCGGTACGAGCTGCCGGGAGCCGCCCGGCCCGCCGCGAGGCGGGGCCGGAAAATACGCCCCGCCCGGCGAGCCGAGAGACGATGGTTCAGCCCATTCCGCCCGCAGAGGGCCTTCTGCGGCCTTCCGTGCATGTCCTGGTCGGCAGCGGGCCCGGTCCCGTCGAGCCCGAGATCGGGGCCTTCCTGGAGGCGGTCTACCCGCAGACGTTCTGGCGGCTCGCGGTCCACGAGGCCGTCAGCCCCTCCGCGGCCGTCTCGCTGATGAAGGCCGTCCGGGTCCACCTCGCGATCCTCCTGCTCGAGCGCCTCGAGGGGGCCCCGCCACCGCAGGGCGTCATCGGGCCGGCCTCGGCTCCCGGGCTGGTCCGCATCCTCAAGGCGGCCTGGAACGTCCCGGTCGTCGCCGTCGCGCCGTCGCCGGCCGAGCCGGGCCCCCGGGAAGACATCCTCGCGTGCGGGGCCGACTGCGTCCTGCACACTCCCCGGGAATTGTGGGGCATCCGCTACCGGGTCGAGGCGATGACGTCGGTCTTCTACTCCCGGGACCGGCTCGAGACGGCGCCGGAGGTGCCGGCGTTCGTGAAGAATCAGCTTCGCCGGTGGGACGCCCTCGCGGCCGTCGCCTACGATAGCTTCCGGAAATACGGTCGCGTCGTCATCGGCGTCGAGAAAGACGAGGCCGACCCGGGCGGGGCGGCCTTCACGGCGATCACCGGCAACCCCTTCGGCGGGTGGCCGGACCGGCGGGTCCAGCAGATGGTGCTTGCCTACGATCCCGAGTGCGAGATCGTCGTGCGGTTCACCGACCTTGCCGGCCGGGTCAGGACGGAGAGGCTCCGCACCGGCCCCGAGGGTAACCTCCCGAGGAAGGCCCACAAGATCGGTCTTCTCAACGATACCCTGCGGGGCCTGCGGGTGGGGCGCAAGATGGCGCCCGTCGGGTGAGGGGGATAGGGTACAGGGACCTTCCTCTCTATAGAGACTGTGTCGCAATTCAGATTTTGTCATTCCGCACAAGCGAAGCGCGATGCGGAATCCGGTATTTTCAGTGAGTTCTGGATTCCCGCTTTCGCGGGAATGACCGGATTTCGGAATTTTTCATTATTGCGACACAGTCTCATAAAGAGAAAGGGCCTAATGCGGAAGAAGAAAGAGACAGGAAAAGGCCGGCCCCGTCGGGGGTCGGCCTTTTGGCGTTTCTCGAGGTGCGGGTCGTGCCGGGTACAGCTTTACTTGTGGAAGCTCGTGACGTCGAAGTAGTACCGCAGGCGGGCCCCGTCGCTCGTCCGGATGACGAAACTCTCGTACGTGCGCCCCCCGGCGTGGAGGATCTCCTGGGACTCGATGAGCCAGTCGCGGCTGCGCAGGCCGTGCAGGCCCGAGATGTAGGCGTACTGGTCGGCGAGGCCCTTGCGCCGGTCGCGGGCGTGGATCACGACGGCATGCGCCATGTCGATCCCGTCGCCGCCCGACCAGTCCTCGGCCATTTCCATCGCAACGGCCCTGCTGATGCCCCGGCGGGGCTTTTTCTGCCTGAGCGCATCGAAGAATCCCATGGTGGGCCACCCCCGGACGGATTGGATCAACGATTCCGTGCAAGACACGTGCCCCCGGGGGGGACGGCCCGTGAGCGGGCCCGGCGGCGCTCACCGGATGACGACTTTCTTGCCCTGGAGGTAGAGGATCAGCAGTACCAGCAGGATGATCAGGAGCACCGCGACGACGACCTCGCCGCCGTCACCCCCGGCCAGGACCCTGTCCGAGGCCTGGGCCATGAGGTGGAGCTGTTCGTCGGAGATCGCCTGCAGGCGCTCGAGGGCCTCGCCCGGCGTCAGCCCGTGGGCCTCGAGCCCCGAGCGCACGATCTCGGTCTCGAGGGCCCGCTGGATCCGGCTGAGTTCCTCTCCCCGGGGCCTGCCCGGGTCGGGCTGAGAGGCGAGCCCCCCCCAGCATGGCCGCCGTCGCGGGGGCGGTCAGGAAGGCCGTCAAGGCAAGGGAGACGGCGGCGGCAAGCAGGGGATTTCTCAATTTCGGCAGCACGGTGTGACCTCCTTACCCGGCCCGGCGCGGCGCGGCCCCGGGCCTCTTTTTCTCGAAGGTTGCGCGGATCGTGTGGTCCTCCGTCAGGTCGGTGAACATGTACAGGGTCACGGGACCGATCGAGACCCCGTCCACCTCGATGTCGCGGATCGCGTAGCCGGCCCAGGGTCTCATGACGAACATCCTGCTCAGGCCGTAGCCGACGGGCTGCCTGTTGCAGGGCGTGATGGTTCCCCCGTGCCCGGAGGAGGCGGTGATGGTGATGACCGACCGCATGCGCCCGGTGTCGGGGGATGAGCCGCTTCCGGCCGTGCTCATGGGGTGAACCCTCCGCCGTCGCCGCCCCGCCGGGTCTCCTGCCCACCGGCCGGCCGTGACGGCGCCCCGGCCGGGCGAAGGAGACGAAAGGGGATCCCCCCGGGGAATGGAGGGGGCCGTGAAAACTTCCCCGGGGGTATCCATCAGGACGTGCCGGCTACTTCCTCTTGAACGTCACGCTGATCGTCTGGTTGCTCTTCACGGCGGGGAAGGTGTAGGACTTGACGGCGCCCACGGAGACGCCGTTCACCTTCACGTCGTAGATCTTGTAGAACCAGCGTGGCGTCATGGTGAACGTCTTGCTCGACCCGGCGGGCACCGTGACCGTGCCCGAGGGCGAGATGGAGCCGCCCGTCCCGGCCGCGGCGGTGATCGTCACGCTCGACGATGCGGCCTGCTGGCTGACCGTGAAGGCGCTGCCGGCGATCGTCAGGCTGGCCGACCGCGATGCGGCGGCCGTGTTGGCCGCGACGGCATAACCGACCGCCCCCGGGCCTGAGCCGCTCGAGCCCGACGTGAGGGTCAGCCACGAGGCCCCGCTCGAGGCACTCCACGCGCAGCCCGCCTGGGTGGTGACGGTCACGCTTCCCGTGCCCCCGGAGGAGCCGAAGGACTGGCCGGCCGGCGAAATCGTATAGGTGCAGGCCGCCGCGGGCGGGGTGTAGGAAACCTCATTGGAGTAGGCGCTCTCCCTGCCCGTCGAGTCGTAGGCCTTGCAGGCGAAGTAATACGTCCGGCCCGCGTCGAGGCCGGTGATGTTGACGCTCGTCCAGTTGCCCACGTCGACCGTGCTGGAATAGCTCCCGCTGGCCGTCCCGTAGCCGACCTTGTAGCCCGCCACCGCCGCTTCCCTGTTGGCGTCCCAGGCCAGGGTCACGCCCGCCGAATGGGCCGGCTGTGAAAAGACGGTCAGGATGAAAAGAATCGACGAAAGAAACCAGGCGCAAAGAGGGATGCTCGAAGGGTGTCGTTTTGTGCAAGTCATGTGAAGCTCCCGCAGTCCTGATCGGTGAGGTCCGGCAGGTGAAGCGCCTGCGAGGAGCCTATAGGCAACGAGCATACCATCGGGAAGGGGGAGTTCCCAAGTATCTTATTTTACTTGTATTTCTGTGATTTTCGGGATGGGGGCGGCGGTGAAAGCGGCGGCTAAGGATGAAGGTCAGATCCTACAGCATGAGGCCCGTCATGCAGAAATAAGCAGTTATCTCAATTACTTGCGTCGTATGTTTTACCCTTCACCGGGCACTACATCGCTGCGGGGGAGTCCTCCTGGCAGAGCCGCTGGATGGCCTTGTGCAGCTCGCGAAAGGGGACGGGCTTGTAGAAACAGGCATGGGCGCCCGCTTTTTCGAAATCGCTGACGTTGACGGCCCCGGTCATGCCGATGATGCGGATGTGAGGGTACCTCTTCCTGACCGTCCCGCAGAGTTCGAAGCCCGTCATCCCGGGCATGACCGCGTCGGTGACGACGACGTCGTACGTGCCGCTCTCGAGCAGGCGAAGCGCCTCGAGTCCGTTTTCGGCCGTATCCGTCTCGTAGCCCGCCCGCGCAAGGTAGAGCTTCAGGATCTCCGTCATGAAGGGGTCATCGTCTACAACCAGGATTCTCATCGGCCGTCACCGCGCTTGTGGATGGGGGTGCAGTACAGCAAGGGCCGTACCACAGGCCCCGGTTTTTCAGAAGGCCCTGATTCCGTTCGACTTGTCGCCGCCTCCGTGCCGGGCGCCCGCCCCGGCCGCCGTTGCCGGTGGAGGGGATTCCCTGCGAGGCGCCCGGTGATGCCGGCAGGCGCCGGGCGAGGCCCCGGGCCGTCACCCTTTCCTGAAGTCGAGCGGGTTGATGCGGTATTTCTCCAGCAGCTCGTAGAGGTCGGCACGGTACTTGCCGGCCAGCTTCGAGGCCTGGCTGACGTTGCCCCGGCTGATCTTCATGAGCTGAACCAGGTAGTTGCGCTCGAAATCCTGCTTGCTTTCCTTCAGGGGCTTGAAGGCGTGCTTCTCGTCCGCCTGCCCCGGGACGAGGATCAGCTCCTCGGAAATCACGTTTTCCGTCGACATGACCACGGCGCACTCGATGATGTTCTCGAGCTCCCGGACGTTGCCGGGCCAGGCGTAGAGCATGAGCTTCTGCATGGCGCCGGGGGCGAGCGTCTTGGCGGGCTTCTGGAGCTTTTCCGCCACCTTGGCCAGGAAGTGTTCCACCAGCACCGGGATGTCCTCCTTGCGCTCCCGCAGGGGCGGCACCTTGATCGGCACGACGTGGACCCGGTAGAACAGGTCGCTGCGGAACGCCCCGGACTCGACCTCTTTGGCGATCTCCTTGTTCGACGCCGAGACGATCCGCACGTCGACCTTCACGGTCCGGTGCGCTCCCAGGGGGTAAAACTCCTTTTCCTCGATGGCCTTGAGGAGCTTTCCCTGCATGTGCAGGGGGATCTCGGAGATCTCGTCGAGAAAGATGATGCCCTTGTCGGCCTGAACGAAGAGCCCCTTCTTGCTCGCCACGGCGCCCGTGAAGGCCCCTTTCTCGAAGCCGAACAGCTCGCTCTCCAGCAGGTTGGCGGGGATGGCCGCGCAGTTGATGGCCACGAAGGGGTGGTCCCTGCGCTTGCTGAGCCGGTGCAGGGCCCGGGCCACCATCCCCTTGCCCGTGCCGCTCTCGCCGCTGATGAAGACGTTGGAGTCCGTCTCGGCGGCGAGGGCCACGGCGTCGAAGACGCGCTTCATGGCCTCGCTGGGCCCGATGATGTTCTGCCCCTCCAGGTCGGAGCGCGTCAGGCGCCGGAGCCGCTTCACCTCCCGGGACAGGCGGGCCTTCTCGATGCCGTTGCGGATCTGGACGAGCAGCTCGCGGTTGTCGAAGGGCTTGGTCAGGTAGCTGTAGGCCCCCTCCTTCATGGCCTCGACGGCGCTCTCGATCGTCCCGTAGGCCGTGAGGATGATCACCGGCAGCTCGGGGTCGATGTCGCGGAGGCTCTTCATCAGTTCGATGCCGCTGCCCTCGGCGAGACGCAGGTCGAACAGGGCGATGTCGAAGGTCTCCTCCCCGAGCCGCTTCTTTGCCTCGCGGGCGTCGGGGACCGCCGTGACGGCATAGTTCTCCGATTCCAGGCGCATCTGCAGCACCTTCAGGACGCTCACGTCGTCGTCGACGATCAGGATCCGCTCCATCGGTTGCCCTCACTTGCGCGTCGGCATGGTCCGCCGCTTCTCCTCGAGGCTCCGGTCGATCTCCTTCATCTGTTCGATCTGCTTCTGCAGGGCGTCGACCTGCTTTTCGAGCGCGTCGATTTGCCGCTTCAGGGCCGGCGCCCCACGGTCACGGTTGGCGAGCTCCTTCTCCCGGCTCGCGAGTTCCTTCTCCCGGTTCGCCAGATCGCCCAGGACGGCGATGAAGGCCTCGGCCGGGGGACGCCAGTCGCTTCGGGGATGCTCGGCGACGAGCCGGCGGAACGTCTCCAGGGCCTTGGCGTAATCCTTCTGCGGGTTGCGCGGGTGGGCCTGGATCGTGCCGATCTTGAAGAGGCCCGCGTCGGCCGCTCTGGGGTAGAGCCGGTTGATCTCGCCGTATTGCCGCCCGGCGGCCTCGAAATTCCCCGCGGCCAGCTGCTGGTCCGCCTGCCAGGTGTCCGGCTTGGCCAGCAGCCCCTGCATGCCGGTGCACCCGGGGATGCCGATCAGGATCAGGCAGGCAAGGAAAACGTAAAGGTGCTTCCCTTCCCGATTTCGCTTTCGGCCCATACCCGACCTCCGTGGGCTTTGATGATGTGTTTCACGATGGCAAGCCCGAGCCCCGTGCCGCGCACGGCGCTCTTGCCGTCGTCGACACGCTTGAACTTCTCGAACACTTCCTTCAGCCCCGACTCGGGGATCCCGCGTCCCGTGTCGGAAACCGCCACCTCGACGAGCCCGGCGTCCGGGCGGCGGCATGCGGCGATCGTGATGCGCCCGCCGTCGGGGGTGAACTTCAGGGCATTGCTGAGCAAATTCTCGATGACCACCTCGATCTTCTCGGTGTCCATCCGGATCGGCGGCAGATCCGGGGGGATCTCGACGTGCATCTCGATGTGCTTGCGCTGGGCCACGGGGGAGAATCGCTGCAGGTTCCTCTCCACCAGCGGCCCCAGGGGCGCCGTCTGCATCGTCAGCGGCATGGTCCCCGATTCCATCATGGAGAAGTCGAGCAACCGGGTGACGGACCGAATCAGGCGCTCGCAGTCCTCGCGGATGAGGGTGTGGAGCTCCCGCTGCTTCTCCGGCCTCTCCCGGAACAGGCCCTCCTCGAGCATGCACGAGGCCTCCCGGATGGCGGTCAGCGGCGTGCGCAGCTCGTGGGACAGGTGGCTGATGTAGTCGATCTTCATCTGGTCGAGCTCGCGGAGCCGGTCGCACATCGCGTTGAACGCCTCGGCCAGCTCCCGGATCTCGGGGGGCGACGCGATGTCCAGCGGCTCGCCGAAATCGCCCCGGGCGACGGCCTTCGTCTTGTCCCGGAGCCGGGAGATGGGGACGTTGATGGACTGCGTGTTCAGCACGGAGACGGCGATCATCAGCACCATCGCCACGACCAGCGAGATCAGGATCGCGTCGGCGGTGCGCACCGATTTGGCCTCGATCTCCCGGAGCTTGTCGTCGCGCTCGTCGTAGGAGATCCTCGTCAGGTCGCGCAGGCTCTGCACGGTCTCCGCGACGGTCAGGTCCTGCTCGATCCGGTACCGGGCCATCTCGTCGGCCGCGACGCGGCGGCTGCCGGCCAGGGCCGCCATGTCGTCGAACAGGGCGCCGTAGCGGACCTGCGCCGTGCGGATCCCCTCGAGGAGCGTGCGCTTCCTCTCCGTCTCGGCCAGCGAGGCCAGCTCGGCCAGCTTGCCCGCCAGCGTGCGCTCGATGTCCTTGAACTGCCCCCGGTAGGTCTCGTCTCCCGAGACGAAGTACTTCTTCTCCGACGCGTTGGCGCTGTAGAGGATCTCCTGGCATTCCTCCGAGAGCTGGATCATCCGCGTGTCGTAGGAAGTGACGGCCCGGATGAGCCGGTTGAACTCGCTGAGGTTCCAGATCGTGTACAGGCCGGACAGCAGGACGACGACGATGATCAGGAGATACCCGCTGATGAGCCTGAAGAGGATCGAAACGTTCAACGCCACCTGGTGCCTTTCTCCCGGGGGATGCCGCGGCGTCCCCGTCGGTCCGCCTTCGCAGTAGTTACCAGAAAAACGGGTTTTTTCCAACCTTTCTTCCCGGCCCCGGCGCGACGGGCCGAGATAGCCGTTGACATCCCGTTTCTTTTGCCCTATCAAGAAATCAGGGAGGCGGCATCGATGTCGCGCCGCCCCCTGCGTTTTTTCCTCCTTTCTCCCGTTGTGAGACCCGGACTGCAACCCACTCGACCCGACCCGTGCCGATACGACCCGGGGACCCGCCGCACCGGCGCCGGCGGCGTCCCGAAGCCCTCACGCGATGCGGAGCGGAAGGCCGACGAGGTGCCGCAGCGGCAGGCAGGCGAGGCAACAGAGTTTCTCGGCAAGGAGGTGCTGACATGATCAGGAAAGCGGCGTTGACGAAGCAGATCTACGTGACCGTGGACGACGAGGTCGGCGTGCTGAACCGGATGGCGGACTCCCTGGCGGACCGGGGGATCAACATCGAGGCCGTCGCGGGCTACGGGATGACCGGAACCGGCAAGGCCCGGGTCATGCTGGTCGTCGACGATACCCGCAGGGCCTGCGACCTGCTCAGGCAGAAGGGCTTCACGGACCTCGAGGAGAGGGAGGAGATCCAGGTGGAGCTCGACAACAAGCCGGGCGCCCTGAAGGGCGTCACGAGCCTGCTGGCGGCCAAGGGGATCAACATCAGGCAGCTCTACGGGACCATGAGCTCGGAGAAGGCGCCGGTCCGGGTGGTGCTGGCCACGAGCGACAACCAGTCGGCCATCGTGACCCTGAAGAAGGCCGTGGCCAAGTAGACCAGGGACTTCCCGCGCGGCTCCGCGCTCGGACGGAAAGGAGGCGGGCCATGGAAGGGATCAGCCGGATTCTCGTCGTGAGCAGGCTGACGCGCTATTGCCGCAGGGCGGTGCGCTTCGGCGTTTCCCTTGCCCAGAAGTACGGCGCCGAGCTCTCCGTGCTCCACGTCGTCGAGAATCCCTTCAAGAAGGGATGGAACCTGCCCACGATCCACTACGAGGACCAGTACAAGAAGGACATGGCGAGGGTGAAGGCGGAACTGGAGGAGATCGTCAACTCGGAGAAAAAGAAAGGCATGGCGGTCCGGGAGTTCATCGAGGAGGGCGACCCGAAGGAGGAGATCCTGAAGGTCATCGAGCGCGAGCGCATCGACCTGGCGATCCTGACCGCCCATGAGGAGGGTCGCCTCGAGCACTTCCTCTACGGGCGGGGCGTGGACAGCGTGATCCGCCGGATGCCCTGCTCGATCCTGCTCGTCAGGGAATAGGGGACGGGGTCCGGGGTTCGGGTCCGGAAAGACGGCGCGTCTCAGCGGCGCCTGAGAAACGGGAGCGCCGAGCTCAGGTAGCGGCCCAGGCCCCTGTCGGTTTTCGCGATGTGGCCCACCAGCCAGTTGGCGATCCACCGCTGGAACTCGGCGACGAGCAGCGGGGAGGGCCCGTTCTCGAGGATCTCCTCCTTGAAGGCCGCGAAGTCGCGCGCGAAGGCGCGGTGCTCGGCCTTGTGCGCCTGCTCCTCCGCGTAGCCGCCCTCGGCGTAGAACTTCGTCATGTACCGCTCTTCGAGCGAGAAGTGCGTCTGCACGTAGCGCTCGAGAAAGCCGAACAGGGCCGGGATCTCCCCGGGGCCGCCGCCGTCGCGCAGCTGCCCGAAGAAGACGCAGACCCGCTGCAGCAGCTCCTTGTGCTGGTTGTCGATCTCCTCGATCCCGACCGACAGCGCCGGTGTCCAGGGGATGTGCACGGTCCGGTTGCTCCTTGCGGTGACTGGGTGCGCTGCGCGGCGATGGGCCCGCACGGTCTTCTTATCGGCCGGCGTTCGGGGATTCTTGAGGCCGGCCGCGCTTTTCCTTGCGTTGTGAGCCGCCGGGGGGTATCCTGTCCAAAAGGAAAGGAGGAGACGACATGCAGGATTTCATCCGGAAAGTGAGACTGCTCAGTGTCGGCCTGTTCTACCTCGGCAAGGAGAAGGTCGAGGAGACCGTTGCGGACCTGATCAAGAAGGGGGAGATCAGCGAGAAGGAGGGCAGGGCCCTCATGATCGAGCTGCTCGCGAAATCGAAGGCGGCCACGAAGGACCTGGAGGAGCGGATCCACAGGGCGATGGCCGACGCCCAGGCCAGGCTCCACGCGCCCCTGGTCAAGGAGATCGAGGCGCTCAAGAAGAAGGTCGCCAAGCTCGAAAAGGAAGCGGCCGCCGCGAAGGCCAGGAGCCGGAAGAAAACCGCCGGGCCGTCCGCGAAGAGCGCACCGTAGTTCGCCCCGGCCGTCCGCGTCCGCGAAAAAGCCCCGCTGTCCGGCGGGGCTTTTTCTATGGGAAAGCGGCTTCGCACGGTACGTCCGGAAGGGGTGATCGAGTTCACCGGTGGCCGCCCCGGAACCCTGCCCCGGCGCCCCGGAAGCCTCCGCCCCCGTTGCCCTGCGGGAAACTCCGGACGGCGTCGCCGACCCTCGCGCCGCCCTGCGGGAATGACCGGGCGGCGCCGGCGGCCCATGCGCCGCCGGCTTTCGGGCTGTTGAGACTCTCGCGGCCCCAGGTGCTCTGCCGGCGGACCTCGCCGCCCCGGCCGATCCCCTCGAAGGCGCGGCCCGCCGGGCTGCGCTCCGCGGCGGCACGCTCCGGCGTACGCCGCTCCGCACCCGTCCGGGCGAGGCCGGCCTCGCGCCGCACGTCCCGATCGGTCCTGACGGACCGGTTGGTTATCGTCACGAGCCCCACGGCCCGGCCGGACACCGCGTCGCTGCGCCGTGTCCCGCCCGGTCCGGCGGTCCCGGCGCCCGGCGCCTCGGCCCGGCCCTTTCGGGCGATCCCGGGGGCCTCCGCCCTCGCATCCCTTGCGGCCAGCGCATTGCGGACGGCCGTCGGGTCGGGTCTCGCGGCCGCCCGTGCGCTCATCGCGGCGCCGCCCGCCCCGGCCGCCCGTCCCGTCCCCTGCTCGAGCCGGTTGCCCTCGTAGCCGCGGAAGCTCCGCCGGCTCTCGACGGCGGCGCGGTTGACCCGGCCGTATTTCTCCATCGTCGCCGTGTCGCGGTAGGCGACCCCCCTGCGGTGGGCGGGGTCGTGCCGCCAGGGCTGCACCGCCGCGGCTGCCCCAACGGAGCCCGCGGCGCCCTGCGGCCGTGTCGCCCAGGCCCCGCCGACGGCCCCCGTGCCGGCTCCGGGATACCCGCCGCGGACGTAGACATTGCGGTTCACGTTCACGTAACAGGCGTGATGGTGCCAGCCCCAGTACCCCCACCCGGTGCCCCACCAGAAGGCGCCGACGGCCACACCGACCCCGAACCAGATCAGCCCGGAGGCGATCGCGACGGCCGGGGGATAGGGGTAGACCGCGTACGGGGGATAGGCCGGCCACCACCAGGGCCCGTAGACCCACCAGGGGTCATAGACCGGCACGTAAACGACGGCGGGGTTCGCCGGTTCGACCCGGATGACGTCCCGCTCCGCGATCACCTTCTGCTGCTCCGTGGACTTGAGGTTGCCCGCCTCGTGGGCCCGCTTGCGAAGCCTCTGGACCGTGTCCATCACGTCGGCCTGCTGGGCGAGGAAGGCGTCGCCGACCTTCTGGGTCCAGTCCAGCTTCCGGCTCATCATCTCCAGGACGTCGGGGAAGGGGGCGAGGGCCTTCACGCTGGCATCCCAGGGCTGCTTGGCCAGGGCCGCATTCCACTGCTCCGCGGGGAGGTGCCTGTTCTCCCGCGCCCAGCGCTCCGCCATCACGACCTCCAGGGGGTAGGTGGCGGCGATGAGGATCTGGGCAAGCAGGGAGTCGGGGTAGAGGGCGATGGGCGCCAGCAGCTGGTCCAGCTCCGCCTGGGAGAAGGTTTGCGGGGCCGCCCTGGCCGCGTCGGGCCTGCCCTCCTGGGCGAAGAGGGGCGGCGGCAGGGCGATCAGCGCGACCAGGCACCAGGTGACGGCGTGCCGGAGTGCGTTTACTGTCTTCATGTTCGTCTCCAGGGGGCTTCGGGCCCGCCTTCGGCGTCGGGACGCTTCGAGGGGGAAGCGCCGGGGTGGTCGGTGAAATCAACGTGTTTGGGGGGTAAAACGCGCGAAGAAACATCCGGTTGACGAAAGGGCGCTTTCCGGCCGGCTCAGGCATGGGGGCTGCGTGAAATCCCCGGCGAGCCGGCCGCGGAGGGGCCTTTGCCGTCACTTGCTCTCGATGCGATGGATGCCGTCCCAGTTCTCGGGCGGCGGGGTCTCCCGGTAGCGCCGGCAGCGCTCCATCAGGATGCGGGCGGGCTCGTCGGCGTGGTTGAGCTCCAGGATCTTCCGGCAGCAATCGGCGGCTTCGCCCCAGCGGCGCCCGAGATAGCAATCGAGAGCCGTTTCGGCCAGTTGCGCGATGGCGCGCGTGCGATCGTCGGCCCTGTCGGCCTCGGCCATCAGCTCGTAGATCCGCACTCCCCGTGCGCTGCCCTTGACGGAAACGAAGTCGAGGGGGCGGGCGACGAACCGGTCCCCCACGAGCGACCGGGTGCTCTCGCCGATGATGATGCGGGTGCCGTAGAGCTTGTTGAGGCCCTCGAAGCGGCTCGCCGTGTTCACCGTGTCTCCGACGACGGTGTAGTTGAGGCGGCTGGCGCTTCCCATGTTGCCCACGATCACCTCGCCCGAGTTGATGCCGATGCGCTGGTGGAAAAGGGGCTTGCCCTGCTGCCGCCAACGCGCCTGGAGTTCCTTCAGCGCATCCTGGCAGGCCAGCGCCGCGCGGCAGGCCGTCACGGCGTGGTCGGCGTTGGGCGTGGGGGCCCCCCAGAAGGCCATGATGCTGTCGCCGATGAACTTGTCGAGCGTGGCCGGGGGCTGTCGCCTCAGCACGGCGCTCATGGCCTCGAAGTACTCGCCGAGCTGCTCGACGAGGGCCTCGGGCTCGAGGCGCTCCGAGATCGTCGTGAAGTCCGCGATGTCGGAGAAGAAGATGGTGAGCCGGGCCTTGCGGCCCCCGAGCTCCGCCTCCCCGCCCGAGGCGAGGATCTCGCGGACCAGGTCGGCGGGCACGTATTTCCCGAAGGAGCGCAGGCCGCGCTTCATGTCGTGCGTGGCGGTCATCAGCTGGTCCACTTCCAGGATCAGCGAGCGCTCGAGGGGCCGGGGCTCGATCTCGAAGCGGCCGATGGCCTCCGAGTCCAGGGCGATCCGGCGCAGGGGCTTGGCGACGAGGGCCGAGATCCAGGCGCTCGCCATGAGGATCAGGAAGAAGACGGCGATGCCGATCCCCAGGGTCTCCAGGTTGTTCCGGTCCACGGCCCCCATGACCTCGCCGTAGGGGATGACCAGGGCGATGATCCATTCCGGGAGGTCCTTGCCGGCCATGCGGCGGTAGCTGCCGAAGTAGTCCCGGCCGCCGGCGCTGAAGCGGAACGTCCGGAGATCGTGGCCCAGGTAGCCGCTGTCCTGCGAGAGCCTCTCCATGAAGCGCACGACCCGCTCGTCGCCCAGCTTGCGCCAGTCCGCGAACTCGAACCGGGACCGCCCCCGGTCATCCTTGAATTCGCGGGTCAGGATCTCCGGCTGCGGGTGGGCGAGCACCTGGTATGGGCCCGCCTTCGTCTTCTCGGCGATGAAGGCGAACCCCTCCTTCCCGATCGGGTTTGAGTTCAGGAAGCGGGAGATGGCGCTGATGTCGAAGTCCACCGTCGTGACGCCGATGAACCGCCGCTCCCTGTCGTAGATGGGGGTGGCGAAGGTGACCCCCGGCACCGCCCGGTTGCCGCTGCGCAGGGTGCGTCCCTCGGTCCAGACCGGGCCCCCGGCATCGCGGGCCATGGTGTACCATTCCGGCTTCCTCCCTTCGCCGGTCAGCCGGAACTCCCGGCGCTCGTAGGGCTTGCGCTGCGCGTAGTCCTCGGGCTTGAAGTCGAGGATCACCGCCTTGCCGGCCTTGCGGTCGTAGCGGGCCTCGCGGATACTGAAGCCGCCCTCCGGGAGCCGCTCGACGGACAGCATGAGGCCGCTCTCGAAGCCCGCCGAGAGAAAGGTGAAGTGGCCCTGCGCCTCCATCACCCGCTGCAGGTGGCGGGTGAGCCACTTCAGGGTCTCCGGGCCGGGCTTGACGGAGCCCAGGAGCTGCCGGTTCATCTCGCCCTGGTCCTGGGCGCGGTTCAGAAGGGTTCCCACCCAGTGCCGGATGCGCAGGGAGCTCTCGTCGAGCACCTGCGAGGAGAGGGTGTCGGCGTTTCGCTTGAGGTTGTAGTAGGACAGCCCCCCGAGCAGGCAGACCGTGCCGATCAGCATGACGGCCAGCAGCGTCGACAGGGCCGTGCGGAAGGGTACGCGGGTCGATGCGAGTTTTTGCGCGAAGGGGGTTTTCATGACCACGGGCGCATTTTAATACAAAACGCGCCGCGATGCCCGAAAAAAACGTGCCCTGCCCGGGGCGGCCGGGCGCAGATCCTGCATAACCCCTTGATCGGGAAGAGGGAATGCATACCTCCCGGATTGACCTTGCGTTTTTGCGAAGGCTTGTTTATCTTGTCGACTGCGATGAACGAAATGAACACCGGCCTTCCTCTCTCGCCGGTCACCCTGGAACTGATCTCTTCGGCCTACCGTGTCCTGGTGCTGGCCCTTGCCGTCCTGGCCCAGCTGTACCTCTTCGTGCGTTTCCGCGAGGCCGTCCGTTCGACCCGTCTCTCGAAGCGCGCCGCCTCTTGGGCCGTCGGCGCGGCGGGTGTGGCCATCGTCACCCTCTTTTGTCTCAGCGGGTTCGTCCTGGCGAGGCCCCTGGCCTGGCTCGACCCGCCCCCCGCCCTTCAGGCCGCTCTCTTCTACCTGCCGTCCCTCTGGAGCGTGGGGTCCCTGACCTGCGCCCTCATCCTGCTGTCGCTGCGGGTTGCCGGCGAGGCGGGCCGGCGGGCAGGGCGCATCTGGCGGGACGCAACGGGACGCAAGCCCGCCGTCCCCGTCGACACGGGCCGCCGCCGCTTCGTGAAGGCCGGCGTCGGAACGCTGGCCGCCGCCCCCTTCGTCCTTTCCGGCTACGGGGCCGCTTACGCCGGCCGGGCCTACACGGTGGAGGAGCGCTCGCTTCCCTTCGGCCTGCCCCTCCGGGTGGTCCAGCTGACCGACATCCACGCGGGTCTCACCATGACCCGCCGGGAGATGCGCCGGTACGCCGAAGAGGTGATCGCCCTCGAGCCGGATCTCTTCGTCCTGACCGGCGACTACGTGAGCAACACGAGCGCCTTCCTGCCCGACTGCCTCGAGGAGATGGCGCGGGTCCGAGCCCGCTACGGGACCTTCGCCGTGCTCGGCAACCACGACCACTGGTACGTGCCCTCCGGGGAGCTGACCGCCCTGTTCCGGGAAAGCGGGATCCCGCTGCTCCGAAACGAGAACCGCGTGATCGCAACGGCGCAGGGCCCCTTCGCCGTTGCGGGCATCGACGATCTCAACGCCGGCCGGCCCGACCTGCAGGCCGCCCTGCGGGGGCTTACCCCCGCGGTCCCCACGATCCTGCTGTCCCACCGCCCCGAGGTCTTCCCCGATGCGGCGGCCCGCGGCGTGGCGCTCACCCTCGCCGGCCACTACCACGGCGGTCAGATCAAGCTCACCCTGCCCCGGAGGGAGATCAGCGTCGCCCACCTGCGGACGCCTTACCCCGAGGGCCTCTTCCGCATCGGAGAGAGCCGCCTGTACGTGAGCCGCGGCATCGGCACGTCGCTTACCCCCGTGAGGCTCAACGCCCGGCCCGAGGTGACCGTGCTGAACCTGGCGTAGACGCTGCACCGCTAGGCCCTCAACCGTCCGGACGATGATGACGGAAAAAAAGCCCCGCCGGGCCGGCGGGGCTTTTTCCGCTTGAGGGTTATTTCGTGCACCCGGTGAAGAGCGCCGGGTTCCAGGTCATCTCCGAGAGCGTTTTCTGCCCGTAGGCGGAGGGGTGGAAGCAGTCGATGTCGGAGACGTGCCGCTCGCCGAACTTATACTCGAAAGCTGCAGGCGTGTAGACGTAGCGGTGGTTCGGGTCTGCCGCGTTGTACCCCTCGGTCACCGCTTTCAGGATGGCGTTGAAGCCCTGGATTCTCGCCTTCGTGTACTGACGGCCCGCCTCCCCGATGAGCGGGTTGAGCATCGTCGAGCAGGGATACCACTTCAGCAGCGTCGTGGCCCAGAGGACCTCGCAGTCCACGATCCCCAGGGCCTTCTTGTCCTGCGCGACCTCCCAGAGCCGGTAGATGTCCACGATCCCCACGACGTAGACGGTCGCGCCCTTCGGGAGACCCGCTTTCAGGATGTCCATACCCTCGCGGAACTTGTCCTCGAAGACAGCATTGCTCGGGATGTCGATGAAGCGGTCCTGGCAGGCGTCGTTGTGGCCCATGAGGACCGTCACGTAGTGGGCCTGCCGGCTGACGGCCTGTGCCGCCTGTGCGGCGAAGTCGAACATGTCGGCGCCGCTCTTGGCCTCCATGTAGTTGGCGCGGCCCGAGCTCCCGTAGATCTTCGTGATGCGCTGGTTGTGGCTGTAGACGTTGGTGAGCCCCAGGAGCCACTCCCAGAAGCCGTGGTAGCCGTTGACCCAGCTGGCCCAGTGGTTGGCCGCCGGAAGCTCCGCGTCGATGGCCTCGGTCATGCTGTCGCCCGTGCTCGAGAGGCGCTTGGGGCAGAGCGGCGCGGCGGTGTCCGCGGCCGCCTGCGGGACGCCCGGGGCAAGCAAGACGACGACAAGGACCGGGATGATGAAACGAATCGGCCTTTTCATGGTCTGCCTCCTTTCCCGTTTCCGGTGTTGCCTGGTGATTTCCCCTGTACTCTCGTTTCGCTGCCTGTTTGATTCCCCCCGATCTCCCTGAGGACCAAGGCCCTCAAATCCTCGTAGGGGAAGGTCCCGCTCATGTAGATCCCGTTGACGAAGAGGACCGGCGCGGCCTGCACGCCGGCCCGCACCCCCCGGCCGATGTCCTCCCGGACCCGGTTGAGCAGGGTCCCCTTGCCCTGCTCGTCGGCGAGGCGCTGCATGTCGAGGCCCGCCTCCCGGGCCGCCTGCCGGATCGCCCCGGCCGGGGTGCGCCCCCCGCGGGCGAGGATCGCGTCGTGAAACTCCCAGAACCGCCCCTGCCGGAAGGCGCCCTCGCCCGTCTCGGCGGCCCGCAGGGCGTCGTCGTCCCGGGTGTCGAGGAAGCTCCGGTGCACCCATCGGATCTTCCCCGGGAACTCTTCCAGGAGGCGCCGGATCTTCTGCGCGCTCGCGGCGCAGACCGGCGAGGAGAAGTGGGCGAAGTGGACGATCGTGACGGGCGCGTCCGGCGACCCCCGCCACGGCGCCCCCTCGGTGGCCACGCGGATGCGCGGCCGCTCCGGCGGCGCCGCGAGGAACCGGTAGTCCGACTTCTCCCGCAGAGCGGCCACGTAGTCGAGGCGCCGTTGGATCCGGCTGCGCTCCTCGAGGTAGCTCCTCAGCCGGGCGCGGCCCTCGGCGCCCCGGCCCGCCTCTTCCGGGTGCTCGGCCAGGTAGGCGTCGATGTCGCTCTCCCGCAGGGGGGCGACCCTTCCGTCCACCTCCTCCTTGAGCAGGGCCTCGACGCTCAGCCCCCGCCGGGCCGCCTCCCTCTCGAGCAGTCGCCGGTCGGCGATCTCCCGGGCCTCGCGCTCCAGGAGGCTGTGGATGCTTCCGCGGAGCCGGTAGATCTGGAAGGCCGCGTTCTCCTCGATCTCCGCAAGGGTGATGGGCCTGCCGTCGAGCACGGCGATCACCTCGTCGCCCGCAGCGGCCGCCGGTCCGATACCCGCGGCGGCCAGCAGGAGGCTAACGGCCGGGACGATCAGGAGCCCCGACAGCCGACCGGTCCTCTTCACGCCTGTCATTGTCGATCCCTTCCGTCGTCATTCGCCGCAGGAAGTCGTTGAAGCTCATGCCCGTCGTCTTCTCGATCCGGAGACGGTTCTCCTCGATGCGTGCCGTCAGCTCGCGGATCCGGTCCGCATTTTCCGCTGTCCGCTCCGTTTCCCGGAGGTCCCGCATCGATTCCCGGAAGGTCTGGATGGTCTCGGTGAGCTCCCGGATGTCCTCGTCCGAGAGAGATGCCTCGGGGAGCCTTTCGCGCAGGGAGAGGGACACGATCGCCGGGAGCCCGGGCCCCGCCTCTTCCGGGGCGGCTGAAGCGGCGACGGGGGGCTCGTTCCGCACCGGGGGTGCGGCAATATCGGCGGGAGGCTGCGCGGGGACCGGGGCGGCGGGGGCGGGCGCAAGGGGGCCCTCTGCGGGGGGATCCCTGGAAATACCGCCCTGGGGCTGCGGTTCGGGGAATCGCAATTCCGGCGGAAACGCCCAGAACGCAGCCGTGACGACGATCGCCGCGAGGGCGAGGACGGCCAGGAATCTCTCCAGGCGCGGGTACATGGCTGCGGCCTCTCGGGGAAGAGGGGGGAATCGACGGGTGAACCCGGTGACCTTCGACCGTGCCCTTACTTATAGCAGAACGGCGCACCCGGGGTCAAGCGGTCCGCCCCGGCCGCCGCCTCGCATCGGGCGGCCGTCGGGGCCGGGCCCTCAGCGGCCGCGCTCGACGACCTTGAGGAGCGTGTTCGGGGGGACGGGCTCCTCGGGCAGGCCGCCGTTGAGCAGCGCCGTCTCCTTGATCCGGTTCTCCGGGACACCGAGCGAGCGCAGCGCGTTGCCGAGGGTGTCGGAGCGCGCGGCGCGGCGCACGCGGATGCGGTCGGGCTGCACGTTGATCCGCCGCGCGTCGGTGAGCTCCGCAAACCGGGTGAGGGTGTTCTCGAAGAGACCCTCGTATGGCGCGAAGTTGCGCTGCGCGCTGAGCCCCGCGAAGGTGAAGACCGCGGCCTCCTTCCGGATGAAGTAGGACAGGGTGCGGACCGTGCCGCCGCCGGACGGCACGTCGGCCGCGAGCCGGTAGGCCTCGAACCCGCCCACCCGGGCCGGCCGGCCCTCGATGACGCGGGCCTTGGTCTTCGAGACGAAGCCGCGGGCCGCCTCCACCGGGGACTTGCCCTGCGCGGCGGTGAAGAGGATGACGGCGCTCTTGTCCGGGCTCTGCATCTGCACCGCCGTCGGCGAGTCGTTGACCTTCCAGTCGGCCGGCACGGGGAACTGGATGCGCAGGGCGGGATGATAGTACATCCCCGCCTCCACGTAGCCCTCCCGGGGATCCTGGCCGTAGACGATGCCGTCGATAGCCCTCAGGTAGGCCTCGCGCTCGATCCGGGGGCGGGTCAGCCCCATCTGCCGCTGTGCCTGCTGCGCCTGGAGCTTGATCGCCTGCTCGCGGTCCTCGGGGCTGGGGTGCGTGGAGAACCAGGCCGGCATGCCGCTGCGGTCCGACTGCGGGTCCATCCGCTGGAGCGTCTCGAAAAACCCCGCCATCTGCGAGGCGTCATACCCCGCCTTCGTCGCGTACTGCACGGCGAGGGAGTCGGCCTCGCGCTCGTTGTCGCGGCTGTACTTCATGAAGAAGAGCCCCATCCCGACCTGCGCCAGGCCCGACAGGACGGGCAGGCCGAGCACCTGGGGGATGATGAGACCGATCTGCGCCGCCTGCGCGCGGCTGAGCTGCTGGGCCGAGTGCCGCGCGGTGACGTGGCCGATCTCGTGCCCGATGACCCCCGCGAGCTCTGCCTCGCTGTTGAGCGCGGCGAGGATGCCGCGCGTGAAGAAGAGATAGCCCCCGGGGGCGGCGAAGGCGTTGACGACGGGGGAATCGAGGAGCTTGATGCTGTAGTCGAGCTGCGGGCGGTGGGAGAGCTTCCCCAGCCTCCGGCCCAGGTCGCCCACGTAGGCGGTCAGGCGCGCATCGTTGTACAGGCCGTACTCCCGGGTGACCGAGGCGTCGACCTTCCTGCCCATCTCGATCTCCTCGGCCTCGCTGATGAGCATGAAATCCTGCCGGCCGGTGACGGGGTTGGCGGCACAGGACGAAAGCAGGAGGTCTGCAGCGAACAGGAGGGCCGTGGCGGTCAGGCGGCGGGATCCGGGTGTCATGGGCCGTTGCTTCCTTTGCGGTCGTTGTCCCGGATCATAGCACAGGCGGGATCGAAGTCAACGGCGGGTTGCCCCGCGGGGGGGCCGGCCGGGCCCGGGGCCAAGACAAAAGCCCCCGCCCGTTTGCGGGCGGGGGCCTTCGGCACAGGAAATGGGGCGGTGTGTATGTCAGCCGGCACCGGCCGGATTTGCTACTTCGTGAACACGGGGTAGCACATGGGGTCCGCCCAGAGCTTGCGGTCCTTCCGGGTCTCTTTCGTCGTCTTTTTCATGGTCTCAGCCCTCCTCGTCGGCTGTCGGTTGTGGGTTGGTCTGCCGTTTCCTTCTACTTGCCGCGCTTCGGCGTGAAGACGGGGAAGCTCATCGGGTCGTTCCAGAATTTCCGGTCGGTCTTCACGTTCTTGGCCTTCTCCTTCATGACGATACCTCCTTGGTTGTATTCTGTGCCCGGGGATCAGCGTGCGGTTTCCCTGCGGGGGGTCAGGATGGGGTCCGCCCACACCCTGTCGACCCGCTCGCCCATCAGGTTGATCCGGGGGTCGGTGCTCACCCGGGTTGCGCCGTCTTTGCGGATTCGGGTCATCATGGCTTTGCTCCTCGCGGTCTTTGTTCCCTTTCGTCAATGGCATTATCGACCTTTCCCGCGAAAACGAAATCGGCGCCCGTCTGAATGTTTTCTAGGACTCAGCGGCCCCCCTTCCCGCAGACCCCGTCCGAGGTCCCCATCAGACGGGCGCTGATGGGGCCTCGGGAGGCCGACGTCAAGAGGGTTTGCGGGGTGATGGGGCCGGAAAAATGAAGAGATGCGATGGGCAGCAGGCGGATCCGGATTTCTTGCCTTCTTCCCCTCTGTGCTCATCCGCTTCCGGGCGAAAGAGTGAGGATGCGCCGCTCGGGCGGGGAAAATCTCCCCGGTTGCGCAAGGTATGGTTCTGTGGCAGATAGGGGCATCGGCCTATGGAACCTTCATTGACCTTCGGCACCCTTCGGTACATCGTCGTCAGCCTCGCGGTGTTCGCCCAGCTTTATCTGTTCGTCCGCGTCCGGCAGGCCGTCCTCTCCTCGGGCCTCCCGGAACGCGTCAAGCGCCCGGCCGTTTTCCTGGCGGGGTCGGGCATCGGCCTGCTGTTCGCCATGAACGTCTTCATCCTGGTCAGGCCCATCCCCTGGGTCGAGGCGCCGGCGCCGCTGCGGGCCCTTCTTTTCTACCTGCCGGCCGCCTGGGGCTTCGGCTCGATCCTGTCGGCCCTGCTGCTTGCCCTCTCGCAGGGCGCGTGGGGCCTCGGACGCTCCGTCGCACGGCGTTTCAGGGCAGCCGCGCACCGGCCGTGGGAGGAACCCGCGGACCCGGGTCGGCGACGCTTCCTGCAGGCCGGGGCCGGGGCGATCGCGGCGGCGCCCCTCGTCCTGTCGGGATACGGCGCCGCCTGGGCCGCAAGGACCCACGAGGTGCGGGAGCTCTCCCTGCCGTTCGGGATTCCGCTCCGCGTCGTCCAGCTCACCGACCACCACGCCGGGCCCTACATGACCCGGGAGGACCTGCGGCGCTACGCCGATGCCGTCATCGCGCTCGAACCCGAGCTCTTCGTCCTCACCGGGGACTACGTCTCGAACTCGATCGCCTTTCTGCCGGGATGCCTGGAGGAGATGGCCCGTGTCCGGGCCCGGTACGGCACCTTCGCCACCCTGGGCAACCACGAGCACTGGGTGGCGAACCCCGACCGGCTCAGGGCGGCGTTCCGGCAATACGGGGTCCCGCTGCTCTACAACGCGCACCGGGTGATCCGGACCGGGAAGGGTCCCTTTGCCGTCGTCGGGATCGACGACATGCGGATCGGGGATCACGACCTGGATGCCGCCCTTCGGGGGCTCGACCCCGCGATCCCGGCGATCCTGCTGTCCCACCGGCCGGAGATCTTCCCCGAGGCTGCCGGGCGGGGGATCGCCCTGACGCTGGCGGGCCACTACCACGGCGGGCAGATCAAGCTGAGCCTGCACGGCCGGGACCTGAGCCTGGCCCACCTGCGGACCCCCTACCCCGAGGGACTCTATCGCATCGGCGGCTGCCGCCTCTACGTGAGCCGCGGCATCGGCACGACCTTCACCCCCGTGCGGCTGGGCGCGCGGCCGGAGATCACCGTGTTCAACCTGACATGAGAGGATCGGCAGGGGCGGGCATTTCAACCCGCCCGGCTTCTTTTTTTCTTTCCCCTGATACGCGTTACCCGTACAATCGGACAGGAAGGCCTGGGGGCGTTGCATCGCCCGGTTCAACCGCTACCTCAAGGGGTGACGGACCGATCCCCGACGGGGGAGGGGCCGGTGAAAACGGATCGACGAAAGGAGGAGGGCCATGGAACTCGAAGCGGCCGTGAGAGGCAGGAGAAGCATCCGGAAGTTCAGCGAACGGAAGGTCCCCGGGATTCTCGTCGAGGAGATCCTCGAGGCCGCCCGCTGGGCGCCGTCCTGGGGGAACACGCAGCCCTGGGAGTTCACCGTGCTGACCGGGGCGCCCCTCGAGGCCTTCAGGGAGGCCAACGAGCGGATGTTTTCGCAGGGGCTGGCCGCCGCGCCGGACATCCCCATGCCGGAGAGCTGGCCCGCCGCGCTCAAGGCGCGTTACGGAGAGCTGGGCAGGACCATGCTGGATCTCCTGGGGATCGACCGGGCGGACCAGGATGCCCGCAACCGGCTCTATGCGCGCATGGCGGGCCTCTTCGGCGCCCCCTGCCTGATCGTCGCCGCCATCCCCCGCGGGGTTGCCGTCGAGTATGCCATGCTCGACGTGGGGCTCGTCGTGCAGACGATCTGCCTGCTTGCGCACGCCAGGGGCCTCGGGACCTGCATCATGGCCGCCGCGGTCCGGTACCCCGATGCGCTGCGGAAGGTCGCCTCCATCCCGGACGACCGGCGCATTGTGGCGGCCGTCGCCGTGGGCTACCCCGACCCCGAGTATCCCCTCAACCGCTTCGAGAGGAAACGGGCGGACCTCAGGGAGATCGTCCGCTGGGTCGACTGACCCGCGGGCGCCTGCCGCATCGGGGCCGTCGATTCGTTCGAAGGGGCGGGTGCGGCGGACCGACGGGCTGAGCCGCGAGGATGGGTCGGCATCGGAAGAGAGTCGTAGCGTCGAATCATGCTGCCGTCGTATTGACTTGCAGCGGCAAAGGGGCGACACTGCAGCCGGAGAACAGATCATGAGGAACCGAGGTTCCCGGGAGGTTGGGTCATGAAGAAGACATCGATTGCGTTGCTGGTCGTCTGCGCCCTGATCGCAAGCACGGCGCAGGCCTTTGCCGAACCGCCGAAGGACGGGATGGCGATCGTGGCAGACGTCCTGTTCGCGCGGCCTGTCGGCCTCGTGTCCATCGTGGCGGGCACGGCGATGTTCATCGTCGCCCTGCCGTTTTCCCTTCCCAGCGGAAGCGTCGAGACGGCGGGGAAGCTCCTCGTGGCCGACCCCTTCGAGTACACCTTCGCGCGGCCTCTCGGTGACTTCGATTACAAGCTGGAGCCGGTCCAGGCGCCGAAGTCGGGCGGGCGCTAAGGCAGCTCAGTCCTGTTCCAGGATTTCCCGCAGGGCCGGGCGGATGTAGACGTCGGAGAGATCGAAGGGCCTGAGGGCCTGCACGAGGGTCCGGATGCGCTCCTTCGCCGTCGCCCGCGCGTCGATGACGATGACGTTCTTTCCCCTGAGCCGGTAGAGCCCCCCGGAGATCGTGACGTCGTCCTGCGGGATCTTCTCGTAGCGGACCTCGATGCCGAGGTTGTAGGCCAGGGCCTCGAGCTGGTCCAGGGCGATGTGGTCGTCCACGTGAGCCTCCGGCGATTCCGGTCGGCGAAAGCGACGCGCCGGTCGTTCAGCCTTCGATCTTCTCGATCTCGATGTCCTGCCGGAACAGATCGTCCGCGTACCGGCCGACCTTTTCCGTCATCCTCTTGGAGAGCCAGGCGAACACGGGGGCCGCGGCCAGGCAAACCCAGCGGCCGGCGCCGCGCTGCACGACGCTGGAGCCGATCCTCGCGCCGAGGGCCGAGGCGATCTTCTGCGCCGCCGGGGTGCTCAGGGCCTTGACGATGAGCCGCGAGCCCGCCCTCTGCACCATCAGCCTCCCCGCCGTCACCCCCAGGGCGCAGCCGAAGACGTAGAGAACGAGGGTGCGGTTCACCCGGTCGTGCTTGCCGTGGTACTTGGCGATCTTGTAGAGGAGGTCCATCTGGATCTTCGTGACCGCGGCGAGCTCGGGCAGGATCGTCGCCATCCCGAAGGGGCCCGGCATCATCCCCGAGGCGAAGCTCACCGAGAAGGCCTTGTTGGAGGCGAAATCCGTCATGTCGCGGGGCGCGCCGTCCACCTGGATCTTCTCCGGGTCGGGCGCAAGCCCCATCATCGTCTCGACGAACCACTTCTCGAAGCCGAAGTTCTCCGTGGTCATTTGCCGCCCCTTCCGGTTGAGAACGATTGCACGCCCATTCCCCGCGGCACGCTGCGGGGCAAGCGAGCACGATGACCGGCACATCCGTTGCCTGCGTTTCTGAATTCCCGGCACCCGGGTGCGGAAAATGTCAATCCGCCAGCTCCCGCCCCAGCGCCTTGGCCGCCTTGAGCAGGGCCCGGTCGGACCGGATGTCGCCCGCCCCCATGGCGCTGCCGTAGACCATGCCGACGATCTGGGCCCCCGCGTAACGGTAGGCGTCCTGGAAGGTCCGCAGGGCGTTGACGCATCCCGAGTCGAAGGGGTCCGCGCCGCCGTACGCCATGGCGACGGCGATCCGCTTTCCCGCGAAGGGGTCCTTCCCGTAGGCGGGCAGGGCGAAGCAGCGGTCCATCCAGAGCTTCAGCTGGGCGGACATCGTGAACCAGTACACGGGCGTGGCGAGCACCCAGGCGTCGGCCTCCAGCATCTTTCGGTAGATCGCCTGCATGTCGTCGTCAATCGAGCAGCCCTTGCTGCCGGACTTCTGGCAGGCCATGCAGGCCTTGCACGGGGCGATGGAAAGGCCGTGGAGAAACAGGGTCTCCACCTCCGCCCCGGCGGCCTTTGCGCCCCGGGCGATCGCCCCGGCGAGCAGCGCGCTGTTGCCCTTCCGGCGGGGGCTTCCGAGGATCACGAGGACCTTCTTTTTCGGTCGCATGGCATGCCGCTCCTTGCCGTGGATTCCGGACGGGGGTAGTCTTCCATATCGGAGAATCAAATGCAACGCCATTCGAGCCGCCGCGCTCGGTCAGGCCGGCGGACGGGCAACGAAAAAGCCCCGCTCGGGGGCGGGGCTTTTCGCGGAGGGGCGGGGAAGGAAGGCTGCCCGCCTGTCGGCACCCGCTCACTGGTATTTCGGGCCTGGCTTTCTGCCGCCGTTGGCCGGTTTCCCTTCGCCTTCGCCCTTCATCTTTCGTGAGGAGGCCTGCGCCCTGAGGCTGTTGAAGATGGCGCCGGCCTTGCGCTCGGCCTCGAGCAGGACGGCGTTGCACTGCTCGACGGCATCGGACTTCCGGCGCACGGCGAATTGCTCCGCCTCCTCGCGGGCCGCCTTGACGATTTCCTCGGACTTCTGGACCGCGGTCTGCACCGCGGCCAGCAGACGCTCGTGCTCCTTGTTGAGCTCTCCCAGGGTGCGCCCGATGAGGCTGGTGGTGACCATCTCCGCCTCCGCGCGGGTGCTCTGGATGATGGCCTCGGCCTTCACCCGGGCTTCGGCGATGAGGGAGTCGAAATTCTGAAGGGCCTCCTCGTCCTGCGCGTCGTCCGCCTCGGCGGGATCCAGGGCGCCGGCGACGGACGGCGCGATGACGCTGCCCGGCACGGAGAGGGGGCGCTCGAAGTCGGCCGCCGCCGCAGCGGCCGATGCGAGGGCCTCTCTCGCCTCGGCCTCGATCTTCTCGGCCTTCTGCTTGGCGTTCAGGATGACCTCGTCGGCCATGACCTTCGCCTGCGAGAGCATCAGCGCCGTTTCCCGCCGCGCCTTGTCATGGGCCTCCCGCTCGGTCTTGCGCCTGAGCTCCGCGAGGTCCCGCTCGGTCCTCTCGCGGATCGCCTCGGCCTCCTCCCTCGCCCGGGCGACGATCTCCGCGGCGGCCCGGTCGGCATCCTCCAGGGTCTGCCGGTGCTTTTCGGCCTCCTTCCGGGTGCCGAGGGTGGACCGGACGGTCTGCTCGGTGAGCCTCTTCTCGAGCTGGGCGTTCTGGGTCAGGATCTTGTCGAACTCCGCCGCCACAACCTTGAGGAAGCTCTTCACCTCCTCGGCGTCGACCCCCATCAGGCTCTGCTTGAATTTCCGGTTCTTGATCTCGCGGGGAGTAAAGGTCGTCATCGGTCAGCCTCGTTTCGTTGAAATTCGCGCCGCACCCGCTGCACGGCGCGGCCGCCGGCGGGTTCAACCTTACCCCTATTTCGGCCGCCGGGGGCGAATTCTTTAGCGGAATCCGGCCCCGAGAAGGGGCTTGACAGACCGGGGGAACCGTGGTTTAATGCGCGCACTTCGTGAAAGGACGATGCCGTGATGGCAAACCGGATGGGCATCCGTTTTCTGGGCTGGTGGTGGTCCGACAGGAGGCCATCGGTCTGCCCATCGTAGACGACAACGGCACGAAGTAGAAAGCCGAAATCAAGCCATGGGTGGATCGGACGCCGCCCATGGCTTTTTTGTTTCGAAAAGGCCGCGGGGCGGGACACCCGGCGGCCTTTTTTTATTCGCGCAAAATTTCAGGAAGGAGGAGACGGCGGTATGAAGAAGCGGCACTCATTGAGGCAATGGCTCGTGGTGTTGATCGGGGCGGTCTTGTTTGCGGGCCCTGCGGGGCCGGTGCTCGCCACCGAGGGCGGAGGCGGCGCCTACCCCAACGGCGCGGAGGACTTCATGGCGGGGGCGCTCCCCCCGCCGGGGACCTACTTCAAGAACTACCTGACCTACTACCAGGCCTCGAAGTTCAAGGACAACAACGGCAACGACCTCATCCCCGATTTCAAGCTCAAGGTGGCGGCCGACGTGCTCCGGTTCATCCACGTGACCGACTATAAGATCCTCGGGGCCAACTGGGCCGTCCACGCCTTCATCCCCCTGGCCTACCAGGATGTTACGCTCGGCGGCCGTGACGACGACCGGTTCGGGCTGGGCGACATCATCGTCGACCCGATCATCCTCGGCTGGCACTCCAGGAACGTCCACGTCACGGCGGGCCTGGATATCTACATCCCGACGGGGAGCTACAACCAGGACCGCCTGGCCAACACCGGCCGCAACTACTGGACCTTCGAGCCCGTCCTCGGCGTGACCTACCTGAGCGACGGCGGCTTCGAGATCTCGGCCAAGTTCATGTACGACTACAACACGGAAAACGACGACACGAATTACCAGTCGGGACAGGAGTTCCACGTGGACTACGCCGTCGGCTACCACATCGGCAAGGAGTGGATCGTCGGTCTCAACGGGTATTACTACCAGCAGGTGACCGAGGACGAGCGAGACGGCAACGACGCGGGAAACAAGGGCCGTGTCTTCGCCCTCGGCCCCGCGGTGCAGTACAACTACAAGAACATGAGCTTCACGGCGAAATGGCAGCCCGAGTTCGAGGCGCGCAACAAGCCCGAGGGCAACAAGTTCTGGTTCAACTTCGTCTACGCGTTCTGATCGGGGCGGGGCCGCCCCCGGGATGCGGGCGGCCCCCTTCGTTTTTGAAAAAGGCTTGAAATCCCGCGGCGATTCGTTTAGGGTGCGGCAGCAGACAGGCGCCATCCCGGCTCAGCACGCCGCGGTCCCGACGACGCGGCCGACACGGATCGACGAGAGGCGCCTCTTTCATGCCCGGCGCGCGCACGGGGCGCGCCGAAACGGGGCAGCGGGGTTTCCAGCGGATGACACCGGTAAGAAAAGCTCTCGGCCCGGCCATCCTCGTCGTCGCAGCGGCCTCACTGCTCGCGGCCCTTCTTTTCCTCGCGAACGCTCCCGGCCCCGATCCCGCAAGGCCCCCCGAACATGCGAAGATGAGCAGCCTGCTGCGCTTCAGTGGCATGGTCCAGAAGGGGCAGTCGCTACACGAGATCTTCAAGCGCCACGATCTCGATCCCCGGCAGCTCTTCCCCGTGAAGGAGGCCCTGGCGGGCGTCCACAGCCCCAGGGAGTTCCGTCCCGGCCGGCCCTACGAGATCCAGGTGGACCCCGAGAAGGGCCTTCATGCCTTCCTGTACTGGGCAAGCGACGAGGCGCTCGTGCGCGTCACCCGCGCCGGCGAGGGCTACCGGGCCGAGAGGCTCAGCCTCGAATACGAGAAGAGAATCCTCTGCCTGGAAGGCTCGATCGAGGACAACCTGATCGCCTCCATGGGCGGCGGCCCGCAGAACCTGCTGCTGGCCCTGGGCCTCTCGGACATCTTCGCCTGGGACATCGACTTCACCACGGCCCTGCGCAGGGGCGACACCTTTCGGGTTCTCGTCGAGGGGCTCTACCGCGACGGCGAGTTCCGGAAGTACGGCGGCATCCTGGCGGCCGAGTTCGTCAACGACGGCGTTGCCTACCGAGCCTACCGCTTCGAGATCGACGGCAAGGCCGACTACTACGACGCCGAGGGCCGCTCGCTGCGCAAGGCCTTCCTCAAGGCCCCGCTGAGCTTCCGCCGGATCAGCTCCGGCTTCTCGAAGTCGAGGCTCCACCCCGTGCTCAAGATCCGCCGGGCCCACAACGGCACGGACTACGTCGCGCCCAAGGGGACGCCCGTCTCGGCCATGGCCGCAGGCCAGGTTGTCGCCGCGGGCTGGCAGGGCGGCTACGGCAGGCTGGTCGTCCTCCGGCACCCCAACGGCTACAAGACCTACTACGGCCACCTGTCGGGTTTTGCGAAGGGGATCCGGAAAGGGGCGACCGTCGCCCAGGGGCAGCTCGTCGGGTACGTGGGCGCCACGGGCCTTGCCACGGGGCCGCACCTGCACTTCGAGATGCGCCTCAACGACCGGCCCGTCAACCCGCGCAAGGTCGCGATCCCGCCCGGCGAGCCCGTGCCCGAGGCGCTCCTGGCCGCCTACAAGACTTCCCGGGACGAGCTGGCGGGCCGTCTCGCCTCGGTGCCGCCGCTGCGCTTCGCCGCCGCGTCGCGCTGATTTCCCCGAACCGGAAAAAAAACGAGAAGGCCGCCCCTCGGCGAGGGCGGCCTTTTGCGTGTCTGCTGCGGCCAGAGGGTTTCGATCGCCCCGCCCCTCGTTCCCGACCGGCCCGCAACCGGTCCACGCCGGAGCTTCCCGCTGCGGCTAGAGGTTCTTGATTTCGGCGATCAGGCGATCGAACTGCTCGACATCGATCACCGGCGACGTGGTAAAGGAGATCCCCGTCAGCATGTTCAGAGCGACGGATGCCGCCAGGGCTTTCTCCGTGGTGGGGAAATGCAGGGTGAAGACCAGATCGTGCTCACCGAGGACGGCGTACATGGAGATGACCTTTCCGCCGTGCTGCCCGATGATTTCGACCGCCTTCTTGGTCCGTTCCGGGGACACCCCTTTCAGGGCATCCGCGTTGTATTTCCCGAACATCATGAAGATCGGCATAACACGTCCTCCCTTTTTTAGACAGAAGCCGCGGTCGTTGCAGACCCTTTGCCGGACAGGGATGGGCTCATCCCGGTCCGCGGACGATCTCGACGGTTTCAGACGGGCCGCCCCTCGGCCGTCCTTCATGGACACCGGGGCGGTGACGCCTGCACGCTTTTCATTACTATAGGGGACGGGGGGCTGCGTGTCAATGAGACCGGGCCCGCCCCGCAGCGGGGCGCGGATGTCGCACCGAATGCGTCCTTCGCCCTTGTCATTTGCGCCGATTTGGTTTATGGATTCCGAGGAACGAACGAACCGCCCCGGGGGGAGGACATGGCCCGAAAGATCGCCATCACGAACCAGAAGGGCGGCGTGGGCAAGACCACGACGGCCGTCTGCCTGGCCGCGGCCCTCCGGGCCGCCGGCAAGAGAGCGCTGCTCGTCGATCTCGACAGCCAGGGAAACGCCTCGGCCGCCGTGGGGCTGATCATCGAAAACGACGGGCCGACGCTCAAGGACCTCATCCTCGAGAAGGGCAAGGCCTCCGATTACATCGTCGAGACGGGGTGGACGGACATCATCCCCTCCAACAACGCCCTGAAGGACGTGGAAGAGAAGCTGCTGCGCAGGCAGGCCTTCGACCGGATCAAGACCGTCCTGCAGCCCCTCGAGGATCGCTACGACTTCATCCTCTTCGACTGCCCGCCGAGCTTCAACGTCTTCACGAAAAACGCCCTGGTGGCCGCGGGCGAGGTGCTCATCCCCGTCGACTCTGGGTTCTTCCCGCTACTGGGGCTCAAGCAGCTGCTCGAGGAGATCGGATACGTCCAGCGCAGCCTCAACCCCGCACTCGAGCTGCTGGGGGTCCTGGCCTGCAAGTTCGACCGCCGCAGCAGCCTCTCGGAGCAGACCTACGAGACCCTGAAGAGCCACTTTCCCGACAAGCTCTTCCGGACCGTCATCCGCGTGAACGTCGAGATCGTGAAGGCCCAGATCGCCCAGCAGAACCTCTTCGAGTACAGCCCGTCGAGCAAGGGGGCCGAAGACTTCCTTGCCCTGGCACAGGAGATCATCCATGGCTAAAAGGAGCCGCACCGACATCCTGGAGAAGCTCAGCGCCCTGAACCCCAGCGAACCGACCCGAACCCGGGGCAAGGCCGCCCGCAGGCCCGCGGCAAAGAAGGCGGGGGCGCGGAAGTCCGCCTCCGCGAAGAAGCCGGGGCCCGCCGCCCCGTCGGGGAAGCCGAAGACGCAGCCCCCGCCGAAGGCGCCGAAGCCGGAGGCCCCGCCGCGCGCGGAGACCCCGCGGCCGGGTTTGGGGGCGTACCGGGTCCTCGGGGACGTCTCGAAGATCTACGAGGGGATTTACGAAAGCTGGTTTCAGATCATCCGCAGCTGCAGCGGGATGGCGGCCGACTGCAACAGCATCATCCTCAGAAGCCTCACCGATTTCATGCGCCCCGGCCGCTGGGGCCGCTTCTGATCCGTCGGCCTGACCGATGCGCAGCGACAGGGCCGCCCGGGCGGACCCGTGTCCGAACCGGCGCCGCGAAAAGAGTCGTTGCGTGCGGGGCGGGGAAATGGTAAAACCTGCGGCAAGACATCACGAAGACCGGGAGGGAGCATGCCCGACTACTGGATCAAGATCACCGAACGCGAGGAAGAGGACATCCGCCACCATCACTACCTCATCGAGGCCAAGGACGAGAAAGAGGCCCGGAAACTCGCGCTGCGGTTCATGGAACGCTTCATCGACGACGACGAGAACCCCGAGAAGATCGAAGACGGGTACTCCTTCTACAACAACGCCATCCTGGTCAAGCTCTCCGACGTCAGGGAAACGACGAAGGAGCAGTTCAAGGAATTCCTGCTGAAGACACACACGATCAACCTGGCCTGACAGCCTTCCGGCCACGGGGGTGACAGCGAAAACGGGCGGCCTGCGGGCCGCTCGTTTTTTTTTCGCCTACGCGGGGGCCGCACCCGGCGACGGAATATCGCTCAAGTTTGGGACGGACCCGGGCGATACCCTGGTAGGCCCCGCCGGCGGTTCGGGCGGGGCCGGTCCGGTGCGCCGGCAGCGGCCGGCATGGAGGGAGCGATGGCGGGTCCCCGGGATTTCAGCGTGATCGTGGGCGATTTCAACGACGGGTTCGTCGAAATCGTCGCCGAGGCGGTCACCGGCGCACTCGGTCCCGATCACCGGCTGCGCGTCCACGGCACGCCGGAGGCCGACCGGATCCTGGCGATGGCCGACGAGCGGCCCGTGGACCTCTTCGTGCTGTTTCTCAACAACCTGATCTTCGGGCAGTGGGGCCGCGAATTCGAGGCCGACGGCTTCGTGAAGGCCCTCATGCTGGTGAGGCACCTCAAGAGCCGCCATCGCGGTCCCGTCATCGCGACGGCGGCGTTCCCGGCCGAGTTCCTCTACGAGGACATCGCCCTCCGGGTCGGCGCGGACCGCTTCTTCCGGATGCCCTTCGAGATCGCCCCCTTCGCGGAGACGATCCGTTCGCTGTTCCCCGACCGGGCCCGGCGGGGCACGGACCCCCGCCCCCCATCCCTGACGGCCCTCCGGGCGGGCGTGCCCGTGTTCCATGCCTGATTTCCCCCGCCCCCGGCGTTTCGGCTGAGACCCGGCCACCCGTCGGGCACGGGCCTTGCAGTTCCGGCTCGATTACGCAAACCCCATCAGGAGGTCTTTTATGAAGAGAAGCCTGTTTGTCTTTGCCCTGGCGGCCGCCCTGTCGCTGTCCTTCGCCCTGGCCTGCCACGCGCAGCAGGACCCGTCCAACGTGGGAACGCCCGCCTTCAAGCCCGTTTCGAGCAAGTCCGGAAACATGACGCTCAAGTACGGCTTCCTGGGGGCCTCGGTCTACGACGGCTCCTCGAAGAAGTGGCACTTTCACAAGATGACGACGATCACCCGCAGCAAGGTGGAGGGGTTCGTCAACCAGGTGAACGACGGCTTCGCCCTGGCCGCCGGCCTCCACGAGGTGTCCGTCTACGATTTCGGCAAGCACCAGTGGTTCACCTACAAGAAGCGCGGCGCCGACGACAGCACCGGGATGCTGAAGACCCACTTCGAGATGACGAAGGATTACGTCAAGGTGAAGACCCTCAACGGTCCCTGGATCAAGTACACGAGCGCCACGGGCTGGCAGGAGGTAGCGAAGTAGAAGAGGGTAAGCGGGTGAGAGGGTGAGAGGGTGAGAGGGTGAGAGGGTGAGAAGGTGAGAAGGTGAGAAGGTGAGAAGTTTGGATGTGCCGGCAGCCTCGCGCATGTCTTCGCGTTTCCGCTCTTCTCAACTTCATCACTTCCTAACTTCCAGATTCGGAAAGGGGCGGCCGAAAGGCCGCCCCTTTCTTTTGCCCGCCGTTTGTGGCAGAACGGAATCCGCCGGGACGAAAGCCGGCACGAAAGGAGGAGAAGGGCCGATGTACGACTTCCTGATGACGGAGGGGCAGAGAAAGATCGTGGAAGAGGCGAGGGACCTTGTCAAGTGGGTTCCCCGGCAGATGATCCTCGACATGGACACGGATGCGATCAAGTTCCCGAAGGCGTTCCTGCAGGAGGCGGGGAGGCGGAACCTCCTGGGGTGCCGCTACCCGGTCGAGTGGGGCGGCCGCGGGATGGACTGGGTGACGACGTGCATGCTCATGGAGGAGATCGGCACCCTGGGCTACGAGATGGCCTGCGTCTTCGGCGTGGGGGCGGAGCTGGTCTGCGACGCCGTCATCCGGCACGGCACGGACGAGCAGAAGGAGCGCTTCGTGAAGCCCCTGCTGAGGGGCGAGCGCTTCGCCGCGGAGTGCCTCACCGAGCCGCGGGGCGGCTCCGATTTCTTCGGGGCCACGACGAAGGCCGAGGACCGGGGCGACCACTTCGTGCTCAACGGCCAGAAGCGCTTCATCGTGGGGGCCGAGGGGGCGGACTTCTTCCTCGTCTACGCCCGGACGAACCCGTCCGCGAAGCCCCAGGACGCCCTGACCTGCCTCCTCGTGGAGCGGGGGCCCGGCGTGGAGACGAAGTACCTCTACGGCCTCATGGGCTGCCGCGGCGGCGGGACGGGGAGGCTGGTGTTCCGGGACGTGCAGGTCCCGAAGGCCAACGTGGTGGGGCGGCTGCACGGGGCCTACGAGGTCTTCAACACGATGATGATCCCCGAGCGGCTGGGCACGGCGGCCATGACGATCGGCTCGGCCCGGGCGGCCCTCGACGTGGCCACGGCCTACACGACGCGCCGCAAGGCCTTCGGCCGGGTGATCAACCAGTTCCAGGGCGTGAGCTTCCAGGTGGCCGAGGCGGCCATGCTGCTCGACGCCTGCCGCGCCATGGCCCACATGACGGCCCGCGCCGTCGACGCGGGGGCGAACATGAACCTCGTGCGCAGGCTCGTCTCCGAGTCGAAGAAGTTCATCACCGAGAGCTGCCAGAAGGCCGTCCACAACGCCATGCAGGTCATGGGCGGCATCGGCTACACGAACGTCTTCCCCGTCGAGCGGATCTTCCGCGACATCCGGCTCGCGTCCATCTGGACGGGGACGAGCGAGGTCATGTCGCTCATCGCGGCCCACGAGTGGTACCGCGAGCACTTCGAGCGCCGGGGCAAGCTCCCCCGCGACTACGAGGGCGACGCCGCCGAGGCCCACGCCGCCGACGAGAAGGTCTACGACGACGAGGACATGTGGAAGAAGGGCTGGGAGTGAGCCGGGCAAACCGGGACCGGCGAGGAAAGGCATGCCGAAGGTCGACGAGGATTTCGACGGAAAGGTCGACTCCATTCCGCCCACGACGAGCGAGGGGCCGGCGACGGTCGGGGTGATGGGAAAAGGGGCCTCGGCTGCTCAGCGTCCGTCGTACTCGAACTCGCCGCCGTCGATCACGCTCTGGCCGGTGCCGGCGTGGATGACGCGCCAGAGGGCTTTCCCCTCGCCCGTCTGCCAGATGAGCGTCCGGATGGGCTCGCCGGGGTACAAGGGGCGGGTGAAGCGGCAGGCGATGCGCCTCGTTCGCTCGGGCTCGCCGGGGATGAGGCTCTGCAGGAGCGCCCGGCAGGCAAAGCCCAGGGTGCACAGGCCGTGCATGATGGGCCTCTCGAAGCCCGAGGCCCTGGCGAACGCGGGGTCCACGTGCAGGGCGAAGTAATCCCCCGTCAGGCGGTACAGCAGGGGCTGGTCGGGCGAGGGCCGCGCGTCGACCGTCCGGTCGGGGCCGCGCCCGGGGAACTCGACCCTCCGCGAGGGGCCTTCCTCGCCGCCGAAGCCGCCGTCGAGCCGGCTGAAGATGCTCATGACGTTGGTGTAGAGCCGCGACCCGTTGGAGTGGACGGTGACGCTCCGGCCGCGGATGACGGCGCCCTTTTCCCCCTTGTCGAAGAAGTCCGTGATGGCGCCGTTCGTGGTGAGGGTCCCCGAGACGGGGATGGGGGTGTGGAAGAGGATCTCCTGCTCGCCGTGCAGGGCCCCCCGGGGGTCGAGGTTGGACTGCTTCGCCACGGCCCAGAAAAAGTCGAAGATCGTCGCCACGGAAAAGGTGGGGATGACCTTGAGATCCTTCTCCCAGGTGTACTGCGGCTCGTCGAATCCCGCCCCCACCGCGAGGGCGTAGAGGATGACGTCCTTCCAGCCGTACTCGCGCACGAGGGGGCCGATGGGGCGGCCGATGGCCGAGAGGTCCAGCGCCATGAGAGATTCCTCCTTGCGTCGCCGCGATGCGGCCGCTCGGGTTTCGGCGGCAGGTCCCGCTGCGCACGCGGACCCGCCGATCGCGCATCCGGGTGAAGTCTAGGGGGATTCGGTGCGGCTGTCAATACGCAAAGGGCGCTTTTCGGGCGAGGTCGGGAAGGGAAGACGCCCGGATCGAGCTCCAGCCGTTCCCGGGCCGACCGATTGTCCACGCCTGCGGACGGCATCGCTTCTCGGCAGCCTGCCGGAGAGGGTCAGGAGCGGTCCTGCGCCGCTGCGCGACGGTCCGCCGGGGCCGTGCGTCCGGGCGCCGGGGCCTGTTCCTCCCGGACCATCTTCGTGTACCGGTCGGCGAAATAGACGACCCGCTCGTTGACGGTGAACGGCCTTTCCGGGTCGTCCAGGAGGCACGAGGCCTCGATCTCCTCGGCGTCGGGGCCGACAAACAGGCCGGTCCCGTCCCAGCGGGCGAGGTTGAACTTCCTGTAGAGCGCCTGGCGAATGTCGCCCCCGGCCCCGCGATCGGCGCCCGCGGCGTCCCCCGGGGCGTCGGGCGAAACGATGCCCTGCCGGAAGGCCAGTTCCATCAGCGTGCCCGCCGGACAGGCCCCGCCCTCGAGGTTGGTGCATTCGGCCACGAGGGTCAGGAATTCCGCCATCCGTCCCCACTCTCCGCTGCTGAGCAGCTGGGCGTGATCGCAGCGGAACTTGGCGAGGACCGAGAGCAGGTCGCGGGTCCGCATGGAAATCACCCCGGCCCGCATGGCCTCGTCGGCGTTCATGAGAACGGCCAGGGCCCCGGGGGTGATCAGATCGGCGAAGGCCCGCGACTCGGGGTCCGCCGCGATGCCGGCGCGATGGACGAAATAGTGGCGCAGCGTGCGGTCGAAGCTGTAGCCCAGCTGTTTCTCGAGGGGGGCCCGGTAGAGGGCGTCGACCCGTTCCACGACGCGGCCCGAGCCGGGCTCGAGCGTCCGGGAGCTGCTGCGCACGGCGTCGGCGTATTTCTCGATGTTCTCGCGGCTCAGCGGCAGCGGCTCGTCCTTCACGCCCGAGCAGGCTGCGGCCAACAGGGCCAGGACGGCGGCGGCAAGGATTCGGCGGGACATGGGTCACCTCGCCCCGGCGGGTTTTACCGGCTCGGCCGGCGGTGAGCCGGGGACAGGGTGATGCCCAAGCAAGAACGATGCCCCGGGCGGGAGGCCGGTTCGAGGGGGATCAGAACATCCACGTCAGGGAGAGGCCCAGGATGGGCGCCGTCTCGAAGTCGTCGGAGCCCAGCTCGTCGCCGTTGCGGTCGGCGATCTTCATTTCCCCGCTGAAGGCCGCCCCCCCGTAGAGATCCAGCTTGAGGTCCCCGCCCCTCCTCCAGGTCAGCCGCGCGTATCCCACCGTCTGGTCCAGCTCGCCGATCCCGCCCGGCGCCACGCCGCTGTTGTCCAGGCGGAAGCGGAAGGAGCGCCAGGCGCCGCCGGCGGCGATCTCCCATCGATCGGACAGACGCCAGGCCAGTTCAAGTCCCGCCGGCCCGGCCGGGCTCGTGCGGAAGGGGTTCGTCAGCCGGAGATCCTCCGTGATCTTCCAATCGACGGCGATGTAGGGGAAGCCCCGCGTCTCCTCGGCGCGGGAAAAGACGCCTGCGCCCGCCCCGACGGTCAGACCCGGCCCCAGCCGGCAGGACACGGCGAACACGGCGCCGTAGCCCAGGGCGTCGTCCCAGTCATCGACGCCCGACTCGCCGTACCACTCGACCTGCGGCGAGACGAACAACGACCAGCGGTCGCTCGCGCGCCAGCTGACAGGGAAGCCGACGGAGAACCGGTGGATGTCGCTCCAGGGCTCGGCGCCCGCGAAGGCCGTCGTGCCGGAGAAGTCGTACTTCTCGAAACCGTAACCCAGGCTGATGCCCGCGCGGAGCGACGGCGTGACGGGGCTCGAGGTGTCGACGTTGGCCCCGTAGCGCTGCACGCTGAAGCGGCCGCCGCGGTCGAAATCGGATTCGAACTGGTAGACCGGCGTCAACGACAGCGAGACGACGGTCCGGTCCGTGTCACGGGCTCCCGCCGGCTGGGCCGATGCGAAGGCGGGGACGAGAGAGGCGGCCAGGGCGGTGCAGAAGAGCGTCAGGAAAATCGCACGACGGTCCATGAGGGGTTCTCCTTGGCGTGGGAGGGGCTGGAGGGTTATAGCAGCAAAGACGGTGCGGCGCAAGACAGACCGTGAAATTCCCGGGGTTGATCGTCGGCGCGTTTTGTGGGACTCTTGCCCTGAAATCTCATCCGAGGAGGCGGACCATGATCGTGACCACCACCCCCGGCGTCGAGGGCAGGACCATCCGCGAGTACCTGGGCGTCGTGACCGGCGAGGCCGTTGTCGGGGCCAACATCTTCCGGGACCTGTTCGCGGGGGTGCGTGACATCGTGGGCGGCCGCTCGGGCGCCTACGAGAAGGAACTGAGGCGGGCCCGGGAGATCGCCTTCCAGGAGCTCGAGGAGGCCGCCGCGGCCCGCGGGGCCAACGCCGTCGTCGGCGTGGACATCGACTACGAGGTCCTCGGCGAGAAGAACGGCATGCTCATGGTCAGCGTGAGCGGCACCGCCGTGCGGCTGGGCTGACCCGGGAAAGGAGTCGGGGGCATGAAGACCAGGCGACTGGGGAAGGACGGGCCCGTGGTCTCGGCCATGGGACTGGGCTGCATGGGGATGTCGGAGTTCTACGGGCCCCGCGACGAGGCGGAATCCGTCGCCACCATCCATCGGGCCCTCGACCTGGGGATCCGCCTGCTCGACACGGCGGATGTCTACGGGCCCCACACGAACGAGGAGCTCGTGGGACGGGCCATCCGGGGGCGGCGGCACGAGGTGTTTCTCGCGACGAAGTTCGGCATCCTGCGCAGCGCCGACCCGGCCTACCGGGGCGTCTGCGGCAGGCCCGAGTATGTCCGTTCGGCCTGCGAGGCGAGCCTGAAGCGCCTCGGCGTCGACGTCATCGACCTGTACTACCAGCATCGGGTGGATCCGGAGGTGCCCATCGAGGAGACCGTCGGGGCCATGTCCCGGCTCGTGCAGGAGGGCAAGGTCCGCTTCCTCGGGCTCTCCGAGGCGGGTCCGGACACGATCCGGCGCGCCGCCGCGGTGCATCCCATCACGGCCCTGCAGAGCGAGTATTCCCTCTGGACGAGGGACCACGAGGGCGGGGCCCTGCCGGTGTGCCGGGAGCTCGGGATCGGCTTTGTGGCCTACAGCCCGCTGGGGCGGGGGTTTTTGACGGCGACGATCTCGACGCCCGATGACCTCGCCGAGGACGACTTCCGGCGCACCAACCCCCGGTTCCAGGAGGAGAACTTTCGGAAGAACCTTCTCCTAGCTTCCCGAATCCGTGACATGGCCGGGGACAAGGGCTGTACGCCGGCGCAGCTGGCCCTCGCCTGGGTGCTTTCGCGGGGCGAGGACATCATTCCCATCCCGGGGACGAAGCGCCGAACGTGGCTGGAGGAGAACGTGGCGGCCCTCGACGTGACCCTCACCGAGGAAGACCGGCTGCGCCTCGAGACGATCGCCCCGCGGGGGGTCGCCGCCGGCGAGCGCTACGGCGAGGCCATGATGAACGTCTTGCGGAAGTCGACGTGAAAGGACGCCGCGGGCCGCAGAGACGGCGCCCCGAACACGAGGGGGGCTCCCGCAAAACCCCTCGGCGGAAGCCCCCCTTATATGGAACCATCCCCCCGGGCCGCGCGCATCCCCGGGGGATGTTGGGCGGTGAGGACGGGACGGCGTCGGCGGCAACGTTTCCCGGTTGCCGTGCCGTCCATGCCGGGTCGCCGATGCAGCGGCCGACGCCGGGTATCGTTTGGGACATCAACGGGAAAAGGAATCTTGCGCTCAGCCGATCAACGAAAAAGGGATAGGGACGTTCAGGCCCGGGTCAGGCGGAGGATCTCGATCCGTGGGGAATGATGATTCATTAAACACGCTCCCGGCCTTACTTGTCAAGCGGTCTTTTCACGCCGCGGCCGATCCTCGGCCCCGGTTCGCTTGACCCGGCATGGACAACAGGGAGGCAGCGATGAACAGGACGCAAACCCGATGGCTTGCGTGGACGGTCCCGGCCCTGGCGGTCGGTCTTCTGGTGCTGCCGGCATCCGGCGCGGAACCGAAGGACACGGCGCTGCCCAAGCGTCCCGCGGCCGTGCAGGCGGACCTGGTCAAGGCGCTGGAGAATCGAAAATCCGTCCGCGACTACCGCCCGGACCGCCTCACGATGCAGGACCTCTCGGCCCTGCTCTGGGCGGCGAACGGCGTGAACCGCGATTACGGCAGGCGGACGGCGCCGTCGGCGTTCGGCAACGATTACATCGACCTCTACGTCGTGGGCGACGAGGGCGCCTGGCGCTACGATGCCCCGGCGCACCGCCTGAAGGCCGTCGCCCCGGGCGGCCTCAAGGGACGCCTCACGGGCCAGCGTTTCGTCGCGCGGGCCTCCCACGTGCTCGTGCTGGTGGCCGACCCGCGGAAATTCCCCGGCTTTTTCGCCGGCAGCGAGGAGCGATTGCGGTGGGCCCACGCCACGGCGGGGGCCATCGCGCAGAACGTCTACCTCATGGGGGCGGCCCGGGGCATCGGGACCTGCCTCGTGGCGGGCGTCGACGGGGATGCGATCCGCAAGGGGCTGGGTCTCCCGGCCGAGGCGATCCCCCTTTACGCGATGCCGCTGGGCTACGAGGAAAAATAGGGGCCCCCGGGGGCCGGCATCCGGCACCCCGGCCGGCACGGGCAATCGCGGGATTGTCCCGGTGCGGGGAATGTGCTATGGGAGCGTCATCCCGTCCGGTGCACGGACCCCGACAGAAGGAGAACGAATGAACATGGACGATACGGCACAGCGAAAGGTCAAGGTGAACCTGCAGAACCTCTACAGGGAAGAGATGTACACGGACATGCGCACGGCGGCCCTGCGCCAGCTCACGCCCGTCAAGCCCAACGGGGAAATCGACAAGACGCGCAAGTTCGTCTTCGTGGGGCAGACCAACATCATGTCCCCCCAGGGGCCCCTTCCGGTGCAGTTCCCCATCGACGCCAAGAACCTCCAGGAGGCCGCGGAGAGGTTCCCCGAGGTCATGGACCAGTTCCTGACGAAGCTGGCCGAGGAGATCAAGGAGGCCCGGCGCCAGGAGCAGTCCCGCATCATCGTCCCCAACGCGCAGGGACCGGATCCGAAGATCATCTTGAAGTAGGCGGGCGACGGGTACAGGCAACAGGCGCACCCCATTGCATTTCTTGCCTGTCACCTCGGGCTGACCGTTTGCGAAAAGACCAGAGCAGAAGGGTGACGCATGCTTGACCGCGAGGAGACCATCGAGCGGCTGTCCCGCTGGAACGAGGCGTGGAACGACCACGACCTCGACGGGGTCATGGAGCTTCTGCACGACGACGTGGAGTTCGAGAACTGGACGGGCGGCCGCGTGAAGGGCAAGGAGGCCCTCCGGCAGGCCTGGGCGCCCTGGTTCGCCGACCATGGCGGGTTCCGGTTCACCACGGAGGATCTCTTCGTCGACGAGAAGGCCGGGAAGGTCCTTTTCCGGTGGACCCTCGACTGGCCCTCCGGCGAGAAGGGCCTGGAGGGACAGCCCGAGCGGCGCCGCGGAGTCGACGTGATGCACTTCCGAGACGGCAGGATCGCCGCGAAATACACCTACTCCAAGACCACCCTCGAGATCGGCGGCAGGCGCGTGAGGCTCTCCGCCGCTCAGCCCTGAACCCGATTCCCCGGCCGGCAGCCCCCTGCGATCATCAACGCCGGTTGCGCAGGTCGCGCCCGCGCGTGGCGGCGAGAAGCAGTGCGATGTTCGCAATGATGAGCGCCAGCAGGGCGCTCGAGAAGAGGTAGACCGTCCCCAGCGACCACCGGGTCGAGACCCAGCCGACGAGGTAGACGGCCAGCGCCCCGACCCCGAAGATGAGGATCGCCGCCAGACCGTACCCCGCGCTTCGGCGGCGGGGCGGCGTGAAGGCGGCGATGAGGCTGTTCTCGATGGGCTGGATCCCCAGGGCGAAGAAGACGTAGGCCGCCGCCGCGGCCACCAGGGCCTGCTCCGTCAGGTACGCCATGAGCAGCGCCAGGGGCAGGATGGCGGCGTTGAAGGCGATGTAGAGCCGCTTGAGCTCGCGGCGGTCGGCGATCCGGCCTCCCCAGAGCTGGCCGAAGATCCCCGCGACGTAGATGAGCGACGTGAGCGAGGCCGCGGCCATCGTCGTCGTGGCGGCCACGGCGGGGATGTCGAGCATCTCGTGGAGGGCCGCGGCGAGAAAGCCCGCCTTGAACTCGAGAAAGGCGGGCAGGGCGACGATGTTGATCCGGTAGACGAGCCCGCCCAGGGTGACGATCCAGAAGAAGAGGATGACCGTCCCGGCTGAAAACCCGTCGCCGCCGGTCCCGCCGCCCGATGCGTTTTCCTGCATGACCGGGGTCTCGTCGATCCCGACGAAGAGCAGCGCCGCGCCCCACAGGACGCTCACGGCCCCCATGAGGGCATAGGCCACCTTCCAGCCCGCCAGCCAGTTCATGAGGCCCGCCAGGAAGGGGCCCGCGATGAGCCCCACGGTCCCCGCCACGCTGAAGAGGCCCAGGGCCGCCCCCCGGTTTTTCGCCCCGTGGGAGATGAGGCCCATGCCCGCCGGGTGGCAGACGCAGGCGAACGCCCCGATCAGCGCGAGCGACCCCATGATCCCCGAGGGGGTCGACGAGAAGGCCGTGAGGAAGGAGCCCGCGGCGCAGCCGAAAAAGCCGATCGCCAGGGCGAGCCGGTTGCCGAAGCGGTCTGCGAAGAACCCCCAGGGAAGGGCGCACAGGCCGAACAGGAGATACATGGGGAATCCCAGCGCCAGGACGTCCTCGAGGCTCATGTTCAGCGACAGCGTCAGCGGGATGGCGAGCGCGGGGAAGGCGATCTCGTGGAAGTGGAAGAGGAAGTGAGACGCCACGGGAAAGAGGATGATCTTCTTTTCGTTCTCCATCGTGCTGCCGCAGCCCCGGGGGATGGAAGCCTGACGGAACCATACGGGAGCGGTCCTGAAAAAGCAAGGTGCAAGAGCGGGAAAATCGCTTCCCAGGGCCCTGCCCGTCGTGTATGATCGGTCCGGCACGGCAAAGGACGGCACTCCCCCATGGACCCGGAGCGGAGAAAAAAAAGGATTGCGCTGCTGTCGGTCTTCTCCAACGCGACGCTCGTCGCGCTGAAGCTCGCCGTGGGCCTCGCGATCGGCGCCGTCTCGGTCCTCTCCGAGGCCATCCACTCCGGCGTGGACCTCGTCGCCTCCGGGGTCGCCTACTACTCGGTGCGCACCTCCGGGATCCCCGCCGACCGGGAGCACCCCTATGGGCACGGCAAGATCGAAAACGTCTCGGGCACCGTCGAGGCCCTGCTGATCTTCCTGGCCGCGGCATGGATCGTCGCCGAGGCCGTCGGGAAGATCATCCGCCCCGAACCCCTCGAGATGGCCGGCTGGGGTGCCGCCGTGATGCTCCTGTCGGCCGCGGTCAACATCGCCGTGTCGAGCGCGCTCTTCCGCGTGGGCAAGGAGACCGACTCGGTGGCCCTGATCGCCGACGGGTGGCACCTGCGGACCGACGTGTACACCTCGGCCGGCGTCATGGCCGGCCTTGGCGCCATCTGGGCCGCATCGCACGTTGCGCCGGGCGTGGACCTGCACTGGGTGGACCCCGCGGCGGCCCTCGGCGTGGCCGCGCTGATCCTCAAGGCGGCGTGGGATCTCACGCGGCGATCGGCGCGGGACCTGCTGGACGCGCGGCTTCCGGGCGACGAGGTCGCTTGGATCGAAGCCCTCATCCGGCGGCGCAAACCCGTGGTGGCGGGGTTCCACAAGCTGCGGACCCGCAAGGCGGGGCCCTTTCGATTCATCGAGGTTCACCTGAAGGTGGATGCGAAGATGACCGTCGAGGACTCCCACCGCATCACGCAGGACTTCGCCCGCGAGATCCGGGGGCGGTTCCCGGGGGCGACCGTCACGACCCACATCGAGCCCTGCGACGGCGCCTGCGGCGAGCGGTGCACCGAGGGCTGCCTGCTGGACCCGGCGGAGCGCGGTGCCGTCGGGGCCGCCCGGGAGAAATGAAGGGCCCCCCGGGCCGATGCGTTCGGCGGTTCCCTTCCCGGCCGATTTCTGGTACGGTGATAGCCAAGCAAGCCATGACAGGGAGGCGAACGACATGAGAAGACATGCCCTCTCGGCCGGCCTGACGATCCTGGCGGTCCTGCTTTCCGGCTGCGCCTCGCTCTTCTGGATGGGGGAGAAGCCGCGCGTCGACATCGTGAACATCACACCCAAGGAGATGCGGCTCCTGGAGCAGACGTTCCTCATGGAGCTGCGCATCCAGAACCCCACCGACACGGACCTGGACGTCAACGGCCTGTCCTTCGACCTCGAGATCAACGGCCAGCCCTTCGCCCGCGGGGTCTCCAACCAGAGCCTGAAGATCGAGCGCCTCAGCACGAAGGTCGTTCAGGTCGAGGCCTACACGGGGCTCACCGGCATCCTGCGGCAGCTCTCGGAGGCGAGCAAGGGCAGCTATGCCTCGGGGTTCACCTACCGGCTCAAGGGCTCCGTGCACACCGGCGCCCCGGCCTTCCGGATCCCCTTCGACGAGAAGGGGGAGTTCAAGTAGACCGTTCGATCCCCGATTCGTCCTCAATGAAATTCGAAATCGTCCGACTATAAGCATTGGATGCATTTCCGGGGCGGACGGGTATGCCGATGCGGCTCCCCGCCCGCCGTCGAACGCGGAGCGCAGAAGATGCTGAACGTCCTCATCGGCCTCATCCTGGTTTTGCTTTTCTTCGTCGTCCTCTTCTTCAACCGGCTCCGGGACGCGCTGCAGACCGGCGGCATGGCCGTCCTGCTGGCGATCATCCTGGGGATGTCGGGCGCGGCCGCCTGGCTGGGCTTCGCGGGCGGCGGCAAGGGCATGAAGCACACCGCGTCGGCCCCGGTGAAACCGGGAGGCCCCCCGGCGGCCGAGGCGCCCCTGCAGAGCGTCGTCGTCCCGGGCGATTCCGACCCAGCCGGGCCCGCGAGGGAGGCCTCGCAGGGCGAGGGCTTCCTGAGCGTGCAGGAGATCTACGAGCGGGTCAGCCCGTCCGTCGTGGTGGTCTACAACCTCAACGACGCCGGGCAGGTGCGGGGTCACGGCACGGGGTTTTTCATCGAGCCCTGGGGGATGGTCGCGACCAACTACCACGTCGTCGAGGGAGCGGCGTCCCTGCGGATCAAGACCAAGAGCGGCGCGACCATGGACATCCGGGGCATCGCGGCCTCGGATGCGGACAACGACGTCGTCATCCTGTCGGCCGTCGTGCCCGTCGACAGCATCCCCACCCTCCGGATGGCCTCCTCGCTGCCCAAGGTGGGCGACAAGATCGTCGTGATCGGCACGCCCTATCACCCCCAGCTGGCCCAGACCATCACCGACGGGCTGGTCTCCGCGATCCGCCCGGTGCCGGGCGGCAAGCGTCTCATCCAGATCTCGGCGCCCATCTCGCCGGGCTCGAGCGGCAGCCCCGTGGTGAACCTGAGGGGGGACGTCGTCGGCATCGCGACGCGCGTCCACCGCCAGGCGTCCCACATCGGGATCGCCGTGCCCGGGGAGATCCTCGCGGGCCTGACCCCTTCCGCCCCGCTTCCCGTGGCGAACCTCCCCGTCCTCTACGCCGGGCAGTCGCTGTCGGCGGAACCGGCGCCGCAGCCGGGGGATGCGCAGCGCAGGATCGAGCAGGAGCGGCAGAGGGCCCTGGAGCAGCAGGCCCGCATCCAGGAGGAGCGCCGGAAGTGGCGTGAGCAGCAGATCGGGGAGGCGACGGACCTGCTGGACAAGGCGCGGCACAACCTGAGCTTCGACCGCTACGAGCTGGCCTTCAGCCAGTACGAGAAAGCCCTGCAGATCTTCCGGGGCATCGGGGAGACGCAGGGCGTGGTGGTCTGCCTGGAGCAGATGGGCGGGATCATGCACCGCAGGGGCCGGCCCGACATCGCCCAGGAGTACCTGCGGCAGGCCGCCTCGCTGCGGGGCCGGATGTAGGAAGCTATCGGGCTGTTGCCCAAAGCCGGTTGACCAGGATTCTTCCTGCGAAAACGGTTGCACGCGACCCGCAGCTTGCTGCGGGGAAGCGAGCATCATAACAGATAAACCTGTTCCTTAAGTTTCTGAATTCCCGCAGGGAATTCTCATAGACGGTTTTGTCGCAACCTTCGGTTGCTCCCCGGCAGGGAAACGCAGGACAGGGTTGCGCCTCCTGACGGGATGCGCCCCCGGTGGACCGCTCTAACGCTCGCTGCACTGCAGGCGCAAAAACCCGCCCTTCGGGCTCAAACAGTTTGCGCTGCGGACGTCTCGCTTCGCGAAGAGCGGTTGCCCAAAACACGTCTCACTTCGCTATCCAGAATCCTGCCCGACCGTCAACGCGTCAACATCGATTTGGGCAACAGCCCGCTATGGGTTGTCCCCGCCGGCCTTCCGCGGGCGGACATCCGAAGCCCGCTGCACGGCCGTGGCCTTCCAACCCCCCATATTCCCCTCAATTTTCCCCGAAAAGAGCCGATACCCTTTATGCGGGGCCGCCTTTCGATGACCCCGCGAATCACGGTTTTTTACGGGGACCCGGATGATCGTCGTCGCATCGTTTTTTCTCGTTGCGCTGCTGCTCGCGGTGCTCTTCTACCGCAGGCTCCGGGAGTCCTTCAGCCGGAGGTCGCTGTTCTTCCTGGGCGCCGTGCTGGCCTGCGTGTCCTTCGCCTTCGCCTACAGCGACTATCTTCTCCTGCGGCAGGCCATCGAGGTGTCGCAGAAGCCCTCCATCGTCATCCGCGGGCCGTTCTACATCACGATCCTGCTGACGATCCTCTTCTACCGGAGGCTCCGAAAGCTGCTGCGGCGCCGGGTCGTGCTGTCGATCGTGCTCGTCCTGGGCGTGATCACGAGCGGTTTGGCCAGCTACCATTTCACGGCCCTGCGCGAATACCTCAGCGGGAGCCGGGAGTACCAGTTCGCCAAGCGGGTCAAGAACGCCGCCCAGCGGGTGGTCGTAAAGATGACCACCCCGCGCGAGCCCGCGGTGTACGCGCTGAGCGACCAGGATCTCTACCGCAGGGTGGCCCCCTCCGTGGTGCTGGTCAGCTGCCCGGGCAAGGGCTACGGCACGGGGTTCTTCTACGGCGGCAACGGCATCGTCGCGACCAATCACCACGTGATGCGGGGGGTGGAGCGGGCCGAGATCGTCACGCAAAACGGTCAGCGCTACCCCGTGCACGGCATCGTGGCCGAGGACCCGGCCCACGACCTCATCCTGCTTGCCACGGGCATCCCCCCGGAAGAGGTGCAGGGCCTGCCCGTGAATCCCTCCGCCGTCGACCCCGGGGACCGGGTCATCGTCGTGAGCCGCCACAAGGTCTTCACCGACGCCGTCGCCGAGGGCACCGTGTCGCCCGTCCCCATCCCCCCGTGGATGGGCATCCGGCTCGCCTCGCCCCTGACCTACGGGGCAAGCGGCAGCCCCGTCTTCAATTCGCGGGGGGAGGTGGTCGCGGTCATCTGGGCCGGCGACCAGAAGGACCATCGCACGGGGTTCGCCGTGCCGGCGGCGAGGCTCACGGCGCTCTCCGCGCGTCAGCCCTACCCGCTTGCGCAGATCAACGTCTCGGAGCCCCTGGACACGAGCATCCTCGTCACGTCCTCCGCGCCGGGCCCCGCCGTGCGTTGAGCCGGCCGCAACGAGGTTCGAGGACCGGGGAGATTCCCTACCCCCCCATCGTCCGCGCCCCGCGGCCTGCCGCGGGGTTTGCCGCCTTCGGGCGGCGGATGTGCGGTGAGCCCTTCAATTCTTCGGCAAGCTGTGATAGGGAAAAACAGGCGATCCCGTTCTTTTTCCCGTTTTCGCGACCATTCATTTCCCGGGGGTGTCGTGACATGGCCCGTCGAAAGCAGCCCGCAGCCAGGATCGATCTCAAGGCGCTCGATGCATCGGAGATCCGGGTGCGCCTCAAGGAGCTGGGGCCCGTGGCGGAGATCCGGCTCACCCGGGCCAACTTGCCCCTCTTCGAGGAGGACGAGTTCGAGCTCTCCCTCGCCTGGGGGGGCCAGCGGAAAAAGTACAAGATCCCCGTCAGGGAGGGCAAGCCGCTCTTCGGCGCGCTGCCCGACTCGGTGCCGCCGATTGCCGACCGCAAACCGCAGAAGGGCGGCGAGAACCTCATCCGGGAACTCACCCTGGCCGGTGCCGCGGGCGAGGCGACCTTCCCCATGAGCTGGGGCTACGCCGTCCCCGAGGAGTGGAAGCCCCTCGAGAGGCTGTACAGCCGCATCATCGAGATGGCGAGAGACTACAGCGGCTGGCAGGTGTTCTGAAGGGGTCCGGGGCTCCTGATAAACCGCCCGACGCGTTCGCAGAAAACGCCCTCGATCCCCCTCACCCGAGAGACTGTGTCGTAAGGCCTATTTTGTCATTCCGCACAAGCGAAGCGGGATGCGGAATCCAGTATTTTCAGGAGTCTCGATGCCCGCTCCCCGCCTTCACGAGGACAGGCTTCGCGGGCATGACAATCGTTCGTTCAATTTCCCGGTTGCGACACAGTCTCCGAAGGGGGAGGCGTTTGAATGCCCTCCTTCACGATCAACGGCAGGGGGATGGTTCATTTGAAGATATCCTTGATCTTTCCCGTGAGGGAGCGGGTGCCCTTTTCCGCCGTCCTGCGGGCCTCCAGGAGGCTGCGGTTGAGCGAATCCGCGACGATGGGCATCGTCAGGCGGTCGTGCAGGGCCGCGAGGATTCGGCTGAACACGGCGGAAGGCTCCGCCCCGTCCCCGCCCACGTTGCGCAGGTGCATGTCGGGGATTGCCGCGTTCGCCGTCCCCGACGGCAGATCGGGGGTGTGGAGGGTGACCCGCCCGCCCTTGAGAATGAACTCGCGGATCAGGAGCTTCTTCCCCGGTTTCCCTTTGTCCGCCTCCCCCGAGACCAGCCCCGTTTCTTTCGCCTTCCGCTCGGCGTGTCTCGCGATAGTCTTGAAATTGTCCGTGCCGCCCCGCTTTTCGTAGATGATATCGGGCTGCACCACCTCGATGCGCTTCACGACGACCGTGTCCTGCAGCAGCGACCCGATCTCGAGATCGACGGAGATGGTCGCCGCCTTCGCCGCGTGGGCGGACCGGTACCCGTTCGGGTTTCCCAGGACAAAGTTCGTGACCGTGGCCTCGCCGGAAAGAAAGGAGACGCGCACGTCGTCGATCCGGACCTCCGTGCCCGTCATCCCGGGCCCGTAGGTGTTGATCGCCTTCGTGATGATCGAGTCCAGCCGGGTGACGACGAGGGTCACCGCAAGGATCAGCGCCGCGGCGATGACGCCGGCGGTGATGAGAAGCTTTCTCTTCATGAGGCCAGGTCGTCGGGGTCGGTCCTTTCCCCCTCTCTTTCTATATCGGACAAACCCATTTGTCCATGAGGGGCCTCCGCAGGCATCCATTCGGAGCCACGGTACAAAACCGTAACGCTCCCGACGGTCCCGGCCGGACCTCCTGCCGTCGAAATTGCGGATGTAAAAAGGGATTTTCCTCCCAGTTTGCGCTTGCGTTGACCGGGACAACCTTCTATAATCGGCGCCGTTTCGACGGGCTTGGTCCCTGTCGGGCGAACTTCAAAGAAAAAGGAGAGGCGACCCATGAAGAAGACCTGGACGCTCATGATCGTCACGATGGTCGCGGCGGCGTTTGTGGCAACACCCTGCCTCGCGAAGACCCAGTGGAACGCAAACTCGGTCTGGCCCCCGAAGAACCACCACAGCGTGGGGCTCGTGGAATTCGCCGACAAGGTGAAGAAGGCCACCAACGGAGAACTCGAACTCGTGGTGAGCACGGGCGGCGCCCTGGGCTACAAGGGCCCGGAGCTGCTGAAGGTCGTCCGGGACGGCCTCCTGCCCGTCTCCGACATGCTCATCAGCGGCGTGGCCGGCGACGAGAAGGTCTTCCAGATCGTCACGCTTCCCTTCCTGTGCCGGGACTTCGGGGAGCTCAAGACCCTGATCGACATCGCGCGGCCCTCCTTCGACAGGGTGGCGGAAGGCAAGTGGAAGCAGAAGATCCTCTACATCGCCCCCTGGCCCGGCGCCGGTCTCTGGACGAAGAAGAAGATCACGACCCTCGAGGAGATGAAGGGCCTCAAGACCCGCACCTATGACAAGAACGGCGCCCTCGTGATGGAGGCCGTCGGGGCGACCCCGCTGGCGCTGCCCTTCAGCGAGGTCTACACGTCGCTGCAGACGGGCGTCATCGACTCCGTCATGACCTCGTCGCCCACCGCCGTGGACGCGAAGTTCTGGGAGGTTCTGAAATACTACGAGCCCCTGAACATCACCATCGCCACGAACATGGTCACCGTCAACCTTGCGGCCTTCCGCAAGCTCCCCAAGGCCCAGCAGGAAGCCCTCGTGAAGGCCGGCAGGGAGATGGAGGCCTCCATGTGGCAGAAGGTGCCGCAGATCGACAAGGAGCAGGAGGCCATCAGCAACAAGAACGGCATCGAGACGGTGAAGCCCTCCAAGAAGCTCATCGCCGATCTCGAGAAGATCACGGAGAAGATCCGCGCCGACTGGCTGAAGGACGCGCCGGCCGAGGGCAAGAAGATCTACGCCGACTACATGAAGAAGGTGAAGCGGTAGGCGAAACCCGCCGACCGGGTTGAATCCGGGGGACCCCGGGGCACGCGCCCGGGGTCCTTCGTCATCCGGATCCCCGAACATCGGGCACGGGCATGAAAAGGCTCATCAACCTCATCGACAACCTCTCCGGCCTCGGCGGATGGGCGGCCGGCATCCTGGTTTCCGCCGCCCTGGTGCTTTCCGTCGGGGAGATCGTCTACCGGAGCGTCTTCAACGGGACGCTCTACATCACCGACGAGTACACCGGCTACTGCATGGCCATGCTCACCTTCCTGGGGCTGGCCTACACGCTGCGGGAGCGGGGACACATCCGGATGATGTTCCTGCCCCACATCCTCAGGGGCAGGGCCCACGTGATGTACAACATGGCCTGCTTCGTGGTGGGCTTTCTCTTCTGCGCGGCGCTGACGGCCTTCACCGGGGAGTTCTTCTGGGACTCCGTCGTCAACGAGACCCAGTCCATGCAGATCTCGGAGACCTACCTGGCGATCCCGCAGGCGTTCCTGCCGATCGGCGCGCTGCTGATGACCCTGCAGTTCGCGGCCGAGTTCCTCAAAGGCCTGGCCGTGCTGCGGGGCGACACGGAGGGGCTTCGGATCCTCGAGGAGACCGACGACCTGGGCCGGTGAGGTGACGACGGGAAGATCGGAAGCGCCGGAGATCGCAAGCGCGGCAAGAACGGGAACCCGCGAGACGCCTGCCGATCACCCAAGCAGGCCCGGTTCCCGCAGCTCTTGGAGATCGTATCATCATGCAACCTGACCTGGGACCCGTATCGGCCACGATCTGCGGCCTGCTCGTCCTGTTTTTGGGCGGCTCCGTCTGGATCGGCATCGCCCTGTTCCTCGTGGGGATCGGCGGGTTCTTCTTCTACAGCGACGTGGCCTTCGGCTCGATCCTCGCCAACGTGGCCTGGAACAACACGAGCGGCTCGGCCATGATGGCCCTGCCGTTCTTCATCTGGATGGGGGAGATCCTCTTCCGGAGCCGGATCTCGTCGGACCTCTTCCGGGGCCTGGCGCCCTGGATGGACGCCATCCCCGGCCGGCTCATCCACGTCAACATATTGGCCTGCACGTTCTTCGCGGCCGTGAGCGGCTCCTCGGCGGCCACGACGGCCACGGTGGGCAAGATCACCGTGCCCGAGCTGCAGAAGCGCAACTACGACCACGACCTCTCCATCGGCTCGCTGGCCGGCGCGGGGACGCTGGGCTTCATGATCCCGCCGAGCATGATGATGCTCGTCTACGGCATCATCGGCGACGTGAGCATCGGCAAGCTCTTCATCGCGGGCTTCTTCCCCGGCATCCTGATCGCGGGCCTGTTCAGCGGCTACATCCTGGTGCGGTGCCTGATCAACCCGTCGCTGACCCCCAGGGGCGATGACCGCTTCACCTGGGCGGACCGCATGCGGGCCGTCCCCGCGATCGCCCCCGTGGTCATCCTGGTGCTCATGGTGCTGGGGAGCATCTACACGGGGTGGGCCACGCCCACGGAGGCGGGCGCCGTGGGGGTCGTGGGGGCCTTCTTCTTCGCAGCCCTGACCCGCAGCCTCACCTGGGACGTCTTCAGGGTGAGCCTCATCAACTCCGTGAAGACCAGCTGCATGATCATGCTCATCGTCATGGGCGCCTCCTACCTGTCGAACGTCATGGGGTTCCTCGGCATCACGCGGGCGCTCACGCAGGCCGTGGTCTCCCTGCAGCTGTCGCCCTACATGCTCATCGCCATCCTGACGGTGCTCTACCTGTTCCTCGGGTGCCTCATCGACGGGTTCTCCATGATCGTCATGACGGCGCCGCTCGTGCTCCCCCTGATCGAGGCGGCCGGGTTCGACCTCGTATGGTTCGGCATCTACCTCGTCGTCATGATCGAGCTGGCGCAGGTGACGCCGCCCGTGGGCTTCAACCTCTTCGTCATCAGCGGCCTCAACAACGACGAGCTGTTCACCATCGCCAGGGCGGCCTTCCCGTTCTTCCTGCTCATGCTGCTGGCGACGGTCCTGCTGACGGTGTTCCCCGAGATCGCCCTGTACCTGCCGGGCAAGATGAAATGAAAGGGGTGCGGAGATGAAGCGAATCGACCTCAACTGCGACATGGGCGAGAGCTTCGGCGCCTGGACGATGGGGATGGACGGCGAGGTGATCCGCCATGTCACCTCGGCCAACATCGCCTGCGGTTTTCATGCCGGGGACCCCCGGGTCATGTACGAAACGGTGAAGCTCGCGAAGGCCCACGGCGTGGGCGTGGGCGCCCACCCGGGCTACCCGGACCTCGCGGGCTTCGGGAGGCGCAACATGGACTGCACCCCCGAGGAGGTGCGCGATTTCGTGGCCTACCAGATCGGGGCCATGAAGGCCTTCTGTGCGATGCATGGGGTTGCGCTTCAGCACGTCAAGCCTCACGGCAGTCTCTACAACGCGAGCGTCGGCAACGAGGCGATGATCCGCGCCATCGTGGAAGCCGTCGCGGGCGTGGACGGCGAGGTCATCTACCTCGCCCTCGGTGGGGCCCAGGAGCCGCTCGTGACGAAGATCACGAAAGAGGCGGGCATCCGGGTCGCCTTCGAGGCCTTCCCCGACCGGGCCTACACGCCCGAGGGGAAACTGGCCCCGCGGAGCCTCCCCGGGGCCGTCATCAAGGACCCCGAGGTCGCAGCCGAGCGGGCCCTCCGCATGGCCAAGGAAGGGAAGATCGTCACCACCGACGGCAGCATCCTCGAGATGCGGATCGACACGATCTGCGTCCACGGCGACAACCCCTCGGCGGTGGAGCTGGTCAGAACCATCCGCTCCGCCATCGAAGGGGAGGGGATTGCCGTGGTTCCCATGAGCAAGTTCGTCAAGTGACGGGCGAAGGTAACAGGTAGCAGGTAACAGGTTTCCTGCTGCCGATTCTTTTCACCTGCCGCCTGATACCTGACACCTGTCACCTTGGACTTCTTGTGGCAGGAATATCGGATCGACTCGGCAGGCGATATGTCGCATCTCTACGACAAACCGCAAATCCGCCTGAGCGGCGATCGGGCCATCCTCGTCGAGTACGGAGACGCGATCGACCCGGCCGTCAACGAGAAGGTGCGGGCCGTGACGGCGCTGCTCAAGCGGGGCCTCCCCGAGGGCGTCGAGGCCGTCATCCCCGCCTACCGCAACCTCGCGATCCTTTACGATCCCCTGGTGACCTCGCCGGCGGAGATTCTCTCACTGCTGACGGGATTGGAGTCTCGCCTTCACGAGATCGAGATCCCGAAGCCGCGCGTCGTGGAGATCCCCGTCCTGTACGGGGGGGAACACGGGCCGGACATCGGGGTCGTGGCGGAACACAACGGGCTGAGCGTCGAGGAGGTCATCGCCATCCACGCGGGGACGGTCTACCCCATCTACATGATCGGCTTCACGCCCGGGTTCTGCTACCTCGGAGGCCTCGATCGCCGGATTCACACGCCGAGGCGCAAGACGCCCCGGACCCTCCTGCCCGGCGGCTCCGTGGGCATCGCCGAGGCCCAGACGGGCATGTACCCCGTCGACAGCCCCGGCGGCTGGCAGATCATCGGCCGCACGCCCCTTCGCCTCTTCGCCCCCGAACGGGAGAATCCCTTCCTGTACGAACCGGGGGACCGCATCCGCTTCGTGCCCGTCACGGCCGCCGAGTACGAGCGCATCCGCGGAAAGGAGGGCGCCTGATGGATGCCTTCCGCGTCATTTTCCCGGGCTCCCTCACGACGGTCCAGGACCGCGGCCGCTTCAGGTTCCTCGACCGCGGGGTTCCCCCCTCCGGTGCCCTGGATCCCTTCGCATACCGGGTCGCCAATCTTCTCGCGGGCAACACCGGGGGCGCCGCGGTGCTGGAGATCACCGTGATCGGCCCGGTGCTGGAGGTCCTCTGCGATGCGGCCGACATCGCCCTGGCGGGCGCCGACATGGAGCTTACGGTCAACCGGCAGGCCGTGCCGGCGTGGAGGACCCTGCGGGTGCACAGGGGGGATCTCGTCCGGGTCGGCCGGGCCAAAAGCGGCTGCCGGGGGTACCTCGCCGTCACCGGCGGCATCGACGTGCCCGTCGTCATGGGCAGCCGGTCCACCTGCCTGAAGGCAGGGATCGGGGGCGTCGGGGGCAGGATGCTCCGGAAGGGTGACATCCTCCGGCGTCTCGAGGGGGAGCCCCTCCGGCATCCCCGGGTGCTCCCGCCGGAGCGCATCCCGCTCTATCGCGCCGAGATCGTGCTGAGGGCCGTCCCGGGCCCGCAGGAAGAGGCCTTCGGCAAGGGGCTCGGGATGTTTTTTGACGCCCCGTACGACATCACGCCCGAGGCGGACCGCATGGGGTACCGCCTCCAGGGCCCGCCCGTGCACCACGTCGAGGGGGTCCCGCAGAGCATCATCTCGGAGCCCACGGTCCCGGGAAACGTGCAGCTGCCGGCCGACGGCCGGCCCATCATCCTGCTCGTGGAGCAGACGACGGGGGGCTACACGAAGATCGCCACGGTCATCTCCCCCGACATCCCGAAGATCGCCCAGGCCATCCCCGGCAACCGCGTGCGGTTCCGCGAGGTGACCCTCGAGGAGGCGCACCGGATCGTCCGCGAGGAGGCCCTCGAGATGCGCGAATTGGAAGCCCTCCTGACGGCCGGCCGATAGCGGACAGCGCCGCCCCCGTTGCCCTGCGTCAAGAAGCCGGCAGGGTGTCACGGATGCCCGTCCCCTCACCCGCCCGTCAACAATCCGACATCCGAAAAAATCAAACAATAACGGACCGTTGCCGTGGGATCCTTTTTTCTCCCGGCGGCGGGAAATGGCACGGGTCCTGCTAGTTCGAGGGTATTCCCCAGCACCCCCACCTGCGACTCTTCCCGGGGGCCGGAACGTGGCCATGACCCTGAACGTGCAGGAACTCAAGAGGCTCTCCTTCGATCTGGTCAGCGGAGGGATGAGCGTCGATCTCGGGCGCGACCGGTACCGCAAGATCATCGTCTTCAACGCCTTTTCCCTGATCGGCATCCTCAATCTCGTCCTGCTGGGCACCCTTGCCTACCTCCAGAAAAACCCCTGGCTCGCGGGCCTGGATTACACCGCCGCCGCGGCCCTCGCCAGCCTGATCGTCCACCTGCGCCGGACGAAGGATTACAGGACGGCGTTCTACGGCGGCGTCGCCGTCGTCGGCGTGCTCTACTACTACCTGCTCTTCACCGGCGGGGTGAACAACACGGCCCACGTCTGGTACTTCACGTACCCCCTGATCGCCTCGTTCATCCTCGGATCGCGGCCGGGGCTGGCCGCGACGCTCGTGATGCTCGTTCCGGCGGTCGCGTTCTTCATGTGGGAAAATCCGCCGAGCCCCTTCACGACGTATTCCCGCGATTTCAAGCTGCGATTCATCCCCTCCTTTCTCGTCATCACGGCCTTTGCCTATTTCTTCGAGCGGACCCGGGAGAAGGCGACGCAGCAACTCGAGGGCGTCAATGCGGAGCTCAAGAGCGCCGTTCTGGCCCTCCAGGAAACGCAGGAGAAGCTGCGCCGGGCGGGCGAGGAGCTCGAGGTCCGGGTGCAGGAGCGGACCGCCCAGCTCTACCAGGCGAACCTGCAGCTGGCGGCCGAGATGGAGGAGCGCAAACGCTCCGAGGAGGCCCTGCGGGCGAGCGAGGGGAAGCTCAACGCCATGCTGCGGTCCATCGGCGACAGCATGATCATGATCGACCGGGACCTCAACGTGATCTGGTACAACGAGAAGGCGAAAGATTCCTTCGCCGTGGGCTGCGAGGGCGGGAAGTGCCACGAGGCGCTGTGCGGGAACCCGTGGCCCTGCGAGCCCTATCCCTGCTATGCCCTCCGGACGTTCCAGGACGGGGAGATCCACAGCAGCGACACGACGCTCACGACGCGCCAGGGGCAGGAGGCCTTCTTCCACTGCGTGGCCAACGTGGCCCTGCGGGACGCCAACGGGACCCCGACGGCGGTCTTGACCATCCTGCGGGACATCACGGACCGCAAGCGGGCCGAGAGGGCGCTCACGGAGTCGGAGAGGAAATACCGGACCCTCTTCGAGGACTCCGTGGAGGCCATGAGCGTCTCGCGCGGCGGAAGGATGATCGACGTCAACCCGGCCTGGCTCGCCCTGCACGGCTACAGGGACAAGGCGGAGGTCCTCGGCCGGGACGTGATGGAATTCATCCACCCCGAGGACCGGCACATCCTTGCGCAGCGCCGCGAGGCCTGGCCGAATCACGACGTCCGCTCCTACCAGATCCGCGACATCCGCCGGGACGGGGACATTGTCGACATCGAGGTCTGCGCGAGCCGCATCGCGCTGACGGGCCAGGAGGCGATCCTCACCACCCTCCGGGACGTGACGGAAAAGAAGCGCAGCGAGAGGGAGCGGAAGGCCCTCGAGGAGAGGCTCGCCCGCTCGGAGAAGATGGAGGCCCTCGGGACCCTCGCGGGCGGCGTGGCCCATGACCTCAACAACATCCTCGGCGGCATGGTCGGCTACCCCGACCTGCTGCTCATGGAGCTCCCGGACGACAGCCCCCTGCGCCGCGGCATCCTCACGATCAAGCAATCGGGCGAGCGGGCGGCGGCCATCGTCCAGGACCTGCTGACCCTCGCGCGGCGCGGCGTGCCCGTCATGGAGCCCGTGGGCCTCAACCGCATCGTCACGGAATACCTGCAGAGCCCCGAGTTCGAGAGGCTCCGCTCGTTCCATCCCGGCATCCGCATCGAGACCGACCTGGCCGAAGACCTTCTTCCCATCCAGGGTTCTTCCCTGCACCTGTCCAAAGTCGTGATGAATCTCGTCTCCAACGCCGCCGAGGCCATGCCCTGCGGCGGGGTGATCCGCATCGAGACCGCCAACCAGTACGTGGACAAGATGATCCGCGGCTACGACCAGGTGGCCGAGGGGGAGTACATCGTCCTGAAGGTATCCGACACGGGCGTCGGGATTGCCCCGAAGGACATCAGGAAGATCTTCGAGCCTTTCTACACGAAGAAGATCATGGGCCGCAGCGGCACGGGCCTCGGCATGGCCGTCGTCTGGGGGACGGTCAAGGATCACAAGGGCTACATCGACATCGACAGCGTGGAGGGGAAGGGAACGACCTTCTTCCTGTACTTTCCCGTCAACCGAACGGCGGTGAAGCAGGAAGAGCGGAAAATCACCATCGAGAACTATCTCTCGAAGGGCGAGACCATCCTCGTCGTCGACGACGTGGCCGAGCAGCGGGAGCTGGCCTCGGCGATGCTGCGCAAACTGGGCTACGCCACCGAGGCGCTCGCGAGCGGCGAGGAGGCCGTGGAGTACCTGAAGCAGAAGCCGGCGAGCCTCGTCATCCTCGACATGATCATGGAGCCCGGCATCGACGGCCTCGAGACCTACCGCAAGATCCGGGAGCACCGCCCCGGGCAGAAGGCGATCATCGTGAGCGGGTTCGCCGAGACGGACCGGGTCAAGGAGGCGCAGAGGCTCGGCGCCGGCCCCTACCTGAAGAAGCCCTACACGCTGGAGAAGATCGCGATGGCCGTGCGCAGGGAACTGGACAAGGCGGCCTAGGCAGAACCCAAACCACCGCAGGAGTTCGATTCGTGGAAACGAAGAACGTCATGAGCAGGGAGGAGATGCACGATTTCGGGGTCCAGATCGTCTGCGAGGCGATGCTGCAGGACGGCTACGAGATCCTCGGCGCCAACCCGTCGCCGGCCGCGACCCCGCAGATCGTCGCCAGGAAGAACGGGCGGCTGTGCTTCGTCGTCGTCCGGACCGACGTGTATCCGAGGAAGGGGAAGCTTGCCGACGACCGGGAGCTCTTCTACAACCTCGAGCATGCCGAGCGCAACCAGGCAGAGTGCTACTTTGCCGGGATCGGGATCTGCAACGCGGCGGCCGCCGACGCGGGGGACGAGGCCGCGATGGG
>Ga0116144_10000375_pt1 | contig 60173 bp, 32 predicted proteins | sample AD_UKC035_MetaG_FD_89746 | JGI IMG/M metagenome (GOLD analysis project Ga0116144, IMG submission 89746) | Active sludge microbial communities of municipal wastewater-treating anaerobic digesters from USA - AD_UKC035_MetaG | ecosystem: Engineered > Bioreactor > Anaerobic > Digestate | place: USA...
GGCCCGGCTCAAGGGCGAGTTGAGCCGGCTGGCCCGGGAACTGGACCCGACCCGGCCGGTCATCGACGACTCCGGCGGCGTCCAGTTCGGCCAGCCCTACCTCTACCTGCCCGGCCGGGACCGCCCGGTTCCGGTCAACGACACCCACCCCTACCATGCGATCCCGGTCAGCGACGACTCCTGGAAATACTTCACCACCGTCGGAAAACCGGGCAAGACCTTTGTGGTCAACAAACGCTGGAACTTCTCGCTGACCGGGGCCCGGAACCGGCTGACTTTCGTCTCGGAGCTGGGGTACGGCGACTACGGATTCCTGCCGGAGGTCCTGGAAGGGTACCGCCGCCGGCGCGCCTGGAAGGGGTTGAACGATTACCGGATCTTCGCCGGCATCTGGGAGAACCTGGCGGGGGAATACCGCCGGCTTGGCCTGGAGGAGTCCTTCGGTCCGATCAGCCGCTTTCTCTCCGCCACCCACGCCGTCCACGCCGAGGGAAACAGCCGGATGATCGAGGGAATCTTGATAAACCCCTGGACGGCCGGGTACACGCTGACCTTCTTCGAGGAGGCCTCCTGGGAGTGCACCGGCGGACTGGTCACCCTCTGGAACCAGCCCAAGGATCTTATGTTCGCGGCCGGGAAGCGGTTGAACGCCGACCGGGTGCTGGTCCTGGAATGGGGACCGCGCAACTTCTACGCCGGCCGGGAGCGCGAGGTGACCGCCTGGCTGGTCGACCAGACCCGGACGCCCCACGTCGGACGGGTCCGGCTCAGCCTGACCGCCGGCGGCAAATCGGCCGCCGGGGAACTGGCCTACCGCTCGCGCGGCCGCCGGATCGAAAGGATCGGCGCCTGGCAATTCCGCGCCCCGGAAACGGCCGGCTTCGGCACCCTGCTCGGCCGCCTGGAGACCGAAGGCTTCCGCTGGATCCCGGCCGAATACTCGGTCTTCGTCGGACCGGCCGGCCAGCTGGCCGGCTTAAGAGCCCGGACCGCGCGGCTGCCGGAAGAACTGCGCGGCCGCCTGGCCGGAAGCGGGCTGGCGGAGGGGGCGGGTCCGATCCTGCTGGACGGGGCGAACGCGGCTCCGAAAGATGTCCAGGAAATCCTGGCGGAGGTGGAGAACGGGGCGGCGGCGGTGATCTTCAACCCGGACCGGGTCGCGGAGAAACTGCCCTTTCCAGTCAACTACCAGCCGGCCCGCGGCTGGGCCTTTCCCTGCCTGCACTTCCTGGAGGCGCATCCGCTCTTCGCCGGCGGCCGGGGAACCGGGGCGGCCGGGGAACCCTTTACCGGGGTGGTCCCTTACCTGAGCGCCGACTCGGCCGGATTGCCGGCCGGGGTCCGGACCGCCGGCGGCTGCCTCCGTTACAGCATGCACGGCCGCATCAGCAGCGGCCGAGACATCCTGGAGCTGCGGCTGGGCAAGGGACGCCTGATTTTGAACTCCTACCGCCTGCCGGAGTCGATCGGCCGGGACCCGCTGGCCGAAAAACTGCTGGCCAACCTGCTCAACTACGCCGGCGCGGCTAAAGGCCGGTAACCGGCAGCACCTGCCCGGTCCGGATCGACTCTCCCGCCAGGAAGCTGATCCGGGCCGCCCGCAGGGCCTGCTCCAGTCCGTTGGGCTGGGGACCGCCTTCCAGGAGGGCGGCCGCGAAGAGCGCCACTTCGCGGCGGTGCCCCTTGTCGACCGCGTCCAGCTGGATCCGGCCGTCCCCGTTCTCCAGGAACCCGTAGTAGCCCAGTTCCCGGAAATCGTTGATGTGGATCGCCCGGCCGGCGCAGTAGATCTCGGTGGCCTCCTTGGGAAAACGGCCGCAGCCGGCGCTGGCGACAATGGTGGTCCCGACCGAACCGTCGGCAAAGCCGATGGTAACGATGGCGCTGTCCGGCGTGGCCACCAGTTTCGGGTCCAGGAAGGTGCCGCCGCAGGCGTAGACGGTCACCGGCGGCGCCGGGACCAGCTCGCAGAGCAGGTCAAAGATGTGGCAGCCCTCGCCCACCAGGCGGCCGCCGCCGGCGACCGGGTCGTGGATCCAGTGGCGCTCCGGGAAGGGCGCCTGGATTCGATGGTAGATAAGGCGCCGGGCCGCCTGATCAGCCAGCAGTTCCCGGGCCTTGACCACCAAGGGCGCCAGGCCGCGGTTGTAGCCGATGCTGTACCTGACGCCGGAACGGCGCACCTCGTCGGCCAGCTGAAGACACTCCTCCCAGTTGACGCCCATCGGTTTTTCGCAGAGGATGTGCTTGCCGGCCCGGGCGGCCCGGATGCTCAGGGGAACGTGGGAATCGTGGCGGGTGGCGATGAAGACCGCGTCCACCTCCGGATCGGCGAAGACCCGTTCCGGATCGTCGGTGGCGTAACGAAGCTTGAACTCCTCGGCGCACTTCCGGGCCGCTTCCAGATTGATGTCGGCCGCGGCCACCGTCTCGTAGGCGGCCAGGGACTTCAAAATCGGCAGGTAAAGGTTCCGGCCGAAACCGCCGCAGCCGATCACGGCCGCCCGGATCTTCTTCTCTCCCATCTCTTGCGCTCCTTTCGAAAGAAACCGGCGCGGTCACCAGGCGGACCGGCGGACGAGTTCCACCAGTTCCATGCTCCGGACCGCCTCCTCGAAGTTGGTCAACGGCTGACGCTTCTCCTTGATGCAATCTATGAAATGGCGGTTCTCGGCCCGGAAGCCCAGGTAATGATGGGGTCGGTCGCTGCCGGCCGCCTCCCGGCTGGCCAGTTCCGTCCCCTGGTTCCGGTTATCCTGGTAGAAGACCGCCCGGTCGTCCGGCTCGGCGTAGGCCGAAATCCCGCGGGCATGCAGCTCGACGCTGAAGGTCCGCTTGCCGACCGCCCAGTTGTTCATCAGGAAGCCGACCGCGCCGCTTTCGAACTTCAGCAGGGCATTGAAGGCATTTTCGTAGTCGGCGCAGCATTTCCCGATGTCGCTCACCACCCGGCGCACCTCCCCGCCCATCCAGCGCAGGATGTCGACCGCGTGGATGACGTCGCAGGTGAGCATGTCGATCCGGCCGTCGTAATACGGCCGGGCGCCCAGCCGGTTCTTCAGGTAGCGGGCGCCGCACTGGATGACCGGACCCCGTTCCTCGACCCGACGCCGGGACTCGACCAGGAGCGGGCAGAAACGGCGCTGGAAACCGACCATGCTCAGCCGGTCCCGGAGGCGGGCCCGATCGGCCATCCGGCCGGTTTCGGCCGCCGACACGCCGGGCGGCTTCTCGATGAAAACGTGGAACCCGCGGTCGAGGCATTCCAGGACCGGCTCCAGGACCAGGAAGGGCGGCAGGATAAGATAGACCGCCGCCGCCTCGACCTCGTCCAGCATCCGCCGGTAATCGGTGAAGGTCCGTTGAATACCGAAACGATCCGCCGTGGCCCGCAGACGCTCCGGTTCGAGGTCGCAGAGGCCGGCCAGTTCCACGTCCGGAAACTCGGCCAGGGATGGATAATGCATGGCGTTGGCGATCTCCCCGGCGCCGATCAGCGCCAGGCGTACCCGGTCACTCATGCTTCCCCCCGCCTCCGGCCGAAGGGCCGGTTTCGGCCGGCAATCGGAAGAGACGATTCCCGACCGTGAAAAAGAGCCCGCCGTCCCCGTCCGGAAGAAAGTTCTCCCGGGCCGCTTCGGGTTCAAGGCGCGCCGTTACTTCTCCGGCCGCATTGACCAGCCAGGCGGAACCGGCGGCCGTCTGAACCAGGACTCCACCCGGCCGGGTGGCCAGGCCGGTAACGGCGCCGTCCAGGAGCCGGGTAAAACAAAACCGGCCGGTAAGCGGCTCGGCCCCGATCAGGAAACCGGCGGCGGTGCCGATCCAGAGCAGCGGGCGCTGCGGATCGAGCCGGAGTTGAAGCACGGCCCCGCCCAGCAGTTCCTCCCAGATCAGGCGCGGACGGCCGCCGGATTTCATTGCCTCCAGGCCGTAGACCCGGAGGTTGCGGCCGTGGTTGGCGCCCAGGCAGATAAGAGGACGGCCGTCAACCTCTCCCCAGGCCAGCGACTTGAGCAAACTGGTCCAGCCCTCCGCCAGCAGCTCCGCCTTCAGAAGGCCGTCGCGGTCCAGCAGCCGGCAGGTGGAGGCCATATTGGTAATCTCGCCGCCGGCGGCGATCTCCACCCGGCCGTCGCCGTCGAAATCGGCCGCGGCCAGCCGGCCGGGCACCCCGGCCAGGAAAAGGAATTGCCAGCGCTCATTCCCGGAAGTATCGAAGGCCCGGAGCCGGGAGTCACCGCAGCCGGCCACCAGGAGCGGGCCGGCCCCGAAATCGGCGCCGATCAGCCGGGCGACCAGGGGTGTTTCCAGCTCAAACCAGGGCCAGTGGGTAGGTACCCGCTCGATCCGCCTCTCCCAGAGCGGTTCGCCCCGGCCGTCAAGAAGGGAGAGGCGATCGGCGGCGTGGCCGACGCCGATCAAGCCGGCACCGGCCGGACCGTCGAGAATCGCGATATCGCGGATCGGTCCGGCCAGGCGCCGCTCCCACTGCCGGCGGCCGGCCGCATCGAACCTTGTCAGCCCACCCGTATCGGTCCCGCAGACCGGACCGTCGTCCGCCGCGGCTCTCAAACAGGTAATCCGCCCTTCGACTTCGGCGAAGGGCCGGGCGGCCGGAAGCCGGGCCGGAACGGCCGGCGCCGCCGAAACGGATACCGGCCGGGCCGGTTCGGACTCTCCCAGGTCGGCCTCCCAGCCGGGGGCGGCCATCAAGAGGCGACCCGACTTTTCAACCAGTTCCAGTTCCGGTTCCCCCGCCCCCCGGATCTGGACCAGGTGCTCGAAACAGAAGCTTTCACCGGGGCCCAGGTACCCGGCCCGGCGCCCGGTGAGCTGGGTCAGGGCCGGCTCCGGCGTCCGGTAGCGACGGCACCAGCTCAGCACCTTTTCGTTGACGCTCCGGCCGGCGGGATCCTTGACCCGATCGACCACGCCCAGGATCAGTTCCACCGGCCGGGCCGCCAGCCGCAGGGAGTCCGGGGACGACCGGGAAATAATCCGTAAGTCGACCGGGCCGGCGCCGGCGCTCTCCCGGCGGCTCAGCAGCCGGTTCCCTTCCAGGACGGCCTTCGCCGGGGTGCGGAAATGGACCTCGGCCACGTAATCGCCGCCGGCCCGGGCGGTAATTTTATCGCGGAAGAAGACGGCCCGGCCCGGGCAGAAGATGATCTCCCGATCCCAGTCGGCGCCGGCGTAAGCGGCCAGGCGCAGAAGCAGACGCACCCGTCCGTCCGGAAAGATCTCCTTCTCCTTGAGGGCGGCGTAGGCCGGCACCGGGCCGCGGCGGCCGTCCCGGGTAACGGTAACCGCCGTGTGGTCCTCCGGGTCGGTCAGGACCAGCGAATCCTCGGAGACCAGGCCGGCCAGGCCGAAACGGGAGTACTCCAGGACCGCGGCCGCGTCGTCGTAAGCGTGGGTACAGTCGATCTTGCGGTCAAAGATGTGGAGGGCGCCGCCCAACCCGTCTACCAGTAAATAATCGTCATTCTCGCGCCAGCCGGTCCGGATGCAGAGCTTGTCGAAACACTCATCAATGGGCGCGGCCGGCGGCGCGGCCGTGAAACCGACCGCCAGTTCCGGCTCCCGCTCCCAGACCCGGTAGATGAGCGGGTCGAGCGGGATGACCGTCAGGCCGCCGGCCGGCCGCTCCGGCTCCTTCGACTCCACGCCGGCCTCGAAGGCCTGGAAGACCGGCAGCTCCAGGCCGTCCCGGCGCTGTCCATCGGCGGCCAGGTCGTTGACATAGGCATAGCGTCCGTCCCGGTAGTAGGCGGCCGCGGCCCGCAGGCTCGGCCCCGGGAAGGAACGGATCAGGTCCGAATCGCCGAAGTTGGGGGTCAGGCCCCGGTTGTTGACCAGGACCATGGCGCATTCGGCCGCCCGGGCGGCGCCGCCCGCCTCGAAGTACCGGTGCGCCGGGTCCAGCAGGCCGCGGCCCAGCAGCATCGGCTGGGAGAGTCGGAAGCCGTGGATAACGCAATCCTCGTGGTGCTTCCAGCTGGAGGCATAGGGTTGGAAGAGCGTCTCGGCCGCCTGCCGCCACCAGGCCGGCCCGGCCAGCCCCGGATGGTGGACCTGGAAGTAGTCGGCGGCGTAGAGCAGGGCCAGGGCCGGCATCAGTCCGTGGTTCTGACGCGGCAGGTGGGGAGAGGTATAGCCGGGGTTCTCCAGCAGCCGACCGATACCCTCGTGCCCCTCGGCCCATTGATAGACGGTCTCCAGGAAGGGCTGGCGCAATTCTTCCGGGATCAAGCCCTGGTACTCCAGCAGGCGCCAGACCACCAGGCGGGAATAGGCGTAGAGATGGCCGATCCGGCCGGCCTCGATCGTGGCCGCCAGGACCCGGTGGAAATCGGCCAGCAAGCCCGGCTCGCCGCTCAGGTAGCCCAGGTAACCCTTGAGGTCTCCGAACTCGTCGTGGACGATGAACCGGGGATCGGCCGGCAGGGGTGTGCGGCGAAGCCGTTCCGCCGCCGCGTCCGGAACGGGCAGCCGGCTGAACTTTACCTCGCTGAAGTAAGGAAGCGGATCGGCCAGCCGTTCGGTCAGCAGCGCCAAGCCGGCCTCCAGCCCGGCCCGGTCCGAATAACCGAGGTGAACGAAGTTATGACCGCGGCCGAACGGATCGAGGAGGGTGCGGATTTCGTAACCGCCGGGACCGGGATAGCCACGGTCGGTCACCAGGAGAAAGCGGTAATAGAGATCCCGGACCGCCCGACTGTCGGCCAGGTTGCCGATCAGCAGGCCCGATCCGGCCTCCTCCAGTGCCGCCAGCGGCGGGTCTTCCAGGATTCGAATCGTTCGCTGGTGCCGCTCGAGACATCCGGCCAGCCGCCGGGCCGCCGCCCGGCCATTGAAACCAGCGGCGATGAAGAATCCCGGTGCCGCGGAGAGGGGGGTCGTCCGCTCCACCCGCCGCGCTTCCAACCGGCACTCCAATCCGGAAGCCATGACTCAGCGGCGCGCCTTGACCGGCACCGTGATCCGGGCGTAGATCGAGCTGTAAAGCGGCTTCATGCCCACCACCAGCCGGTCCGGGTAGAGATGGTAGACGGAGATGACCCGGCCGCCGACCAGGTCGGCCCGGGCCATGCCGCTCCCCCAGGCGATCCCGTCGGCCAGGAAGTTCGGAATCCCGTCGATCACCCGCCAGGCGAAACGGTGGCGGTGGCCGCCGAGCAGGGCGGTGGGCTGGTATTTGGCCAGCAAAGGAGCCGCCTCGTCGGCGTTGGCGACCCCGTTTCCGAAGACCTCGCTGAACGGGAAGTGCGTATAGACGAAGAGATAACGCGACTTGCCGGACTCTTCGAGCGCCTTTTTGAGAAACTCCAGGTCGTTCACCCGGTCCTCGGTGCTGTTGACGGATATGAAACGGACGCCGTTCTTCTCGAAGGCGTAATCCAGGCCGTTCGGCCGGGTATGCTTCAGGTACTGGGCCAGTTTCGCCTCCAGGGTCGTCCCCTCCGGCCAGGCCTGCCCTTCCGGCAGGTAACGGTCGTGGTTACCCGGCGTCTCGTAAAGGGGCACGGCCAGCAGGTTGCTTACCCGCTGATACTCGGCGTAGGCTTCGGGAGTGCTGTAATCGACCAGGTCGCCGGAGTTGATGACAAAGGCCGGCCGAAGGCGGTTGATATCCTCCACCGCCGCCTCGTAGGCCAGCACGTCCACCCGGCGCCGGTAGGAGTCCCAGCGCTTCGGACTGTGCTGGGTGTCGGAGATCTGGACGAAGGTCAGCAGGGGTTTGGCGGCCAGGTCCTCGGCATAGCTCTCGCAGCCGTAAGGGTTGTCCAGGTAACGGTCCCGGGCGGCGCGTCCCCCGGGTGCGCGGCCGTTCCAGGCAGTCAGTTCCAGGGACGGCTGGCCGTCAAGCGGTATGGTCCGGACCAGGGTCCGGTCCGGGTAAACCTCGTAGATCAGCCCCTGGGAAGGGTAAAAGCGGGTATCGATCGCCAGCCCCTGGCCGCTGACATAATAGGTATCCCCGGCCCGGAGGAATGGAAACTGGGTCTGGCCCGGGACGCCCGGCAGAACCACCAGGCTGACCTGGTACTTCTTGAAGAGGGCGGCCAGCTTCTCGTCCGGAAAGACCGGCACCTTGCCCCGCGACTGCCACCAGGCGACAAAGGAGTAAACCTCGGTGGTATTGAGAAGGACGATCAGGCCCCGGGCGCCCCGTTTCTCGGCCGCGGCCAGGTCCGACTCGAGAAATTCGGCCGCCGCCGGCGTCCCGTAACCCTCCATGATGAAGGCCAGGTGGATTCCCTTGAGGTCGGTCGAAAAGAACGGCCGGTAATCGAAGATCTTCTCCTTTTCGAAGTCGGCCGGCGGCGCCACCCGGGCCGGGTCGGGAATCCGGCCGGCCCGGCCCCGATCGTCGCCCTTGCCGAGATAGACCGGCGCCTTGACCTCGCCCAGGATGCCGGCCAGGAGCCGGTAATCGGCGGCGCTGCCCACCGCGGTGACGGTTCCGTCCACCAGCAGGAAGGCCGGCTTCAATCCGTTCACCACCCCGACCCGCTGCTTCAGCATTTCGACGTTGCGTCCGTAGTGGCTCCGGTCGCCGGCCAGGTCGGCCGGGGCGGCGGCGATAGTGGGCGAACTGATCTGGCAGAAACGGAAGAGCGGCTCCTCGGCGGCCAACGGCCGGCACCAAAGCAGAACCGCCAGCAGGAGAAATCCTGCCGGGCGCCTCAATCGTCCAAACATTCAGGCCTCCCTGGCCGGAGCGGGCCCCGGTCGTCTGTCTTTACTTGAGAATCAGCTGTCCGTAACCGGTCGGATTCCCCAGGTTGAATCCGAAGCCGGCCCAAGCCGCCTCGATCCGCGGCGCCCGGTCTTTGTCCGTCTCGAAGAGCGTAACGTCAAAGCCCAGCACCGCGCCGGCGGTCGGCTTCACCCCCAACCGCTCCCAGGGGCAGCTGACCAGGAAGAGGTAGCCGCTGTCGGCCCCCGCCACCACCCGTTTCAGATTGACCGGAAGTTCCACCGCTTTTCCCTGCCAGTCAATCAGCCGGGCCCGTCCCTGCTCGCCCACCGCGTCCAGCTGGATCAGGAAATCGTCCTCGTTCCGCCTGATATCAAAGATATCGGCCTCCAGGCGGGTATCTAGACCGATCACCACCCGGTCGCCCCGTCCCGCCTCCGACGCCTGGCGCGCAAAATTCAACTCGTCGTCGACGTTCCGGATGGCCAGGTAGAGGTTATTCTCGTCCCAGCCGGCTTTGATGGCCGTCTGGAGCGTCTTCTCCCGGGTGATGAACTCGGCCCCCTCGCGTACCTGGCTCCGTTCGTAACCGCCGGAGGCCCGGACGGTGGAGTAGATGTAAGCCGGCGCACCCGGCCAGCCGGCCGGATCGCCATCCGGCGTCGGCACCTCAGCCAGCCGGAAGGCCGGCTGAGCCCAGATGCCGAAACCGGCGTTGAAACGGCTGCCCATGGAAACCTCGGCCACCCCGTTGGCCAGCGGCCGCCGGCCCAGCAGCGACGGCTGGCAGGCCAGGTCGAACGTCGCCCGGCGGCCGGGAGCCAGGTCCAGCGTCCGGGTGAACGAGGTCCCCTCCGCCAGCAGGCCACGCTCCTCCTCAACCTTCAATTCCCCAGCAAAGGGTTGCCTGGTCCGGTTTTCCATCACCAGCCGCAGGACCGGCCGGCCCGACTCGTCCAGCCGGCAGTAACCGCGCACCGGCAGGTAGTTCTGAAAGACGGCCGATTCCAGGCTCCTGGCAATCGCCTCGAGGCCGGCCCGGCCGCCATTCAAAAGCAGCGGCTGACCCTGGAACTCGATCCCGGTCCGGCCGCCGCCGAGCTTTTCAACCGGGTAGGGATTGCCAAAGATGTCGGTCACCATTCCTTCCAGGGCCACTTCCAGGCGGTACTGGCCCGCCTGCTGGTTTCCGTAGGCGCCCAGGCCCGGGTCCACCCAGAAGATCAGGTGGCTCTCGCCGCCCCGTTCGAAGGCGAAGGCAGTCAGGTTCTCGTCTGGAACCGGCAGCCGCCGGCCGCCGGTGGCGCCGGCCATGAGCCGGCCGATGGCCGCGTAAGCCGGCACCAGGGCGATCAGGGAGCCGTCGCTGTCGTAGATGTTGGTCGAACGAAGCGAGTTCGGCCCCAGGACGACCGGGACCGCCGAGTATAGCAGGAACCGGTCCGCCCCGAAGTCCAGGCGGTTGGCGGCCAGTACCATGGCCGTCCGGTCGACCAGCTCGCTGTAATTGGGATTCTTGTACCGCATGTCGGCCGCCCGGGTGCGGTAGAAGCTGACGCTCGGGAAACCGAAACCGCTGAACCAGAGGGGTATCCCGTACTCCCGGGCCAGCCGGGTGAAGGGCAGGTGGTTGTAACGCCGGCTGGTCATCGGGCTGAAGGCGGGATCGCAGACCACCGAAAGATACTCCGGACCCAGCAATTTCAAAACCCGCTCCTGGAAGGCCGGCTCGGAACTGACCGTGATGACCGCATCCGGGTCGGCCTTGCGGATCGCCTCCACCGCCGTCTTGTGGTATAGCAGCCAGGCGTTCAGGGGACACTTCCCCTCGTAAAGTTCATCCTGGAGGCACCAGGAGTCGATCTTCGGAGCGAACCGGCCGGCAAAGGCGTAGAGATCATCAAAGAGCGATTTCAGGTTGGGCGGATTCGGAAAGGCGGTCACTCCCTCACTGGGCGACCATTGGAAATCCTTCTGCGGCTTGTGGTAAAGGATCTCGGTGGCGTAAAAGACGCCGATACCCCGGCGGGCCGGGGTGTCGAGCACCCGGTCCAGATCATCGAAACCGTCGGTGCGGATGTGGCGGGCCGATCCGTCGGCGAGGGTGGCCACGAAATCGATGCCCAGTTCCTTGAAGATGGCCATGTTGCGGTCGTTCCAGGCCGAGCCGTAGAAGCCCAGGAAATTGTTCCGGCCTTCAACCGGCGGCAGGTTGATGTAGCAGAGTTCGGCCAGGTCGGTCCCGCCCTGGCGATCCCGCACCACCGCGCTGAAAACGCCCCAGCGGCCGGCGGCCAGGTTGACCGTCCGCTCCAGGCCGGAACCGGCCGGGCAGGCCGCCTTGACCGGCTGCCGGGCCACAACCTCGTCCCGGTGGTCGCGTACCAGGATCTCCAGGTCGGCCGGCCAGGCCTTCCGGTCATGGTTGGCCAGGGTCAGAACGGCCGGCGCCCTCTCCCGGTCGTGGTAGATGTTGGCCAGGGCGGTGCCGGCCAGGCCGGCCTCGTAGCGGGACCGGGCCTGGTAATCGGCACCGGCCGCCAGCCCGACCGAAACCGCGTCCACGAAGACGCGGACCGGCTTCCCGGGAACCTCCGGCCGGATGATCAGCGAGTAGGCCCCCTCCGGATCCGGGGGCAGCACGGCCTCGCCATTGAAACGCTGCCACTGATCAGTCACCGCCGCCTTGAGGACGCCGGCCTCGCGCCGGGCGGTATTCTGGACCGCGACCGAGACGCTGATCGGCGCCGTGCTCTTCAGGTAAAGCGAAACCGGCACCTTCTCGCCGGCGGCGCCCCGGAAGACGCCGCTGCAGATGCCGGCGGTCTGGAAGGCGCTCGACAGCTGGGGCAGTTCCAGGCAGCGGCGGCCGTGGGCCGCCCCTTCGACCAGGTTTGCGGGCTGGAGCGGATCGCCGAAGTTAAACCAGGTCGTGGTGGTCCCGACCTCGAAGGAACCGTTGGCCACCCGGTTGCCGGTCAAGGCCGGGCCGGCGGCCGCCGGTTTCCCGGACTCTGCCTCCGGCCGGCCGACTCCCTGCCGGCCGCCGCTTTCTATCACCTGCAGTTCCAGGTCGTCGGTAATCACCATTCTGTCCAGCATGATGGTCGGAATCGGGTAGCTGGGCACGTCGCCGATGTTATGACGTTCAATCTGCAGGCTCTTGATGGTAATCCGGCTGGCCGGCCGGTCGAGGACCAGGTCATGCGGGACGACCGCGTAATCGCGGACCCGGGCGATGTTCTCATCCCAGGTGACCGTCCACTTCTGGTCGCCTACGGCCACCTCCAGGCTGTTCTTGCCACCGGACCGCATCTTGAGCAGGTAGAGAAAGAAGCGGTACCGGCCGGCCGGCAACGGCTCTTTGAAGGTGCAGGTGGTCTCGGCGCCGACCGACTGGGCGTCGCAGATGAGGCCGGCGTAACCACTGAAGTAACGCTGCTCCATGGCGTACCAACCCTGGCCGCTGCTGGTGTGCCAGTCCGGGTAGAGCGGCACCCGGTCGAAATCCTCGGCCTCGATGTCCAGCCGCACCGCGCCGGCGGCCGGAGCAGCCAGCAGACCCGTCAGGCATAAAATGCCAAAGACCGCCGTCAACAAAATTCCCTTCATCCTTCACCCCCTGTTATTAAGATTGAAAATCCAAGAAATCCCGTTTGATCTTAACATTGTAAAAATTTATTTTAACCGCCGGCCGACCGGAAATCAAAAAATTTTCAGCGCGGCGCGGGTAATTTCCCGAGCAGCGCCTCGTGCACCCCGTAACGGAGGTCCAGTTCCGCCTCCAGGCCGGCCGCCTCGTAAGTGCGGCCGAACAGATCCCGGGTGACCAACCGCAATCGGTTCAAATCCTCCCGCAACCGACCAGACTCGGCCGCCAGCCGACCCGAGAGCACGGCGGCGGCGAAGTCCGCGTAGAAGGCGACCAGGTCGATCCCTTCCAGCCAGAAATCGAGGTTGTCAGCGTTGCGCCGGGCCCGGTCGCGCAGGCCGGAAATGATCTCCCGCGCCTCCCGCAGCGAAGTCCGGGCCGTCGCCGCCCGGCCGGCCAGTTCGGAATGCTTCTCCCCGGGGAAGAAAACCTCCAGAGGGTCCCGACCCTCGGCCAGCAATCCGGCGGCCAACTCCAGGTGGCGGGATTCGCTCAGGGACGGACGAACCCCGGCCAGTTCCATGGCCCGGCCGAATTCGGGCGCGGCCGCGCCGTAAAATTCGGCGGTGAACTCGCGGCTGAAGGCCGCCAGGTCGAAGGGGCCTTCGCGGCGCCCGGCATAAGCGGCGGCGAAGGCGGCCGGCAGTCCCAGTTCCGGGTGATGGCGACGGGCCGCCCAGGAGGTGACCAGGGTGCCCAGCCCGACGGCGCGCCCCTTACGGGCCGAGTAGAAGACATTGGCCAGGTGGAGCTGGTTGAAGGGCAAACCGGCCGAGTCACCCCAGCACCGGCTGGACGAGGCGGCGATGACATTGAACCCCCGGTCAACCAGGGCGTCAACGTAGCCGAAACCCCGGAAGAGCCCGTCGGCCGGGGTCCGTTCATCCACGAAGTACTTTTCGAAACGGGACTTGAACTCCGGGTCCTCCCGGCTCCGGTATGCCTCCCAATCGAGTTCCCCGACCCCCCAGCGGCGCAGGCGCGGCCAACGCTCGCCGCCGGTCGAATAATCCCAGTCCATCAGGACCACCCCGGCCGGGGTCTGCTCCAGCACATCCAGGTAGGTCAGGAGCATGTCGGCCCAGACGACCGGCCGCAGTCCCCGGCCCAGCAGGTACTCCCAGAGCGGCCGCAGGTGGCCCAGGTAAAGGCCGCCCGGCTCCCGGCCGGCGGCCCGGCCGGCCGCGCCCAGATTCCGGGTCTCGTCGCCGCCGACATGGAAGAAACGCCGGGGCTGAAAGACCTCGATCGTCTCCGCGAAAATCTCCTTCAGGAAGTCCCGGGCCGCCTCTGAAACCGGGTCGTAGAGGTTCAGGTGCTCCGGGCTCTGGCGCAGGTGGGCATACTCGGGCAGCCGTAATACGGATTCGGCGTGGCCCAGGGACTGGAAGAGAGGGACCACCTCGAGGCCGCGCCCCTCCAGGCGCCGGACCAGGGCCGCGGTCGCCTCCGGGCTCCAGGCGTCCGGGTGGGCCAGGCACGGGTGCTTGCGGAAGCGCAGCTTGTCTTCAAACTCGTAAAGAACCTGGTTGAAACCCCAGCCGGCCAGGATTTCGGCCATCCGGTCGAAATAGGCCTCCCGCCACATCGCCCGCTTCAGGTCGAATTGGAAGCCGAGTATCTTGTCTCGAAGCATCGAAAAACCTTCGATTCCTTGCCGGAAACAACCGGAAAACCGCCCGGTTTACTCCGCGAAGTAAAGGCTGCCCAGACGGAAGGGGTTGTCGGCCGCCCAGATCAGTTCCGAAAATTCCGGCCGGTACTGGTCCGGCCCCTGGTACTTCCGGTTGTAATCGGCATCCGAGGCGACCAGGTTAAGACCCAGCAACCGGCCGACCGGGCTGCCGCTGATGCCCAAAGTTTTCAAAGGCACGGCCAACTCGACCGTCCAGCCGTGGGCGTGGCGGCCGACGGCGGCCGTAACCGGCTGGCGCCGTCCCTGGCTGACCAATTCGGCGTTCACCCGGTCGGGCGCCGGCAGCTTCACTTCGACCAGGTAATCATCCTCGTCCTCGGCCGCCCGGCCCAGGTCCTCCACCGGCCGGGTATCCAGCCGCAGCCGCAGGCCGTCGTAAAGACCGCGGCCGGCCTGCTCCGGCGGCGCGATATCATCGTCATTGATCTGGAAGGCGAAGTAGAGGTTTTCGGCATCGTAACCGGCCGAGAAGCCGACCTTGAAATCATGCCAGGGCCGGTGATTGATGAAGTGGCCGCCGGAGAGAATGTGCAGCTGGCGCCGGGTGGGCGGGCTGTTCTCGCCCCAGTCAACATACATCCAGGCGGAGGAACGGTCCGACCACTCCGGCAGGTTTCCGTCCAGCCGTACCGGCCGGGCCGTCTTCAGGCAGTTGAGCAGCCAGGCCCCCTTTTCGTTCTCCAGCGGCCGGGTAAGGAACGGGTTCGCCTGGGGTGCGCTGCTATCCAGCCGGCCGGCGCCGGCCGCCAGCCCCGACCGGGGCTGGCTGTCCAGATTGGCGGTCACGATCGCCCGAACCAGCTGGCCGTCCCGGACCAGGAAGAGCGGTCCGGTGAGCAGGCCGTCGACCGGCGGCAGGAGTTGCGCGCCCCGGACCGCTTCGTCCAAACGCTGCGGTCCGGCGCCCCGGTCGTAGAGATAGACCGGCTGCCCGGAGAGGGTCAGGATCACTTCCTGGGGGCCGCCTTCCAGGGCGGCCGGCTCGACCGGGTTCTCGAACCAGTCCAGTATCTCCAGGCCGCTTTTGGGCAGGTCCAGCTTCAGCCGCTGGCCGTTACCGGTCAGGAGATAGCCCCGGCGGCCGGCTTTGTTGAAGCCGTAAACCACGCAGCTGTCATACTCCAGGAAGGGGTAATAGACCGGCTCCGGGTCCGGCGTCAGGGCCGAGAAGATGTTGCCGGCCATCAGGAAACCGATGGCCTGGGCCTTGAAGGAGCCGTCGAAATCGAAGAATGAGTAGTCCGGGGAACGGGTGGCCGAAAAGGAGTTGTAGCGGAAGATATAGGGGGCCACGGTGTCGGCCCGCTGGAGGAAGAAACAGCGGACCATCTGCCGGTAGATGGCGGCGGCCTGGCCGGCCCAGTCGTCCCGGGGCCGGTTGAGGCGGTAGAAGGTATTGGCCGTGGCGAAGATGCCGGTAACCCAGTTCTCCTTGTTGTACATCTCCTTGAGGCGGCCGAGCTTGAGGGCGTGCCAGTAGGGAACCCCGCCGACCGAGCCGCCGACCGCGTCGAAGACGTCCCGGCCGCCCAGCTCGATCAGCTCCTCGAACCAGGGGCCGTCGGCGCTGGTGCTCACCTTGATCTCCGGATCGACCGATCGGGCCGCCTCCCGGGCGCTGCGCAGCACTTCCAGGTACATGAAGGCGGTGTTGCCGCCGCTCACCTCGTCGTCCACCACCCAGCGCCGGTAGGCCTTCCGGTAATGGCCGACCACCTCCCGCACGTGGTCGCGCCAGATGTCGTCCTTGAGGTAGGTCACCTCGTCCACCACCCGGCCCCGCATGGCAACCGGCGGATCAACCTTCTTCGGGGTGTCGTAGGCCCAGCTGAAGTCCCCTTCGGCATTGAAGTACTGCAGGTTGCCGATCCCCTCCAGGCCGGACTGCTCGAGCCAGTCGGCCTTCTCGTCGAACCAGCCGAACCGGTCCGGGGCCGGCCGCAGGTAACTGAGGCGGTGGAGGGTGTCGGTGAGCGCCTCCACCGAACTTACCCCGCCCCGCTTGAGGGCCGCCAGGCCGGTGGGACTGATGGTGGCGTGGGCGCCCAGGATGGTCCGGCCGGCCGGCTTGACCAGGACCGAATAAACAATCTCGACCGGCTCGGCATCCGGCCGGTCCAGCTGCCCCTGCAGGCTGAAGAGTCCGCGCCGGCCGGTGTCAACCCGGATCGGGACCGTCTTGAATCCGTTGGCCGCCACCGGGCCGATTTCCACCACCGCCTCCGGCCCCTTCCGGTCGTAGATGTCGGTGACCGTGTAACGGAAGCGGGGCGTTTCCTGGCCGGCGGTGTGGTTGGCCACCCAGAGTTCCACCGCGCCCGCCTCGCCGGGATAGAAGACCTTGGCCGGCACTTCGCAGGTCAGGCCGGCCTCGAGCGGCCGGCGCGGGCTGAAGGGCTGGGGCGACTCCCCGGCGGTCAGCGCGGCCGCGTCCACCCAGAGGTGGCCGCCGGCCGCCGCGGACAACGGGGTGATGCGGACATTGACGATCTCCTTCGGCAGCTTGACCTTGAGGTCAAAACGCTGCCACTCGGCGGTCACGTTGAAGCGCGCCTGGCCGTACATGGTGCCGGACTGAATGGCGCCGGCGGACTTCTCGCTCTCGGCCATCAACTGAACCTGGACCGGCTGGCTGGCCTTGAGCTGGACCGAAAAGACGTAATCCCCGGCGGCCGGAATTCGGACCGGACCCGAGAAGAGCGGCCGCGCCAGCAGGGGCAGTTTCAGACTGGTGCGGCCGTGGACCGCGGTCGAGGTGTCCAGGTTGGCCCGGCCGATGGGACCACCCGCATCCAGGCCGATGACCTCCCAGGCCAGCGGCCCGGCGCCGGCCTCGAAGCTGGCGTCGCGCAGCAGGTTCTCGGCGGCGGCCGAAAGCGGGATCAAGACCGCCAGCAAGAGTAAACCGGCCAGTATGTTTTTCCGTTTCATGGCTTCTCCTCGACCCGGGTGATCCTGATCTTGTCCAGCAGGATGACCAGTTCCGGCCATTCCGGCGCGGCGTTCAAACCGCCGCCGCCCACCTGGACCGCCTTGATGACTACCTCGGAGACCGGCCCGGCGGCCTCGATGACCGGGGTGGAAGGCCAGTCGCTCACGTAGAACCAGCCGAGGCGGGCCGTCTCGCGGCCCAGGCGAACCTCCAGGATATTATCCCGAAAACGGGCGCTGTTGTAATGGGGCTGGACCTGGACCCGGTACAGTCCGGCCGGCAGGGGCTGGGGCAGGCGGAGCGTGAAGGAGGCGCCGGTGTTCCGGGCGCTCACCACGGCCAGGCCCTTGCCGCTGACCCCGCGGGTGATTTCGCGGGCGTACCAGCCGTCCAGGTCCGGTTCCCAATCGGCGTAGAACTTGAGCCCCTCGACCGCTTCGGCCTCCATCTCCAGGACGGCCGTCTCCTTGATCGGGGCGCCGCTGGAGAGGCCGCTCCCGGCCGCCGGCAGCTCCTCCGGACGCAGGAGGCGGGCCGCCCTTTCGGCCAGCAACGGACGCTCGCCGGCCAGCAGCTTTACCCGCGGGCTCTCCAGCGCCAGGCCGTAGGATTTGTCCGGATTGACGGCGGCCGACTGGAAGCGGCCGGAGAGAACCGCCTCCAGAGTGAGCCGGTCCGCGGCTCGGACCGCGGCCCGGCCGGCCGTCTCGTCAACCTTGACCGCGAAGGGCAGGCGGATGAGCAGTGGCTTGCGGCGGTCGGTATACTGGTAGAGGGTGGCGTCGAAACAAAGCTCCCCGGACTCCGGCCGGTAGGTCACCCGGTCCCAGTAGAGCAGGTTGTGCCAGACGTTCTGGCGGCGCACCTTCCGGAAGACCGTCTGCTGGATGCGCTGGTCCCGGAAATGAAAGGCGCAGGCCAGGCCGGCCAGTTCGCCGGCCTGGTCCGGAATACGGCTGACCAGCGGCTCCAGCCCTTCCAGGTCGCGGGCATCCAGCCCGCCGGCCGGCAGCTCGCCGGCGGCGGCGAAGGAGGCCGCACCAATGATCAATAACAGGCAGGCGAATAAGAAGCAGATCAAGCGGCGGGATCCCGATGAACCCATGGGCAACCTCCTTTTAGTTACTATTGTACACCTTGATTCCATAAAAAACCATCTCAGCCGGCCGCCGGCGCGCCGGTGATCGGCTGCCGGCAGCGCGACAGGTCGTTGCCGATCATGGTCACCGGCTCCGGCGGGCCGGCGCCCTCCACCGCCAGGAACGGGTCGGCCTCCGGGCCGGCCGCGCAGCCGATGACGGCCGTCCGCCGACAATCCGCCAGCCGGATCGCGGCGCCCGGCGCCGGGGAGAACCGGCCGGCCAGCTCGCAGCCGGTCAGCCGGATCCGATCCAGGTTGCGGCCGTAAATGAGATGATCCCAGCGCCCCTCGCCGCGGCCCGGACGAAAACGGAGACGGTCAACGGCCAGGTCCTCGACGTCCCAAAAGACCAGGCCGACCGGCAGTCCGCCGGCCGCCAGGCCGGACTCCGCTTCCCGTCTCAATTCGAACTCGGCCAGGGAGAGGGGCGGCGTCTCCCGGCCGCCGTCCAGCGTATAAATAATATTCTCCAGGGTCAGACCCCGGATCGGGTTCCCGGACCGGCCGCCGAAGTAACTGGCCCGGCTGGCCCGGGCGCTGATGTTGCTCAAAACCAGGTCCTCGACCGGCGCCTGCCCCCGCCGGCCGGTGGTAAACATGAATGGCATCTCCGCCTCGATCACCAGGTCGGAGAAACGCAGGCCGCGGATGGCGGCCCCGGGCGGTTCGAAATCGCCGTAGCAGGAAAAGAGGTTGAGCCCGGTCCGGCTGTGCTGGATGACCAGTCCCGAGATGAGGCAATTGCGGATTTCGCCGGCGCCGACGCCCACCCGGACCGCGTTGCAGGGCGAACTCAAGACGCAGTTGCGCACCACGACATTCTCGCAGGCCAGGGCGTGGGCGCCGAGCGGCCGGGCGTGCGCCCGGATGGTCAGGCAGTCGTCGCCGGAGTCGACCAGGCAGTCGGAGACCAGGATGTTCCGGCAGCAGTCGATGTCGATCCCGTCGCCGTTGGGTGTCTCCGGCGGGTTTTCGATCCGGAGGCGGTTGACCCGGACATCCCGGCAGCCGTGGAAAAAGAGAGTCCAATAAGGCGCGTTGAGCAGGGAAACGCCCTCCACCCGGATCCGGTCGGAACGGCAGAAGTAGATCAGCTGGCCGGGCCGCCAGGCGAAGGCCTTCCGATCCCACTTGGGACCGGATAACGGCAGGAAGGCGCGGCTGTTGCCGTCGATGCTCCCGAAACCGGTGATCGCCGCGTCCTCCACCTGGTAGCCGATGATGAGGTGGGCGTCGCTGACGTTCTCGAAACCGAAGGCGTCGGATTCGGCCACCCCGGATGGATCCTGATAATCCTCCCGGCGCGGGCTGGCCAGCAGGGTGCAGCCGGCCTCCAGGTGCAGGTTGACCCGGCTCTTCAACCGGAGCGTCCCGGTGACGAAGGTCCCGGCCGGGCAGTAGACGGTGCCGCCGCCGGCCTGGTGGGCCGACTCGATCGCCCGCTGGATGGGCCCGGTATTCAGGTGCTCCGGGCCAGGCCGGGCGCCGCAGGCCCGGATGTCAAAAAGAACCGGCTCTTGACCGCCCGTCATTTTCCCCCTTGATACCGCCGGAAACTACTGAAATTTCAGCGTCCCGAACCGCGCCGGACTGTGGTTGTTCAGGAAGGTCGGCGCCCACTGGACCACTCCCCAACTCCGAAACCGGCGGGGAAGGTTACGGGCGACCTCCAGCTTCAGGCTCCCACCGGCCGCCGGCGCCTTGATTCCCAACGCCTCCCAGGGAATGGCCGCCTCCAGCGTCCAGGCCTTCTCCTCCCGGCCGGCGGCGACGTTCCAGGGTTGGGGCAGTTCCCCGGTCTTGCGGCCGGTCTCCCTCAAGTTGGCCGCCTTGTTGCCCGCGGCATCCGCGAACAGCCAGGCGTAAGTGCGGCCGTCGCCGTCCCCGTCTATCAGGAATTCCAGCGCGTCGTTTCCACTCGACGAGGCGTTGCCGGTCTTCAGGCCGGCCAGGTCGGAATCGTAACATCGGAAGGCCAGGTAAAGGGCCGACTGGTCATAGGCCGCCCACCCTTCGGTGACATCCTTGGGCCGGATCGCGATATCAAAGGGAAGCCAGTAAGAAAAATCTTTGAAATCCGGCGGCCGGTTCCAGATCGTTTCGGAGATTCGGCCGTCAATCACCGGCGCGCTGCCGGCTCTAAAGGCCGCGGCCGTGTTCCGCTTCATCTTCAGGGCGTAATCCTGCAGGTCGAGTGGCAGCAAAAGTTTACGGCTCAGTTCCCCGCCGCCCGGCAGGTTCCAGCGCACCGTCAGTTCCGGCAGGATGGCGGCGCTGCTCTCCGAACCGGCATAGGTAACCTTAAAATCCACGCTCGCGGACCCGGAAGGGCCGAGCGCTAACTTACCGGAGGCGGGCGATACCTTCCAGGCCCGGTCCAGGCCGTTCCACTCGTAACTTCCGTTCAGCACCGAATCGAAAGGGTTGGTCACCTTCATTTCCAACCGGTAATCGGACCGGCCCTCCTCCAGCCGGATAACCCGGTCGAAGACCGGCTGCCGCCGGGTAAGTTCCACCTCGTTCTGCACCTTGAGGTTGGCCGCCTGCCGGTCGGCCCGGAAGCAGGGCTGTCCCCAGGCGTATAACTCCTCGAACCCGTCATCGGTCTTCTTCGTCAGGACCGCCCGGCAGCGGACATAGGCCTGGTCGGCCGGAATCTTGAACTCCGCGCGGAGGCCCGGCCGCTTCTCCAGCAAAACGCCCTTCTCTCCGATCAGCTCCAGCCGGAAACCTTCCGGACCCTCGGCCGGCCGCCGGCCGTAGCCCAGGCCGGCCCCGGCCAGTTTGCGCGTCCGGGCTTCATCGATCGCGATTTTGATCAAGCCCTTATCCACGACGATCTCGCTCAGCGCCACTCCGCAGGAAGCGTAAAAATCGCCCCGGTAAATCGCCTCGGTCAGGGCCGACGGCGAAAGTTCTCCGGCCCGAACGAAGATCCAGCCCCGGCCGGGGTTGTAGGCCTCGCGTTTGAAGGTCTTGAAGGTGTGGGCATCGTCGGAGGCCACCCCGAAGACCTCGCGTCCCTCGGTGAGCAGGGTATCCCATTTCTGCTCCATGGGAATGCGCCCGCCTTCCCCGAAACTGAAGGTGTCCGGGATGCCGTTGAATATCTCCATCAGCCGGAGTCCCTTCACCGGCAGCATGTCGGCGGTGCTGACCCCGCCCCGCCAGTTGGGGTGGTTCAGGATCGGGACCGTCATCCCGTCGTAGGCGTCGTCGATCAAGTGCTGGATGAACTCCGAGTTCACCTGGGTTTCGTGGTCCCAGCGGATCAGCCGGCCGCCGTTGAGCGCGCCGGCGTGTATCTTGCGGTACTTGCCGGTCAATTCCTCGCCGGGAACCAGGATGAAATCGGGCCGCTTATTCTCCGGCAGCTTGACGGTGGCCGGGTCAATGAAAAAGTTATGCTCGCTGAGCACCAGGAAATTGTAGCCGTGGTCGTGGTACCACTGGACGACCGTCTCCGGGGGCGAATCGCCATCGCCCAGCGTCGTGTGGACATGGGTATTGCCCATGAACCATTGAAGTTCCCCGGCCCGGGCATACCCGGCCAGGCCGGCCGCCAGCAGCAGGCCGGCGGCCATAACCTTTAAAATTCTCATTTCCTCGCTCCTTTCCTCTCCGGTAAGCGCCGGCCGGAATCGGCCGGCCCGTTATCAGGGTTGACTGACGCGCATCTCCAGCTTGATGCTCTGGGTACCGCGGGCGCCGCCGCCGGGATAGCCGTTGATGGTGTAGTCGGCTTCCAGCACCCCGTCTCCGCCCAGCAGCTTGAAGCGGAAACCGCTCTTGGGCGAAAAGCCCCCCTGGCCGGTCGCCCCCGGCAGGTCAAAAACGGCAAAATCCCTGAGGCTCACCCGGCTCGCCTCCGGGTGCAGCCTGATCGGCGCCGGCGCTGTCGCCGGAACCAGCTCCCCGTAATCCTCCCGCAGCCGGCCGGCCGTAACCTTCTCACCCTCCTGGATCACGATCTCACGCCCCGCTCCCTCGTTCGACAGCCGGAAACGCACCTTCTGGCTCATCGGTACCGTCTGCCGGTTGATCCGGCTCCAGCTGAAGGTCACGCCCTTCGGATTGAGATTCACATCGAGTTTGCCGGCCTCGCCGAAGGAGATCTCGGCGCTCGATTCGACCCGGCTGGCATTGACCGAAACCGTCGGCTTCGGCAGCTCCGGCACCCCGACGATCCGCTCCAGGATCACCGTCTCCTTCTTCCCGTCCACGGTCAGCAGGCTCAGGTAGCCCGGCCGCTCCGGGTCGATCTCCAGCACGTACCGGCCCACCTCCAGGCGATGGTGGTCAGCCCCGGCCAGCGCCTCGGCCTTCAGCTCCCTGAAGGCCGCCAGCGCCCCCGGCAGCCCGGACGCCGCCAACCCCGTGAAGAGCACCGGCAGCGAACGCACCTCGGCGCTCCCGTCGGCCGCCACCTTCAAGGGCTGTCCGTAAATGTCCAGCGGCCGGTAGGCCTTGAAGTCCACCCCGCTCAACCGCCAACGGCAGTTAAAGTCGGCCGCCTTCACATCGCTGGCATCCACCGTGGTCAAAACCAGCACCGCCTTCTCCCGGTCCCGGAAGGGATAGATAAAGAGGCGCTCGTGGCCGGTCGGCTCGCCCTTCAGCGTGTACTCCTGCTTCGGGTCCCGGGCCGGCCGCAGGCCGCTCAGCCAGTACTTCTGCATCGCCATCATCTGGATCCCCAGCGTCGGCGAGTTGTCGTATTCGATCCCGGTCTTCCCCGCCGAGGGCAGGTAAATGCTCTGCCCCAGCGTCCGGAAGTCATAGTAGTTCATGCGCACGATCGGGCCGTCCTTGGGATCCTCGGTGCCGTAGGGACGCGAGAGCCAGGCGTTCATCATCAGCTGCCAGGCGAAGACGCCCGGCGGGTTGCCGTCGCCGCCCCGCACGTTGATCAGCGAGGTCGGCCGCAGCACGCTCTTCTGGCCCACCCCCATGCTGTAAAGGTACTCCGGGTAAGCCCCCTTCCGGCGCATGGTGTTGAGGAGCTGGGCCTTCCAGGCCGGCCGCAGGTTGGTATTCTGGCTCACGTAATCCAGCTGATTGCGGTCGACCAGGTCGAGAAATTTATCCCACCAGTCGGGCTGGGTCGAATCGATGCCGATCGAGACCGCCTGGCCGGTCTCGCGGGCCGCCCGCTGGCCCGCCTGCCAGGCGGCCGTATGGATGCGCATCAGCAGGGAATCCTTGGCCGCGCCGCCGTAAGCACTGCCGATCTCGTCCTCCATCTGGAAGACCTTGATCCGGCCGGCGAAATGTTTCACGAAGGCGTAGACGTAATCGGTGTAGGCCTTGATGAAGCCGGCCTCGTCGGTCACCTGGCCGTCCTTCATGTACTTGGCCGCCACCCAGGCCGGCGGATACTTCAGGCCGAGGTAGGCGACCGGGGCCAGCCCGGCCTCGACGGCGGCGTCGACGACCTCGTCCTGCCAGTTGTACTGCCCCTCGGCCGGATTGACGATGGACCAGCGGGAGATCCCGCCGGCGCAGCTGCAGGTCGCGGCGACCTTCATGCCAAGCCGCTTCATGTACCGGGGCATGAAATCCTTCTGGGTCAGGGTGGCATCGGCGCCGAACCAGGGGAAGGCGTCCTGGTCGATGCGCGGCAGCAGGGCCAGCAGCCCGTCCCCCAGCACCGGCTCACCCTCCACCGAGCAGGCCAGCCGGTACCCACCCCAGGGCAGGTCGGCCAGCGGCAGTTTCCGCCGCACCGTCGTCGAAGCCGGCAGCGTCTCGTTCACCTCGCCCCGCTTCACCAGCTCCTCCTGGTGATCGTAGATCTCCCAGCGCACCCGCGCCGCACGCGCCGCGCCGTGGTTCCTTATCATCAGCTCGGCCGCCCGCTCCTCGCCGTCCAGGTAAATCCCGCTCGCCTCCGGAATCCAGAAGCCCGCTTCCACCGCCGCGGCCGCCGGCAGCTTATCCGGCAGCACCGAACCCCGGGTCAGACTCATTCCGTCCACCAGCACCGACCCGGCCGGGTTCCCGGTTGAGATCTCAACGTGAAAATCATTGCGGACCGGACCCTGGACCTCGAAGCTCCAGCCTACCCGCTGCCAGCCGGCGCCGGCCGCCACCGGGAAGGTTTTACCGTACAGGTTCTTCTGCGTCTCCCGATAGTAATTGAAGTTGGTAAGCAGCAGGGAGACCCGGCTCTCCTGGGCCTCGAAGCCCGGAGCCCGTTTCACCCAGGCGCAGAGCGTGTAGGTCCCGTCCTCCAGGATATAAACCCGGCTGGCCACCCGCTGGTTCAGCTTCAGCACCCCGCCGGACCACATCGAGCGCAAGACCGGCCCCTGGTTCCCGTAGACCGTGCCCCAGAAGTTGTTCCCGTAGCCGAGCTCGAAGCCGCCGTCCCAGAGGATGTTCCGCTCCGCCGGAACCGTCTGGCCAAAAGCCGAAGAACTCAAGGCGATAAACAGGCAGATAATACCGATGACTGATTTTTTCATGCTCTCTCCTCGTCAGGTAAATCGCCCGCGTTTCACCCGGGCCGCTTTTCAAGTTATTAGATGCCCCGCCGGCCGCCGGCGTTGTCTGGCTTATTGATTCGAAACCCAGACCGGGCTGGACCAGACCCGCTCGCTGCCGTGCAGCGTCAGCCGGAGATAGTAGTAATCCTCGACCCGGTCCGAGGGGGTTTCGTCAACGAACTCCAGTTCGCCCTCCACCTCCGGCGGGATGGGGTGGTTCTGCCCCTGCTCCGGGGTCATGAAGACCACCCGGCCGTTCTTGATGACCTCCAGGTAGTTGACCAGGATCGGCGAGGCCACGAAGATCTTTATCCGGCGCGGATAAGCGGCCGGGCCGATCGCGCCCATGAAGAGGTCGTTGACCTGGAAACGGAGTATGACCCGCGGGTAGGTGGTGGCATAGACCCGGCGGGCGAAGAAGGCTTCCCAGAGCGCCTCGCGGGTCAGTTCCCGGGCCCAGACCGCGGCCAGGCCGCTCCGGTACTGGAGCGTCCGGAACCAACCCGGCTCCTCGAGGCTGGAGCCGGGGTTGGCCTGGTGGCCGTCGCTGCCGCCGACCAAGCCGAAGTGGGCGCCGGCCTCCAGCATGTCCTGGACGAAATGGCCGACCGCCTGGCCCCGGAGCGGCCGCGGATTGTTGAAATACTCGCTGGTACCGTGCTTCGAGTAGATCTCGACCAGCGGCTGGATCCGCTCATCCACCACGCCGATCTCCAGCCCCTTGTAGGTGGTATAGACCCCGGCGCTGAAGCAGATGGCCGGGTGGTGGGGGACCACCATGATATCCCGGCGCTGGCCGGCCCAGGACTGCAGGAAGCGTTCCGGCAGCGGCCAGGCCGGCGCTTCGATTATTTCGGGCTCGTCTCCCTTGAAGTAAAGGTTGCGGTGGCCGGCATTGCCGGAGGTGTTGAACTCGAAACCGAGAAAGGTGACGAAGCGGCCGGGCTGGTGATGGCGCCGGGCGGCCTCGGCCGTGGCCCGCCAGCGGTCCGGGTAGCGCGCGTGGCTGGTGTTGGGCAGTCCGCTGGCGTGGCTGGCGTAACCGGGCATCCCGGCCACCGGCAGCTGGTGGTCGGTGGCGGCGGCGAAATCGAGTCCGGCCGCCGACCGGGCAAAGGCATAGAACTCGTCCAGGGAACCGGCGCCGTCCTGGCTCAACTCGGTATGGGCGTGCAGTTCTCCGAAGTAAAGCCGGTACTCGGGCGGCCGTTCGGTAACCTCGACCGGACCGGCCAGGTGGTCGGCCCGGGCCGAGACAACCACCGGCGTGAAGCAGCCGGTCCGGCGCGGACGGAAGGAGAGCTCCCGGCGACCCCGGTCGGCGGGTTTGAAAACAACCTTATCCGGAAGTCCGGCCAGGTTTTCGACGCCCCGCAATCGAACCTCGCCGCGGAAATCGTCCGCCCGGTTCCCGAAACGGTCCTCGGCCACCAGCTGCAGGCGGCCTTCCTCGCCCGCGGCCAGCACCGGCGTGGCGAAACCACGCACCAGCGCGCCGCGGTCCGGCCGCACCGCGATCCGGGGACTCCTCGCCAGCAGGGGCGGCGCCGCCTCTTCCTGGCTGCGCAGCCGGTACCCGGCCACCAGGAGCCCCTGGTGGGCCACCAGGCTGACCCGGCTGCCCGGCCCGCCCCGGCTCCGGTCGCCGAAGGTAAAGACCAGGCGGGAGCCCCGCTTCAGACCGGTCGTGACCGGCCAGGCGATCACGCCCCGTTCGCGCTTGACCTTGCCGACCAGGTAATGGGTCAGCTTCAGCTCCGCCCCGGCCGGACCGCTGACGGTCACGAAGCCGGCGGCCGACGGCGTCCGGAGCTGCGGTGGGGTGAACCCGAAGGGCGAAAAGACCGCCAGGCCCTGGCCCGCCTCGAGCGGTTCCGCCAGGACGACTGTAACCTTGAAAGTCACATAACGGCCGGCCGCCGGCGGCCTGTCAAACTTTACGCCGATCCGGTCCGGGCTGGGATCGAGTTCGTAATCGGCGTGATTATTGGGAATCGGAAACGGAGTCCTTTTCATCTCGGCCACTCCCCCCTGGTAAAAAAATTGTAAATATCGGCGGGCGGATCGCTCCAACCCTCCCGGCCGAGGAAATACCGGCGGCGCCCCCGGGCCACCTTCAGGGCGCCGTGCAGGCGCGTGTGGCACCAGGCCAGCCTGACCCGGGCCGGAAGCTCGGCCGCCTCCGCCGCTGTCAGCCGGCTGCCGGCGTCTGAAAAATAGGCCGCCGCGCAACTCTCGAAGGCCGGCCGCCGCCAGCGGGGCGGCTGGGTAAGCGTCCAGATGTCGCCCCCGGCCAGCGGCCGGTCGTGGCCGGCGCAGCAGAAGAGAAAGACAAAGGCCAGGTCGTAGAGGCGCGAACGCCGGCCGCACCAGTCAAGATCGAGAAAGCCCGAGACCCGGTCCGCCTCGACCAGGATATTCCCGGGCTGGAGATCGCCGTGGACCAGGGTCAAGGGCCAGCCGGCCTTTGAATCCAGCTGCCGGGCGGTCGTTTCCATCAAGCCCCGGTAATCATCGAGGCGGTCTTCCAAGCCGGGCGTCTCTCCCCCGAGCCGTTCGAGGACCCGTCTCAATTCAGACGGGGCGAGTTCACCCCAGGTCCCGAGCTTTTCAAAATCCGGACTGAAATCGCGCCCCAGACGGTGCCAGACGGCCAGGGCCCGGCCGAGCGCGGCCGCATCCGCGGGGTCGCCGTCAACCAGGGGACGCCCCGGCAAAAAGGGATATACCTGCCACTGCTCGCCCTTCCGGCTCCAGGCGGCCGCGCCGCTCCGGGAAGGAAGCGGCGGCGCCACCGGCAAGCCGGCCCCGGCCAGAAAACGGGCGGCCGCGGCGTCGAAATCCAGCCGGGCCGGCTGGTTGTAACCGGCATACCGCCGGCGCAACAGCCACTCGCCCCGCTCGGTCCGGAGCCGGTAATTGAGGTTCCGGGTTCCGGCCAGCCGGATCGCACCCCGGGGCGCGCCCAGCCCGAACTCGGCGCAGACGGCCCGGAGCGGCGGCTTCATCAGGCGTAAATCTTCCTGGAGGCGGCCGCGTAACCGGCCCCGAAGGCGGTCCCGTCAAAACCGGGATCGTCGGCCGGGATCTCCTCCAGTCCGACCTCGGCGCCGCCCCGTTCCCGGGAGAGGCGGCCGGCCAGCATGATCTTGACCGACTCGGTCAGGGCCGCCACCGGCGCCAGGTGGTTGACGCCGGTCTCCAGGTAATCGCAGATCCGGTCCAGGAGGGCGCCGTAGATCCGGCTGGCGTCGACCCGGAAGTGGTGGGTGGTCCGGGTCGTCACGGCCGTCATTTCAAAAGGCTGCCCGACACCCAGGCAGGTATTGTAGAAGGCGGTGACCCCGCTTCCGAAACGGACCAGGAAGGTCTCGCTCTTCTTCCCCTCCGCCTCGACCCGGCCCAGGAAGCGGCAGGAGACGGCGCCGGTGCCCAGCAGTCCGCCGATGGCCTCGACAATGTGGATGGCGTAGTTGAACTCGTCCACCCCGACGCTGCCGAAGACGGTCAAAAAGCGGCCCCGTTCCGCCTCCGGTTTCCCGGCCAGTTCGGCCACCTCGGGTGCGTAGCGGACCGAGGAGCAGCCCAGAATGACGGCGCCGGCGGCGGCCAGGGCCTCCAATTTCCGGCAGTCGGACAGCCGGCCGGCAATCGGCTTGTCGATGAAGACCGGCTTGCCGAGTTTGAGCAGCGGCTCGGCCAGCCGCAGGTTCCGGTCCCAGTCGCAGCTGTGAATGAAACAGGCGTCGACGCTCCCGGCCAGCTCCTCGAGCGTGGCGCAGCGCTTCTCGACGCCGTAGGTCTTCATGAAGCCGGCCACCTCGTCGTCGCCCCGGAAACCCTCGTTGTAGATCGCGTAGTAGCCGGCCCGGCCGCTCTTCTTCAAATACTCGCCGAAGGAGCGCGGGTGGGAAGTGTCAATGTTAACGCAGCCGATCTTCTTCATACCTTCTCCCTCAAGTGGTTATCCTTGAAAACCCGGGCCGGTCACCGGCGGAAACGGATCGAGTAGAGGTCGGCGTCCTTGAGCTGGAAGCGGAGGCGCACCGGCCGGCCGGCCAGGGCCGAGAGATCGCTCCCGCCCTTCCAGGCCACCGGCCGTTCCAGCTGATCCCCGTAGATCTCCGGGCAGTCCTCCAGGGTGAAGCCCGGCCGGGGTTTCCCTTCCGGGTCCTGGATTTCGACCCGGACCCGGCCGGCCGCCGAGGTGGCGTAGTTGAGCACCAGCTCCCGGCCGCTGAAGGTCAGCGGACGGGTGAGCAGTTCGCCACCCGCAAAGCCGGCCCGGACCGAGACGAAACCGTCGGTCCGAATGGTCGCCCGGCGCAGCCGGACATCCGGCAGGCCGTAATGCTCCAGGATATAGAAGGAGAGTTCCCCGGGGGCCGTCTCAACCGGACCGCCGGCCGCCAGCGTCGGCGAATGGTAAACCCAGTTGCGGGAATCGACGCCGGGGCGCAGGAAGGCCTCCATGAAGCGGCGGTCCCACTTGCGGCCGTCCCGGCTGGAAATGAAGCAGGTATCGCAGATACCCTTCCAGCGGTACTCCTCCAGGAACTTACGGTCGGGCAGGAAGCGCTTCGGAAAACCGAGCAGGATATGGGGCGCCCGGAAGTAGGGGCCGATGACGTTGGTGTAGAGGTGTTCGGCCGGCGCCGGGCCGAAATCGAGCCACTCCGGCTCGCCCCAGGTCCGGAAGTCCTTCGACGCGAAGAACTTGATGCTGCGGAACCCGTCCCGGAAGACGCGCAGGTATCCGGCGTAGCGGTTCCGGGCGGCGTCCCAGAAGGCCCGGTTGTCGGAATCGAGGATACTGGTCTCCTTGGGCCGGAGCAGGCTGATAACCGGATCGGACTGGAGCAGGCGCCAGCGGATTCCGTCGGCCGAGGCCAGGATCTTGATTCCCCGCACCGCCCGTCCCTCGCCATCCTTGCCCTTCCACCGGCAGAAGGCCTTGTAGCGCTCCCCGGTCGGCGCGGCCGGGTTGCCGTCGATGAAGACCTCCAGTTCCTGGGTCTCCGGCTCGCGAAAGACGATGTTGTTCTCCCGGCTGCCGTTCTCCTCGTAGAGGCCGGCCTTGACCCGACTCCAGGTGATGCCGTCGGCGCTCTCGGCGTACCGGGTATTCTCCAGCCCCTTGACCGGCTCGCCCCGGTAGTACATCCGGTAGCGGTCCCCATCCTTCAGGATGACCGAGGGCAGGCAGGTGGAACCCTCGCCGGGCGCATCGAAGCGGAAGACCACCTCGCGGAGCGCCGGCTCGTTAAGGCGAAGCTCGGCGCCGGCCAGCCGCTCGATCAGCCAGTCGTCGACGAATAATTCCAGCCGGTCGCCGATATCGCGCACCGGACCGTTATCCGCGGCGGCCGGTAAGGACGAGGCGGCCAGGAAGAAGAGAAAAGGCAGACCAACCTTCCAATCGAGACCGTTCATGCTTCTCCTCTCTGTCAGCGGGTGCGCTTGATCACCAGCGGCCCGCCAACCTGGTAGGGATAATGACTCTTTGGTTCGGCGCCGGCCCGGAGCGCCTGGTAACTGCGCCAGGTCTGGTAGGGGAAATCGTAAAACTCCTTCGTTTCGGCATCCTCGGCGGCGAAGAAAAGGGGCTTGACCGTCACCACCACCCGGTCCGGGTAGACGTCGAAGACGGTCCAGGCGGCCGGGCTGACCCGGGCCATCGAGGTTACCGGCAGGACCAGGTAATTGACGCCGTCGGCCTGGAAATGCCAGAGGCCGCGGTGGTAATGGCCGGCCAGCGTCATCAGCACCCGGTAGCGCTTCAGGAGTTCGACCAGGCGCGCCTTGCTCTCCGGGGCCAGCCGGTCCGCCGGGGCAGTGGCCAGCCGGTTCTCGTCCCAGGGTGAGACATGGCTGCAGAGGATGATCTCCTGCTTCTTGGCCGCCGCCGCCTGGAACTCCTTCTCCACCCAATCCAGCTGGCCGGCCGCCAGGGGGGTCTCGCCGCCGACCGCGTCCAGCATCACGAAACGAAACCCCTGGTGTTCGAAGGAGTAATTCAGCTCCGGCCGGATGTGCTTCCGGTAGAGATCGACCAGCTCCTGCTCTCCCCGCACCGGGTACCAGGGGCGCTTCAAAACCTTGAGCTTTTCCAGGGCGTCCAGGAAGGGCGTATCGGAGACGGCGTCATGGACCAGGTCGCCGGTGACGATCGAAAAATCGGCCCCCGATTCGTTCACCTGGGCGGCCACCCGGCCGAGCTTGTAAAGGTCGTGCTGGTAATTGTTGATGCGCCACTTGCCCGGCTGCGGATCGCCGATGGCCGCGAAACGGAAGAGATGTCCGGCCTCCCGGGCCGGGTAGGCCGGTTTTTCATTGATCCCGGCCGGCCGGTTCCGGGTGACGACCAGGTCGTCAACGACGGCCGGGGCGCCCTCCTGGCCGCCCGCTCCGAGGTAGACCGACTTCAATTCACTCCCGGCCATCTCGATGTAGCCACCCAGCTCGATCCCGTCCACCCAACCGCTGTAGGTCCGGCCGGCGGTGTCCAGTTTCAGGGTGACCGTGTACCAGCGGCCCGCTTCGAAGGGAATCTCCCGCCAGATGCGGTTCCCCTCGTAGTAAGGGAAGACGAAACGGAGCCGGGCCGGCTTATCCTTCTCCTGGACCAGGCCGGCGGAGACCTGGGCCAGGTTGGTCTTCAGGTTGAAGCCGGCCGTCCAGTTTTCGGCCGCCGGCATCCGGAAGCGGCACTGGATCCAAAGCGTCCCGGTCAGTGGCTCGGCGAAGTTACGGGTCAGGCCGATGTAATCGGAACGGAAACCCTTGCTGTTGGAAAGGGCCAGGCCCTTGGAGTTGCCGGTCCCGGCGGCCGCCTTCACCACTCCCGCCGGCGTGTCGGCCGTCTTCAGCATCGTCCAGCCGTTCTGCCCGTTCAGGGCTGAGTTGTCGGCGTAACCCTCGAAATCCTCCTGCCAGAGCACGTTCCCGGCCTGGGCAAAGGCCGGACCGACCGCGGCGGCCAAGAGAAGGATCAGCAGGCCCGCCAGTTGCCAGAACCTTTTTTTCTTCGGCATTCATCCTCCCTGGAGGCCGGCCCGAGGCCGGTACCTCAAAATCGAAAAGTTTTATTCCGTGCCGCGGTCGCGCACCAGGCGGGCCGCTTCGCGCACCACCTCCATTACCGCCTCCGGATCGTCGCTGTCGTGGCCGTAGTAGTTGAAGGCGGCCACGTCGGCCCCGAGTTCCGCGAACTTCCCGATGTTCCGGCGCAGCTCATCCAGGGCCCAGGCGTAAACGCCGAAGGTCTCGGCCAGCGCGAAGGTCTGCTTGCCGGCGGCCCGGATCAGCTTGAAGAAAGGCGGCGCGCTCTCCAGGATATAGGTCTTCTGGTGCGGCGGCGTCACCGGCCGGGAGTTCTGCAGGCAGAGTGGTCCGTCCACGCCGACGCAGTCAATGGCCGGCTGCCGGCAGACCTCCTTGATGAAGTTTTCGGTGGCGTTCGGCATCAGCATCACCAGCCCGGCGCCGCCGGGCCGGAAGGCCTTGAACTCCCCGGCGACCCGGCCCATCGTCTCGGCCAGCGCCTTCTCATGCAGGGCCACCAGGGCCGCCGCGTCATCCCCGGCCAGGGCCCGGCAGTACTCGCAGTAACAGGCCATGTGGGCCTCCTTCGGCTCGTCGAAGACGACCCCGTCCACGCCCGTTTTCTGAAGAATCTCCGCGATGTGCGGAAAGAACCACTCCTGGAAGCCGGGGTTGTTGACGCAGCAGACCAGGCCCGAGGTGGCCAGCACCGGTTGCCCCTTGATGTCGCGCATCAGCGTGTCCGGCCGCCGGACGGGAAACATGCTGCTGGGCCTCGGCCCGGCGGCGAAGAGGCCGGCGATGCGCCCCGGAGAGGCGTAAACCTTGAGGCCGGCCGCGTGGGCCAGCCGGGTCCGGAAGGCCAGGCCGTCGGGCGAACCCTCCAGGAAGTTGGTGAAGATGCTCTCCCCGCCGACCGACTTCATGTCTTCAAAATGGCCGGCCAGGTCGCTGGGCCTCCACATGCCCGCGTCGTTGAAGTAAACAAAGCAAATCTCTGATTTTTTCATGCCTTATCCCCGGTTCGATTGAAACAGCGGAGGTTCCGAAACCTACCGGCGGAAACGGCGGCCCGGTTCCAAAGAAAAATTACCTGACATTCCGCTTGATCACCAGCGGCCCCTGGACCAGGTAGGGGAAATGGAGCTTGGCCGGAACATCCTTCCCGGTCCGAAGCGTCTCATAATTAACCCAGCTCTGGTAGGGAATGTTGATGAAGCCGGTGGCCGTCTCGTCGTCATAGGGCAGGAAGACCTGCTTGGTGTACATCTCCACCCGGTCCGGGTAGACGTCGAAGATCTGCCAGCTGCTGGGCGAGTTCCGCGGCCAGGCCGGTCCGGGCAGCACCAGGTAACTCATCTTCTCCTCCTGGTGAAGCCAGGGGCCCCGGTGGTAGTGGCCCGAAAGCATCAGCAAGGCATTGTATTTCTTGTAAAGCTCCTTCAGTTTCGCCTTGCTTTCAGGACCGATCTGCATGTAGGGTGAGACGCCGCGCAGGTTGTCGTCCCAGACCGAGACGTGCGTGCAGACCACGATCTCCTGCTTCTTCGTCTTCGCCGCCTGGAACTCCTTCTCCACCCAGGCCAGCTGCTCGGCCGTCAACTCCTCCTGGCCGCCGACCGCGTCGAGCATCACGAACCGGAAATCTTTGTGCTCGAAGGAGTAGTTCAACTCCGATTTGAAGTACTGCTTGAACTTCTCCGGCGCGTCGTGGTTGCCCCGCACCGGGTACCAGGGCTTGCTGAAGCTCTTGGCCGTCGCCGCGAGGTCCTGGTAGGTGGTATCCACCTTGCCGTCGTGGACCAGGTCGCCCAGGATCAGCGTGAACTCCGCCCCCGACTCGTTGACCTGCTTCACCGCCCGCCGAAACTGGTGTAACTCAACATTGTAATTCTCCAGGCCGGGCTGGGGGTCGCCCATGGCCGCGAAGCGGAAGAGGCGGCCCGGCTTCCCGGCCGGGTAGAGCGGCCGGTCCCGCAGGTCGGCCGGCTTGACGGTACGCACCGACAGGTCGTCAACCAGGACCGGCTTATCCGGGACGCCCCCGAAGGCGAGGCTGACACTCAGGAGCGGCTGATCCGGAAGGTCGCATTCGCCGACCATGACCGTGTCGTTCACCCAGGTGGTCTGGGCATGGCGAACCGGATCCAGCTTGAAGGTCAGGGTCGTCCACTCCGCGTCATCCAGTTTCAGCGGTGTATAGATCCGGTAACCATCGTAATAAGGAACCACCAGCTGGGTATAAGCGGGCTGCTCCTTCTGGGCCTCCACCGGTTTCGCCCAGCAGACGACGAAAAGGTTGGTTGAAACATTCAAGTTAAGCTGACGGCTGCCGGCCGCGGCCTTGACCCGGCACTGGACCCAGACCGGCTCCGCGAGCCCCGCCGCCAGCGGAACGTTGACCTTGAGACTGTCGACGGCCAGCGCCCGGCCGCCCTTGAAGCCGACCCCGGCCTTCACCAGGCCGTTCTTCACTTCGCCGCCGGCCGGGGCCGGAAAGACGGCCTCGCCGGCGTAACCCTCAAAATCCTCCTGCCAGATGATTCCCTTCGTCTGGGCAAAAGCCGGGCCGGCCAACAGGCCGGCCAGAAATATCGCGGCAAAGGCCAGGCAACAACCCCGGTTTATCTTAAGCATTAAATGCCTCCTCCAGCCGGCGGAAGGCCGGCCTGTTTTTGAATTTTAACAATTACCTCGCTTTCCGCTTGATCACCAGCGGACTCCGAACCAGATAGGGGAAGTGGAGCTTGGCCGCAACCCCCTGGCCGGTCCGGTAGGACTCGTAGGAACGCCATTCAAGGTAGGGCATATCGTAAAATTCGGTTGTCTTCTCGTCCTCACAGGGAAAAAAGACCGGTTTCGTGTAGATCTCCAAACGGTCCGGGTAGACGTCCACCACCGACCAGCCGGTCGGCGAGGAACGAACAAAACCGGTGCCGCCCAGCACCAGGTAGTTCATGCCCTCCTCCTGGGCGTACCAGGGACCCCGGTGGTAGTGGCCCGACAGCATCAAAAGCGCGTCGTACTTCTTGTAAAGCTCCTTCAGCTTCGCCTTGCTTTCAGGACCGATCTGCATGTAGGGCGAGACTCCGCGCGCGTTCTCGTCCCAGGCCGAAACGTGCGTGCAGACCACGATCTCCTGCTTTTTCGCCTTCGCCGCCTGGAACTCCTTCTCCACCCAGGCCAGCTGCTCGGCCGTCAGTTCCTCCTGGCCGCCGATCGCGTCGAGCATCACGAACCGGAAATCTTTATGCTCAAAGGAATAATTCAATTCCGGCTTGAAATACTTCTTGAACTTCTCCGGCGCGTCGTGGTTGCCCCGCACCGGGTACCAGGGCTTGCCGAAGCCCCGGGCCGTCTCAACGATATCCTGGTAGGTGGTATCCACCTTGCCGTCGTGGACCAGGTCGCCCAGGATCAGCGTGAACTCCGCCCCCGACTCGTTCACCTGCCTCACCGCCCGCTGGAAGTGAATCAATTCGACCGCGTAATTGCCCAGGCCGGGCTGGGGATCGCCCATGGCCGCGAAGCGGAAGAGGCGGCCCGGTTTCCCGGCCGGGTAGAGCGGCCGCTCGGTGATCCCGGCCGGCCGGCTCCGGGTGATAATCAAATCGTCAACGACCGCCGGGTCCTCCGCCTTGCCGCCGGAACTCAGGTAAACTGATTTCAATTCGCCGGCGCCGACGTCCAGATCGCTGCCCAGTTCCACGTCGTCAACCCAGGCGCTGTAGGTCTTCCGTTCGTTGTCCAGCTTCAGGGTCAACGTGTACCAGCGCCCCCCCTCGTAGGGGACCGTCCGGTGGATGCGGTATCCCTGCCAGTAGGGGACGACGAAGCGGATCTGGTCCGGCTTATCCTTCTCCCGGAGGAGCCCGGCGCTGAAGCCGGCCAGGTTGCTTTTGATATTGAAGCCGCCGATCCAGTTGTCGGCCGCGGCCGGCGCCTTGAAGCGGCACTGGATCCAGAGCGTCCCGGTCAGCGCCTGCGGGAAAGTCCGGGTCAGGCCGATGTAATCGGACCGGAAGGCCTTGGTATTCGACAGAACCAGTCCCCTGGAGTTTTTCAGGCCGGCACCCGATTTCACCACCGCCGCCGGCGCGTCGGCCACCTTGAGCATCGTCCAGCCGTTCTGGCCGTCCAGGGGCGCGTTCTCGGCATACCCCTCGAAATCCTCCTGCCAGAGCACGTTCCCGGCCTGGGCAAAGGCCGGACCGGCCAACAGGCCGGCCAGCATTACCGCCAGGCCGAGCCGCATCCAGAAGCGTCGTCTGTCGTTCATCATCTCTCCTCCCTGCGTTACCGCCGGCGGGTGGCCGGCTTGAAAAACCGGATCCTCATTTAACATTGCGCTTCATCACAAAGACCCTTGCCTGTTCCGGACCGTAGGCCACCCAGGTAAGGTAGGGCGTGTTGATGTACCCGGCGGCCGTCTCGTCGTCGTAGGGCAGGTAAATCTGCTTGGTATAACTCTCCACCCGGTCCGGGTAGACATCGAAGATCTGCCAACTGCTGGGCGAACCACGGGGCATGGCCGGTCCGGGCAGCACCAGGTAGTTCATGCCCTCCTCCTGGGCGTACCAGGGACCCCGGTGGTAGTGGCCCGAGAGCATCAGCAAGGCATTGTATTTCTTGTAAAGCTCCTTCAGCTTCGCCTTGCTTTCAGGACCGATCTGCATGTAGGGGGAGGCCCCGCGCGGATTCTTGTCCCAGGCCGAAACGTGCGTGCAGACCACGATCTCCTGCTTCTTCGTCTTCGCCGCCTGGAACTCCTTCTCCACCCAGGCCAGCTGTTCGACCGTCAGCTCCTCCTGGCCGCCGACCGCATCCAGCATTACGAAGCGGAAATCTTTGTGCTCGAAGGAGTAGTTTAACTCCGATTTGAAGTACTGCTTGAACTTCTCCGGCGCGTCGTGATTGCCCCGCACCGGGTACCAGGGCTTGCCGAAACTCTTCGCGGCCGCCGCGATGTTCTCGTACTCGGTATCCACCTGCCCGTTGTTAACCAGGTCGCCCAAAATGATCGTGAACTCCGCCCCCGACTCGTTCACCTGACGAATCGCCCGCTTGAACTGGTTAAGGTGCGTCCCGTAATTGCCGGGATTATCGAGGCCGGGCTGGGGGTCGCCCATGGCCGCGAAGCGGAAGAGGTGGCCCGGCCCGGCCTGGGCGAGAACCGGCCCGGCCCGGAAAAGGAACGCCGCCAGCAGAAGACAACCAAAGGCGATCGGCCATTTCCGCATCATTTCAACCCCCTTGATTTTATCCGGGACAGGAACGGGACGGACCGAGACGGAAACCTTTTCAGCCGCAGGCTCCCCATCTCTTCCAATCAGGTTTGGTAGTTTATTGTACAATATCGTTTAAAGGTTAACCAGCCGCCCCTCCCGGCCGGACCGGTAGATGGCCTCCAGGACCAGCAGGTTGCGCCAGCCGTCCTCCCCGCTCACCTCCGGCGGCCGGTCCTCGAGGATCGCCCGGCCCAGTTCCTCCACCTCGGAAATATAGATGTGCTTCGGCTCCAGGGTGAACTCTTTTCTTTCGCCGTTGAGAAAGCCGTTAAGCACGCCGGTGGCGTTCCGGCCGATGGAGCCGGTCAGCCAGAGGCTGCCCTGGTTGCCGAAGATGTCGATGTTGCGGGAAGGCGCCTTCTCGCTGAAGGAGGCATCCAGGGTGGCGTAGCCGCCGCCGGCGAAACGGAGCAGGGCCAGGGCGGTATCCTCGACCGGGTAGGCATAGGCCCGGTTGTCCACGAAGGCCAGCGCCGAGGCGATTTCGCCGTTGAAGAAGCGGAGCAGGTCAACCGCGTGGCTGCCCATGTCAAAGAGCGAACCGCCGCCGGCCAGCGTCGGGTCCTGGCGCCAGTTGAAACTCGTATCCGGCAGGTTGTAGGAGGCCTGGATGCGGATGTGGATGAGTTTCCCGAGGGCGCCGGCGCGGAGCAGTTCGGCCGCCTTCCGGTTGTAGACGTTGAAACGCATCATGAAACCGGCCATCAGTTTCACGCCGGCGGCCCGGGCCGCCTCCACCATTCTGGCCGCCTCGGCGCTGTTCATGGCCATCGGCTTGTCGCAGAGGATGTGCTTGCCGGCCCGGCTGGCGGCCACGGCCTGTTCGCAGTGCAGGTGGGGCGGCGTGCCGATGTAAACCACCTCCAGTTCCGGGTCGGCCAGGAAGGCCGCCAGGTCGTCATAGGCCCGGCCGGCTCCGTGGCGCCGGGCGAAATCCTCCCCCCTGGCCAGGTCACGGCTGTAGACGGCCGCCAGCCGGCTGTTGGCCCCGGCCTGGATGGCCGGGGCCAGCTGCCGCTCGGCCAGGGCACCGCAGCCGATGATGCCCCAGTTTAATTTTCGTCCGCCGCCCATTATGTCTTCTTCGGGTCAGTTCGACCGCCGTCCTTTCATCTACCCACCGCCTACTTCTTCCGCCGGGGATTCGGAACCGTCACCGACCAGCCGACATCTTCGTAGAGCGGCTTGTAGACCACCACCACCTGCTCCGGAAAGACGTAATTGATGAAGTAGCCGGTGTAGGAGGTGTTCGGCCCCTGCTTGGTCCAACCGATGGAGTTGGCCACCGCCTGGAAGGTCTCGCCCCGCCATTCGTAGCCCAGGTTGTGGGTATGGCCGGCCATGAAGAGGGTGGGCCGGTACTCCTCCAGCAGGGCCTTTAACTCGGCCGCCTGGCCGGGCATCGCGTCCAGCGGGAAGTGGTTGACCAGGAAGAGCTGGCGGGCGGAACGGCTCTTCTCGAGCAGGACCCGCAGGCGGGCCATCAGTTCCGGGCTCAACCCCTCGCCCCGGCTGGCGCTGGAGGTGTCGTTCATCAGGTAGATGAAGGCATCCTTCCCCTGCTTCTGGAGGCGCAGCGGCTGCTCCTTCGTCCAGCGGGTGTAATGCTCCGGTCCGGCGTCGTGGTTGCCGATGGCGGTATGGACCGGCCGGCGCGAAGTGGCCGTCGCCTTCAGGTAGATCCGCCACTGCTCCTCGTTGGTGCCCCGTTCGACCAGGTCGCCGGAGTTGATGAGGAAGGCCGGCTTGAACCGATTGGTCTCCGAGGTCAGTTGCAGGAAGCGGCCGAAATCGTTGAAGTTCCGGCCGGCCGGATTCTGCTGGGCGGCCGAATCGCCGAACTGGCTGTCGGAAAGGTGGACAAAGAAGTAATCCGGCCGGCGCTTCTCCCCGGCCGGCAGGCCCGGGTAAAGGGCGGTCCGCTTCAGGTCCGGGGCGTAGGGAACCGTCACCACCGGGCTGAAATTGTCACCCAGCGGCTTGGCCAGGTCAACCTCGATCCGGTCGGGATAGAAACGGATCAGCTGGTAGGAGCGGCTGTTGTTCAGTTCATAACTGCCCACCACCGTCGCCTTTCCATCCCGCTGGAGGAGATTGGTGCCGGAACCGGACAGGTAGAGGACGACCGGGTAGCGGTTGACCAGGTCAAGCAGCTCCGGGACCGCCGGAACATCCTTGCCGCTGTTCTGGCGCAGACGCGGCGGATCCGGACAGAGGATGACCGCCCGGTCCGTACCGGCCAGGGCGGCCAGCTCCTTCTCCAGCTCCTGGATCAGGGCCTTGCGGCCGTCGGCCTTGAGAAAACTCCAGGCCGGCAGCAGGAAGAGATGCTGACCCTCGACCTGCAGGTGCTGGTAATTCCAATCGAATGACTTCAGCCAGTTCTCCGGCTTGTCCCGCCGGCCGGGCGTAACCGAGACCGGCACCCGGGCCAGGCCGGTGATCTTCTTCAGATCGGCATACTCCTTCTCCAGGCCGTTGTAAGCCCCGCCCTGGATAACCAGGAGATCCGGCTTGATGGCGTTGACCTCGGCCACCGCCTCCAGCAGGTACTGGGACGAGGTCAGCTGGAGGAAATCCTCCCTTTCCGGGTTGGCGTAAACGCCGTCCCAGAAGATCCGGGCCAGGGTCAGCCGGGGCTTCTCGACCGGCGGCCGGTAGATCGCCTTTTCATCCACCTTCGGCAGAACGAAGGCGGCCGCGCCCGGCGCCGGCTGGGCCAGCTCGGCGGCCAGGGCCTGCTGAAGCCGGCGGCCATTCTCCGGACCGATCAAGCCGGCCGCTCCGGCCAGCGCCGGAACCTCGCCGGCGCCGGAAATGAACCAGAGTCCGACCTCCAGGGTCATCGAGGCCTGGGGGGCCAGTTCCTGCTCGCGCCCCAGGACCACCAGGTGCTGGAAGGTGGTTACCTTGTAGCTATAGGTGGAGTCAATGATCGGGTCGTTGGGACGGTGGGTGACGACCACCGCCTCCCGGGAGCGCAGGTCGCTGATGAAGAACCAGCCGAACTGGGTTTCAAAGTGGAATTCGCGGGTCGGTTCCGGGTAACGCTTGAAGCCGCCCGGCGCCCGGGAATCGGGAAAGACCAGCACGTCGTAGAGGGTGGTCCGGTCCTGGTTGGTGTTCAACTGGTAGATCGGGAAAAACTGGGTCGTGACGGGCTTGGTATCGACATTGGTGTAGGTGGTTCGGACATCCAGCCGGGGCAGGGCCGGGTCGAGGGTCAGGACCCGTTCCACCCGGAAGGAACCGGCCTGGCAGGTGTAGCGGACGCTGCCCGGCCCGGCCGCCTCGGCCTTGAAGGGCATGCCCATGAAGTTGTCGGGCGCGGCCCGGCCCGGCTGACGGCCGCTCGGGTCCAGCCGTTCGTAGATGCCGTTCTCCTTCTCCAGGGCCGTGGCCGCGGAAAGGTTGACGAAATCACGGCCGCTCTTGAGGTGGATAACCTGGGCCACCCGGCCGCCACGCTCCGGAACCGTGACCACCTTCAAGACCGGGTTCGAAATTTCGACGGTGGCCAGGCCGTCGAAGACCGGACCCCGGTAAGTTCCCCGGGTCACCGCCGCCCCGGAAGCGCCGGCGGTCTGGCCGGACAGGCCGGCCGGTAAACAGGCCGCGGCCAGCAGCAGCAGAACGAGGCCGGCCGGTATCCGGGCGCGGCCCGGCGAAAAGCGTCTTCCTTCCATCTTCTCCTCCTTGAAGTTGGTGAAATTTCCGCCGGTGTCTGTTTCATTTTAGCCGCGGAAGACCGCCGTGTAAACCCCCGCCTTCTCCTTTTCCAGAACCGGTTTCCCCTCGAAGTTCAGCCGGGTGCCATCCATCAGGAAGGCCCGCCAGCTCTTCCGGTCCGGCCGGAAGGAGAGGACCGCGACGCTGGCGTCGGTGTCCAGGGGGCCGAGCGGCTCCACCAGGTTGATGGCCCGCTCCAGCCGCGGCGTCAGCGCCACGATATCCCGGCGGCCGTCCGGCCAGTCGAAGCGGAAGCCGAAACCGCACTCGCCGTAACTCTTGAATCTCTCCAGGCGGAAATCCGGGGGCGAACCGCCCCGGAAGGGAAGCAGGAGGGTGCTCCAGAAGACGGCCGGGTGGCCGGCCCGGCCGGAGACGGCCAGCAGGGGCGCCGGATGCGCCTCCAATCTCTGGTCGGGCAGCCAGCCGAGCAGCGGTTCCCGCTCCCCCTCGTGCAGGGAGAGTTCCAGTTCATCCATGGAGTCCAGCACCTGGAGCATCAGGTTGTCTTCGCCCAGTGTCCAGGCCCGCCGCCCGGCCGGATCCAGCCGGACCGGGCCGGCCGGGAACTGCCAGTGCGACGCGTAGGGCTGCCCCCGGCCGTCGCTGCGCAGGTGGTCGCAGACCAGGATGAACCGGCCGTCCACCCAGATGACGGTCCGCAGGTGGGCGCCGTAGAGGCCGCTTCCCTTGCCGTCGTCGAAGAACCAGGTGTACTTCCCCGGGTAGTAGCCGCCCTCGTAGGCGGCCGAGAAGACGGCCGCCCCGCGTCCCAGGCAGCAGCGGCGCACCTCGCAATCGGCGTCGCTCTGGTTGAAGCCGGCCAGGTTGACCGTGTTGTGGGAGATGGTGGACCGGCCGTAGGAGGCGAACGGATCCTTCATGTGGTAACTGAAGATGCCCGGGTCGTAGAGGAGCATCCGGTCCCCGGCATAAAGCGAAAGACCGAGGCGCGAGAGGTGCATGTGGCCGCGCCCCCAGCGGGTGGCGTCAAAGACCAGGCCGGTGGCCCGCCGGTCCCAACCGGTCCGGAAGAAGCACTGGCCGGCCGCCGGGAAGTACCGGACCGGCCGCCGGTCCAGGTCCCACCCCGGCTTCCCGGCCAGGCCGGCGGCCGCCAGGAAGGCCGTCCGCTGTTCCATGACCCGGCTGGCCGGCGGCGGAGTGGCGGCCGGCTGCCAGGCCGCCGGTCCTTCGCCGGACGGCTTATCCCAGACAAAACTGTCATGCAGGCCGAAGGAACCGCCGTCCGGAGCGGCGGCGTGGACGGCGTAATCCCACATCAAGCCCACCCGGCCGGTATCCAGTTTCAACCCCAGTTCCGGCCGGGCCCGGCCCAGCATCCAGAAACGGGTGAAGGCCACGCACATCCAGTCGTGATACTGGGGCGTGTGCTCCAGGTGGGAACCGTCCGGTTCGACCTGGCGGTAAAAATCCTGGTTGAGCTTCTCGACGGCCAGCCGGGCGTAAGCTTCAAAGCCGGGCAGCAGCAGGCCCAGGAAAAGAAGGGAGTCCAGTTCGCTGATGCGGTGGTTTCCCAGCGGGGTGAGATGGCCGGCCAGGCCGGCGGCCTGGCCGCGGGTGGACTCCAGCATCCTGTCCACGAAATCGGCCGGGAAATGGGGGCTGCCGGCAAAGGCGGGCAGGTTTCCCCACCAGCCGGGAAAGTGGCTCTGCCCCAGCCGGATGGACATGTTGAACCAGCCGTCGCCCGGCAGCGGTTCCGACGCCGCCCGGTAATCGTGCTGGTCAATCCAGTCCTCGATCGTCAGCCGGGCCAGCCGGGCCGGCTCCTCGCCGCCGCCCTCCCGGTAGGAGCGGGCCAGGTGGGTCAGCCAGAAGAAGCGGTTCAGCTGGTGCGGCCACTCGAACTGGTCCAGCTGCCGGCCGCTCCAGTCGATCTCCTTCAGGCCGACCTTGACCGGATGGCAGCCGTAAAAAAGCACCTGCCCCTGCCGCAGGGCCCGGCACCAGTTAACGGTATCGGCCGGACGGGGCGGCTCGGGCCGGAACGGACCCAGGTCCGAGTAGTAGCGGTCGACGGCGGCGGCCAGAACCTTGAGATCGGGCATTCCTCTCCTTCTTCAATCGGCCGGCGCGGCGCCGGTCTCCGGAACGGCCAGGCCGGGATAGCGGTCATAGGGGAAGTTGGCCCGGGCCACCCGCAGGACATTGAGGCCGATGATCTTCCGGATCCGCTCGTCGGAGTGGCCGCGCTGGACCAGGCCCACCGTGAAAAGGGGCCAGTTGGTCCACTCCAGGCTCCGGAGCTGCTCCGGCTTCTGCCAGTCGGGCCGGTAGGGAAGGCTGCCGGCCGGCCAGAGCGACTGCCAGTTGTTGGACCCGGCGGGAACCGGCCCCAGCCGGGCCCGCTCGGACTGGCTCAGGACCGAGTGGTAGGCCCGGTCCGTCCCGATGGCCACGTGATCGTCACCGAACCGGCCGACCGCGTAGTCGATGTGGTCGAGAAAGGCGGTGATGTCGCCGCGGCCGCCCAGGAACTGCGGCACGCCGCAGATGCCGATGTATCCGCCGCTGTCGGCCAGAGCCCGGACGACATCGTCGCCCTTGCCCCGGATATGGTCGTTCAGGCCGGCGCAGACCGAGTGGCTGGCCACCGCCGGCCGGGCCGAAGCCCGGGCCGCCTCCAGGCTGGTCCGCTGGCCGGAGTGGGCGACGTCGACGATCAGGCCGGCCCGGTTCATCTCGGCGATGGCCTGGCGGCCGAAATCGCTCAGGCCGGCGTCGGCGCTCTCCCCGCAGCCGTCGCCCAGCAGGTTGCGCCGGTTGTAGGTCAGGTGCATCATCCGGCAGCCGAGTTCGAAGAAGATTTTAAGCAGGCTCAACTCCTCGGCCACCGAGACCAGCCGGCCCGGCAGGGGCAGGCCGTTGCAGGTCAGGTAGAGGCAGCGGCGGCCGGCCGCCTTGGCCGCCGGGATAGCCCCGGGCGTGACCGCCTTCTCGATGAACCCGTCCAGCAGGTCGGTGACCAGGGTATAGTGGGCCAGGCGCTTGAGCATCGCCAGCGGCGGCCGGTCCTCGGTGCCGGCATTCTGAAACAGGCAGGTGACCCCGGCGGCCTCCCAGGCGGCCTGGAACTCGGCCCGCTGCCCGGCATCGGTCAGGCAGCGGGTCATAATCATCTCCTCCTGGGCCTCCCGGAACTCGACCGCCGAGGCGCCCGCCTCGACCAGGGCGTTGAGCGCCTCCGAATCCAGGGCCGCCCGCGGCGAGAAACCGTAGGCGTCGCAGATCACGGATTCGGCGTGCAGTTCCAGCCCGTGCTCCAGATCGCAAGCCGAGGGCTTGAGCAACCCCAGGCCTATTTCGCGGCTCTCCCGGATATAATCCCTTACCTGGTCCGTTGTCTTCATCCGCTCACCAGTCGGTGCTCAGGTAGGGATCAAAGTAGACCGGCGTCCCGACCTGGTAGGGATAGCCGCCCGGTCCGTAACCGCGGCCGAGCGGGTCGAGGTCCAGCCGGTCGGCCACGCCCCGCTCGGTCAGGATGGTCGAGAGGACGCGGGCCAGTTTCGACTCGGCCCAGTTGCCGCTGATCGATTTCGGGTGCAGCTGGGCGAAGATGAACTCGCCCCGGCCGTAGGGAACCCGGGCCAGGATGGCCGGGCGGGTGCTCCGGCTGCCGGCGGGCAGGCCGGCCGGGACCGGCAGTTCCAGGGCGCGCTGGTAGTAGAGGTCGGCCGGGCCGATGGCGCCGCTGGCGAAGAAATCGCCCGGCGCGGCGGCAAAGAACTTGACCGGTTCCAGCTTCAGTTCGAAGGGCAGCCACTCCAGTTCGGCCGCCGACTGGACCGGAAGCACCAGCACCGCGCCGCCCTTCTCCACGAAATCGGCCACTTCGCGCCGGTTGCGGCCGAGCCAGTCCAGGACCGGGTCCTGGCCGGGGCGGCCCGGGACCGCCTCCTGGCCGGCGAACTTGTTCTTATCGTCGAAGACCTCGATCCGGGGGCGGCCGATGCCCGCCACCAGCAGATTGTAATTCTTCAGATCCGAGGCGGACAGGTTCGAACCGGCCGCGGCCAGGTCGAAGGGTAGACCGGCCAGGACCCGATCCCAGCCGGCGCCGGCCAGCCGGACCGCCCGGCCGACCAGGGGCGCCGGTTTCTCGAGGGCATAGGCGACCAGCCGGTCAACCAGCAGGGTGGCGGCCGGGTCAACCCCGTAGCGGTTGCTGACGTTCAACTGGCAGTAAAGCGTCCGGCCGTGGGGCCGGATCTCCTCCAGCAGGGCCGACTGAAGCAGGTCGAACCCGGCGTCCACCAGGGAGACGAAATTCCCGCCCTGCGGCTTCTCCAGCGCGTAGGTAACCACGTCCCCGAAGTTGGAAGCGTTGGCATTGCGCCGGCTGCGGCCGGATTCGGCCCGGTACCAGTATTCCTTGGTGTAAGGCGGTATCAGGTTGCTGGCCCCGCGCCAGTTGGCGAAATCCTCGTCGGAGAGGCCGACGAAGAGCCGGTGGCCGGGAACCCGGATGAAGACGTTCCGGAAGGACTGGCGCTCCTGGCGCAAACCGAAACTGAGCAGTTCCGGCCGGTCGCCGCGCTCCTTCCAGGCGCGCCGGGGCCAGTCCTCCTGGCCGGTCCGTTCCAGCACCTCGCCCTCCTGTTCCAGAACCAGCAGGTTCAGGCCGGCGGCCAGGTGCTTCGGCAGCTCCAGTTTTTTGAGCAGCGCCCGGGTCGCCTCCGAGGTCCGGCCGCGGCCGATGACCAGCAGGTCGTACTCGGCCAGGTTCGACTTCTCGGTGACCGGCGCGAAGGGGATGCCGGCGATCTGGAACAGGCTGCCGGCGGCACCGGTATCAATGAGACCGATCTTGCCGCTGATGGCCGGCGCGCTCCGGGGCGGAAAGACCTCGATGTCAAAGGCGTCGTCGTGGACGCTCGCCAGCCGGCCGGACGCCTCCCGCCGAAGAGTGTCGAGGCAGAGCCGGTAGCGGGTTTTGGCCTTCACCGCCGGCGCCCGGAATTCGATTCCGACGCACTGGTTGTCCCCGTTCCGGAAGTCGAGCGGGATGACACCCTGGTAAACCGGCCGGCCGTTCTCCCGTTCCTGGAAGTTCCAGCGCACCTCGCCCGCCAGCGGCCCGGGATACTCGTTCAAAATCCCGACCTGCTTGCGGATCAGTTCGCCGGCGTAGAAGGCGTGGTCCTTGCGGACGCTGTCCGGCCAGCCGAGCACGAAGGCGGCCAGCGGACGGGTGACCTTCTCGGCCACCGCGCCGACCTCCGAAAGAGGTATCGAAGCCCCGGCCAGGGTGGCGTAATCGGCCACCAGCCGGGTATCGCTCCGGGCCTTATCGATGAAGAGGCCGGGCCGCCGCCGGATATTATCCAGCGTCCGGGTGAATTTTTCGGGCTCCTTGTTCAAAAAGTTCCAGCTGTCCTCAAAATAGACCCCGGACTCGGTATGCTCCCAGTACCCGTAGCCGTACCAGCGCCAGGAACGGATGGTGTTGTGGGGAAAGAGGGAGCGCAGCTTCACGTAACCCGGCGTCTCGAACGGCCCGGTGAACTTGCGCGAATAGGGAAGGCCGACCACCTGGTTCTTGCTGACGTACTCCCAGCTGAAGCGGCCCTGGCCGTCGGAATCCTTCTTCCAGAGGGAGCCGAAGCCGTTCCCGCTCGACGCCGCCTGGTCGTAGGGAAGGTCCCCGAAGTACATGGCGGCCAGTTCTTCGGTAACCTGGCTCATGTTGGGCCAGTAAAGCTCGTAGTACTTGGACAGGTCGTCCTGGCCGGTGGCATCCCAGCTGTAGCGCGAAATCTGGGGCCAGCCCTCCTCGGCGTGGTAGCGGGCCAGGCCCCGGCCGGACCAGAAGCGCGGCATCTCCTCGCGCGACTGGAGGGAGACGCCGTAACCGAACTTGGTTCCGCTCGGCCCCAGGTCCTGGCCGTAGGGAAGCCACATGCCGGAAAAGAGGATGCTCGGGCTGGTTTCGCGGAGCGGGGCCACGAACTCCTCCCAGACCCGGTGGTAGGCATCCCAGGAGGCATCCTCCTTGAAGTTCTCCCACCAGAAGGCGGTCTCGCCGTAGGGAGTCGTGTCCGTCTGGGCGTAATTGCCCGACTGGCGCACTATGAAGGAGGCCACCGACGGGTGGTTGCGCAGCCAGCGGGCCGTGGCCAGCGCCTTCTGCTGAGACGAGGGATTGCCGGCCCAGAGGGTCTCGGCCTGGAAGCCGGTGCCGGACATCCGGAGGGTGACGAAGAAGCCCATCCGGTCGGCCGCCTCCAGGAAGCTGTCGCAGCCGTACCAGTTGATCTCCCGCTTCCAGTACTGGTTGACCTTTTTCATGGCCGTGATGTACTGGACGGCCAGCCGGTTCATGTCGGAGTAATCGATCGGATTGTCGTAACCGATGTTCCCGTGCGGCTGCCCGATGCCGCGGATCTGCATCTTGACCCCGTTCAGGAAGAGCCAGCCGTTCTCGCTCCAGAGTTCGCGGTAGCCGAAACGGACCGGCAGCCCGGTATCCAGCGTCCGCCCCCGGCCGTCCCGGACCAGGACCCGGGCCGTGTGGAGGAAGGGATCGTAAATGGACCAGCAGTGCGGGTTGGGCCAGGGGCCGCTGACCGAGGCCACCTCGGACCGCTTCGGCCCGATGGTCAGGGTCGCGCCCTTCAGGGTGTGGACCTGGCGGCCCGAGGGCCACTCGCAGAACTCGACCCCGTAGGTGTAGGTCTGCGGCTGGTCGGTGTGGTTTTCCAGGTCGAACTGGACGGTGACCGCCTTCTTGCGGTACTCGGAGACGACATAGGGATCGTGGACCGAAACCTTGGTCAACTGACGCGACTCCAGGTAAAGGTCGAAGAGGAACCGGTCCTTCTTTTCGACGCCCAGGAGCAGCCGGTTCCGCTGGCCCGGCTGGATCCAGCCGGTGATGTCGGTCCGGCCCGGCCCGTAATTGCGGAAACGGCGCACGAAGCGGCCGTTGATGTAGAGGTCGAAACGAGTCAGGTCCTCATCGACCCGGTCGAAACTTAAGAAGAAACGGCGGCCCGCCTGGTTGGCCGGGACTTCCACCTCCCGTTCCAGCCAGACCAGTTCGTAACCGGCCAGCGGCTTGCCGTTCCAGTTGGCCCGGGCGCGCAGCTTGGCCGGGTCGAGCAGGTAGGACTTTTCGCCCCAGAGACCGGGCAGCCGGACATAAGACCATTGCTGCGGATCGGGCCGGGTGAAACGGTCGGCGACCGGCTGGAAGCGCCAGTAGCCGTTCAGGCAGACCTTCTCCTGGGTGGCGCTCCGTTCGGCGACCGCCCCCTGGCTGCTCCAATCCACCTCGGCCGGAAGGCCGGGCCGGGCCGGATCGAGGGCGGCCAAATCAAGTCCCTCGGAGAGGCGCTGGGCCGGCTTGGGAACCGCCTCCGCCGGCCAGGTCGGCTGCCCCTGGAGGCCGCGCCGGCAGGCGGCGGCCAGTTCCTCGCGGGAGAGGGCCTTGTCGAGCACGAAGATCTCGTCCAGCCCCACCTCGCAGAAACGGGCCAGGTGGAGGCTGCCCAGGAAGACCTCTTCGAACTTGATGTGGCCGACGTCCTCGTAGACCTGGGTGGTGTGGCCGCGGTAGGTCTCGAGCCAGAAATCGCGCCCCGGCTCCAGCCGGTTGGCATACCTGGAGATATCCCGGACCTGGCCGTCGTCGATGACCTCCAGCAGGCCGGCGGCCCGGTTCCAGCGCAGCGCCCAGAAGTGCCACCGGTCGTCGTCCTTTTCGCGCGGGGAAATATTGCGCGGGTGCTCGTCAAACTCGATGGTCCAGTGGTACCAGCGGCTGTTGCCCTGCTCCGGCGGCGCGGTGAGCCGGTTGAAGATCCACCAGGAGATGGGCGTCTGGAAGGCCGAGGTCTTGGCCCGGTCCGGCTGGGCGGTGGTCAGCATGGCCGGCACGTTCCAGGTCGTCACCCGCCAGTTGGGGTTCCGATACCAGAGGGTGATGGTCCCCTCGGGCTGCTCCTTCAGCCAGGGGGCCGCGTAGGTGAGCCGGGTGCGCAGGCGCACCGACCGGCCGCGCAGCCCGTCCTCGTAGGCAATCCGGGAATCGCCGCCGGAGATCTGCTTGTCGCCCACCACGATCTGTTTGCCCCTGGCCAGTTCGCCGATGGTCACGCTCTGGCTCAGGTCGTCCACCACGTCGACGCCGGCCTCCGGTTCCAGCTCCCGGGCCGGGGTGATGGCGGTCAGCTCGTTCTCGAAGGGGAGATAGAAGAGCACCCGGGCGCCGCCGGGCAGGTCGGCGCCGGATACCCGCGGCGCCGCAAGAAAGAAGGCCAGCGAACCCAACAGCCAGATTCTCTTCATTTCCGCCTCCGTCAGAAGTAAGGGTTGACCTCGGTCAAGCCGGCGATCTCTTTCGTCCACTCCAGCCGGCTCGGCTGGAGGGGCGGCCGCCCGAACCGCAGCAGGGCCGGGCGGTCCTGGAAGGACTGCCAGGCCCGGAAGGTCGGGAGCGGCTCGGAACCGACCGCCAGGCGCAGGGTCAGTTCCAGCTCCGGCTCCCGGGCAAACTGGTAGGGATAAGCGTTGTCGGCGGCGCCGATCGGCCGCGAATCCATCAGGATGAAGGTCCCGGAGAGCGGCCGGCGGCGCAGTATCGGCGAGGAGACCAGCCGGTTGACGGCCAGGCCGGCCAGGCCGCCGGCCGCCGCGAAGCCGACCAGTTCCGAACCGAGGTGATGGATCTGGTGAAACCGGGCCAGCGGCTCGGCAGCCACCCGGGTGCCGCCCTCGGCCACCATCAGGAAGCGGCCGCGCCGGCCGAAGGCGGCCGGGTTGAGCCGGTAAACCGCCGGGGCCAGGTAACTGAAGGAACGGTGAAAGCAGTGGAGGCGCATCTGGCAGGTCGCCAGGTCGTTGGCCACCAGCCAGGTCCGCCGGAAGTCGAGGCCGCCGATCCGGAAATCGGCCCGGACCTGGACGCCGAAGGGGAGTGTCCGCCAGGTGAAGCGGGCCGGCACCTCATCCACCAGGGGCGCCTCCTGCCAGCGGCTGTTGAATTCCAGCCGGCCCAGCCGGGCGAAGGGGGCGAAGGAACGCAGCTCCCAGCCGGCCAGGCCGCCGCCGTTGAAACGGTCCAGGCCGAGGTAGCCGGACCGGCCCTCCAGGCGCAGGCCGGTCTCCGACTCGCGCACCTTCAGACCGGTGCCGTAACCGGCGGGCCGGGCCGAGGCTTCCAGCCGGTAGCGGCCGGCCGGGACCGGGCCGGCCACCCAGAGCTGGTGGCTCCGGTCCAGGCCGGCGGTATGGGTGGCGGCCGCTTCCAGCCAGGCGCGGCCCGCCAGGCGCCGGCCGGAACGGAGCTCATAGCCGGCCGGCGGCCGGCCCGGAAGATTGACCGGCAGGGGCCAGAGTCCGGCCGGCAGGCCGGCCGGCAGCAAGAGCTCGCCCTCCCCGGCCAGGGTCTCCAGGTGGCGCTGCGCGCTCTCGATCACCCGGTCGGTCCGGTCCAGCAGCTGCTGCTTCACGGTGAAATCCTCGCCGCCGGACCGGTGGGCGCTGCAGAAACTGATCAGGATGTCCTTGGTCCGGCTTGCCAGCTCCGCCTCGGAGACCGGCGCGCCGGCCCCGGCCAGTTCCTTCAAAAACTGCCAGGCCCGGGCGCCGCCGAAGGAGTAGCTGTAACTCTCCTGGTCGCTCAGCCGGTGCGGATCCTTCCGCTCCGAAAGGCCGCCCTTCCCCGACTTGTACCAGGCGCAGGCGTCCACCAGCCGGGTCAGGTCGTTCTTGGTGTAATCGCGGCCGTCGATCAGTTCCAGCGCGCCGGCCGGCGGGTGGAGCGCCAGCGCCTCCCGGCAGGCGACGAAACGGTGGCCGGCCGCCTCGGCCAGGGTCAGAATCCGGTCGTAGGCGGCGATCTTCTCCGGATCAACTTTATTCTCCAGGCCGATGTGGTAGGTGCCCATCTGGACCTGCTGAACCTTCTCCTGGTGAATGTTGAAATGCTCCCAGTCGGAGCACTCGACCACCAGGGGCGTCCGGCCCAGCCGGTCCAGCACCACGGCCGGATCGTAATCATAGGCGGCCGGGTTCTGGCTGAAACGCTGGAGCGCCGCCCCCTCGCCCCGGGAACCGGCGTCAGGGAAGCGGCTGGTCGGCAGGCCCGGAATCTCAATCCCGAAGGCCCCGCGCAGGCGGTAGGTGTGGCCGGTAACTCCCAGTTCCAGCTCGGCGGCGTTTTCGACGTTCAGGCTGTCGAACATCGTGTACTTGAACCCGGCCTCCAGCAGGGATCCGGGCATGCCGCGGTTGAGCATCGATTCCGCCGGCCAGTAGCCGTCGGCCGCCACTCCAAAGAGGTCCCGGCAGACCCGCTGGGCGAAGACCAGGTTGGCCAGGTTCAGTTCCGGAACCGCGCCCTGGAAGTTGTGCGAGTAGCCGCCCACCGAAACCTCGGCCTGGCCGGCCTCCATTAACCTCCGGACCTGCCCGATCAGCTCGGGATGGGTGTGGGAGAACCATTCCAGGTCCTGGCCGCCGAACTGCAGGGTCAGGTGAACCTTCGGATGCTTCTCCAGCACCTCCAGGGTGGCCTGATAAACCTCGGCCAGGAAGTGCCACTCGGAGACCTGGCGGCGCCCCCACTGGAGGGAGCCGTGCCACATCAGGGCGATATCGGCCATTATCTTTTACTCCTTGGATGACCGGGCGCCCGGGGTCCGGCCGCGCTTGCGGCCGGCGGGGCCGGCGAGAAAGTGTTTCCGGAAGTTGCCGCCCAGGATGGCCCGTTTCTCCGCCTCGGAGAAGCGGCCCATCAGGATCCGGCCGACGGCCGGCCGCGGGTCGATGAAGGGACAATCGGTCCCCAGCAGCAGGCGGTCGATGCCGGCGCCGTCGGCCAGCCGCTCCAGCCACCAGCCCGGGATGGCGCTGCCGCAGGTGTCCAGGAAGATGTTGGCGGCCTTCACGGCCACCCGGATGGCCGCCTCGTGACCGCCGGGCCCACCGCCGCTGTGTCCGAGGATAAAACGGACCGACGGGTAGCTGCGGGCGATCTCGAGGAAAAAGTCCGGGTGGCAGCGCTGGTCACCCCAGGTATGGCTGAGCACGAAACTCCGGTGTTGGCGGGCGAACTTCCAGGCCGGCTCGTAATTCCGGCCGGTAACCGGGTAAAGGTGCGTGTCCGGGTGGATCTTGATCCCGATCGCGCCGGCCCGGAAGGAGCGCTCGAGGTCGGCTAGCGACTCCTCCGGGAAATGTGGATTGTAGATGGCCAGGCCGAAGAAGCGGCCCGGGAACTTCCGGAGCGCTTCCAGCATCAGGTCGTTGCTGCCCCGGAAATCGGGGCCGATGCCCAGGTGGGGCACGATGCAGGCCGCCCTTATCCCGCATCGGTCCATCACCCTAACCATCCCCGCCGCCGAAGGGTCCCCGGCGATCGGGAAGTTGAACCAGGGACCGAGATGGGCGTGGCAGTCGATGATCTCCAGGCCCTCAACCGGTTCGCCGGACCGGGCCGCTTCGTGCAGCTTCATTGCACCCCCAGCAAACGCTTCAGGTTCCCGGCCGCGATCGCCTGCCGGTCGGCCGCCGGGATACCGGCGTAAATGATCCGGGCCAGGGCGCCGCCCAGGTCCATGAAGGGCGCCCGGGAACCGAAGAGCAGGCGGCCGCTGCCGAAGCGGCGGCAGATATCCTCGATGCCCTCGTAGGTGACATAGGCCGAGGTCTCCAGGTAGAGGTTGGAAAACTTCTCCAGGAGCGGGTAGAGAATCCGGCCGTGCCGGTAGCCGGTGGCGGCGATGACCAGGGGCAGGCCGGGATAACGGCCCAGGATCCGGGCCGCCTCGTTCCAGTCAGCCTGGTTCAGTTCCAGGAAGGTCGGTAGCCGATACTCGGCCAGGAAATCGAAGAGGGAAGCGCAGTTCCAGTCGGCCAGCGTGTAGCGGTGCTCGACCGGGAAGAGGCGGACCGCCCGGATGCGCTTCGCCCGGACCGCCCCTGCCAGTTCCTCCGGCTTGAATTCGCCGGTGGCGAAGGGAAGCAGCACCGCCGCCGGGTAAAGACCGGCCGCGCCGGCCAGCTCGCGCCAGAGCTGGCGGTTCCCCTCGGCCGGGTCGTAATGGCGGGCCCAGCTATGGTAGACCAGGCCACCGGAGACCCGGTGTCGGGCCAGCTCCGCCTCGAGGCCGGCCCGGTCGTGAAAGAGGAGTGCCTGCTCGGTCCAGCGGCCCAGCATCAGGTTGGCGTCGAGAAATTCCAGGGATCCCGGCCGCGGCCGGAGCGGGCCGGCCGGCCGCTTCTTCTTTTCTTTCATAGCGAGGCGAACTCCTCAACCAGTTCGGCCATCTTGCGCACGGCCAGTCGATAGACGCGTCGGCCCAGTTCCCGGGTGGCCAGGGTCGGGTCCCCGTAAACCCGGTCCACCTCGCCCGGGTCGCTCTTGGACGGATAACCCTCGATGACCAGCTGGCGGTGCCAGTTGAAGATGTCCGAGGCGCCGAAACGGGTGGGCCGCTGGATGGTCCCCCTTTTCGCCTGGCTCATGTCCACCAGGTCCGGCCGCAGGTAAAGCTGGAGGGCGGTCTCGACATCGCCGCCGTGCCAGTCGGAGCCGGCCGGGTTCTTCCGGATCCGGGCGCACTCGGAGGCGGCGAACTCGGCCAGGAAGGCCAGCCAGTTGAAGGTGATCACCCGGGCGTCGGCCGGCACCTGCCAGTCCCCGCTCCAGTTCATGTCGGCCACCCGCTTGCGCAGGTTGCGGACCACCTCCGGTATCCAGATGTGGGTACCGCCGCCGTGGCCGCTGATCAGCACGATCTTCTTGAAGCCGCCCCGCAGGTAGCTGAGCAGGTGGTCGTTCAGGACCTCCTTGAAGATCTCCTTGCGCATCCAGAGGGCCCCCGGAAATCCCACCATGGCCCCGGCGCCGGCCGGCGCGTACCAGAAGGAGACGCTGCGGTAGACCGGCAGGCGCGGCTGGAGTTTCTCGACCACGCCCCGGACCAGCCCCTCGCAGTTGTCAATGTCGGTGTGCATCGGCAGGTGCGGGCCGTGCTGCTCGATGGTGGCGATCGGGATCAGCAGGATCGCCCGGTCGGCGATGGCCTGGACCTCGCGGCGGGTCAGCTCCGGCAGGTAGTACTTGCCCCGGCTCTTCCTCATTTTTCCGTCCTTTCTTCTTCCTTGACCAGTACCGCGAGTTCGTCGCGGTTCTCGACCAGCACCTTCTGGAAAGCGTCGGCGTAACGGTCCATCAGTTCCGGGGTGTTGGGCGGATTGAAGCCGCTCATCTTCAGCAGGTAGAGGGACCGGGAGATGACCTCGTTGGTGACCGGGTACTCGGCCGGGTCGTACCGGAGTCCCGGCCGGCGGTGGTGGCACTTCCAGGGACAGCCCTTTCCGTAACCCTCGAGCGCCTGGAAGAGCGCCTGGCCCGGCACCGGTTTGGTCTGCCAGAAGCGGACCGGCACCCCCTCGGCCTGGAGCGCCCGGCGGGCCGCCCGGATGAAGGGGCGCACCGGCACCTCCATCCCCAGCCGCTCCGGCCGGAACTTGATCGGGTAGATGAAGAAACCGTGGCTCCGGTCGGCGGGAACGAAGGGCGGCTCGACGCCCGGGATCCCGGCCAGCCGGGCCGAGAGGCGGCCGCAGTTGGCCTGCCAGGCCGACCGCACCTGGTCGAATCGGTTCAGCAGGCTCAGGCCCATGGCGGCCGAGAAGAAACTGATCCGGTAGTTCCAGCCCATGGTCAGGGCGTTGTAATCGCGCGGCTTATCCCCGCCCACCTCGCCCTCGCCGAAGAGACGGACCAGCCGGGCCCGGTCGCAATACTCCTGGGAATCGGTCACCAGCAGGCCGCCCTCGCTGGCGCTGGTCAGCAGCTTGGAACTCTCCATACTGTAGGCCCCCAGGTCGCCGATGGTGCCGGCCTTCCGCCCCCGGTAATCCACCCCGAAGGCCTGGGCGGCATCCTCGATGACCGCCAAGCCGCGGCGCCGGGCGATGGCCATGATTTCGTCCATGTCGGCCGCCATCCCGTGGATGTGGACCGGCAGGAGGGCCCGGGTCCGGTCGGTGAGGTGCGCCTCGATGCTGGCCGGGTCAATGTTGTAGGTATCCGGCTGGATGTCGGCAAAGACCGGAACCGCGTTGTGGTGCAGGACGCAGGAGGCCGAGGCCAGGAAGGTATAGGCGGAGGTGATCACTTCGTCGCCCGGCCCCAGGCCGGCGGCGGCCACCGCCATGTGCAGGGCGGCGGTGCCGCTGTTGGCCGAAAGGCAGAAACGGCTGCCCACGTACCGGGCCACTCCATCCTCCAGGCCCCGGACGGCCGGGTGGTTGGTGGTGAACTTGAGAGTGGCCATGGCATCGTCCATCGCCTTGAGGACCGCCTGCTTGTCGGCCTCGGTGATGTAGGGCCAGGGCTGGAGCATCCCCTCGGGGACGGCCCGGGGACCTCCGTTGATCGCCAGTTTCGCCATGCGTTACGCCTCCCTTGATGCTTAAACTTTCCCGGATCGCCTCAGGCCGGTTCCAGGATCACGATCCCGTGGCGTTTCAGCTCGCCGGTCTCGATGACCACCTCGGTCCCGTTGCCGGCCGCGGCCACCTTAAGGGGCAGCCCCTCGGCCCCGTCGATCGAGAAGAGGCGGGCGGAGCGGACCGGCCGGTCGAACCGGCCGACCAGCTTCAGCGGGGTCCGGTCGACGGTCAGGGCCGGGTACTTGACCCGGTAGCCGGGCTGGACCAGGGTCCGGTGCGGAATGATGCTGCCGGCCGCGTTCAGGATATGGACCGCCAGCCGGCCGTCCCGGAGCCGGTACCCCCGGCAGAAGACGCCCGGCTTCGCGTTCGGCAGTTCGAGCCTGAAACTCCCGGCCGTCAGCCGCACCGCGTTCAGGAAGACCCGGGCCAGCAGCGGATCCCGATAATTGACGAACCGGTAGGGCTCCTCGCCGTCCCAGTTGCGGGCGCGGATGCCCGGGTGGTAGCAGAGGATGCCCGGCTTGCCGGCGAAGTAGCGGGCCAGCCCCCGGCCGAACCGGTTGGAAACCAGGGCCGGGATGATCTCTCCCTTCCGGCCGCCGGCGTCGATGAAGGAGGTCAGCAGGACCTCGGCGCCCGGCCGCGGCCGGACCCGGACCTGGGGGGCCCGGTGGGCAATCAGTCCGGAGACGCCGGCCAGGAAGGCGTCGTCGCCGTTCCAGCCCTGGATCGGGTAATGCTCGTCGAAGACGGTCCGTTCGTAATCCAGACCCAGGCATTCGGCCAGCTGGAAGTTCTCCAGCGGGTCCCCCTCGAAGTTGAAGAGGGAGGCCTCGTGCGAGGCGAGCAGCCGGCCGCCCGAGCGCACGTACTCTTCGATGGCCCGGCTGAGTTCCGGGCTCAGGCAGGCGGCGTTGGGCGCCAGCAGGGTGCGGTACTGGCCGAGGCGGCCGGCGGCCAAGTCCTCCTCCAGCACCACGTCGTAATCGAGGCCCGCCTCGTGCAGGAGTTCGCACCAGCCCTTGAATTCGTAGGTGTAATGCTCGTGGTGGTGGCCCCGGTAGCGGCGCCGGCTGGCGTCGGAGAAGAAGACGGCCAGGTCGGTCAGCGTCCCGGCGGTCCGGAAGAGATCATCGTGCTTCTCCTCCCAGAGGGCCCACTCCGAATCGCGCCCGACCGTCTGCGGACTGTGGCGGCCGATGTTGGGGGAGAGCCAGACCGAGTGCTCCTCCTGGCGCAGGTAGGCCGAGCCGAAGAGCTGTTCGCCCCCCTTGGCCTGCGGGTAGAAGATGGCGAAGGAGGGGTTGGCGCCGCCCCGGGCCCGGGCCCGGTAGATGCGCAGTTCCGGTGAGATCATCATCCAGCTGTAGTAGTAGGGGTTGGCGCTGAGGACTTCGACGAAGGTGGTGTTGAAGACGTCCTGCCGGCGGTAGGTCTCGGCCGAGACCGGCGAACTGATGGTGGTGGCGCAGGAGGTGTGCAGCAGCGGCTTGGACCAGCCCTGAATCATCCGGTCGATCTTTTCGTAGTGGCGCAGGACCGAGTTCCGCCGGAAATCGAGCCAGGCCCGGTAATCGGGCCGGTTGAACTCCGACCAGAAGGGATCGTCGGCCCGCTCCGGCAGGTCGTAGCCGGTCTCGGACTTGAAGAGGCGGCGGCACTCCCCGCAGACGCAGGCGTAAGGGTTGAGGCCCATGGTGACGTCGTCGGACATGATGCCGTCGGCGTCGGTGTACTTCAGGAAATCCTCCAGGTAATCAAAGTAGGCCTGCCGGTATTCGGGATGGTTCGGGCAGAGGCAGTAGGCCTTGTAACCCTGCCAGTACTCCGGGCCGCCCGCCTTCAGGTTCATCTCGTACCAGTCGTTGAGCCGCTTGCCCCGATACTCGACCACCGCGTCCAGGGCCAGCGGCTCGGGCACGGTGTGATTGGGCAGGTGACGGTTGAACCACTCGAAGGCCTCCGGCGTCCGCTCCGGAATCCGGGAGACGAAGCAGGCGCTGTGGTGCTCGATGTACTTGATGCCCTGCCGGTGGCAGGCCTCGACCGAGATCCGGGTCACCTCCCGGATGCGCGGGAAGTCCTTGATCCAGTCCCAGCGGAAATGGGCGCCGAAGGAGACCACGGCGTTGATGCCCTCCCGGCGCAGGCGCTTCGCCCGCCGGTCGGCCTCGGCCGGGGTAATCAGGTCCAGGTCGGCCGCCGAAATGCTCCAGGTGACCAGGCGCATGCCGTGGGCCCAGTCCGGATAGGTCGTCTTCATCTTGATTTCTCCTTGGTTGGATTTTTAAGTTCGAGGACCGCGGTGGCCAGCGGCCCGACGCTCAGCCGGCCGCCTTTAAGTTCAACGCCCGGGCCGTAGATGAGCCGGGCCGGGCCGCAGCGGCTCAGGTCGAACCCGACCGGCGTTTCCAGGTGGTTGAAACAGAAGAGAAGGCGGCGTGCCCCGGCCTCGAGCACCCGCCAGGTGGCCCCGGCCGCCGGCGGGATCGGCAGGGGCGGCCGGATGGCCAGTTCGCCGGCCAGCGCCCGCAGGAAACGGCCGTAGCCGCCGCCGAAGATCCGGTCGACATAGGAAGCGGCGGTCCCGATGTAAATCAGCCGCCCCTTGCCAACCCGCCGCGTGGCCGCCGCCGCTTCGCCGCTGGCGAAACGGCCGATGATCTCGGCCCCGGCCGCCCGCAGCGGCCGCCGGTCGAAGCCGGCCGTAACCGGGTACTCCCGGCCGCCCCAGGCCAGGCTGATCCGCAGCTCGGGCGCCAGCTTCTCACGGGAACGCTCCGTCTCCCTGTCCACGCCGGCATCCAGCCAGGCGTCGTCCAGTTCCTGCTTGCTGAGGCGGCTCTCCTCGCTGCCGGTCGGCAGGCCGTGCCAGCGGGTGGACTCGGGCCGCCCCTCGCGCAGGCCGAAGACCCGGTCCAGGCCCAGGCCCGGGGCCGTCTCCTCGAGGATGAAACTGGCGCCGTCGGCGCTCATGAAACCGCCCTCGACCACCGCCGTGCCGCCCCCTTCGAGAAACTTCAGCAGGCCGGCCTTCAACTCCGGCCGGCCGGCCGGACTCCGGGGGACCAGCAGCAGCTTGATGGCGGACCCGATCCGATCCGGATCGACGAAGGCGGCCGGTATCCCGGCGCTCCGGAAGACGTCGTAAAGGTTGAGGACCGACTTCTGGAAGAGTTGCTGGCCGCCGCTGTTCTTGGAGTAAAGCGTGGCGCAGGCCATATGCTGCTCCGGGCAGGTGAGGATGCCCACCTGCGGCACCGGCGGCCGGGCCGATCGGAAGAGGGGTTCATTCTCCCGGACCAGCTTCACGATTTCGCCCACCCGCTCCCAGCGGTTGCTGGCCCGGCCGTCCAGTTCCAGCAGGCCCAGGTCGGGCGACTCCGGGCCGTAGGCCTCGGGCCGGAACTGCCAGTAGAAGACCCCCCGCATCCCCAGGCTGATCGGCTTCCAGGTCCAGTAGGCCAGTTCGTCCGGGTGGAGCGGCGGCGGCGCATCGTAACTGGCGGTGTCGCTGGAAACCTCGCCGGCCCAGGCGAAGTTGGGCGACTGCTGGACGGCGATGTCATGCTCGGCCGCCAGCAGGTTGCGGGCCGAAAGGCGCTCCGGCAGCGAGTAGCCCCGGTGCGAACGCTGGATGTGGGAACTGTTGCCGGCGAAGTCCAGGTAAGGGGCGCAGTCATTCCAGTCCCCGCAGCCGTGGCCGGGCACCGAAAGCTTGGTCGGCATGTGGATCATCACCACCTGGCGCGGGTCGGCCGCCCAGATGGTCCGGGCCCGCCAGAGCGCCTGGCGGCTCAGGCTGGACGCCTCCCAGCGCCGCCAGGCAAACCAGGCGGCGTAATCGTTGTTGCCGTTAGGCGGCAGCACATCCTCCCAGGTCCCGTAGCCGGTATTCAGGGCGGCGTTCAGTTCGCCCAGGGAGGCGTACCGCTGCTGCAGGTGGGACCGGTAATCGGCCCGGCAGTGATGACAGGCGCAGATCCCCTCGACCGACTTGGTCTGCAACTCGTTCCAGACATCCCAGCAGAGCAGGGCGGGATGCTCCCGGTAGCGATTCACCAGGGCCGTCAGGAAGCGGCCCGACCATTCCTTCGTGAGCGGGTGGTTGCCGCAGACGGCCATGCCGCCGATCTGGGTGGACTTGCGGTTGAGTGGGTAGTAGGAAACCCCCTGGTGGTCAACGAACCAGGTCTCCGGGAACTGGCGGATGAACCACTCCGGGGCCGATTCCAGAAAGAGGAGCGGGTGGATGAAGACCCCGTGGCGGCGGCCCAGCTCGAAGAGGCGGTCCAGCTCCTCGAACTGGAAGCGCCCCGGCTCCCGCTCGTGCCAGCGCCAGTAAATCCAGGCCCGGGCCACCTCGAGGCCGGCCTTCTTCATCAGATTGAAATCCGACTCCCAGAAACGGGGCAGCGGCTGGGGCGGCCGGTAATATTGCGTCCCGAACCAGATCCGGGAGCCGATTTCCTTCAGCCGCCGGTCATGCCCGGCCTTGTGCCACTCAAACTCTTTGGCCATGCCGTCCTCTCCGGTAAAAAGATTGGGGGTGTAATTTCATTCGTCTCCGCTCGATCCAGTCGGCACGGCCATATCAGGCCGGGGGCCTTTACCGCCGGCTTACCTGGCCAGGATCAGGCGGCCGCCGGTCCGGCTCCCGCCGGCCCAGTGCATCGTGCCCGAGTAAAGCTTCCCCTGCTCCCGGTCCAGGTCCGTCCAGAAAAGATCAAAGGTCAATACCTGCCCCGCCGCCGGCGCCGCCAGGCCCAGCTCCCGCCAGGGCACCGCCGCCTCCAGCTTGACCGCCTGCGCCTCCAGCTTCATGCCCGCGCCGGCCAACCCCTTCCCGTCCAGCGCCGCCGACAACCGGCCCGTCGGGCCCGGCACCAGCTCCAGCCAGCGCTCCCGGCCGCCCGCCACCGCCAGCCGCACCCGCACCTTCTCGCCCGGGCCTGCCAGCGGCTGATCGTCGTCGCACCGGGCCGCCAGGTAAAGGTTCTCCTTGTCCCAGGCCGCCCAGAAGGCCACCCGCCCGTCCAGCGTGTAGGACGGGTACC
>Ga0116144_10000381_pt1 | contig 59644 bp, 50 predicted proteins | sample AD_UKC035_MetaG_FD_89746 | JGI IMG/M metagenome (GOLD analysis project Ga0116144, IMG submission 89746) | Active sludge microbial communities of municipal wastewater-treating anaerobic digesters from USA - AD_UKC035_MetaG | ecosystem: Engineered > Bioreactor > Anaerobic > Digestate | place: USA...
AGTCCGAGGATAAAATCTACTGCCAGACGAGTATCTTTGACCGCGGGTTTGCCAGCCAACAAGTCAGGGTCACAATAAATATATTCGCGCCAGTCCATCACCTCTACCCCTTCTCAGCAACTGAGTTAATGATAACACAAACTTGGGACAGGCTGCAGGACAAACATCTTCTGCGTTTTTGTGGTTTTGCATGGACATCGGCAGGATAACCCTGTAAAATCTTTGATATGAGTAAGAAAAAGTCTGTAGAAAAGATTTATCTTGATGTTTGCACTATCTGCAGACCCTATGATGACCAGAGCTATCTCAGGATAAGACTTGAGACAGATGCTTATTATCTGATTCTGAACTACGTTAAAAGTTCCAGATTCGTTCTTATGGTTTCGCCTGTTCATTATTATGAATTGAAGAGCATTGAAAACGACCAGGAAAGAATAAGTGCGTTGTCAATTCTTGGAAATCTGGGCGTTCATATAAATTGTGACAGACAGTTGGCGAAACAGAGAACAGAAGAGCTTATAGCTAAGGGTTTCGGTCTGGGAGATGCGGCCCACCTAGCATTTGCCGAGTTCGGGGCAGAGTATTTCGTGTCATGTGATGAAAAGCTGGTAAAAAAGGCTGGTCGAGCCGGAGTAGGTGTTAAGGCCATGAGCCCGGTAAAATTTTGCTTATTAAAGGATCTGAAATGAAAAAAATCATGGATGATAACCGCAAACTCGTTGAAAAAGCAGTTGGCATTCTAATGGACAAGCTGGGCCCGGTTGAGACCAGTCGCTTTCTTGCCATGCACCAGGCCGGCAAACTGGATTCAGTAAAAAGGCATCACCTCTGGCAGTCCGAACTCGACAAAGAAGATTTTTTCAAGGAAATATTTGGCTGACTCCGCAATGAGAAGCTCCCGGCGTGCCACATGAAGTTATTGTCACATGACCTGAAGCGGAGATTGAAAAAATGAACAGGCGACAGGAAAAATTTATTCATGTTGGCAACTTTGTGGCCAGGGTTGAAGTAGACCTCGTTTATACTGAAGGTTCCTGGTCTCCATGCCTCACTCTTGAAGACGCACAAAGACTTGACAAAATTCGCATGGCGCTGCAAAAAGGCGATATCAAAGCAGCTGCGCAAAACGCACAAATTTTCCAGCTTACACCGGTAACTAAAGCTGCTTAAGAATCCCAGCTTGTAGTTTGCGGTTCGGTGGCTTTTTGCGCAGTCAGACAGGGTCTTCGGGTGGGGCGTCTGGTATTACGATATCTTCTGGCGCAATTGCGTAGACGACGCCATTTTTGGAGGCATAAACCGTGTTGCCCATCTTTTTATGCATGATCGCTGCCTTGCGCATGGCACGTTTCAGCGCATTCTCAATCAGAATGTCTTCGACAGGAGCTATACCACCCTTTTTCTCTTCAGACATTACAGATATTTCTCCTTGAGAGATTTCCAGATTTGAGGCACCAGAACTGTCTCCGGTGAGTTACCCTCGCCAGTGGCTATCAAAACAGGTGCAAACGCGTTGGAGTTGTCATAGAACCTCCAGTGATAAGCGACAGCTGATAAACCCGGAAGAAGTTCGACAAACCAGCTTCATACCTTCTTATGATAACATCTTTCGGCACATTGTGCCCACCATTCAATACACGCTCTGCCACACGACCTACCGCAAGCTTTGGCGATTCAAGACTGAAATGCCTGATATGCTTTGGTGATACCTGATTCCAGTGAGACTTCCGGCTGCCAGCCGAGAGCGTGCAGGCGGGAAACGTCGAGCAGTTTTCTTGGCGTGCCATCGGGCTTGCTGCTGTCGAAGACCAGCTTACCCTTGAAACCGGCAACTTTTGCAATCAATGCTGCGAGGTCAGTGATGGTGATATCTTCGCCGGTACCGAGGTTGACGAAACAGGGCTTCGGATAGCTGAGCAGTTCTCGTTTGATCGTTGCATCGTCGAGATTCATCAGAAACACGCAGCCTGCCGCCATGTCATCGACATAGAGAAACTCACGACGCGGCGTGCCGGTGCCCCAGACAATTACTTCAGGCTGATTGCTGATTTTGGCTTCGTGGAACTTTCTGATCAATGCCGGCATGACATGCGAAGTCTGCAGGTCGAAATTGTCGTTGGGGCCGTAGAGATTGGTCGGCATCACTGCAATGAACTGAGTGCCATACTGGCGGTTGTAGGATTCGCACATCTTTATTCCGGCGATTTTGGCCAGGGCATAGGGCTCGTTCGTCGGTTCCAGCAGCCCGGTCAACAGATGTTCCTCTTTCATCGGCTGCGGGCAGAGTTTCGGATAAATACAGGAAGACCCGAGAAACAGCAGGCGTTTTACGCCGTATTTGTATGCCGCATGAATGACGTTCGTCTGAATAATCAGGTTACTGTAGATGAAATCGGCCGGATATGTATTGTTGGCATGAATGCCACCGACTTTCGCAGCGGCAAGAAATACGTATTCAGGCTTTTCTGCGGCAAAGAAGGCTTCGACGTCGGCCTGGCGGGTCAGGTCGAGCTGTTCAAAGGTGCGATAAACGAGGTTGCTGTAACCTTCGGCGGTGAGTTTTCGGGTCAGAGCCGAACCAACGAGGCCGGTGTGGCCGGCGATGTAGATTTTGGAGGTTTTATTCATGGGTATAGATTGAACCTTTTAGGAGTTGTCCGCAGATTTCGCTGATTACACAGATTATTTTTTCAGGAAGTTTTAGCAGGCCTTGCCTGGCGAGGATTTGTGCCGAGATAGAATGTTTGTGCTGAGAGAAGAATTTTTCGATTACGACGCGCAGGATGCGCTAGTGCCAGGGCGCCTGAGGAAACAGCGCGCCCAGGTGCGAGGACGATTACCCTGCTTCGCTGAAGCTACGCAGGGCAGGCGCACACGAGCACGATTATTCATGATATGCAAACGTCTGGAAGCCGTGGGACTGGCAGAGCTCGTCTTTTTTGGCAGACTCGAGGTCGCAGCGCACCATTTCGGCGACGAGCTCTTCGAGGCTGGTTTTTGGGCGCCAGCCGAGTTGCCTGTAGGCCTTGGTCGGGTCACCAAGCAGGGTTTCGACTTCGGTCGGCCGGAAATATCTTGGATCGACCCTGACTACCGTCTGACCCGGCCTGACTCTGAAATCGGCGTCGTCACTGGTCACCGACCTGACGGTACCGGTCTCGTTTACCCCTTCCCCGCTCCAGTCGATCGTGATACCGAGCTCGGCAGCGGCAGCGTTAACGAAATCGCGCACCGATTTTTGGCGACCGGTGGCGATAACGTAATCATCCGGTTTATCCTGCTGCAGCATCAGCCACTGCATTTCGACGTAATCGCGGGCGTGGCCCCAGTCGCGCAACGAGTTCAGGTTGCCGAGATATAGACAGTCCTGCAGACCGAGGGCAATGCGGGAGATGGCGCGGGTAATCTTGCGGGTAACGAAAGTTTCACCGCGCATCGGCGATTCGTGATTGAACAGAATGCCGTTACAGGCGTAAATGCCGTATGCCTCGCGGTAGTTTACCGTGATCCAGTAGCCGTAGAGCTTGGCGACGGCATAGGGTGAACGCGGGTAGAAAGGCGTGGTTTCTTTCTGCGGGGTTTCCTGGACCAGGCCGTATAACTCAGATGTCGAAGCCTGATAGAACTTCGTCTGCTTTTCGAGACCAAGAATCCTGATCGCTTCGAGCAGACGAAGAGTACCAAGGCCATCGGCATTCGCGGTGTATTCGGGTGAATCGAAACTGACCTGAACGTGGCTCTGGGCGGCAAGATTGTAAATTTCGTGAGGCTGCACCTGCTGGACAATTCTGATCAGATTGGTCGAATCTGTCATATCGCCGTAATGCAGAACAAAACGACGGTTGTCGACGTGCGGGTCCTGATAGAGATGGTCGATGCGGTCGGTATTGAACAGCGAAGCGCGGCGCTTGATGCCGTGCACGGTGTAACCCTTTTTCAGCAGGAACTCGGCGAGATAGGCGCCGTCCTGACCGGTGACACCGGTAATGAGGGCAATTTTGTTTTCTGACATGATTTTAGAACCTCAGGAAGAGAAGATAGTTATCCGCAGATTGCGCCGATTGGCGCAGATTTTTGAAGGCTTAGCAGGCACTGCTTTGAGCTGGCTGGTGCCGAGATCGGAAGTTTGTGCCACGAGAAGTTTTTTCGATTACGATTACGATTACGAGCACGAGCACGAGCACGAGCACGAGCACGAGCACGAGAGAAAGGATATCATCTTGAAGCTGGTGGAGCAAGCAATATGCCTGCCTGCTTGAGTTATTTACGCAGATGCTGGTTGTATTTGACTTCTGAAGGCTTTTTAACCTGATAGACCGGCGCCGGGATGTCAAGCTCATATTCAGGCCCGATAGTCAGACAGAGCGACCAGCGATAGATATCGTTGGCATTTGTGTCATCCTCAGAGTGCGCATCGACAGGAAGCTGCATTTCTGCAATCAGATTGTATTTCCCATCGACAATTTTCGACTGTGCCAGCGTCAGCTCAGCTCTGGCCACACTGGTGGTTTTTGTCCAGCGCTTGGTAAGAACGTTTATGCGATGAATTCGCGTACATTTCAGCTCAATTACGGCATCGAGCTCATGGGAAAATTCTGACGACACTCTTGCAACGACAATAAAATTGCTGCCCGGCGTCAGCGGAATCTGGCTCAATTCAATTTCTGCCCCGCCATGCCGCGCAAAACAGTAGAGCTTGAGACTGTTGAACAGCAGAACGATCGATGTAGACAGAAGCATCACGACCGCCACCAGCTTCTGAACCCAGGGCGTCGATGCAGCATAATACCAGTTGCTGCAGAGAAGACCGGTGAAACCAAACATGCCGGGCATGGTCAGCAAAGCATAAACCGCATGGCGGGCAGGATTGATGACCGCCGTAAAACCACTGAAATCACGCGAATAATACCAGGGCTGATTATAAAAGAGCTTTTTGCCAGCTTCTATTCTGGCAATTCTGACAACTCGGTAAACTCCTTGAAAAGCGAAACCACTTCCCAGCGACAGAAAAAACATTGTCCAGCACAGGCTGTCGAAAATATCTATGCCATGCTTTTTGCCACTGAGCAGATCTCCGGTCTCAAGCACGCCGAGCCAGACAAAAACCAGCCCAAGAAGACTCAGCAGAATATAACCAAGCTGGTAAACCAGCGACGGAGCCCGCGGCGAAAAATTCGTCATGTCACTCTCCTCTCACCATCTATTCAGTATAATAATCCGATGTGCATGCTTCTTTAATCAAATGTCTTACACACAAGCTCATTTACTCTTTCAATTCAAAAGCTTCGGCCATCACTATAAAGCAAGCTGCCCGGCAACGATTCCCGCCCGAGTATCACCCACCTCCTGTGGGCGACTGCAGATTATATTTCCGGTTTTCTTCGTGTCTTCGTGTCTTCGTGTCTTTGCGGCTTTGTGCTGGTCTCTGCTGTTTCAGACGCGGCCGTAGGTGTCTTCGAAACGCACGATGTCGTCTTCGCCAAGATAACTGCCGCTCTGCACCTCGATCAGTTCCAGAGGAATGCGTCCGGGGTTTTCGAGGCGATGCGTCTGCCCGAGCGGAATATAAGTCGACTGGTTTTCGCTGAGAATGATGACCTTGTCACCGGTCGTTATGCGGGCAGTGCCACTGACCACGACCCAGTGTTCGGCGCGATGATAATGCATCTGCGATGACAGCGACTCTCCGGGGTTTACCGTGATGCGCTTGACCTGAAAACGCGGCGCAATGTCGATGGCCTCGTAAGCCCCCCAGGGGCGGTTGACGCGGCGGTGATTGACTGCCTCAACGCGCTGCGCGGCGCGCAGCTGATCGACGATGTGTTTGACATCCTGAACCCGGTTTTTATGGGCTACCAGCACGGCATCGGCTGTCTCGACGATGATATGGTCTTCGATGCCAACCGCGGCGACCAGACGATTAGAGGCCAGTATGCATGAATTTTTTACGCCACAGGTCAGCACGTCGCCATCGACGACGTTACCGGCAGCATCGGCCGGGTTGACATCGGCGAGTGCGGCCCAGGAACCGACATCGTTCCAGCCGGCAGCCAGCGGAACCATGACGCCGAGACTGGTCTTTTCCATGACCGCATAGTCTATCGATATCGAGGGACAGGCCGCGAAATTTTCGCGATTAAGACGCAGAAAGTCAGCGTCGCTGCTGCCTTCGGCCAAGGCCTTGCGGCAGGCCGGCGCTATTTTTGCCGCGTACTTTTTGAGTTCGGCCAGCAGCACTGAGGGTTTGAACATGAACATGCCGCTGTTCCAGTAATAATTGCCGGCTTTAAGATATTTTTCGGCAGTCTTCAGGTCGGGTTTTTCAACGAAAGCTTCGATAGGCAGATTGTCGGCTTTTTTGCCGGCAGCAGCAGCCCTGATATAGCCGTAACCAGTTTCAGGCGCAGTCGGCACAATGCCGAATGTCACTAGTTTACCAGCTTCGGCGGCAGACAGACCCTTTTTAACCGCAGCATGAAAAGCCGGCAGATCTTTGATTACATGATCGGCCGGCAGCACCAGCATGACATCGTCGGTTTTTTCGCCATGCAGCGCGGCAACGGCCACAGCCGGAGCGGTGTTGCGACCAACCGGTTCAAGCACGATCGCCGTCGGTCGGCAGTCGATCTGGCGCATCTGCTCAGCTACGAGAAAGCGGTGGTCTTCATTGCAGATAATGACCGGCGCAGCCAGATCGGTCAGGCCGCGCAGCCGCAGCAGGGTTTCCTGAATCATCGTATGCTGACCGGCCAGCGGCAGAAACTGCTTCGGATAAAGTTCACGCGACAACGGCCAGAGCCTGGTTCCGGCTCCACCCGAAAGAATAACCGGTACAATCTTGCTGCTCATCATTTTTCCTCGTTTAAAGTGGTATTTAACCCAGTTATATCACGCCCCACCCACCCCGGCAATAAAAAATGACAGGCGCTCAGGCCTGCCATATTAATCTGCGGAAATCGGCGGATCGACTTCTTCTCTTCCTATTTGTCGCGGCGGATCAGGTGGTAGCCGAAACCGGTTTCGACGACGCCCGAGACTTTGCCGACTTCGAGGCCAAAAGCAGCGTCTTCGAAAGGTTTTGCCATCATGCCACGGCCGAAGCTGCCAAGCGAGCCATTTTTCGACTTGCCGCTCGGGCAGTCTGAATACTCTTTCGCGAGTTCGCCGATGTCGGCGCCCTTTTTGATCTTCTCGTGCAGTTCGTCGATGAGCTTGCGCGCTTCTTCTTTGCTGCGCGTGGCACTGCTGCGATCGGCGCCCTGCCAGGCAATCAGAATATGTGTCGCCTCGACCTGCTGCAATTCGGCGGAAGCAGTCGCCGTGCCAGTTGCTGTTGCGGACGGCGGTTCCGGTTTCGGCTCGTGCAGCTCAGCCGGTTTGATCAACAGCGGCTTGATGCGGGCTTCTGGAATAGCGTAGACGAACTTCGCGTAATTACCTGCAGTTTCGCTGGCCAGGTTGGCCAGAGCCGCGTCAGTGCCAGTATAGTGCGCGTCAAGACTGATGACATGGCCTTTGCCGACGTTAGCGAGATCAGCCGGGCCGCTGCCGATGCGCATGCTGACGGTGAGGCCCTTGAAGGTTTCGACCTCGATGAGTGTGGCACTGGCCAGATCGGGATGTTCGAGAGGCGTGGCCGTCGCAATGATATCGCCGACCTCGATATTTTCGAAAAAGCGGGCGACAGCATCGGCAGAGGCTCGCTTCGTCTGCTGGCCTTCGGGCAGATCTGTCAGCTGCAAAGCTGCCGTGGCCGATTCGCGCGTCAGCACGTAACCATCGGCGCCGACGACCGGGCGGCTGTTGATGCGGCTGATATCAGCAACTGGAAGCTTGAGCAGGCTGGTATTTAGCCAGCGCAAAGGAGTCTTGTCGATCCAGAGTTTATTCGAGACCAAATAAACCTTGTCGTCACTGCCGGTTCTGACATACTGGCCGTCTTCGCCAAACCCCATGGCTCCGTCCGGCCCGCGTGACTGCCGGCCTTTGCCGAGATAAAGGGTTTTGAGTTCACGACCATCCTTGTTACGCAGAGTCAGCAGCATGCTGTCATCTGTCGGTCGGCTGCCGGAAGCCAGCGCTGCGACTCCGAGATCGGTATGGCGCTCTTTGTTGGCGCTGACCATTTCAATAATACGGGTCGTCGAAAGTTTCTGAAAAAGGTCTTCGATGCGGTCAGGCTGAGCCAGGAAACCCTCGCGGCTGGTAACCCGCCAGCTGCCGTTCTGATGTGCCAGCGAAATTTCTTCATCGGCGGCAGTCAGCGTGAAAGCCCGCACCTGATCGATTTCGGCGGCCGACAGCAGGTTGCGGCCGACGAGCGGGTCGCCGACGCCGGTTTTGCTGTCCTGATTTACAACCAGCGCGATGGCAACGAGAATAACAGCTATTATCAGCAGTTTGAAGTTTTTCATGGCATTCCCCTCCGGCTGTTCTGGCGCATGTAGACATAAGCGCCGACAAGTGCGACAAGCAACGGCATCAGCAGCAGATTGACGAAGGTCACGCGAGTGCCGAGGCTTTCGATATCCTGACGCAGCAGTTTGCGGATTTCACGGCGGCGGCGCATCGTCTCTGACTGCTCGCTACGCGCACGTTCGACTTCTTCGCGCTGTTCGGCGCTGAGAATCAGGCGTTCGCCGTCTTTTTTCTGAGACTGCAGCTGATTGATGCGCTGCTGGATTTCTTCGAGTCTGGCGGTCAGAGCTTTTTCTTCTTCCTGCCAGCGCTTCTGCGCCTCACGTTCGATCTCTTCGACCCGGGTGAAAGTTCGCGCGAACTTGCCGCGCGAGCGCACTGCGATCAGATCTTCTGAGCCGGCGAGCATATCGACGCAGTTCGCAATGAAGGCGAGATTGTCGTTGAGCGGCTGCAGCAGAGTGTTGCCGAAGAAGTTGATGGCGCGCACGCAGTAATCATTGTTCAGCAGATCGGCATCGGCAATGACCATAAGGGAACCGGCCTTTTCGGCTTTGGCGACATGCTTCTGGCGGCGGGCTTCCTGGGCGGCCTCACGCTGCTTTTTCGCATCTTCACTCTCATTTTCTGGCGCGGGCGTTGCCGGCGGTTCGGTAAAGGCCGAGCTGAAGGTGCCACGCACCAGAGCTGCCAGCGTCTGGCGCACGCCGGTGGTTGGCAGACCGCGCACGAGATCGGCCGGATTGGTGAGCAGCTGGTGGGTGTCGACCAGACTGCCGGAATCGCGGGTGGTGATCAGCGGCACAAACTCATGCGCACTGCCGGAAGCCTTGCTCAGCGCTCCGGCGTTGACCATCAGCATACTGTTGAGCTTGGCGGTTACTGCCGATTCGCGGTTGAAGGCATCGCCGTTGAGGCTGAGCCAGAGCGGGTGATCGATGAGACCCTGTGGCCCGGCATTGACTCGGGTCGCCATGTTGATGTCGGCGGCGATCTTGCCGCGGTTGTAGTCGATGCCCCAGGCCTTGAACAGCTTGTTCATGTCGGAAGAACGCTGCATCATCGCCATATAGGGGTTGTTCTGATCGCCAAGATTGTCGGCCATGCAGGCGGGATCGACCATGACGATGGCGCGGCCGCCCTTGACCACATACTGGTCGATTGCATAGAGAGTGTTTTCGGGCAGATCCTTCGGGTGAATGACCATCAGCAGAGAGATATCAGACGGAATCTCTTCGGCATTGGCTTCGACCTTGCGTATCTCGAAGTTTTTGCGCAGTTCTTTGAGAAACAGCCAGTCTTCGCCCTGCTGCATACCCGGGAAAGGCATGCCGCCGCCGACTACCGGCAGCGGGCTGAGCACGCCGACGGTGCTCTTGCCGCGGGCTGAAGCCTGCACTATGGCGCGGGTTATGTCGTATTCGAGGAATTCTTCGCGTTCGACGGTGAAGAACGGAATCACTTCTTCCTTGTCAGCGACGATGGCGACGAGACCGAGGTAGAACTTTTCACCGGTCGGCAGGCCGGCCTGAGCGAGACCGTATTTGACTGCCCATTCTTCGACGTCGGTGTCGGGCTGCGGGTCGAGAATTTCAAGTTCGAGCATGCCGCGGCTGCTGGTGACATATTCGCCGAGGAACTCTTCGATGCGCTTGCCATAGAGCTTGTAGCCAAACGGCACATTGGCGAGTGATTTTGAGAAGTAGAATTTGAGCCGGGTCTTGTCGTTGAGCTGGCCGAGAATCGAGCGCGTGCCTTCAGAGAGCGTGAACAGCTTTTCGGCGGTCATGTCGGCGCGCAGATAAGCCATACCTGAAATGTAGTTAACCGCGACGAGAATCACGGCGAGAAGCAGAATCGAGCCGAGCGACGAGGCGAACAGGCCGGCGGCGCTGTGGCTGGCAGATGGTTTCTGGTTTGCAGTCATGGTTGGCCTCCTTCCTTACTCGGCTTTCTTCATTTCGAGAACTATGGCGTTAGCGGTGAGCATGAAGCCGATCATCGAAACGAAGTAGATAATGGCGCGGCTGTCGAGCAACCCACGCTGGAAACTCTGGAAATGCGTAAAAAAGCTGAAGGCCGAGATCGCTTCAGATATGCGCACCGGCAGGAAGCCGTTGAGGAAGTCGGTAAACACGCCGACACCGAGCATGACCATGGCGAAGCAGGCGACGACCGACAGCACGAAGCTGATGACCTGGTTCTTGCTCATCGCCGAGAACAGGCAGGTCACTGCGAGATAGGCGCCGGCCAGCAGGAAAGAGCCGAGATACGAGGTGAAGATGATGCCGTAGTCAGGGCTGCCAAGATAGCCTACGGTGAGCACCATCGGAAAGGTCAGCACCAGCGCAATACCGATGAAGGCCCAGGCGGCGAGGAACTTGCCGGCGATTGCCTCGATCAGCGTTATCGGCAGCGTGAACAGTAGTTCGATGGTGCCGCTTTTGCGCTCTTCAGACCACAGGCGCATGCCGACGGCCGGCACCAGAAACAGATAAAGCCAGGGGTGCCAGACGAAAAACGGGTCGAGCGAAGCGACGCGCGCGTCGAAGAAGCGTGAAATGAAAAAGGTGCAGCCGGCAGTCGCCAGCAGAAAGATAATGATAAAAACGTAGGCTACCGGCGATTCAAAGTAGCCCCGCAGTTCGCGTTTGAGCACTGCCTTGAGGTTTCTCATGCCTTTTCGCCTCCTCTGGTCAGGTTATAGAAGACTTCGTTAAGATCGCCCTTTTCGAGCGTGAAAGCATCGACTTCCCATTTGCGCTCATGCACGAATTTGGCGGCCTCATGCGCAATCGCCACGCCTTTTTTGGGAAACAGGCGCACACGCAGGCTGCTTTTGCCGTTTTTCGCGCTGCCGGCAGCTTCTTCACCTTCGGCAACAGCGGCTTTCGCCGGCAGATCGTCGTTTTTAAGTTCTTCGACGCGGGCGACGCCTTCGATTTTCTGCAGGTCAGCGAGAGCGTCCTTGATGCCTTCGCCGGTCAGTTCGAGAGTGACGGCGCCATGCAGAACCGAGCGGCTGCGCAGAGCTTCGGGGGTGCCGTCGGCGACGATGCGGCCGTTACCGATGATGATGGCGCGTGAGCACACGGCTTCGACCTCTTCGAGAATGTGGGTCGAAAGAATGATGCACTTTTCGCGGCCCATGCGCCTGATCAGCGCGCGCACTTCCTGTTTCTGGTTAGGATCGAGGCCGTCGGTCGGCTCGTCGAGCACCAGATATTCGGGGTCGTGCAGCAGAGCCTGAGCAAAGCCGACGCGCTGGCGATAACCTTTGGAAAGCGTATCGATGAGCTGCCAGGCGACCTCTTTGAGGTTACAGGTTTCGAGCATGCGCATGACCCGGTTCTTGCGTTCTTCGCCGTCGTAGCCGCGCACTTCGGCGGTGAACATGAGAAAATCATAAACATTCATGTCTTTATAAGACGGGGCCGATTCGGGCAGGTAGCCGATACGGGCGCGCACTTCGAGCGGGTTTTCCCAGATATCGAAATCGGCGACCTTTGCGGTTCCTGAGGTCGGCGGCAGAAAGGTGGTGATCATCTTCATCGTGGTCGACTTGCCGGCGCCGTTGGGGCCGAGAAAGCCGAGGATTTCTCCCTTGCCGACCGTAAAACTGATGCCATCGACGGCTCTGATACTGCCAAATGACTTGGCCAGCGATTCAACTGCAATCATCTAAACCTCCTGTCGGGCAGAACTGCCCGGTCTGTATGTTCGGGGGCAATTGTAACCCGATTGACCAGCTTGTGCAAAAAAAGTTCCCAATTTTTTTCGAGTTTTATGCAAAAACTTCTTTGTGGCTTGGTGCCTTTGTGCGAGAAAAGTTGCGCAACGGCGGGTGATGATTTAAAGTAGGCGCATGAAACGCATCGCCATTCTTGAGAGTTCGTCGCGCTCGCTGGTCAATTTCAGGGGAAACCTGATCAAGACGCTGCGCCAGCGCGGGCACGAAGTGCTGTGCATTGCGCCGGACGCCTGGTTTGCCGACGAAGTGCGCGCCATCGCCAGCGAATTTGCGACGGCCGAAGTTGCGCGCGCCGGCCTCAACCCGCTCGACGACATTCTTTATTACCGGCAGCTGCGGCAGTTGCTTGCCCGGCGGCGCCCCGACACCATACTGGCTTATACGATCAAGCCGATTGTTTACGGTACCATGGCGGCGCGCAATCTTGGAATCAGCGAAATTTACGCGCTGATCACCGGACTCGGCTATGCCTTCATGAATGTTTCTTACCATCAGCGCCTGACCGGTCTGCTGGCGCGCAGCCTCTACCGACGCGCCCTCAGGTTCGACCGCCGCGTGTTCTTTCAGAATCCTGACGATCGCGACGAGTTCGTCACGCTCAACATCGTTGAATCCGAAAAAACCGCGCTGGTCAACGGCTCCGGTGTCGATCTGCAGCATTTCACCCAGCAGCCACTGCCGGACAGCCCGCCGGTTTTTCTTCTTATCGCTCGCCTGCTCAAAGACAAAGGCATAATGGAATACATCGAAGCAGCAGCCAGTCTGCGCAAAGTCTTCCCTCAGGCAAGATTTCAGCTGCTCGGGCCGGCTGACCCGAGCCCGTCCGGGTTGCCCCTGAGTGCTATAGAGCGTTACACTGAAGCCGGAGTCATCGAATATCTCGGCGCCACCCGCGATGTCAGGCCGTTTTTACAGCGGGCATCGGTATTCGTGCTGCCTTCATACCGCGAGGGCCTGCCGCGAACCGTGGTTGAAGCGATGGCAACCGGCCGTCCGATTGTCACCAGTGATGCCCCTGGCTGCCGCCAGACCGTTCGGGAAGGCGAAAACGGCTTTCTCGTGCCGGTGCGCAACCCGGCTGCGCTCGCCGCTACCATGCAGCGTTTTATTGATAACCCGCAACTGCTGGCTCCAATGGCAGCTGCCAGCAGACGTCTGGCCGAGCAGAATTACGATGTAAACGAAATCAACCACCTGATAATTAGTGCAACAAATATCTGATATTTTTGTTACTTTGGTCGACGGCCATTCGTAATACAGTTGAAGAGCGATTGAATTTCATTTTTATGAGGTTTTTTATGAAACAGCTTAGAAAGATCTCAATCATGATGCTTCTTGTCAGTTCGATTTTCATGACTGGTTGTGATGCCACAAAGGTTGCCGAAGTTATCGGAAAAATTTCGCAGGCCGTTGAAAAAGCCATGCCCGCAATCAAATCAATTGCAGGTGCCTTCGAAGGGCTGTGTCAGAACAGCTGTCAGACTTCGTGCAGTAATTCATGCAGCACCTCTGCCTGTCAGAACAGCAGTTGTGCTGGCAGTTCCTGCCAGACCGCCAGTTGTGTACAGGGTGCCAGTGTCAGCGTTATATCGCCAGACAAGGAATAGGCACTTACAAAGCAGGAATTTGCGGAAAAAAATAAAAAATAAAAATTGTTTTGTTACTTTTGTATCGAGTCTGTCGTAAAGTAGTTGAAGAACGATAAAAATTATTAATGAAAGAGGTTTGCTTATGAAAGGGCTTAAAAGATTAGCGATCTTGATGCTTCTGGTAAGTTCGATTTTTATGACCGGTTGTGACGCGACCCAGATCATCGACATGATTCAGAAAGTCGCCCAGGGTGTACAGCAGGCAATGCCGGCCATCAGAGATATTGTAAATACCTTCGCCGGCATCTTCGGCAACAACAATAACAATGCCGCCGCCGACAACACGCAGCAGGCGACTCAGAACGCGACCAACACAGCTGCTGTCGAAGAGAACAAAACCGAAGAAGCCAACGTCGTCACTATCGATCCTAATAAAGAAGAAGTCGCCAGTGCGACAACCAATACCACAACCGAAGCCGGCGCCACCGGCAACACTACTGCCGTAGCAACCCAGACCGCTACTACCGGCACACCCGCAGTAGCCACCCAGACAGCGACGGCCAACCAGACTGCAACAGTAGAAGTCTCTGCTGCAGCGAAAAAGCAGATGGACGACGTTGTCGCCTACGCCCTTGCCAACCATCGCGGCGCTTCGAACGGACAGTGCTTCAACGCAGTCTGGGACTACCTGACCAAATCAGGATACGGCAAACTCGATGCCTGGGGTGACCTGCCGGCAATGCAGAGCGGTGAAGCCAGACATTTCGCCGAATACCTCAATGCCAGTCAGCGCAACCTCGATGAAGCTGGCCTCAAGCGACTCGATACCACGCTCAATCCCCCGATCACCAGCCCGCACGACCCGAGAATCCCCAAAGGCGCGGTAATTGTCGTTGCCGCCGGAAGCTACGGAACTTCCGACCCGACAGCAGGCGACATCGTCATCAAAGCAGCTGATGGCCGCTTCGTTAATGATGGCCCGAACATGGACTACGGAACCTCAGCCAACTGGTATGGCAAAGTTCTCGGAGTCTACATACCCCAATAAGCTCGAAGCCCTTACTTACCCAAAAAACCCGCAGTCTAACAGCTGCGGGTTTTTTCACACATCACCGAATCGTCTGCCAGGAGATTGCTGCCTGCGCACAGCCGGAAAATCAACAATACTGAGGCTGAAGCAAAGCAGCCTTCTCCGCAGCAGACTTGTGAGGCAGGCTGGTTTGACGCAGACTGACAGCTCACAGCACAGAATCTCTACTGCCGAGTCGTCTGCCAGGAGATTGCTGCTTGCGCACAGCCGGTTAAGCAGAGATACTTAGAATGACGGGCTGCTCGGCACGTTGATCAGTGACTCCTCGATACGGCGCGAAACACTGAGGTCGTCTGACGGGCAGTTTTTGTACATGGGAAGCGTGTTAGCCAGATTCCAGGCCGGGCGCACCATTATACCGTCTTCATTTAGCGCGTCAAGCAGACGATTACGCTGTTCACGCGAAACCTTTTTGAGCATGATGGCGTTGAGCCAGTAATTACTCTTGACTCCAGGCATTTCATTGAAGAAAGTGATATCTTCGACCTTCGAAAATTCACTGTTATATCGGCTTGCCAGCAGACGCTTCTTGGTCAGAATCTCGCTGAGCTGTTCGAGCTGGGCGCAGCCAAGCGCGGCGTTGACGTTGGGCATACGATAATTGTAGGCAACGCAGTCATGGTAATATTCCCACTGGTGGCTGACCTTGCCGGTCGTCGTCAGACGCCGGGCGCGCTCAGCCAGTTGGTCGTCATTGGTCAGAATCGCGCCGCCACCGCCGGTCGTTAGAATCTTGTTACCATTGAAACTGAGAGTAGACAATAAGCCATGGTGACCAACATGGCGACCGCCGTATTCTGATCCGATGGCTTCAGCCGCATCTTCGATCAGTGCAATGCCGAATTCATCACATACCTTTTTGAGTTCATCGAGATGAGAAGGATGCCCGAAGGTATGCATGACCAGCAGGGCCCGTATGCGTCGGCCGGTCTGGCGGTTAAACAAATGGTCATCCCTGAATTCGCCAATTTTTTTGAGGTATTCCCGAAGCCGATCAGGACAGACACCGAGGCTTACCGGTGAAACATCGACAAAATGCGGAATCGCACCACAGTAAGAAATGGCATTGGGTGCCGCAACGAAGGTTAAGGCCTGCGTCAACACTTCTTCATCTCGCTGAACACCGGCCAAAATCAGGCAAACATGCAGTGCCGCCGTGCCATTGACTGTGGCGATGCTGTGTTTGACACCGGTAACCCGACTTAACAGCTGTTCAAAAAGGTTGACAAACTTCCCTACCGTCGAAACCCAGTTAGTATCGATACAATCAACGACATACTGTCGCTCGTTTCCGTTGAAAAAAGGTTCATGCAGCACTATCGGCCCATGTTCGATGCCGGAAGCCTTGCGAATTATATTTTCGATCTGCGATACAAGCCTGTCAGCCATAATTACCCCCAATCCCCTCTCCTATCGGCAACCCCTGCCGATTTGTTTACCATAGCCAGAACCGCTATCACCAGCCATCATCCCGAACATAACAATACGGCTTTTAATATGAGTCTGAATGAGTTAAAATTTGCTGCGATATCAAACAACGGGGAATAGCAATGCACATTCTCTGCGGCGGCAAATGGCGCGACCATTATCTCGACTATCACCTGACTGCAGGCTCTCTGCGCATCGAAACCGTGGCCTGGCTCAACCTCGCCGAAGCGAAAGGCGTCTACTTTGAGCGCAAATTCAACCTGCGCATGCTCGGCGAATATATTCGCGAACTCGGCTGGCGCTCGGTTTACCTGAAAGCCCGCTCGCGTCTTGCCGAGAAGGGGCGCAACCAGAAATTCTACTCCATCGGCATCGGCCGCGTCCTGCAAACACGTGACGTCAGCGATTTTGCCAGCGACGACTACGTCGTCTTCGTCGCTCCGCTGCACCCGGCCGCCTGCGAACGCATTGTGCTGCCGCCCCTGCTGGTGCGACGCATCGACGAGGCTCTCTATCTGCAATACGCCCATATCGACGGCGTTCAGCATTATTCGCAGACTCGCACCGAATCAGATCTGATCCTGCCTGAACTCGCCGGCTGGCACCCGGAATCAGGATTCATACCAGATGCCAGTCGTCTGGCCGAATGCCTTGCCGGTGCGGAAAAACACTGGCGCCACCTTGCGCTCAAGCCGACCCTGTTGCGCTGCACGCCGCGCAGCAGCGTCAGAGAGACCGACCGCGAACCGGTGCAACCGACACCCGGCAATATTCCCGCCGCCCTTTATGGGCTCGGAAACTACGCCAAATCCCAGCTTCTGCCCAACCTCGACCCGCGCGTTCAGATCTGCGAAATCCACGAAATCGACCCGACTCAAATCGGCAATCCGGCTGACTACCAGGCCCGCATGATTACCAGCAGTGAATTCGCTTCTGACACAGACTGCAAAGTCTTTTTCGCTGCCGGCTATCACCACACGCACGCCGATCTGGCCGCCTGCGCTATCGAGTCTGGCGGTATCGCCGTCGTCGAGAAACCTGTGGTAACCACCGAAAAACAGCTCGAACGCCTGCTCGAACTCGACCGACGCTCGCCCGGCCGCCTCTTCAGCTGCTACCACATGCGCCACAACCCGCTCTTCGCCGAAGCACGCCGCGACCTCGACGTTGCAACCGGGGAACCGATTCATATCACCAGCGACGTCTACGAAGTCGCACTGCCGCCGCACCACTGGTATAACTGGCCAGCAGCCCGCAGCCACCTCGTCTCGAACGGCTGCCACTGGCTCGACCACTTTCTCTTCATGAATGATTACGCCAAACCGGTCAGATACCGGGCCAACCGCGCCGCCAACGGCGACAGCATCGCCCAGGTCGAACTCGCCAACGGCGCCTGCCTGTGTCTGCATCTCACCCACCTTGGCAGCCCACGCATCGGCGTGCAGGATCACGTCGTCATGCGTGCCGAAAGCCGCACCGTCAGCGTAACCAACGGCTCGATCTACAAGTTCGAAGACGATCTCTGCCTGCGCAAAAGCTTTACCGGCAACCGCATGAACGCCTACCGCGAAATGTACCGCAACATCTCGGCCGCCATCGTAGCCGGCCAGCCCGGCGACAGCCATGCCGCCCTGCAGCACACCAACGAACTGATCCTCGCCCTCGACAAAATGCTCGGTTAAACTCAAGAGTCTCGCACAAAGCTACAGCGGCACAAAGAGAACAAAAAAAACAGAAAGAAAGAGCATCCACCGATTACGCTGATTACACCGATTTGCTTTTGATTTGCTTCTTTAGACCTGATTATCGCAACACCTTCTACTCAGCGTGAAATTTTTATCTTAAGCTTTCTTACAGCACAAGTTACCGATCTCGCCTCAAACCAGCTTGCAGCACAACCTGAAAAAACATCTGCGACAATCTGCGAAATCTGCGGTTTATCTTAATCAAAAGCTCTCTTAACAGCACCAGCTTACCGATCTCGTCTCAAATCCCCTTACAGCAAAGCCTTCAAAAAAATCTGCGACAATCTGTGAAATCGGCGGACAACTCTCTTCTGACCTGAAAGCTGCAATTCTTGTTCTTTTAGACCCTGTCGATACCTGCTCAAAAATCTTCTCTGCGGCTTTGTGCCTTTGTGCGAGCCTCTTCCCCCGTTTCCTCTCCGCTGCTCTCTTCAAAATCTGCGACAATCTGCGAAATCACCCGGGCGCTTCTATCCTGATGCGCCCAAGTATCGCCCACCTCCTGTGGGCGACGGCGGATAAATATTCTAATTTCAATAAAATTGCAGCGGTTTTGCTGATTGTGATAGAATCGCCAGAAAGAAATTTGCCTCCCCCATAGGAAAGGAGACTATCATGTCTAAAGAATTCAGCCGCATCTCGATCGAGCACCTGTGCTCCTGGATCCTCAAAGAATACGACGAGACCCAGCAGATTTTCGGCATCCATAAAGATCTGTTCTTCACCCCACGCGCCAACGACCCCTTCACCATGAACCGCTACGGCCAGTTCATGGAAACTCCGATCGGTGTCGCTGCCGGCCCGCACACCCAGATGGCGCAGAACCTCATCGCAGCATGGCTTTGCGGCTCGCGCTACCTCGAACTCAAAACCGTGCAGACGCTCGACGAACTCAACGTCAGCAAACCCTGCATCGACATTCAGGATGAAGGCTACAACTGCGAATGGTCGCAGGAATTGCGACTCGACGACAGTTTCGACGAATACCTCAACGCCTGGATCATGCTTCACCTGCTGCGCCACAAGTTCGGCTGGAGCAGCGAACGCGGCCGCGGCTTCATTTTCAACATGAGCGTCGGCTACAACCTCGAAGGAATCCTGAAGTCGAACGTGCAGACCTTCCTCGAACGCATGAACGACAGCAGCGCCCAGCTCAAAGAAAAGCTGCAGGCAATACGCAAGATTTACCCGAAAATCGACGAAATCGATATTCCGGCACAGCTTTCCGACAACATAACCTTGTCGACCATGCACGGCTGCCCGCCCGACGAAATCGAAAAAATCGCGATGTATCTGGTCAAAGAACGCGGCTACCACACCACCATCAAGATGAACCCGACCCTGCTCGGGCCAGAGCAGCTGCGCCACATACTCAACGACCGCCTCGGCTTCGAGACCAATGTTCCTGACGAGGCTTTCGGCCACGACCTCAAATACGCAGACGGCGTGCAGATCATCAAAAACATGCGCGCCGCCGCCGCCGAAAAAGGCGTAAAGTTCGGCCTCAAGCTGACCAATACGCTCGAAAGCGTCAACCACAAAACGATTTTCCCGCCAAACGAAAAAATGATGTACATGAGCGGACGCGCCCTGCACCCGATCAGCATCAACGTCGCTGCCAAGCTGCAGAACGAATTCGACGGCATGCTCGACATCAGCTTCAGCGCCGGCGCTGACTGTTTCAACCTGCCCAAGATCATCGCTGCCGGCATCAAGCCGATCACAGTCTGCTCCGATGTGCTCAAACCGGGCGGCTACGGACGCCAGCTCCAGTATCTGCAGGAACTCGACCAGGTGATGAAGGCCGAGAATGCCGGCAACATCGACGAATTCATCCTCAATTTCGCCGGCTGCAGCTGCAAAAAGACGCACAAAGCCGCGCTCATCAACCTGCGCCGCTATGCCGGTGCCGCCGTCAACAACCCTGCCTACCACAAGGACAGCAAGACCGGCGATTCGGTCAAGACCGACCGCAAGCTCACCGCATTCGACTGCGTGCATGCGCCATGTATTCATACCTGCCCCGCCGGTCAGGATGTGCCTTCCTACATGTATTACACCGCACAGGGCGACTACAAAAAGGCCTACGAAGTCATCATGCGCAACAATCCGATGCCCAATGTACTCGGCATGGTCTGCGATCACCAGTGCCAGCATCGCTGCACGCGCTCGAACTACGACAGCTCTCTGTTGATCCGCGAAATCAAGCGTTTCGTCGCAGCAAAGTTCAATAATCGTCCGAATCTCACTCCCGAAAAACCGAACGGGAAAAAAGTGGCGATAATCGGTGCCGGCCCGAGCGGCCTGTCATGCGCCTACTTCCTGGCACTCGATGGCTTTGCCGTCGAAATGTTCGAAACCCGCGCCTTTGCCGGCGGCATGGTTTCTGATGCAATTCCGAGCTTTAGACTTACAGCTGAAGCCATCGAAAAAGACATTGAATACATCAAAAATCTCGGCGTCAAGATCAGCTACGAGCAGAAAATCGACAAAGCGCGCTTCGAACAGCTGCGCAAAGAGTATGACTACGTTTATATCGCTATCGGTGCTCAGGGAGCCAAGCTCATGGGCATTCCGGGTGAAGACACCAGGGGAGTTATCGATCAACTCGTATTCCTGTCTGATGTCCGCCGCGGTAAAAAAGTGGAAATCGGGCCTGACGTCGTTATCATCGGCGGCGGCAACTCAGCCATGGATGCGGCCCGCACCGCGCTGCGCCTCGTCGAAGGCAAGGGCCGCGTTCGCGTTGTTTACCGGCGCACCCGCTCCGAAATGCCCGCCGACGCTGAAGAAATCAAGGCTCTGCTCGATGAAGGCATTGAGATTCTTGAGCTGCACCAGCCGCTCGAAGTCGTCATTCAGGCCGGCCGCGTCGCCGGGCTCAAGTGCCAGAAAATGAAACTCGGCGACAAAGATAGCAGTGGACGCCGCCGGCCGGTGCCCATCAACGGCGCCATCGTCGATGTAACCTGCGATACCGTCATCGAAGCCATCGGCCAGGATGTTCAGCTCGACTTCATCGATGCCGCCGACTTCGTCATCGACCCGGTCACCGGCTTGACAAAGCTTGCCAACGTGTTCGCCGGCGGCGACGCGGTGCGCGGCGCGTCAACCATCGTCAAAGCTGTAGGTGACGGCCAGAAAGCCGCCGCCAACATCGTCGCCCAGGCTGGCAAAAGCCTCGACATCGCACCTTCCCGCATCAAGAAGGGCCTGACACCCCAGCAGTTCCAGGTGCGCAATGCGCAAAGAGTCAAAGGCATGAAGCTGCCTGAAATCGACCTTGGCATGCGCAAGGGTTTTGCCACAGTCATTCGCGAACTGAGCGAAGAAGAGGCCAGACGCGAAGCCGAACGCTGCCTCTACTGCAACGACATCTGCAGCGTCTGCGTCAGCGTCTGCCCGAACCGCGCCAACCGCAGCTACTTCATCAAACCCGGTGATTACATGGTTCAGAAGGCTGTCGGCAAGAAGGGCAAATACAAGATCGAACACGAAAAGACATTGCGCCTGACTCAGGATGTGCAGGTCATCAACATCGGCGACTTCTGCAACGAATGCGGCAACTGCACAACCTTCTGCCCGTCAGCCGGCGATCCGTACAAGGACAAACCCAAATTCTACCTGACCGACCAGAGCTTCAAACACGAGCAGAACGGCTACCGCCTCGTCGGCAAGGTTATCAAAGCCCGCGTCGATGGCCATGAGAGCATGCTCGAAGAAAAAGACGACATGCTGCATTTCCATGACGGCGCCATGCACGCCCGCATGAAGAAAGACACCTTCGAAGTGGTCGCGGTCGAACCGCGCGGCGATAAACCGCGCGAATACTCGTTCGAGCAGGCCCTCAAGATGGCCATTCTTTATACTTCGCTGAAAGCAGAAGGGTTCAATTACTGATGCGAGCCCTGCTGACCGGCGGAACCGGCTATATCGGCAGCCACACCTGCGTTCAGCTGATGGCTGCCGGTCATGAAGCCGTAATTATCGACAATCTCTACAATTCCCGCGAAGATGTTCTCGATCGCATAGCGCAGATAACCGGGCAACGCCCGGTTTTCTACCGCGGCGACATCCTCGATGGCGACCTGCTGGCGCGCATCTTCAGAGAGCAAAAGATTGACGCGGTCGTGCATTTTGCTGGTCTCAAGGCTGTCGGCGAATCGGTTGAAAAGCCACTGTTCTATTATCACAACAACGTCGCCGGCACAATCAGCCTTTGCCAGGCCATGGAAGCAGCGCAGGTGCGCAACATGGTCTTCAGCTCTTCATGCACCGTTTACGGAGACCCGCATGAAGTGCCGATTCGCGAAGACTTTCCGACCGGCGCCACGACCAACCCCTATGGTCGTTCAAAGCATATCATCGAGCAGATCCTGACCGACCTGCACGCAGCTGTGCCGACCTGGAACATCAGGCTTCTGCGCTACTTCAACCCGGTCGGGGCCCATGCCAGCGGTCTGATCGGCGAAGATCCCAACGGCATACCCAACAATCTGATGCCCTATATCACTCAGGTCGCCATTGGCCAGCGCCCGCATCTGAACGTTTTCGGCAACGACTACCCGACTCCTGACGGTACTGGCATCCGCGATTACATTCATGTCGTCGATCTCGCCGACGGCCATGTCAAAGCCCTCGAAAAAATGACGCAGAAGCCAGGTCTCGAAGTTTACAACCTCGGCACCGGCTGCGGTTACAGCGTTCTCGACGTCGTCAAGGCCTTTGAAAAAGCCAGTGGCAAGCCTGTGCCTTACAAAATCACGCCGCGCCGCGCCGGCGATATTGCGCGCACCTTTGCCGATCCCGCCAAAGCAAACCGTGAGCTTGACTGGCGCGCCGAACGTGGCATCGAGCAGATGTGCGCCGATTCCTGGCGCTGGCAGAAATACGCCGCCACCCTGGCCAAAAAATAATAACGATCTCGCACAAAGACGCGAAGACACAAAGAAAGCCAGAAACCCGATCAGGTCGTCTGGCTTTTTTTTACGACCATCTCCAGATTACTCTTCGGAAATGGCCTTAGTGGCTTTGTGGCTTAGTGCGAGACTCCTTCTTCCGGCTTACTTTGCGGCGAGGCCGAGGCGCTGGCGCTGGTATTTTTCGCGCAGTGGTTCCCACCACCATTTGTTATCGAGATACCACTGCACGGTTTTGCGCAGGCCGGTTGCGAAAGTTTCGGCCGGCTTCCAGCCGAGTTCGCGTTCGATCTTGCCGGCATCTATGGCATAACGCAGATCATGACCGGGACGGTCGGCGACGAAGGCTATCAGTTCAGAATATGATTTGATCGAGCCTTTCGCCGGCGCGAGCTCGTCGAGAATGCCACAGATTCCCCTGACCACATCGATATTCTTCTGCTCGTTGTGACCACCGATATTATAGGTTTCGCCGGGTTTGCCGGTGAGCAGCACAGTGCACAGGGCGCGGGCGTGGTCTTCGACGTAGAGCCAGTCGCGAATCTGCTCGCCCTTGCCGTATACCGGCAGCGACTTGCCTTCGAGAGCATTGAGAATGACCAGCGGGATCAGCTTTTCAGGGAAATGGTAAGGCCCGTAATTGTTCGAGCAGTTGGTGATCAGTGCCTTGAGCCCGTAAGTGCGCTGCCATGCTCTGACCAGATGATCGGAAGAAGCTTTGCTGGCCGAATAAGGCGAACTTGGGTCATAAGGAGTTTCTTCGGTGAACAGACTGTCGTCAAGCTCCAGATCACCATATACTTCATCGGTGCTGACGTGATGGAAACGAAAATCCGGCTTTTCGCGTGCTTGCGCCCGGGCAGCTTCAAGCAGGGTATAAGTACCGATAATATTCGTCTGAATAAAGGTGGCCGGCCCGTCGATCGAGCGATCGACATGCGATTCGGCGGCAAGATGCATGATGGCGTCAGGGTTATGCTTTTTGAATACCTGCTCGACCGCCTCACGATCGCAGATATCGAGCTGTTCGAAGCAGTAGCGCGATGAATCGCTGATTTCACGCAATGATTCGAGATTGCCGGCATAGGTCAGCTTGTCGAGATTAACGACATGATGATCGGTATTCTTGATCAGATGCCTGATCACAGCTGAACCAATAAAACCAGCACCACCGGTAACAATTATCTTCATCGCTATCTCCTCAGCCTCCACAGATTTTATCAGACACATATATACCACAGCCCCGACCGCAAGGCAATTGCTGTACACGTTCATCAGGTTTTGCGGCCAGGAATGCTGATGAAAATCACAATGTGTGGTAATATAAAAGAAGCTACCTTTCGGAGAAGCGGCAGTGACAATCAAACTCGCACCCAAAGCATTGAAAGACCTTTTTCCAACCAGCATTCTGTTCCAGACGACATTCTGGGGGAAGGTCAAGGCCCGCATCGGATGGGAACCAAGAGCCTTTGACATCGGGCATCCTGACAGCAGAAGCGATGTTCTTCTGCTGAATCAGCCGTTTGGCGACAATCGAGTCGCCGCCTATATCCCGCAGGGGCCAGAATTTGCGCCGGCGCCCGAAAACTACGGAACTTACCTCGAAGAACTTGCCGAAAAGCTGATTCCGCACCTGGATACGAGGACTGCATTCATCCGCTTCGATCTTCCCTGGCTCTCGCCTTTTGTCAGTGGTGAATTCGGCCACCCGGTAATTCCAGAGGCCAGAATTCAGGAAATGCGCATGAACTACAGCACCAGCTCATGGAATTTCATCAAGTCGGTCAACGATATGACCGTCGCTTCGTGCATGATCGTCGATATTGCTCCCGACGAGAAGACCATTCTCGCTCGCATGAAGCCGAAAACCCGTTATAACATCGGCCTCGCAGCACGCAAGGGAGTACACACCTTTCTCGCCGGCAAAGATCATCTGCCGGCTTTTTACGAACTTTATCTGCAGACCGCCGGTAGAAACAAGTTTCTTGTCTGCGACTACGAGCATTTTCATGCTCTGTTTTCGGTGATCGAAGAAAACAATCAGGATGCCGAAGTGCTGTTTCTGCTGTCATGCCACAACACTGACCTGCTCGCCGGCGTGATAATGGCTATCTCTGAAAAAACCGCCCTGTTTCTGTTCGGAGCTTCTTCAAACTGCAAACGTAATTACATGGGTTCATACGCAGTACACTGGGAAGCGATACGCCATGCCCGTTCCCGGGGTTGCGTCGAGTATGATATGGGCGGCGTTTCGCCTGGAGCAGAACCAGAGCACCCGTTCTACGGCCTTTATTCTTTCAAATCAGGCTTTGGCGGGCAGATGGTTCACCGCACGGGAACCTGGGATTTTCCGCTCGACAAAGATGTCTATACAGCTTTTCGCAACGCCGAAACCATTCTCTGCGGTCTCGGTGGCTGATCTCACTTTCGCCTGTTTTCACCGTGAACTGCTGCACATATCTACCCTTTGTTGCAGAAAGAAGCTGTTTCAGTTTAGAATATGCAAAAATACAGAGGGCATCGCGGTGAACATAAGGGAGATGTTTCTGAGGCTGTTGAAAGATCTGGGATCGGCATTCATGCCGTTTGCCTGTCATCATTGCCGGGCTTCAACCGATTTCGGACTGGTGCTGTGCCCCGACTGCCAGAAAAAGCTTGCCACAGCGCTGCACGCACCCAGACTTGTCGAAGATACCCGCTGCGACTTCAGCGTGTACACCCTGAGCAATTACAACAGCATTGTTTCTGATGTGATCAGAATCGTCAAATATCGGCCTTCACCCAAGCTGCTCAAAATTCTTGTAACATCCTGCCAGCAGAACGGTCAGCTGAAAAATCTTCTGAAACCAGACGACCTGCTGGTGGCGGTACCCATGCATGGCGCAAGACTGTGCGAACGCGGTTTCAACCAGGCTGCGGAACTTGCAGCAGGCATTGCCAGGACAACCGGATGCCAGCTTCAACCCCTGCTCAAGAGGGTTCGTGCCACCCGACCGCAGGCCGACTGTAACGAAGAAGAACGCAACGAAAATCTCAAGGGCGCCTTTACACTCGACAGCAGTCTGCTGGCTGGCAGTCTTAAAAAACGGCGCATAATACTGGTCGATGACGTCGCGACCACCGGCAGCACTTTGCAATTATGCGCAAACAAGCTCAGAGAGCTCAAACCCGCCGAAATTTGCGCCCTCGTCGTCTCACATTCCTACAGGCAAAAGCCGCCCACCGACAAGCCCTCTGAGTAAAAACCGGCTGTCTCAAGCTGAAAAATCAAGTGACAAAACGCAACGTTGAGTGCTTGTGCGGCAGACTCAGCGCAAATCAGTTTAATCTGCGGTTTCTGCCCGGCTCGTTCACGGCTGGCCGCCAATGAGATGCAGCAGCTCTTCGGTGCGGGCTTTCATGAGAGCTTCGTCACCGCGAGACTCAACATTGAGGCGCACTACCGGTTCGGTGTTCGACGAGCGCAGGTTGAAGCGCCAGTCTGGCATTTCGAGACTTATACCATCGACTTCATCGCTGGCAACAGCCTGAGACGCATATTGCTGCCGAACTTTAGCGAACAGCGCGGCCGGGTCGCTGACCCGGCGGTTGATTTCGCCACTGGCAGGAAACGCACGCATTCGCTCATCGACCAGCTGCCCGAGCGTCTTGCCGCTGCTGCTGATCAGACCGTATACCAGCAGCCAGGGAATCATACCACTGTCACAATAGGCGAAGTCTTTAAAATAGTGATGAGCACTCATTTCTCCGCCATAAATAGCGTCTTCTGCGCGCATACGGGCCTTGATAAAAGCGTGACCGGTTTTGCTCTGCACCGGCACACCGCCGCTGCGCGTCACGATGTCGATGGTGTTCCAGGTCAGACGCGGGTCGTGAATGATACGGCTGCCCGGCTGGCGGCGAAGAAAGCTTTCGGCCAGCAGCCCGACGATGTAGTAACCTTCAATAAAGCGGCCACGCTCATCGAAAAAGAAACAGCGATCGAAATCGCCATCCCAGGCGATACCGAAGTCAGCCTTTTCAGCAAGCACTGCATCAGCTGTGGCTGAGCGGTTTTCTGGCAACAGCGGATTCGGAATGCCATTGGGAAAACTTCCGTCAGGCTCATGATGAACCTTGATAAAACGGCAGGGCAGATGCCTTTCGAGCCTATCCACAATCGGGCCGGCACAACCGTTTCCGGCATTAACTACGATCTTGAGCGGCTGCAAAGCCGGCAGATCGACATAGCCAAGCAGATGCCTGATGTAATGGTCTTTTACTTCAAGAACCTGGCGGGTGCCGCTGTACATCGCCTCACTGAACTCGCCGGCGATAGAGAGATCACGAATTTTGTGCAGGCCGTCGTCACCGCTGATCGGCCGCGATCCCTGTCTGACAAATTTCATACCATTGTAATCGATCGGGTTGTGGCTCGCTGTGACCATGATGCCGCCGTCAAAGCCCTGACTGAAAGTTGCGAAGTAAATCTCTTCGGTACCACAAAGACCGATATCGAAAACATCGACGCCGCCGGCCATAAGGCCATCAGCCAGCGCACTGCAGAGCTCGGCGCTGCTGTGCCTGATGTCGCGCCCGACGACGACTCGCTCTGGCTTGAGAAACTCAGCACAGGCACGGCCGATACGCTCGGCAGCAGCGGGGTTCAACTCGTCCGGCAGGCGACCTCGCACATCGTAGGCTTTGAAACATCGCATCAGCTCTTTCATGGCAACCTCCACAAAATAATCGGCAACAAAAAAGCCGCCGTTACAGGCGGCTTTTCGGCATCGGGGCGACTGGACTCGAACCAGCGACTTCATGGTCCCGAACCATGCGCGCTACCAACTGCGCTACGCCCCGTAACGCCAGATCACTATAACAGAAACGCGCAAATAATGCAACAACTAAATCTTATGATGCAAATGTTCCAATAGAATGATATCATGGGGAAATGAATGTAACGACTTCCGGTTCCACGGGTTTGGATAAACTCAAAGCGGTGTTCTTTCTGGGCCTGAGCTGTAATCTGACTACCTTCACCGGCTGTGCCGCCACCTGGATCATCATGGCGAAAAACGGTTGGATACAAGGTATCTGGCAGACTGCGCTCACGGTTCTTGCGTTCATTCCAGTATTCATGGCCGATGCAATCGATAATTACACCCTCGGCCGCATCAGACTCGAACACGATAAAGGCTGGGATGACGTGCAGATCTCGGTGCATGGCCGCCAGAAGGTGGCCCGTTATTACCAGTTTTTCCGCTTTCTCTCGATCATTCCGGCTTATCTGCTTGCTGCAACCATGATTGTCAGCTTTTCAGACCACCCGCAAACCGCCCAGACCTTCAAAATCGCTTTTCTGATCGCTTTTGTCGCCCTGTTTTACCGCAGCTACTGGCTTCTTAAAAGGCATATCGCAACCCGCCTGCCCTCTTTCGGCGGCAGACGCCTGACTGGCCGCAGCCTGATAATTGCCAGCATTTTTACCCTCTGGTTCATCTACTTCTGGAATTTGCCCGCGCAACCGTACAGCCTGAGCCAGATCGTCGGCTCCGGCCTGCTTTATTTCTTGATCGCAGCCGCGCTGCACCCGTTACCGACGCGATATTCTCTGACACGACCCGGGCGACCGATTGCACGCGGTAATTTTTTCAAAATCGAAGTCATCGACAATGAACAGCTTAACTCACTGCCGGGCGCAGCAGGAATCGACGAAGCCATGCGACAGCCCTTTACCGGCTTCAGACATCTGGCCAACATCAGAATGCCACTGCTTGAGCTGCCGCTCTTTCAGTCATGGGGCCAGGCTCTTGTCGCCGAAGATGGCAAAACCCTCGTTCTGCTTCTTGCCTGCGAACCCCACAAAGGTATACACCGCTGCCTGATCTCGTATGCTTCCGGCAAATACTTTGTCACCACAGATTTTGGCGCGCAACAGGCTAAATTTCCCGATTCAATCGAATATCTCGTGGTTGACCGCAGAACTTCGGGTGCTGAACTGCTTGGTCAGCATTACAGCCGTATCGGAGATACCGCGACAGTATTGAATGAGCCACCCTGGAGCCACCTTGAAACCATGATCAATACAGTCATAGCGTTTCTTGAATCAGAAAACGTTAAACAGCGCACTGCCGGAGTTCCCGAAAACATCCTCAGCAACGGTGAAGCCATCAGATGAATCAGCACAGAAGCAAAATGAACGTTTCGCGCCGACCGGTTCTCAAGCTGCGTCTGTTCGTTTTTCAGATTGTGGTACTTACCGCAATCTGCTTGATGATGAGCACCAGCGAGTTAAACCGCTGGCGACGCCTCAGCGAAACCCATATCAACAGCAAGGGCGTCAGTCTTGTTCGTACAATTGAACCTCACGTAATGCGCTTCATCGAAGAAAATGATCTGGCCGGCCTCAAAAAACTTGCGCAATCGCTGACCTCATCTGAGATTCCTCACAACGACGTGATCTCGGTGCAGATACTCGATGGCAGCCTGCAGAAAATTGCAGAAGCTTCAAACGAAGCGCCGATAGCGCGTGGGGGCTTGACCCATCTTCCTGCTACGGTAGTGATCGCCAACCCAATTTTCGATCAGCAGACAAATCAGCCGCGCGCTACTCTGCGTATGGTTTTTTCCAACCGCTATTTTGAAGAAAAAAGCCAGGAGGTCGTCAACAGCTCGGTAGTCTATTTTATCATCGGAATGGTAATGGCGCTGCTTTCGACCGTGCTGCTGTCACGCATGGTGCAAACTCCTGTCGACATGCTGGCTGACGCGGCGATAAGAATGGCAGAAGGCGAAGGCGATGTTCGCATCGAAATAGATGCCGACAACGAAATTGGAGTGCTGGTCGAGTCATTCAATCAGATGAGCACCCGCATCAATCAGCATCTCACTGAACTACGCCAGAAAAACCTGAACCTCGAGCACAAAGTGTACGAGCTCTCGACTCTTCAGCACATCGGTCGTTCACTCAGCAGCATTCTCGACCAGGAAATGGTTTACGAAACCATAGTAGACAATGTCATCAATGTTCTCAGCGGCGTCAAGCGTTGCTCGTTTCTGCTGGTCGATGAGAAAACCAACGAGTTTCTGTTCAGAGTCGCCAAGGGTCTTGACCCTGAGATAATACCAGAGGGCGGCCGCATACCAATCGAAAATGGTATTGCCGCCAAGGTCTGCCATACCGGCGAAGCGGTGCTGCTCAACGATATCGATGACGAAGACGATACCCGGCTGCTCGAAGAGAGCAAAGTCGTTCGCAGCTCGATCTGTGCACCGATCAAAATCTCAGGCAGAGTTATCGGCGTTCTTTCGCTGAGCAACCGCATATCTGGCATTCCCTTCAACGAAACCGATCTTCGCCTGGTTGAGGGCGTGGCTTTAGAAGCGGCGCTGGCCATCAAGAATGCCCGCCTCTGGCAGGATCTCAAGCGCAAGGTACTCGAGCTCAACACGTTGCACGAGGTCGGCAAGAACCTCAGCCTGGTTCTCGACATCGGAAAGCTGCTCGAACTCGTTCTTAACCTTACCGCCAACGTACTTGGCGGGGTCAAGACAAGCTCAGTAATCCTCTACGACAGCGAGCTAGACTGCCTGCAGGTGATGCTCTACAAAGGCGAGCGCAGCATCGAGGCAATGGGACCTATCAAACCCGGCGAGGGTATCGCCGGCAAAGTCTTCAAGCGCGGTGAGCCGATTATCATCAACGACTTTCACAAGCAGGGAGACGAGACCGGAGGCGGTCGCAGCTCGATCTGCGTACCGCTGAAAGTCAAGGAAAAGACGATCGGCGTTTTGTCGGTCTCCGACAAAAAATCAGGTGATCCTTTCGATCAGAGCGATCTCGACATGCTGGTCACCCTGGCATCACAGATTTCGATCTCGTTGTACAATGCCCAGCTTTACGAAGATCTCGAAGCCAGTTACCTGTCGGCGGTTCGTGCCCTGGCCAACTCTATCGACGCCAAAGATGCCTATACCCGCGGCCATAGTGAACGTGTTGCCCGTTATTCCATGGAAATAGGCCGCGCCATGGGCCTCGATCAGCTGGAAATTAAAAATCTGCACATTGGTGCACTGCTGCATGACATCGGCAAAATCGGTATTTCTGAGGCTATAATCAACAAAGATTCGCGCCTGACCGACGAAGAATACCAGGAAATCAAGACACACCCGGCCCGTGGCGCCTCGATCATCGAGCCCGCCAAGTTTCTGCGTGAAAAGGTTCCGCTGATCAAGTTCCATCACGAACGCTACGATGGTAAAGGCTACCCTGATGGGTTGAAGGGCGAAAACATACCGCTGATGGCCAGAATTGTCTGCGCCGCAGACTCGTTCGATGCGATGACCAGCAAACGCGCCTATCGCGATGTAATGCCACTGGAAGAAGCCCGTAAAGAACTGCTCAGATGCAGCGGCTCACAGTTCGATCCCCGGGTGGTAAGCGCTTTTCTGGAAGTGCTCGCCGACGAAAAGAAAATCGAAGCAATCGCCAACCTCGGAAAATAATGGAAAGAATCTGGAAAGTCAGACAGTATGACGCTGCGCAGCTCGAAAAGCTGCGGTCTACCGGCTTTCCTGAAATACTGCTGAAAATTCTGATCAATCGCGGAATCTGCGATGAAAGCAGTATCGAGCGCTATTTCACCCCGCGCAGCCGCCACCTGTTTTCACCATACGTCATCGATGGCGTGTGCACAGCGGTCGACCGCATATTTCGCGCAGTCGAACATGAAGAGAGCGTTCGAATCTACGGCGACCGCGATGTCGATGGCATAACGTCGACCGTGATAATGACCGAAACGATGCGCAGCTTTCATAAACTCGTCGATTACACAGTACCGGTCATCGAAGACGGCTACGGCCTCAACCCAGACTATATCGACGTTGCGGCGCGCGACGGCATAAAACTTATAGTCACAGTAGACTGTGGCATCAGCAACCTGGCCGAAGTAGAATATGCACGACAGAAAGGCATCGACGTAATTATTACCGACCACCACGAACCGCCCAGCGAACTGCCTGACGCCGTGGCCATAGTCGATCCCAAACTGCATGATTCGTGCTGTCCGCAAAAAAACATCGCCGGTGTCGGCGTCGCTTTCAAGCTTGCAATGGCACTTGAAATGGCGCGCTGCAACCGCTTGAGCAAGCCTTTGATTGCCTTCGACCTGAGCGATCACGACATCGCTGCCGTGCGCTTTGCTCCGCGCGAAGGTTTTCAGCACCTGCGCAACATCGACCGTTCGAGCCTGGCCGGCTGTGTACCAGTTTTTTACAGTGAAGAAGAGCGCTCACACATCGGCGAACTCATGCCCGAAATACTTTCCTGCGCCAGTTCCGACCCGGCACTCAAGCCGGTGTATGTCGACAAGGTCGTTGCCGCCTGCATTCCTGACGAGGCCAGGCTGAGTAAGCAGGAAATCAAAAAAAGCCTCAATCTTGAAGAAATTGAAGGCGGCCGCGCGCTTCTGCTGATTTACCTCAAGTGCATAGAAGCAAAACTGCCGGCCGTGAAAACTCTCTGGCACCGTTGTCTCGACATTCTTACCATCGGCACCATTGCCGACATGGTACCTCTGCACGGAGAAAACCGCACTTTTGCTCAGATGGGTCTTAAATTCGTCGGAAAAAGCCGGCGAATCGGTCTGAACAGCCTGTTCAATGCGCTTGGCTGGAAAAACCGTCAGGTCACCGAACGCGACATCAGCTTCAGCATCGCACCGATTCTCAACTCATCCGGAAGACTGCGTACCGCCGAACTCGCTATCGAACTTCTGTCAACCAGTTTTGCGCCCAAGGCCGACGAACTGGCAAAGCAGCTGTTCGAGCTCAACAACGAACGCAAGCGCCTGGGTGAAGATTGCTATAATACCGTCAAGGGCTATCTGATCGAGCAGAACGACCTCGAAAATGACCGCATACTCCTTGTGGTCGCGCCGATTAAAAACCAGGGTGTCACCGGCATCGTCGCTACGCGCCTGATGCTCGACTACTGTCGTCCGGTCATTGTGCTGCTCGAAGATCAGGGCAAATACCTCGGGTCAGCCAGAAGCTTCAAAGACATCAACATCATCGAAGCGCTCAATCACTGCGGGCAACATCTTGAGAAATACGGCGGCCACATCGGGGCAGCAGGACTTACCATGCCGATCGGCAATGAAGGCGCTTTCCGCGCCTGCCTGCGCGCTTATGCCAACGCCAGCATACGCCAGTCTGATCTGCAACCCGAATGGCTGATCGACTCAGAATTGCCGATAGACATGATTGACGAACAGTTCCTCAAGGATATTCTCAATTTTTCGCCTTTCGGAATCGACAACCCGGCGCCGGTATTCATGGCCGAAGGTGCTGCGTTTCAGGAGATCCGCAAGGTCGGCGAAGGTAAAAACCACCTTCGTTTCAAGTTCAGACGCCAGAACGGGCGCAGCATTTTTGGCATAGGATTCAATCTCGGTGATATCATGGCCCCGGAAGTATTGCGCGATGGCACCTGTGATCTGGTGTTTCACGTCGAACCCAACGATTATAACGGTGTCCGATCGGCTCAACTGATGGTGCTCGACTGCCGCATACGAGGTTTCAAGTAAATGGCCGGAGGAAAAATGGAAATTCTCGATCGCCCACCGCTTGATAAATACGACTTTTCGCGCATGGTCAACATGTGGGAAAGGCTGGTTCTTGAAATAGTTGCAGACATGATCGAGCGTCGCGAAATGTGCGACTGTCAGGACTGCGTTCTTGACACGACCGCGCTGGCGCTCAACAGCCTGCCGACACGCTACTGGATTCTGGGCAGTTATGATGCCTTCTGCCCACCCGAAAAATTCACCGAAGATTCGATGAACGTACGCCTCGCTCAGGAGGCAGTAATGCGCGCCTACCAGCTGGTTTCGCAGAACCCGCACCACTGATATCTTTTTTTCCAGTCCACTCATGATTATGTAAACCATGATCAAAAAATCACCCCCTCTGATGGCAGGTTACCGATAATATCGCCTTGTCTGGCTATTTTTTCCTGAACTATCCGGCGATGTCTGCCGATACTTTGTCAGATTGAGGCTGAAAAATTTACAAGACAAATTCAGACTGTTCTGATAACCTGATGGGTTAAAGGAAGCACTCAGCAAGAAATTCTCGGAGGTCTCTATGCAGTGTCCCGGATGTGGATTCGAAAACGAAAAAGATAACAAATTCTGCAATATGTGCGGAATGGGATTGCCTGGAACTGGCGATTCCATGGCTAATCCCGCCGAAAGAGAACCTCTCGATCTCGACCTCTCGCTTGATCTCACCGATTCGCCTGATCAGGCTGATGCTGCCATGTCTTTCGATCTCGACAGCAGCGAAACTGGAGGACTCGACCTCTCATCGGATTTTGCCAGCAGTCTCGACAAGACGGCTGAAATGAATCTGAACCTTGGCGGTGACGCTGAAAGTTCAGGCCTCGACAATGACTTTTCGCTCGATCTCGACAACAAATCAGGCGAAACGGCAGAACTCGATCTCGATCTCGCTGCTCACGACAACAGCATGGACTTCAGTGTCGATCTCGCACAGGCTTCTTCACATACTGCCGGTGTCAATGACAGCCTCGATCTCGCGAGCGCTGACGAAAGCGGTTCTCATGGTATCAACCTCAGCCTGGATGAAGATGAAGACCCATTTGCCGCTCCGAGCGGCGCCGAGATATCTCTTGACCAGCCAGCTTCCGACGAACTCGATCTCACTGTAGAGAACACACAGGAAACATTCGCGATCGAAACGCCGGTTGCTGCCGAATTTGATCTTGGAGAACCCGAAGACACTCTTCAGATTGACGCTCAAACAGCAGCAGTAGAAACCGAGGGATTTGATTTTGGCGACCTCGACAGCGGTGATGCCGGCGCGACCGTCAGTATCGAAGAAACTGCCGAAGACAGTCTTGCAGGTTTGATCGTCGATACATCCCCCGAAGATACTTCGCCCGCAGAAAACGTATCAGAAGAAATCAGCGTTGACGACACTTTCGACATTGCGACCGAAAGCGTAGAAGAATTCAGTATCGACGTCAGCGAAGACCTGGGCGTCACCACCGTTGAAACCACTGAGGTCAGCCTCGAAGAAGAAGGCGACGACTTTCTCGATGGCCTGGTAATCACCAATGAACCGGCTCCAGCCAACGCGGTGGCAGCGGTGCCGCCTAAACCTACTGCTCCAGCAAAACCTGCCGCTCCGGCAAAACCTGCGGTTGCCGCAAAGCCGGCAGCCCCGGTAAAACCGGTGGTTACGGTCACTGAAGAACCTGACACCGACGAAGACCTCAGCAACCTGATTCTCGGGATAGAAGGCAAAGCACCTCCGGCGCGGCCCGTAAAGGTAGAATCTGTGCCTGTCGATGAAGATATTGAAATCGAAGGACTTGCCGACGACGAAAAGATGGCCAGCGAAGACGATTTTGACATGTCGACATTTGCGGCCCTCGGCGAATCGGCTCACACTGAACCAGCGCACGCACAGACAGAAGAAGATCATGTGCACGAACCCGCTGTTCTCGAAGAAGCCCCGCCCCTTTCACCGCTCGAACAGCTCTCAGAAATCAGACAAATGCTGTCAGACACTGAAGATCCTGATGAGCGTTATTCTCTTGCCCTGCGCATGCGGGACCTTGGGCTCTCAGAGTCGGCCGGCGACTTTATCAAACTGCTGACCGACGATCTCAAGGATATCAGAGAAATCGCAGCCGGCTTTCTCGGCGATATCGCTGCAAAAGAAGCGGTAAGACCACTCGTGCAATGCCTGAGTACCGATCATGCCCAGCTCAAATTCATCGCCGCCCGTGCACTTGGCCGCATCGGCCAGGAAGAAGCGGTTGTACCTCTGATCAAACTTCTTGAAGAAGACAACGAAGACCTGCGCTATGTCGCCCTCGAAGCCCTGGGCAAGATTGGCGCCGGCTCGGCTCTCAAAGCGGTAAGCGCCTTTCTCAAAAGCCGCAACAATGACCTTCGCTATATTGCCTGCGAAGCCATCGGCAGCATCGCCGACCCCAAATCGGTCACGGTTGTCTTGCCGATGCTCAAAGATCCCGAATTTGAAGTTCGTCTCAAGGCTATCGAAGCCCTCGGCCGCATCGGCTCAACTGCAGCCTGCGACCAGCTTCTGGTGGTATTGAGCGAAGAAAATGAACGTATCCGCATGGCGACGATTCAGGCTCTTGGCCAGATTCGCAACGCCAACGCCGTCGACCCGCTCGTCGATATTTTCCAGGTCAGCAACCCGCAGATCAAGGAAAAGATCGTCTGGGCTCTCGGCGAGATCGGCGATGCGCGCGCCGTCGAGCCTCTGCTCAAGCTTTCCAACAGTTTCAACACGAAACTCACCCTTCTCGCTCTTGAAGCATTTGCCAGCATAAAATCGCCCAAGGCCAGCCGATACGTCCTTTCCATACTCGAAAAAGACGATCCGATGCTGACTCTCAAAGCCATTCAGGCCCTCGGCGAAATCGGCGAAAAAGCCACTGCCGGCAACCTGGTCAAATATCTCGAAGCCAGCGAAAGCGAGCATAAAATCGCAGCAGCCAGAGCAATAGGCAAAATCGGCAACCCGATCGCCATCGAACCGCTGGTTCTTCGCCTGACCGACTCTGAACGCGATGTGCGACTGGGCGCAATCGAAGCGCTTGGCTGCATCAAAGGCGCCAGGGCCATTGAACCGCTTATCCGCTCGCTCAGCGAACAGGATACCCAGATCATAGAAAAAGCCGAATGGGCTCTCTGCGAAATGGGCGAAATGGCTGTAGACCAGATCACCAAAGGAATCGAAAGCGAAGAAAATCACGCGACGCTGATATCGCTGGTGCGTGTGCTTGGAAAAATCGGCAGTATCAGGGCCATCTTCCCGCTACTGAAGGTTCTTGACAGCACCGACGACAAAAAACTCGCCACTTCCATCGCCGACAGCCTGCTGGCCATAGATGAGTCGCTGACAACCGCGAACCCGATCTCGGTCATCCTCAAAGAAAGCTATGCCTGGTCACAGTTCTCGATCGCCCAGGCGCTCAGCGCACTTCAAGATGACCGCGCCTTTGCACTTCTCATCAAAATTGCCCGCGAAACCCTGACCGACAAAGACGTCAAGAAGCTTGCCGGCATACCAGACCGCCGCATTCTCGAATGCAGCAGCGAAATTCTGCATCTGATCAGACTCAATGTCGCCCACCTGTTCGCCAAAGTCGGTAACGACAAGGCCATACCGGTAATCATGAACTATTTTATCGAGAGTGACCAGGCACAACGCCAGTGGTGCGTTGAAGCTCTCGGTGGCATCAAGACCGAAAGCGCTCTCGATGCGCTCATCGATATCCTCAAGAAACCTGAATATCAGATTCCGCTCGATCTGCTGTCGAAACAGCTGATTTCGAACCAGAGCCGCAAGCTTGTCGAAAAGCTGATTCTTGGGGCATCGCACCCGGCAGAACCAGTACGCATCGCCATTGCCACCGTACTTGGCGACACCCGCGATCCGCGCGCGATCAGAACCCTCTCAAACCTGGTAAAAGACGGTGCCGAGAAGGTCAGAAGTGCTGCCATTGAAGCGATTGGAAAAATCGGCACGACTGCTGCAGTGCAGCCCGCCATCGAGGCCCTGCGCGACTCGGTCGAAACCGTGCGTGCCAAAGCCGCTGAAGTTCTCGGCGACCTCAAGGATACCGCAGCTGTCGAATTCCTGCAGAAAACGACGAAAGACGGCTCTGAACTCGTGCGTCGACTCGCGGTCAAATCTCTCGCTCAAATGGCCGATGCGCGAGTTCCTGACATCATCATCGCCGCTCTGACCGACAAGGCAGAGTCGGTGCGCAGCACCGCGGTACTGGTTCTTGGCGAACGCCGCGACCGCGTGGCCCTGCCGCATCTGGTCAAGTCACTCGAAGACCCCGCCGAAAAGGTACGCGAGGCAGCAGCTGAAGCACTTGCCCGCATCGGCGATCCGCAGGCGATCATGCCCATGCTCGCCCGTCTCGACGACCCGTCGCCCATTGTACCCCTCGCCTGCAGCGAAGCTATCGTCAGCTTTGGCGAGAACTCATACGATGTTCTTATCGAGGCCCTCAAACACGCCGAAGAGCGTATCAGACGCCATGCCTGCGACATTCTGATCAGAATTGGCGAAAACAACCTGATCAACCGCCTGATGCGCATAGCCCAGGACCGCAACAACTTCCTGCGTGAAAACATTGCCCGCATCCTTGGCCGCATCGGCAGCAGCAACGTCGTGGAAACCCTCATGCGCATGCTCTCCGACCGCAGCAGCGCGGTACGCAAAACCGCTGCCGAGGCACTCGGCTCCCTGCGTGATATCCGTTGTCTCGTCGCCCTCAAGCAGACTACCCGCGACCAGAGCAAAGAAGTCCGCCAGGCCGCCAACATGGCTCTGCAGGAAATTTTCAAGGCCCACAAACTCGCCTGATCCACTACCAACGCCGGGAAAGGAACATCCTCCTTTCCCGGTTTTTCTTTGCCGGTTTTCGATCAATCTGCGTAGATGTTTCTCGTGAAACAGAATTCGCATCTGTAACCAGGCTTTTTTTCCGATAATTATGTTCGACCACACATCAGAATTATGTAAACCTACAGCCTCCAGGTACTGTCGTGCGCGATTCAAATAGCGCAAAACAACTGCACAAAATAGCTTGTTGATGCGCTTGAACATCAGCTACATACTGTGATCGATTGTGATCCTGCCGGTTTCTGCTTTGTTGACCGAGAATCGCTGCGAAATAATTTGCCATGTTGCACAGTTGTAAGTATGTTTATACTGTAAGTGTCTCTTAAATTCAGGCTTCTAGTGGCAGGGCCGAAACCGGTCGGCCATATTGAAAAAAGCCAGCGATGCGAATGTGCGGAGAACAAATATGCGTGACTTTCTGATGCGGCCAATGTCGATATTGCCCTGTTCGCGCAATCTCACTTTTGTACGCGCCGATGCCTGCAGTCTGTTTGACAGCAACGGCAAAGTCTATATCGACACCTTCGCCGCCAACGGCAACGTGCTGGCCGGACATGCTCAACCTCTCATTCTTGAAGCCTACAACCAGCCCGACGAATTGTCGCCGCAGATTCTTTTCGACGACCTGCGCCAGCTGCTGCCTGGTTATCTAAGTCTTTTCCAGCTTTTCCCTTCCGGTGTCGCGGCTTTGCAACAGGCCTGCCGACTATCACGGCAGCGGCGCAACCGCCCGCACATCATTGCGATTTCCGAAGACATTGTGCAAAATTCGTTTCTGGTCATGTCTTCTTCTGACGAAGAACATTTTGCGCCGATGTTCTCGATTGACACTCATTTTGAGCTCGTCAGCCACAATCTCAGTCATCCGCCGGTTACCGGCGATAAAAAGCTTTCGCAGCTGGGAAAATCATGCAGGGGCGCCTGTCTCTGCTCGCTCGAAAAACTCTTTGCTGAGCTTGCCGACCAGACGGCTGCGATCATCATCGAGCCTTCGATCGGTGTGGGTGGCTCGATCGAACCCTGCCGCAATTTTTTCGGCCGGCTCAATGAGTTCTGCCTGGCTTCAGGCATCGATCTGATTTCGAACGAAACCCAGTGCGGTATTGGCCGCACCGGCAGTCGTCTGTTCGGGTTCCAGCTTCTCAACATTCACCCTGATATAGTTTGTGCCGGCCCGAGCATTGCCAACGGCTACCCCATCGGCATAGCAATCTATGCCGACCACTTTGCCGACCTGGTCGAACCGGTCAGCAAAACCGCATGTTCAGCCTGTTCTGCTGCCAGCGCGACTCTCAAACTTATTGCCGATCAAAATCTGCTGCGCCGGTCTGAGCAGCTGGGCGAATTTTTCAAGGAAAAGCTGCACGAAGCTCTTGGTACACACTCGTTGCTGCGCCATATTCGTGGCCTCGGCCTGATGATCGAAATCGAGCTGATCAACCAGGAAGCCGCTCTGGCCACGCATCATCGCGCCAGCCGTGCCGGTCTGATCACCGGCACCGGCAATGTCAGACCCGGCATCCTGCGTCTTACCCCACCACTGATTTTCACCGCCGAAATGGCCGAAGAAACGGCCCGAATTCTGGCCGCCGCCATTTCCATTGCCGACGACTGATTCTTGCCGAAACCTCCCTCTGATGCTTGTATTCCCTTAACCTGACGGCGGGCAATAATTTTGTTGCCTGAAGGTGGCTGTGAGGGTTAAACTTGCCAGATATGATACATCTACAACCTCGGAGGGAATCATGGAAATCAAGTTTGGGACATCTGGCTGGCGTGCGATTATTGCTGATGAATTTACTTTCGCCAACGTGCGCATCTGCAGTCAGGCGATTGCCGATCATCTCAAGAGTATCGGTCAGACACAGGGCGTAATAATAGGTTCTGATGCCCGCTTCATGTCTTCAAGATTCATGGAAGTCGCAGCTGAAGTATTTGCCGGTAACGACATCAAAGCTTTTCTGTGCACCCGCGACACACCAACGCCGGTAATCAGTTTCGAAATTCTCAGGCGCAAACTCTGTGGCGGCATCAATTTTACCGCCAGCCACAACCCGCCTGAATACCAGGGTCTGAAGTTTTCTCCGGCCTGGGGTGGCCCGGCTCTACCAGAAACTACCAGCGATATCGAAAAGCGCGCCAATGAAATCATGAAAAGCGGCAAGGTTAAGCTTGTTCCGCTCAATGAAGCCATGGCAAAGGGGCTGATCGAAAAAATCAACCCAATGGAAACCTATCTGGAAGCGCTTCGCAGCAAGATCGACCTGGCAGCGATCAAGGGCGCCAATCTCAAGATACTGGTCAACCCGCTATACGGAACTGCCCGCGGCTATCTCGACCAGATCCTCAAAGAGGCTGGCTGTGAAGTTACCGTGATGAACGACAATCTCGACCCGTATTTTGGCAATCAGCCGCCAGAGCCATCTGAAGCCCATATTCCCGACATGATCGCGCGCATGAAACAGGGAAACTTCGATCTCGGCCTGGCGACAGATGGCGACGCCGACCGCTTCGGCGTACTCGGCCCGAACGGCAGATTTTACGAACCCAACCAGATTCTCGGCATGCTTCTCGACCATCTCAAGACAACCCGCAACTGGCCCGGCGCTGCCGCCAGATCGGTCGCCACTTCGCATCTCGTCGATGCCGTAGCGAAACATCATAAAATCGAGCTCATCGAAACGGCTGTCGGCTTCAAGTTCCTCGGCGACCTGATCGCGCACGACAAAATCATCATGGGCGGCGAAGAATCAGCCGGCATGAGCATCCGCGGGCATGTTCCCGAAAAAGATGGCATCATCGCCTGCCTGCTTGTGGCAGAAATGGTCGCGATGCAGAAGAAACCGATAGCGAAAATTCTCGACGACCTCTACGCCAAAGTCGGCACCTACCTGACCCGGCGCGTCAATTTCAGGCTGACCGAAGCCGAAAAGGCCAAAGCTGTCGCCAACATGAAGAACGACCCCAAAGAAGTCGCCGGTTACAAAGTAAAAAAGGTTGTCAGAGTCGATGGTACCAAGTGCATACTCGAAAATGATGCATGGGTGCTGGTCAGATTCTCAGGCACCGAACCGGTAGTGCGCTTTTATGCCGAAGCCCATGACGAAGCCACGCTCGAAAGACTGTGCAACCAGGGCGAAGCATTTGTAAAAGGCAGCTGAACGACTCCAGGCGACCGGCGGGCACATCTGCTGCCTGCCGGTTTTTCATATGCAGCAGACCCCCTGAATCCCCGCAGAGAACTTCATGTACTTGATTTAGAACATTATTTTGCCGATATTATATAGGGGAGGGCCTGTTGTATGTCAGTACGCCCGATCGATATCAAAACCAATATAATGGGAAATGATGAAGCCAGCCGCCTGCGCGAGCATCAGAAAGCCCAGGAAGCCGGTCAGGCAGAACAGCTTGCCCAGAATAAAAACGCTCAGCTGCAGAAAACCGAGACGGTACAAAAGACCGAGACGACTGAAGGCAAGGTAGTTCGCAAAGAAGACGAGGAATCGGAAAAGAAGAACCGCAACAGCCAGCAACAGTCGGCGAAGACAAAAGACGAAAAGACTGAAGAGGAAGAGGTAAAGCACCCTCTGATTCCGGACGGAACGAGGGGTCTTAAAATCGACATCAAAGTATGACAAGAATTTCCAGGCACCAGGTATTTCTGCCGACCATGCTTGGCCTTTTTTTGGCAGCGCTGCCATGTCAGGCCAGCTACGAAGAGGATTCATGGGTTTTCAACCGCCAGGGCATGCTCAAGGTTTCGCAGGGCAGGCTTAATGAGGCAATACATGATTTCGAAAAAGCATGCCAGATAAATCCTTATAACGATACCGCCCTCGCCAATCTGGCCTGCGCCCGCAACAATCTCGGCGTTATCATGGCACAGCAGAAAAATTTCGATGAAGCAATCAGGCAGTTCAATGCAGCCAAAGCACAGAAACCCGAGGATGTTTCGATCAGACTGAACCTTCTTTCGGTGCTGGTTAATCTCAAAGATGCCGCAGCCGTCGAGCAGGAAGCCCGCGAAATAACCAGCCTGAGACCAAACGATGTCGAAACCGGACTTAAAGTTGCGGCGGCACTGCAAAAAACAGAGAACAGCAGCGCAGCAGTTCAGACACTGCAGGATCTGGCCAGCCGGGTCTCTGATCACGCCGAATTGCACGCCACACTCGGGCGCCTGCTCTATCGCAGCGGACAACTCGATGCGAGCGCCTATCATCTGAAGAAAAGCCATGAACTGAATCCCGGCGATGCAGAAACCAGGGCCATGCTCGACCGTCTTGCACGTGAATCGACTATCGAAGACGGTGTTTCAACTCACACCGGCCTGCATTTCAGTCTGACCTGCCCCGACAGCTTCGGCGCGACCTGGGCGAATGAGGTTCTTGAACTGCTCGAAGAAGCTCATTACCAAATTGGGGAACAGCTCGATTTTTATCCGAATCAGCGCTCGCAGGTAATCATTCTGCAGACGGATGCGTTTCGCAAAGTTCATGACCTGCCTGAGTGGGCCGGAGGCCTCTATGACGGCAAGATACGTCTACCGGTTCCTGAACGCAATACCAGACCAGCCGCGCTGAAGGGCGCGATAATGCATGAATACACTCATCACGTCGTTTACCTTATCACTGCCGGCAACTGCCCGATCTGGTTCAATGAGGGTCTCGCGCAAATCTTCGAAAACAATCACGAAAAACTCGATCAATTCATAAATCTGCCGACCGGCGACTATGCGTCATTCGACGAAATCGACCGCAGGTTTCGGCAGAATCCTGATCGCAAAACAGCGGCGGCTCTGTATCAGACCGCCATGGCAACGACCGCCCGCATGGTTTCAGAACATTCCTGGTCAAAGATCGCCGCATTTCTGGAATATCTCGGAATGGGTTACGATATCAACCAGGCCGCGACCGAAGCCCTTGCGATTGAATTCGCCGAACTGGAGAAAGTCTGTCTGCCATCAGAGAAGATCAATCAGACCCAATAGTGGTCAGTACGGCAGTGTGCTGCCAGAAATGACGACGGCGATCAAAATACGGTTGATCACCTCGATGAGCAGCAGAAAAAGCATGGGGCCGAGGTCGATATAGCCGGGGCCGGCAGGAATCAGCACCTGAAAACGCTTGAGAACCATATCGATACGGCTGGTTACAGGCTGAATGGCACGCGGTGGGCTGCCAGGCATGATCCAGGTCAGCAGAACTCTTATGAGCACGACAAACTGCAGTGCACGCAGCAGGTTTATCAAAGCAATCAGCATGCTCAACCTCCGGTTTCTGAAAACAGGGCTGTGCCAATGCGTACTATGGTCGCACCCTCAGCAATCGCCAGAGCAAAATCGCCCGACATACCCATAGACAGATGTTCGGCCCGATAAGCGGTACTCTGCAGATCACGACTGCGCTCAAACAGTTCACGTAACCGTCGGAAGCAGCCCCGGACGATATTTTCATCAGCAACAAACGGCGCCATACCCATCATGCCACGAATATCGAGATGCCCGCTGTTGCGGTATTCAGCGATGACATCGAGTATCTCTTCGCAGTCGAAGCCCTGTTTGGCTTCTTCACCTGAAATGTGGACTTCGAGCAGTATCGGACAGAGTCGCCCGGTTTTCTGATGCCATGCAGAAAACTGATCGAGCAGTTCGCGCCGGTCGATCGAGTGGACCAGTTCAGCAACCGGATAAACATACTTGATCTTATTAGTCTGCAAAGGGCCGATAAAATGCCAGCTTAAACCAGTTCCGGCGAGCAGGTTGGCTTTATCGCGCAGCGACTGCGCGCGGTTTTCGGCAAAAATCTGCTGTCCACAGGAATGCATGGCCGAGATAACCTGATGGTCGACGGTTTTTGAAACGGCACACAACTGAACAGAACCAGCCGGCCGGCCGGCACGCTGCTCAGCCTGCATGATCATTTCCCTGACCCGGGCAAGATTTTTGGCGAGATATTCCATAAGTTAAAGATCTGGTCTGGTTCTCAGTCGCAGCACATTCAGCGCTATAGGTCTGACAGTAAGACGTTCTACCGCCTGCGGATTATGGGTTATTCTGAGACTGTTCTCTTCAGTGTTGTCGATCCAGCGCTGCAGATTCCCGCCAATGCAGGCGCCATGCACATGAATCTTGAGACTTCGACCTGAGAAAAGCCGGCGGAAATTTATCGGCTCGCCTTTCTGCGGTCGTGAAGTGCTGGTATAAACGCCGGCACCCGGCTTGTAAATGGCGGCCCGAATCTGCCATTCGCGGGCAGCATCGATGAACTCTTCATTTGCACTGTTTTCGACAATATAGCGCTCCAGATCGACTGTCGACAAGGCAGTGCCTTCACCGGCAATCAGCAGAAGATTCATATTGGAATCAAAGTTGGTCGGCCCGGTAATGAAAATATGTCCGGGAGTTACCACAACCAGATCTGTGCCGATATCACCACGCAGGTATATCGACCGTTCTGAGAACAAAATGCGCGCTCCGCGCAAGTTTTCGCCACTTATATTGTTATAACCGCCAAAATTGTTTTCTGAAGACAGAACGATATACTTTTTCTTGAATTCGTCCTGTTCGAGACTCACCGAGTTCGGGCCGCGATAACTGTCTGAATAAAGCTGCTCTTCACCCGGATGGTAATCCACATCGAGCACTGCCTGGCTGATAAAGCCCCGGCCGTCAGCATCGATATAGATTCCGCGCGCACGGCTGAGTTCGCGCAGGGCATTGAAGTCAGGCCGCCAGGGCGGAATATAGGCACGGTAATAGTCAGAATCACGATCGACCAGAATGTCACCGGGATTCCGTCCTTCCAGGCTGTCAGCCGCGTGTTGCATGCGCAGACTGGAATTCATCGCCACAGCAGTATTGCCAAGGTTGATGCGCGGCTGACTGGTTCCACGGCGATAAAAATACAGAGCGGTTTGAACCGGCCCGAAAAAGTTATGAGTATCCATTACCAGCGGGCTCTCGCAATAGAGAGGGCCGATACAGGGGGAGTCGCCTGCCCGCGTATAAACGCGACCATAGTTGCCGGTAAGCTTGCGGGTGCCACCAATCGGGTTGAAAGGGTCCTCGCCCTCCGGTTTGTATAACTGATGCAGCAGAACCGGGTCGTGGCAAACACCCAGTCTGGTCAGACGCCCATTGTCAAACAATTCCGAATTAGCTTCGACAAATTCATCGAGTCCGCCCGAACGCTCAACCCATGGCTGAATCGGAATTCCATAATAGTATTCATCGAGACTGCCAGACACTGCGAAGGTTTTAACCAGGTCGTAGAACTGTATTACTGCAGCGGTTGAATAACGGTAACCGCCGCAACGCCCTTCGGCGATAATCTGATATTGCAGGCCTTCATCGAGCAGCGTGGTTCTTGGGTTGTCTTCTTCTCCCATCTTGCGGATGGAGATCACTCGAAAAGCGGCGGTACTTTTCTGCCCGAATTTGATCCAGTCGGTGCTCTCGATGTTCTCTGAAAAGAAAAGTGTGGTGAGCGCTGCCGGATCAGCTGCCCGATCAGAAGCAGTTACAGCGGCACGCATTTTTTCGAGCGCATAATTTATACCTGATTCAGCGGCAAGCCTGGCCTGGCGACCGGCAACGCGCATCATTCCGAGATCGCGGTCGGCCTGATAAACGCGATAAAACAGCGCCAGAACCAGTGATAGTGTGAAACATATCATCACTACCAGCGGAATCATCGATTGTTTTTCGTCTGGAACTCTGCTCATCGGTTTCTCAGGTTGATACGCCGCACAAACTCACGTGAACCCCTCTGGGCGCCCGGAGCCATGGCGATAAACTTTATTTCGAGAAGATCAGAACTTATGCGAACGAATTTTCCCTCGCGGCAGTTGGCAACGAGCGGGTTTTCAAAACTCCCTAGACGGCGCAGGCTGCTGGTAGAATCACCACTTCGCGAGACATAGACAAGGTTGTTGTCGACAAAGGCAAAACCTTCGCGGTTTTCGTCAGGCAGCAGAGTACCAGCGTCGATGGCGGCTCGAAAAAAGCACTCTCGCGAATTTCCATTGAAGGGGTGCTCGAACTGAACCGAATTGGAAATTTCAAGACAGATTGCATCGAGAACGTTGTTGATCTGCTGCACCCATTCATACTTTCTCTGCGCATACTGAACATCTTCTGAATTGAGAAAGAAGAAAAAGACCGAAGCACCGCCGGCGACGGCAAGAAAGACGGTGAAAAGAACAATTTCCCAGACTGTCATACCTGATCTGTTCCTGTTCATGGGCGTGTCCTCGCTCTCAAGTATTCGAGGCTAAGACTTTTGCTGAGAGGAAACATGCCCCAGCGAACAGTTGCCCTGATCATTACATTGGCCGGCAGATCAGGGTGCGGAAACATCTCGATTCGCCCCTGCAGACCGATATCTTCGCAGCCTTTGACCGGCTTGAACGGGCTGCGGGCGCTGACGCGTTCATACGGGCGCGAAAGAGCCTCTTCCATAAGGCTTTCAAGCGCCACCGAAGCACGCAGATGTGTGTCGGTATCGAAAACAGGAATCGCCTTGATCGACCACAGCTGAACGAACGGCCACAAAAAGAATGTGGCTATTCCCAGATAGATCAGCTTTTCGAATATCGATCTCGAAGCGGTTTCCGACATTTATCCTTCCATTCAGTTCAGCGCGGCATAGTCGCGCAGCTCACGCATGAAGCGCTCGGCCATGACGATCTTTTCTTCATCTTTGGCCACAGTTACGTAATGTTTCCAGGTGTCGATGGCTTCTTTGTGCATTCCAAGGCGTTCGTAAATTACCGCGAGATTATACAGAGCTTTGTCCAGATATGGGTCCTGTTTGAGGGCTGCCGTGTAAACATCGATAGCTTCCTCGTAACATCGCTCCATGTCGAGCAGGCAGGCCAGATTGTAAAGAGCCTGGGTATTGGTCGGGTAGATGTTGAGAATCTGGCGGTAGGCTTCAGTAGCGCCCTCAATATCGTTGTTGTTGAATTTTTCGTATGCCCTGGCGAGACGCTTTGACAAATCGCTGTGAACGACAGGAATCACCCGTGCCTTTTTGCCTGCCTTTGCGATTTCTGCTTTTGCCAGAGTCGGGTTGGCCGCATACTGTCTGTAGTAATGCTTGACCTTGCGCACATAGTTCTGGGTCTCGCGAAATGGCGGTATGCCCTGGTATTTTTCGACATTGCCGGGGCCGGCATTGTAAGCGGCCAGCGCATAATCGATCCTGCCATCAAAGCGTTTGAGCATCATTCTCAAATAGTTGGCGCCGCCCATAATGTTCTGTTTCGGATCGTACGAGTCAGAACAGCCGACCAGCCGGGCTGTCGAAGGAATGAGCTGCATCAGACCCTGAGCGCCTTTTGATGACCTGACATTCGGATCAAAATCAGACTCTACCTTGATGATCGATTTGATCAGGTAAGGATCGAGGTCGTGAGTTCGCGCCGCTTCATTGATGTATTTGCTGTAAGTCTCGTCGTTCGGCAGCATGAACTTCTGTGCCGAAGCCTGGGCACTCACCGCAAAGGTTGGCTGGGTCGGTGAATCCGGGCCTTCCCGTTCTTTGCGACTGGTCACGACAATTTTGTAATTGCGATTGGGCGGGCTGTCGGTCAGAAACAGACGACCATGCTCATCACGGTAAGAATAGATTGCTGCGCCGGCTTCCACAGCCAGAGTCAACATCATTACACCTGCAAGCCAGATTGAACGCTTCAACCGGGTCCTCCTCAAAATGGGGATTGCATAGATTATACTCTAACTGCATCGACCGGTTCGCAAAGTTTCATTATAGTCCGACAAAAAAAAAGAACTGCATCAGCAGTTCTTTTTGAGCTTATTGATACAATAGTGTGGTCAGTTGCGGTGCAGGTGTTCCCAGCTCAGTACGCACGAGGTAAAGTGCCAGTGATCATCTTCAGATATTTCACGGCCAGCGGCTATCTTGCGCGAAATTCCCTCGCACAACCAGCACTCTCTCTGCTGCGCAGCATACAAAGCGACAAGTGTCTCCAGTGTAGGTGGTTCAGCCGGCGGCGGGGGCACGACCTTAAGGACGGGTTTCTGCACGACTTCACTGGCGGAAGCACTGTTACTGGAATCAATCTGATCGTCGAACATCGGGCTGACATCAGGCACAGCTATGGAATTACTCATTACTACCTCTTCTGTTATCACTGCCGGGGTGTCGCAATTATATGGATAAAGATATCTGATATGCAAATGGCAAATATTTTCTCAATACTTATCCCAAGCGACTTTTCAACAAAAAACATACTCCAGACTCGCTATTCGATGCAAAAACGAACTTTTTTCAGTGCCCTATGCACGGTGCATAACGACCAGCTACTGAAAATTCGATCAGACTTCGATCAGCTGATCAAAAATTTTTCTTCGGGAACTTCCTCGGAATAAAAATTCTTGAGGGCTGACTGCAGCTGCATCTGAATATGCTCCCGCAAAGCCGTGCGAGCTGAGGCAACCGCCTTACGATGTCTGCTCACAACCTTGTCCGGGTCGACCTCGGGGTCATCATAATTCTTCAACGAACTGTTCTTTTTCAACCAGCTCCTGATGTCGTCCATGTTTCACCGCCTGTTTGTGGGATGTTACGACAACATATCGGACAAAGCAGCCACTTTCTTGACATAAAAAACCCGCCCACGACAACTTGTCGGGGCGGGCTTCTGGTTTGAGAGAGCGAAAGAGATTAGAGAGAGAGAACCTTTTCCTGTGGTTCCTGGAGCGGAACGACCCAGCCAAACGGGTCTTCAATCTCACCATACTGAATACCACGAAGAGTATCGAACATCTGCTGGCTGACCGGACCGACGTTGCGGTTGTTGACGACGTAATCATTTTCCTTGAACTGCAGACTGCCGACCGGAGATATGCTTGCGGCCGTGCCGGTGCCAAAGATTTCGGTGATAGAACCGGTGGTGATGCCACCGATTACTTCGTCGATCGAAATCTTGCGTTCTTCAGCACGCAAACCCAGCATTGAAGCGAGTCTAAGCACGCTGTCACGGGTTACGCCTGCCAGAATGCTGCCATTGAGCTGTGGCGTCACCAGCTGATTTCCGTTGAATACAAAGAAGATATTCATGGCGCCTACTTCTTCGATGTAGCGATGCTCAGCGCCATCGAGCCAGAGAACCTGAGCACAGCCCTTTTTGCGGGCAATACGACCGGCAAGCAGGCTGGCTGCGTAGTTGGCGCCAGTCTTGGCTTCGCCGAGACCGCCCTTGGCCGCTCGGGTAAGCTCATCAGAGACGAACAGGCTGACCGGGCTGAAGCCTTCCTGATAATAGGGGCCAACCGGGCTTAAAATCACACAATAGAGATAGGTAGACGAAGCACGCACTCCGAGAGCCTTATCAGTGGCAAACATGAATGGTCTGATATAGAGCGCAGCGCCCTTGCTGTCAGGCACCCACCGTTTCTCCAGATTAACCAGAGCATAAATGCTTTCGAGAAAGTCGTTTTCGAGAAAATGCGGCATACAAAGCCGGTCGGCCGAACGATTGAAGCGCTTGGCATTCATCTCGGGCCGAAAAAATCTGATTACGCCATCTTTTCCTTTGAAGGCCTTGAGTCCTTCAAAAATTTCCTGTGCATAATGCAGCACAAGCGACGATGGATCAACTTCGAAAGGTCTGAACGGGCCGATTTGAGGGTTGGTCCAGCCTTCCTCCTCGTTGTAATCCATGGTAAACATGCGGTCGGTAAAAAACCTGCAGAAGCCCAGCTTGCTCGTATCTGTGATCAGGGGCTTGAGCTCGCTTTCAGAAACGGGGTGAACAGCGATTTTCATAACCTTTCCTTCCTTGCGTTTGATCTGGCATAGGCATTTACTTCAAAGTACACCAACTGCCATTATAAGACTTATCGCAAACCCGAGGCAAGCATTTTCCCCTCGATCTTTTTTCGAATTGGTAAAAAAAAACATCAGCACTGCCGATATGAGCCTAAAAAATCAAGGCAGGCAAATATGATAGAAATTACAGCTTTTGGAATGCTGGCGGAAAATGCCGGCGCCAGCATCGAGTTTTATCGAAAAGTTCTGGCACTGGAGCGTGTGCTGCGCGTCAAAAACTACGACGACATGACACTGCTGCGTATCGAAAGCCCGCGCGTCGAGATCGAACAGACCTGTATCGAAATCAACGATCGCCCGAACCGGCCATACATCAGTAACCGACAGAGACTGCGTCTGGTCTGTGATCTCACCGCAACCACCGACGCTCTCGCAAAAGCCGGGATCGAAGTCGGCGATAACTATGTATTCACAGATATCAACGGGGTGTCATGGCAACTCAGCGACGTTCTCAAGCGCCGGCTCGAGAACTGACAGTCGATCTTTCACCAGCTGCAGCGTCGCCGGCAGAACCCCGCGATTAGCCTGTAAAACCCCTGCAGCACTTTCAATCATCTTCGACGCAAAAGAGGCATCAGTCAGAATCAGATCGATGGCCTTGCTGACTGCGGGCGCATCAGAACAGCTGACAATTGCCTCTGCAGCTTCGAGCTCCTCGACAAGATCCGCAAAATTGCGGCAGTTTTGGCCCATCAGCAGCGGAACTGACTGCTGAATGACTTCGAGCGGATTATGACCGCCAACATCGCCGACAAGACTGCCGCCGACGAATGCTACATCAGCCAGCGCGTAAACAGATGCCAGCTCACCCATCGTATCGAGAAGCAATAACGGGGCGGCGGCGAGGCCGATACTGCGCCGGCAGCTCTCGACACCAGCAGTTCGCAGGCTCTTCTGCCATTCTTCTGCCAGAGCCGGGTTACGCGGCGCCAGAATCACTGCCCGGCCGGCATCTGCCTGAGCACGAATCACCGGCAGCAGCAGACTGAATTCGCCAGGATGCAGAGAACCGACAACCACGACTTTTCGTCCGGCCAGCCAGCTTCTGATGGGCGTCAGATCGACACTGCCAGGCGCCACCGTCAGGTCGGCCTTCATATTACCCAGAACTTCGATGCGTGCAGGTTCAGCTCCGATCGAGCGCAGACGCCCGGCATCGCTTTCGCTCTGAACCGCCAGCATTGTGTAAGCGCCAAAAACCAGCTCCGCCAGTCCGGCAAAGTTCTGGTAAAAGGCGGCAAGCTTGTTGCTGATACGGCCGTTGACCAGAAATAGAGGAATGCTGCGTTGCCGGCACTGCGTCGAAAATTCTGGCCAGAAATCAGTTTCACAGACAAAAACCGCAGATGGGCGCCAGCGTTCAAATGCCCGCTGCATGCTGACTCTCGTGTCGAGTGGAAAATAGGCGGCCAACAGGCCGCGCTTGCGGGCTCCGGCGATGACATCGGGATGAGTGCTGGTAAAAGCGATCTGGTAACCGGGATATTCCCGCTGCAGACCGGCGGCAAAGCCATAGGCCACCATCGCCTCGCCCATAGAAACAGCATGAATCCAGAATACTCGCGTTTCCGGGCAGCGCGGCACCTGACCAAGATAGTCAAAAAAACCTTCCCTGATTCGGCGAAGGTATGCCCCGAGCCAGGGAACTGCTGCGGCAGAAACCAGACCGGCCATAGCGAAGCTGACGCGGTAAAAGGCTAGTGCGGCTCTGGCACGCAGACTGAGGCTGCCGGTGACAGAGCGTTTATCAGCTGCCATAGCGGGGCTCTCCGTGATACATCTGACCGTTTTTAAGTTTTTCGGCAGCGAGCCAACCCTCATGCCGCGGTTTAAAACGATCGTAAAACCACAGATACTGATCGGGATGCTGCAGAATAAGCTCTTCCATCCAACCTGCAATTGCCAACGTGCGGGCAATCACGCGGTCGTTGTGAGATCCTGCGACATCTTCGCCGACCGGCGGCAGAAAGGCCGCATCGAACACGGCCGAATTGCCGCGTCGCAACGAATAGAGCGGCAGCACGCTGGCCCCGGTCTTCAGACTCCAGTTGGCAGGACCGGCCGGCATGCTGACCCAGTGACCGAGAAAATTCATGTAAACACCGTTGCGCGAACCATCCTGATCACCGATCATGCCGAGAATCTCGCCGCTTTTAAGAGCACGCAGGGCTTTGATACCACCACGATCGCGGTCGTGCAGAATGATACCCGAATAGTTTCTGAAATGATCGAGCAGGCCACCGATCTCGTCTTCTTTCTGAGCCAGATAAAAAGAATTAAGCGGGTACCCGGCCTGCACTATCGCGGCCCCAAGAATCTCCCAGTTGCCGATATGAGGCAGAACCAGTATGACTCCCCTGCCCTTCTGCAGCTCACGATCGATGATATCGCGATTGCGCAGAATAACCCTCTGTTCGAGCGCAGACTGGCTCAGCACCGGAAAACGCAGAAGTTCATAAGTCACCAGCGAAAAATGCAGAAAAGCGCGGCGCACGATTTCACTTACCGGCTGTGGTGGCTGACGACGCCGGCGAAAGTAGATGCGGTCGATGCAGTTTTCGAGGCGACGCCTCTCTGCATGCCAGGCCTGCCAGGCAATCAGACCGGTCGCGGCGGCCAGCGATCGCCCGGGTGTTTCCGGCAGTCGACAGAGTATATGCGAACAGCCGATTACAGCCTTTTTAAGGTACGCCAGACCCGACATGGTTTTCAGCCGGCCGCGCGGCCGTCGAGCATCTCGACAACCATCGCCGCCACCCGTTCATGCGCGCCCGGCTCACCAAGATGCGCGACGACTTCGGTAAAATCTTTCTTCTGCTGGTTGTAGAGTTCTTCTGACTCAAGCAGCTCGAAGGCTTTATCAGAAAGCTTTTCGGGAGTAAGGTCATGTTGAATAAGCTCAGGAACAGCCATTCGATTGATAATAATATTCGGCAACCCGATAAATCTGGGCAGATGATAGAACAGTCGCGCCTGAATCTCAGTAAAGGTCGATACGCGATAGCAGATCACCATTGGCGTGCCGACGTAGCTCGCCTCGAGAGTGGCAGTGCCTGAACTGATCAGCAGAAGACGCGACAGTCGCATCACGTCATAAATCTGCCCTTCGGCGAGCGTTACCGGAATGCCGCTGGCAGTAAGCTGATTGCGTAAACAATGTTTTGAAACACCAAAAACCTCGCTGCCTTCGGTCTTGATGACCGGCACTACAAACTGGTATTGCGGATATTTCTGATGAATCAGACCGCCTGCCTTGAGCATTACCGGCAGCAGCTGGTCGAGTTCACTGCGCCGCGAACCCGGGCACAGCCCGATCACCGGTCTGTCTGGATCGAGGCCGTATTTCTTACAGGTTTCGATCGGAGTCATGCCGGGTTTTGCGTGATCGAGCAGGGGGTGACCGACAAATTCGACATTGGCTCCAGCTGCGCGATACACCTCGTAGGTAGAAGCAAAATTGGCAGCAACTCTGGTTATCGAACTGGCGGCGTCGGTAACGCTGGCCGGGTCGGTCGCAAATTTGCTGGGCGGAAAATAGTACAGGGTCGGAATGCTCAGTTTGTTGGCAGCATGCACCAGGCGCATATTGAAGCCCGGATAATCGACAAGAATCAGCAGATCAGGGCGATTGTCGCGCATGAACCGCTTGAGTCGCGAAAGCACCAGCAGCAGCCGGGGAACCTGTTTAATGGCTTCGATCAGCCCGATGGCTGCCCAGTTGGTGCTGTCATAAAGAAGGTTAACATCGCGCCGGGCGGTTTGAATACCGCCAACTGCGAAAATTTCGAGCTCACCACACTGTTTGAGCACATCGATCAGTGAAGCAGCATAAAAATCGCCGGAAGTTTCGCCGGCTACTATCAGCAGCTTCTTTTTGCCGTGCACCTGCAGATTCAATTTACGCCACCTGTTCTCTCGATTATACTACTATTGAGGCATCCTGATGCAAGATATTCGCGCGCATCCGCCTCACATGACAGAATACGTTGGCCGATCATGTTGCAACCGGTCTGAATATCTGTTTCCTGACTTATCGTAAAAGGCTCGCCCGTTATCATCACGGCCCGACTTCCCGGCAGCGGGATTTCAGTATGATCCCAGTTGTTGAGCGTAGCGCAATGGGAGTAGCCAACCCCAATTGGCACCAGCAGAGCGCCGGTTTTCTGGGCAAGAAGCACGGCTCCGGGTTTGACTTCATGGCGCGGCCCGCGCGGGCCATCGACCGTTATGGCACCTGTGCATCCTGACTTTAACAGCCGCATCATTTCAAGCAATCCACGCATGCCACCACGTGAAGAAGAGCCTCTCACACACTTGAAGCCCATATTGTAGAGAATCTGGGTCAGCAGATCGCCGTCTTCTGAGAGCGAAGTCATGATAACGACATTGCGACGACGATGACAGTAGATCGAAGTGAGCAAAGATGCATGCCAGGCGACTATAATCACCGGTCGACCATCTTTGCGGGCCTGAATGAAACGATTGAAGGTCGGGCGCTCGATCATGACCAGTCGCGAAAGCGACAAAATCAGGGCGGCGCCGCCAAAAGCCTTGAGCTTGAGCGAGGCAACCCAGAAAGGGTCGTTCCAGCGGCCGTCAGAGAGGCGCATCGAACCATGCAGCGTTTCGATATCTCTCTGGTCGATATTCTGATTGAACTTCTGCATCACATCGCCACCTGTTCGGCAAACTGCGAGCGATAAAGCTGAGAATAAAGCCCCTGCTGCTCGAGCAACTGACCATGAGAACCGATTTCGACGATCTCACCCTTCTGCAGAACCAGTATCTTGTCGGCATTAACGATGGTAGAAAGCCGATGTGCGATCATGAAAGTCGTGCGGTTACTCATCAGGCGGCTCAGCGATTCTTTGATCAGATTTTCGGTTTCTGAATCGAGAGCGCTGGTTGCTTCGTCGAGTATCAGAATTCCGGGATCCTTGAGAAACGCACGGGAAAGCGCGATACGCTGCCCCTGGCCTCCCGAGAGATTGACGCCACGCTCGCCAAGAACCGTGTCGTAGCCATCTGGTTGCGCCATGATAAAATCATGAGCATTAGCCAGCTTTGCCGCTTCGACAATCTCGTCATGAGTCGCATCGAGCCTGCCGAATCTGATGTTGTCTTCGATTGTGCCTGAGAACAACAGGGTCTCCTGTGGAACCATGGCGATAAAACGACGCATACTGGCCATGCTGAGCTGCTTCACATCTATTTCATCGATTTTAACCGCACCTGAGCTGACATCGAAAAATCGCGGAATCAGGTTGATGAAAGTTGTCTTGCCGGCGCCGGAAGGGCCGACGAGAGCCACAACTTCGCCAGGGGCAACCTTGATGTTGACGTTGCGCAGCACCGGCTCATTCTGGTTGTAGGCAAAAAACACATCTCTGAATTCGACTTCTCCCCGACAACTGGTCATTTCGACGGCATCGGGCGACTCTTCGACATCGACCGGGGCATCGATTATCTCAAACACGCGTTCCCCGGCACCAACCGACTGCGAAATGACATTGCTCATCTTCGACAGATTTTTGATCGGTGTGAACAGGCCGACCAGCGCGGTCAGAAAGCTGATCAGCTGACCGGCGTCGAGATTGCCCCGGATGACTTCGTAACCACCATACCAGAAAATTATAGCGAGACCACAGGTATTGATGAACTCTATTATCGGTGTAGTTGCCGCGTTAATGCGGCCACCACGCATGGTTTCGTCAAAATTCGCGCCATTGGCCTGCTCAAAGCGATCTTTGACGAATTCTTCGAGAGTGAATGACTTGACGACCTTGACACCGGTAATGAATTCCTGCAGAACCGTCGACAGATCGCCGATTCGGCTCTGCATACGAGTCCCGATTTTCTTCATCTTTCGTGAGAACTTGTTGATCAGCCCGCCAATGAAAGGAATAATGATCACCGAGATTGTCGCCAGCTTCCAATGCAGGTAAAAAATATAGAAACAGAAGCCAAAAAAGGCGATAAAGTCTCCGATCAATGAAGTGAAGCTTGTCAACAGGTTCTGCAGAATCAGCACGTCAGCGGTAATTCGGCTCATCAGCTGCCCGGTGCGCTGCTTTTCGTAATAGGAAAGAGACAGCCGCAGCAGACGATCGAAGCATGAGGTGCGAATGGTGCGCAGAATACTCTGAGACACGTAATGCATCAGGTAGCCTCTGACGAAATCGGCAACTCCTTTGATGAACATGACCACGACCAGAGCGAGCGCAATCCAGTGCAGAGCGCCGATATTGCGGTCGACAAGCACGTCGTTGACCACACTTTTCATGATCCAGGCCGGAAAGATCGTACAGATCGCCACGACTGCACTGCACAAAGTGCCGAAAACAAGAGCGGCCTTGTAATCTTTGAAATAGCTGAGAATGCGGTTAAAGGTCTGCATCAGCGTCTCAGCTCCTGTATTCTGACGGCAATATGTTCTGCCACGCGCCGGCTGGCCCCGGGTTCGCCCAGACTTTTTCGGACGAGATCAAGGTCTTCACGCATTTTTGCCTGACGATGCGGGTCGTTGAGAATGGCAAGCGCTTCAGCTGCAATAAGAGAAGCCTTGAAGTCGCCGCGAATGAATTCGGGCACGATGCGGCGCCCGGCGATGACATTGGGCAGGCCAATATGTTCGGCCTGAATGATGAATTTCGAAATCAGAGAAGTCAGCCAGTTTACGCGATATACCACGACCATCGGCGTACCGATAATTGCCGATTCGAGAGTTGCAGTACCGGAAGCAACCAGACAAAGATCAGACACTGCAATAGCATCATAGGTCTGCCCGCGCAGCATGGTTATGGGAAGGTTGCGCCCCTTGAGATGCGGCAATATCAGCGCATCATCAATCGCTCCTGCCACCGGCAGCAGAAATCGGGTAGACGGCCTCTGCTTCAGAATTAATTCGGCCGCGTCGAGCAGTTCAGGCAGAATGTAATAAATCTCCTGAGTGCGGCTTCCCGGCAGAAGACTGATCAGCGATTCTGCTTCGCCCTTGAGAGCCGGCCTGAGATCATCACACGAGCCAGATGGTTTGGCAAAACCGACAAGCGGGTGACCGAACCAGTTTACGGTAGCTCCTGCACGAGCCCAGATGTCTACCTCGAACGGAAACACTACTACCGCCTCATTGATCAGACGGGTTATCTTTTCGACTCTGCTGGCATGCCAGGCCCAGACCTGCGGACAGATATAATAAAGCACATGAATATTGAGTGAACGCGCAATTTCGGCGACTCTCTGGTTGAATCCAGGGTAGTCGATGAGCACGACCATGTCTGGTCGTGTTTTTGTCAGCCAGCTTTTGACATCTTTCAGAATGCGGGCAAGATGGCGAATGTTCTTGAGCACTTCGACAAAGCCGATGACTGCAAGTTCATCGCTGCTGTGAATGCAGTGCATGCCGGCGGCTTTCATCATCGGGCCTCCGATGCCATCGATCACGACATCGGGCGCGGCCTGGCGCAGATGATTGATGACCAGTGAGCCATGCAGATCACCGCTCTGTTCGCCTGCCAGAAAGAATATTCGCCCGGAACGTATCAGTTCGCTCACGCGTCACGCTCCTTTTTAAAGGCAGCCGACAGTGCAACCGTCAAAAGAATCAGCGAAGTAGAGGCAAAAGTACGTCTCTCGGAGCTCAGTGCCTCAGCAAAAGAAAAGTTCGGTTCGCCATCAAACCGAATGTTGGCATCGAGTGTCGGAATGAAGGCAGGCACTAATTCACGGTAACAGCGATGTGCATCGGGAAATTTTTCGGCAAGAAAACCTTCTTCGTAAGGAATCATGGTCGAGAATTCCAGAATATAGAACAGGGCAACCACCATCGCAAAAGGAAGATTGCCGGCAATAATCATGAAGCCAAGAATTTTGATGAAGTTGGCGAGATAAAGAGGGTTTCGGCAATGGCTGTAAGGCCCCGATGTAATCAGACGCTCAGCACAGATGTCGCGGGTTCGTGTCTTGGGGCCAATATGCATGAGAGCCCAGATTCTCAGGCTTTCACCGAGAATGACAAGCGGGAGTCCAAGCAACCAGCCAACGAAGCGCGGCCTGGCACAACCGGCCATGGCAATAACCAGCGGTACCGGCAATTTGTCGCGCCAGACAAAAAAGAATTGTCCCGTTCGTTTGATAAAACCCATCAGATTATCAGTTTTCAGCGGCGGGCGGGCAGATTATGCTTGACCTGTTCAAGAATCTCGACGGCAACCTCGAGAGCATTCTTGCCATCTTCGATAGTTACCAGTGGCTTTTTACGTTCTTTGATGCAGGTGATAAAATGCCCAAGTTCAAGGCGAAGAGGCTCGGCCTTATGAACTTCGAGTTCTTCGCGAATGATTTTTTCTTCGAGATTCGACTTGCGACGCATGGTTATCGCCTGGTTGGCATAATCGAGTGAGCAGTATTTATCGAGTTCGAATATGCGTAATTTTCGAATTCGCTCTTCGCTGATGCGCGAAGCGGTGAGATTGGCTATACAACCGTTTTCAAAAACGATGTGAGCATTGGCTATGTCTTCGTTATCGGTAAGAACAGGAATACCCACTGCATCGATGTGCTTTATCGGAGACCGGACCAGCGAAAGAACTATATCTATGTCATGGATCATCAGATCCTGGACGACACCGACATCCTGAACACGTGGCGAAAAAGGCCCCATACGCTGACATTCGATAAACCGCGGGCTCTCACAAAGAGACTGCAATTTGAGAATAGCTGCATTGAAGCGCTCGACATGGCCAACCTGCAGAGTCAGCTGTTTCTTTCCGGCGAGCGAAACCAGATCGTTAGCTTCGTCAAGCGTTTTGGTGCATGGCTTTTCGATAAAGGTATGCACGTTGCGTTCGAGAAAATATCTGGCGATTTCATGATGAAGAACCGTTGGTACTACAACGGTAACCGCATCAACCCGGCCCTCGAGCTCACGATAATCATTGTAGAAAGGAACTGAATACTTCTCTGCCAGCTCACGACCGGCCTCATTCACATCACAGATACCAACCAGCTTCGCGCCTTCGATCTCCGTCAACAGCCTTGCATGGTGCTGCCCAAGATGTCCGACTCCGATTACGCCGATTTTTACTTCCTGAGTGTTCATAATTACCTCTTGTTTTACCAATTCTGTAACGGGCTGTGGGGTCAGATGACCATAATGGCTATTCCGGCTTCATCAGCCATGGCAATAACCTCTTCACGATCGAGAAGCAGTGTTTTCATTTCTTCAAAAGCCAGACAACGGGCACGGGCCTCGATAAGAGTCCTGATAGTGTCTACACCAACTGTCGGAATATCGAAACGCATATCCTGCTTCGGACGCGCAACCTTGACCACTGTCGCATCTCCGTTGCCAAGCTGACCACCGCGCAAAATCGCCTTATC
>Ga0116144_10000382_pt1 | contig 59629 bp, 45 predicted proteins | sample AD_UKC035_MetaG_FD_89746 | JGI IMG/M metagenome (GOLD analysis project Ga0116144, IMG submission 89746) | Active sludge microbial communities of municipal wastewater-treating anaerobic digesters from USA - AD_UKC035_MetaG | ecosystem: Engineered > Bioreactor > Anaerobic > Digestate | place: USA...
AGAACGCCGTCACCAGCGTCTTCTCGGTGAGCATGTCCGAGTTGCGGCGCTCCCGCGCAATCGGCTCCAGTTCTTCGGCAACCTCAAAAACGTGGAAAAACTCGTTCCGCTCAAACTCTTTGAGAGACAAAATGTCACGACCCATGAAACTACGCATACAAACAACCTCCTTGAATTGAATGTTGAGATAGAATTGATGAACGTAATTCGTAGTCCGTATTCCGTTTGTGAGAACTACGGAATACGCACTACGCACTACGGATTATCTTCTACGATGGCCTGCGGCAGGCAGGCGTACCATTCCGCCGCACGCACCACATCGTCCAGCGGCACATTCTCATTCGTCATGTGCGCCGTCTTCTCGTCGCCCGGCCCCAGCCCGATGGCCGGAATCCCCGCCTTGCCCGCCCAATAGACGCCGTTGGTGGAAAAATCCCACGTGCCGAGCGGCGGGACTTCGCCCCATAACGCTTCGAGCGCCCGTTGGCCGGCTTGCACCAGAGGATGCGCGTCGTCCAACGCCCAGGCGGGGAAGTATTTCGTCACCGGGAAAACAAAGCCGGTATACGACGGCATATCGTAAAACAGTTCCTCAACGCGAATCTCCTCCTGCAAATAGTCGGGGATAAGCCCTCTGACCTGGGCGATCACCTCGTCGTGCGATTCGCTCAACGTGATCCGCCGGTCAAGGTAGATGGTGAACTGATCCGGCACGGCATTGAGCGACGCCGTGCGCGCCGAAACGTCCGTCACCGCAATCGAAGCGTGGCCCAATAGCGGGTGGCTGCCCATCCCGAAGCGCATCCGCCGATCCAGGTCGCGGATCGCCGCAATCACGCCGGCCATTTTGTAGACGGCGTTATCGCCCAAATAGTGCGATGCGGCGTGCGCCGATCTTCCCACCGCCGTGATCTTCAATTCGATGCGACCCTTGTGCCCGCGATAGACGCGCATCTTCGTCGGCTCGCCGATGACGACGAAATCGGGACGCACTTTGGGATCGGCTTCCACGAAGGCGTTGGGCGCGATGCCGTCGCACCACTCCTCCATGTTGCCGAAGTAGTAGACGGTGAAGCCGTCGAGCAGGCCCAAATCGCGGGCGATAGCGAGGCCATGCACCATGCCGGGCGTGCTGCCCTTCTCGTCGCACGCGCCGCGCGCATACAGGCAGCCGTTCTCCACCTTGCCCACGAACGGGTCCCACTCCCATTCGGCGGGGTCGCCGACGCCGACTGTGTCAATGTGCGAGTCGTAGACGAGCACCTTCGGCCCGTCCCCGATGCGCCCCAAGGTGTTGCCCATCTTGTCGAAGCGCACTTCGTCGTAGCTCAGCCGGCGCATCTCGGCCTGGATGCGCTCGCCCACCGGCCCAATCTGCGATTCCATGCTCGGAATCGCGCAAATATCGCGCATAAACTGGATGATGTCATCCCGCCGTTGCTGCACCCGTTGTCTGATTTCGGCGCTATATTGCATATCTTTCTCCCAGAAGTGATGTTATTTCTAAACCCTCACTATAAGCCTGTGATGAGCGAATTGCACGGGTCATTTTTCCCATCTGTGTGAGTGTATTGTCCTAAGCAAATACCATTATAATGAGGATACGGAAAGTTGCCCAATAAGGAGAGCCGACATGAAATACCGGTTGATGTGGCGTGGGATGGGATGGGTGATAACGGTCAGCCTGCTGTGGGGGGTAGTGTTGCTGGTGGGGATGGCGTTGGCGGATGCCGGCCGCCCCACGTTGGCCGCCGCGCCGCCGCCGCTTGTCGCGCCGGAGGTGCTCCGCGCCTGGGAAGCTGCGCCGGAAACGCCGTTGCGCGTCATTGTGATCTTGCGCACGGAGGAGAACGCGCAGTCGGCTCTCAGCGCCGGGCGCGGCACCTTTGTAGAAACCCTACAACAGGAGTATGCCGCCGCCAAGGCGCCCCTGGACAAGTTGCTGGCGGCGGCGCAAGCGCGCGGCGAGGTGCGGGAGCAGCGCGATCTGTGGATCATCCACGGCCTGGCGCTGACCGCGTCGCCGGCATTCTTGCAACAGTTAACCGCCGCGCCGGAAGTGGCCGAAATCCGGTTGGATCACTACGAACAGTACCTGGCTCCCGCCGAAGTGCGCGGCGCCGAACGGACGGAAGCGACCACACTCGCCTGGGGCGTGACCCAGATCCGCACCCCTGAAGTCTGGCAAACGTTGGGAATTTCGGGCACCGGCGCAGTCGTTGCCATCATGGACACCGGCGTCGAGTGGCAACATCCCGCCCTGCTGAATAACTATCGAGGCAACCTTGGACGCGGCCTCTCCGATCACACCGGCTCGTGGTACGACGCAGTCAATGACGGCGTCTACCCCTACGATGACCACAGTCACGGCACGCACGTCGCCGGCAGCGCAGTAGGGCAGAACGGCATCGGCGTCGCGCCGGGTGCGCGGTGGATCGCCGTCAAGATGTTGGCGCACGAGGGGTACGGTTATGACTCTTGGATTCACGCCGGATTTCAATGGCTCCTGGCTCCCGGCGGCAATCCGGCTCTGGCGCCGGATGTGATCAATGCCTCGTGGAGTTCCAGCCAAAGACTCTCCACCGAATTTGAGGAAGACATTCACGCACTGCAAGCGGTCGGCATCCTACCGGTCTTCGCCGCCGGCAACACCGGCCCGGATGTCGGCTCGGTCGGCTCACCGGCCAGCTTGCCCGGCGTCCTGGCAGTAGGGGCCAGCGATTATGACGATGAGGTGGCTTATTTTTCCGGGCGCGGTCCCTCACCCTGGGAAGAGATCAAGCCGATGATCGTTGCGCCGGGGATTAATATCCTCTCCGCCATACCCGGCGGCATTTACGCAGAATACAATGGCACTTCGATGGGAACGCCGCACGTGGTCGGTCTTGTCGCACTGTTGCGGTCTATCAGCCCCACGCTCTCCATCACAGCGACTATGAACGCGCTCACCACCACCGCCGTGCCATTGAGCACGACCCTCCCCAACAACGACAGTGGCTGGGGGCGGATAGATGCCCTGGGCGCGGCGCTCGCGGTAGCGCACCCTGGCTTCATCGCCGGCACGGTGCGCAGCCTCAACGGCGGGATTCCCCAGGCGACGGTGACGGCAGCGACGCGCGAGGCTGGAAAAGTCGCACAGGTCACGGCGGATGCGCAGGGACGTTATACGCTGGCCCTCCCGGCCGGGCAGTATATAGTGACGGCGGCGGCGTTCGGCTATTCGTCGCGCACCACCGTCGGCCTCCCGGTAGCGAACGATACGCTATTATCGCACGATTTCATCCTGTTCGCCCTCCCAGAGGGAACGTTGACCGGACGCGTGCAGCTGGCGTCCGGCGCGCCGCCGACGCGCCCGGTCGTCATCGAAATTGACAACACGCCGTTAATGGCCGCCGTCAACGCGGCAGGAACATACCGGCTGACGCTACCGGTCGGGACCTACTCCGTTGCCGCGCGCGGGCTTGGCTATCGCGTGATGACGGCCAGCGTCGCCATCCAGACAGAGCAAACCACGTCCCAGGACTTCACCCTGCCCCCGGCGCCCACACTGTTGTTGGTGGACGAAGGCCCCTGGTATTACGGCAGCCAGAGCGCTTACTGGGAAGGTGATTTGCAGGCGTTAAGATACACCTACGACAAAATCAGTCTCAAACATGTCCCGGCCCAGACGCCGCTCAGCGCGACTCTACGCGCTTATGACATTGTACTGTGGTCGTCGCCCAATGGTTCGCCAGGATTGGTCAGTGGCGGTCAGGCGCTACGACAATATTTGCTCGATGGGGGACATGTGTTTCTCAGCGGTCAAGATGTGGCGCAGTTCGATTTGGGAACACTCGCGTCCAACGTCAGCTATCTGTCACAACAAATGGGGGTGGCCTATCGGCAAGATACGGCCGACAGTTGGGCGCTTCAGGGGACCGGCCCCTTTGCAGGGTTGCGTATAACCATTACCGGCGGCGCCGGCGCCAATAACCAGGTCAGCCCGGATGTGGTGGGGGTGTCCGACACAGAGAAAGCGGCGGTCTTGTGGGAGTACACAGCCGGCGGCGGGGGTGGGGTGGGCGCGTCCGTCTGTGTCCCCTACCGCTCCCTCTTTTTTGGATTTGGCTATGAAGCCATTGCCGAGGCCGACGCCCGCCGCGCCGTGATGGAGCGCAGTCTGGACTGGTTAATGCAACCGCCGTTGACGCAAGGGTTGCGCCTGACGCGCTTGAGCCGTATGCCCCAAATTGGATTGAGTGGGGAAACCCTCACGCACACTTTGCACCTGCAGCACATCGGGTATGCCGGACAACCGGAACCCGTTCGCATCACCGGAAGCGGCCAACACTGGCCCACCACCATCACCCCGGCTACCGCCATCCTCTCTCCGTGTGTCAATCTGACGGTGACGGTGGTGGTCACCGTTCCTCCGGCATTGGGGATGGAGGCGCGCGACACCTTTGTCTTGACGGTAACGGGGCTGGACTCCGGCGAGCGCGTGACAACCACACTCCAAACGAAAACCCCCGCGCCGGTATTGTTGGTGGATGATGACCGGTGGCACCCGATGGAAGTCTACTATACGGCGGCCTTGCAGCGGCAACACATTCCGTTTGATCTATGGAGTACGATGCATGGGAGCGACGTGATCGGTGATGCTTCGCCCTCTGACGCTATGCTGCAAGCGTATCCACTGGTGCTCTGGTTCACCGGCTACGATTGGCATAGGCCGATTGAGACCCATGAAACCGTGCGCCTGCTGACCTATTTGGAAAACGGGGGGCGGTTTTTGTTGTCCTCCCAGGACTTTCTGTACATGCACAACGGCGATGCTTTGAGCCGGCAATTGGGAGTCCTGCAATGGGATGAGTCGTCGCCAAAATCGGCGATGGGGGTGGCCGAGCACCCGGCGGGCGGGTTATGGGGGCCGGTGAAACTGATATATCCTTTCAGAAATTGGGCCGATGAGGTGGAACCGGTTTTTGCGGCAACGCCGGTGGTGAGGAGCGCGACGGGGCAGCCACTGGCGCTCGCGCACAATGCCCTTGCTCAGGGCGCCGGAAAGACGCTATTCTATGCCTTCCCCCTGGAAGCGCTCCCTGAAGACCTGCGCGCCCTGACACTAGAACGGGCCGTGGGGTGGCTTTCGCCATTGGGCGAGACAACCTGGACGGTGACGCCGACGGCGCCTTTGCCGGGACAGATCGTCCACAATCACCTGGTGCTGAGCAATGATGCGACGATGACTATGCCGGTGGCGTTCACCCACACCTTGCCTGCTTCCCTGACGCTGCTGGCCGCCCCCCCCACCGCCACCCTGGTTCTTTCTTTACCGGGAGGGCTGCGTTATGATGGCGTCGCCCGGCAGCTTAGCTGGAGCGGGATGTTGGGGCCGGGAGCACGTCACCCGCTCACCTGGGAAGTCAAGGGGACCGGGCCAACGGGCGCGGTCATTGCGCCGACAGCGACACTGGCGCTACCTGAATGGCAGTTGCACTTCACGCGTGAAACGCAATTGCGGTTGGCCGGAGGAGATTTGGCAAGTAGTCACTGGATCTCGGCTCCCTTTAGCGCCATATACGCCGGGCGTCCGGTAACTCTGGGGTTTGTGTTACACAACCAGGGATATGGCAGCACTGGCCCCACCCGGGTGCAGTTTTGGTTGATGGAGGGGCTGGCGCCGCTAACGGCGACACTGCCGTTGTCTACGGGGGTCGCGCTCGCCGGATGGCAAGGCGTCCTGGAACCGGGCGCCACGCAATTGCTGACAATGGCGCTTTACAATTGGGATCAAAAGGCGGCCTTATTGCGCATAGATGCGCTACTGGAGACTATGCCGGCCGGCCGGTGGGAACAACGTCTCTGGTTGACGCCAGGATGGCTTTATTTACCCCTGACGTTGCGCCGGTTTTAGTCCAACCGGCGCAACACCATCACGACTTTGCCCTGAACCTGCACGTGTCTGGCCGGCACTCGGATGGGCGCCATAAGCGGGTTGGCCGGTTGCAAACGAATCATGTCGTTTTCGTAATACACTTTCTTCAATGTGGTTTCGCCGGCATTGTTGGTCAACCAGACGGCGGCCATCTCTCCATTTTCCACGCGCTCCTGGTGACGAAGAATGACCGTATCGCCGTCGCCAACCAGGGCGTCAATCATCGAGTTGCCCTGGACCTGCAAGGCAAACAGATTGCCGGCGTCACGGCCAAACAAGGCCCGGCTAATTTCAACGGTTTCATTGCCGGGTAAGGGTTCAACCGGGATAGGCGCGCTAGCCACGATGTACCCCAAAAAGGGGACGGAGAGCGTATCGGCCAGCGCCGCCACCGGTAGCGCATCCGGCGCGGCGGACATAAAGGAGTCCGCCAATTCCTCGTCGCTGGTCAGCCGGATCGCCCGCGATGCAGCGGCTTCACGGCTGATATAACCCTGTTCCGCCAACCGTCGCAGGTAATAGGAAACCAGCGAGGTGGAATCTACCCCTACGCCCTTGCCGATCTCTCTGACGGTGGGGGGATACCCATTTTCTCCCAAATAATCCCTGATAAACTCAAAAACTTTTTGTTGGCGTTCTGGCAATGATTTTGTCATCGTAGGTTCTCCTGTACTGAACGTTATCCCAAATATCCCAACTTCATTATAATCGCACATTTGTTCTATGTCAATACTTTTTCAATTTTCCATCAAACTTCTGGCGCATGCGCTTTGTTTAATGAGCGGAAGGGGGCGTTACCGCCGCCGCATGGATAAAGTGGAAGAGAAGATGCCGCAAAATTTCTCACGATGTCAAGAATAAGGTCTGAGCATAACAAACCTGTCTGATAAAACGCCAACCAATTGCTATTAATATTTAAGAACATGAAATCCCGCTAAAGGGCTATTGCACAACCTGGCCTTTTCGTGTAAAATAGAGGCAATTAGAACAGGTAAATTGAAGGGAAGGATGTAGCAGGCGAGACGCATGAAAAGTTCAAAACTATGGTTAAAAGGTGTATCTCTGCTGACGCTCGCCATCTTTTTGGGTTTCTCTTTATCCCAACCGGGCCTGGCGCAAAATGAAACTGAGAAGTATTTCCCAGAAACGCATCATTGGGTTACCGGAGTTTTTTTAGAGTATTTTCTCAAACGCGGGGGGTTGGAGATCTTCGGGTATCCGATTAGCGAGCCGTTTATGGATCAAGGGTTATTGGTGCAATACTTCCAAAAAGTGCGTATGGAGTGGCACCCCCAAAACCCCGACCCTTATAAGGTACAACTGGGGTTGTTAGGAGAAGAACTAAAATATCGCCAATCGGGAATACCCGCGCCCTATCCGCAATCACGCCGCAAAATCTACTTCCCCGAAACCGAGCATACCCTGGCGTACGCCTTCCTGGATTATTTTCGCACCCACGGCGGTTTGGACATTTTCGGATATCCTATTACCGAAATGCACTTTGAAGAGGGCAAGATCGTACAGTACTTTCAACGGGCTAAGATGGAATGGCGGCCTGAAGACCCCGCCGCCACCATCCGCATAGGGGACTTGGGAACGATGTATGTCAATCTCTACCGGGATCGCATGCCGACCGAGGCTTTCCAGCCTATGACAGCAGAAGGGGATAAGCCAGGTCTGGAGCCAACCAGTACCCCCACCATCACGGCGGTCAGTGCCGTGGTTTCGCTGAAATATTGGGTGCTAGGCCAGAACCGGGTGCAAACGGTCTCGGTGTTGGTGACGGATAATTTTGGCACTCCGGTCAACGGCGCACAGGTCAACCTCCAGCTAGAGACGCCCGACGGGGAAAAACTTCCCGGCAACAGCCAGCCGTTGATCACCAATGAACGCGGTTTTGCGCAAACGGAGCTGCCCGTCAACTGGGAACGTTCTGGGACACAGATCATTGTGAAGGCAAACGTGACTTACAACGGGCTGAGCACAATGGGACAAAACATCTTCTTGCTGTGGTTTTAGCCAACCGGGAAATTGTTTCAGACAACACAGAGCCGCGCGATTGACTCGCGCGGCTTTGCCTTTGTCACCGGGAGAAATCAGTCGTCTCGTTCCTTCGCATCTCCGCCCAATCCCAACCGGGTTTTGAGACGGGCAAACCAGGAACGCTTCGGCTCGGTAGGCTCGGTGTGGGCGCGGATGTTGCGCAAACGACCAATGACATGCCGTAGCTTTTGCATCTTGACCACATTGTGTTCTTTAGTCTTCTCCTGTTCCATGGTCTCTTTCTCCTGCTAATTGTTTCTGAGCTTCTTCTGGCGATGAAGCAAACAAATATCCTACGCCGCGCACATTGAGGATGTACTGTGGATTTTCCGGGTCCGGTTCCAACTTCCGGCGCAATCGGCGGATATGCACACGCACAATGGAGCGTGCGCCCCAGGCGTCTGTTTCATAGCCCTGCGCACAGCGCACCAACTCCTGAGGGGTGCAGACTTGATCTACCCGGTTGACCAGACATTCCAACAGCCGGAACTCAGTGGGGGTGAGGTCTACCGTATGCCCTTGATACGTTACCACATGCTTGGCGCGATCAATGCGCACATCGCCTACCGTCAAGATAGTGTCATCCACAACCGGTTCTGGCGCCGCCTCGGTTACTCCGTCCGATGTCATCAACTCTTTAAGCGTGCGTTGGAGCTGCGATACCAGCGCTTTGCGATGGCGGCCGGCTTTAAGTTCGGACAGTCCTTTGCGGACCGCCGCCAACACATCGTCTACGGGAGAAGGCTTGAGTAAAAAGTCAAACGCGCCTTTGCGCAACGCCTGCACCGCAGTTTCCAAGCTACCATAGCCGGTAATCAGGATGACGATGGTGTCGGCAGAAACGCGGCGGATCCCATCCAATACTTGCAGGCCATCAACACCGGGCAAGCGCAAATCGAGAATCGCCAAATCATACGGAGGGGCTTGCTGCCGCACCAACGTCAATGCCTCCTCACCGGAAGCCGCCAGCGTAACCTGATACCCCTCTAAACGCAGAACTTCCCCCAAAGTGATGCGCTCGGCGGCCTCGTCATCTACCACTAAAATATGAATACTATCCATTAGCCCTCCTCGTTATATTGAGGTAATCGCACAATAAAAGTCGTGCCCCCCCCTGGTGGACTCTCCACTTCTATCATGCCACTATGACGCTCCACAATCCCGTAACTGATCGCCAGCCCCAGGCCGGTGCCGGTGGATTTTGAGGTATGGAAAGGTTCAAACAGATGCTCGCGGATTTCGGGCGAGATGCCGGGACCGCTATCGCGAAAGGCCACCACCACTTGCTTGCGTTCAGCATGGCCGGCCGTCCCGATCCACAAAGCCCCACCCTCCGGCATAGCCTCAATCGCATTGATAATAATGTTCAGAAACACCTGCGTCAACTGATTGGCAGCGCCGCGCACCGAAGGCAGATCGGGCGCCAAGCGGGAGACCACTTCGATTTTGGCTTGCTGGAGGCGCTTCCCGGCAATCGCCAGCGCGTCTTCCAAGGGGCGGTTGACGTTGAGTGGCTGCATCGCCGACGACGGACGGTAGAAATCCAACATCCGCCGCACGATTTGCACCAGGCGGGTGACCTCTTTTTGCGCCATCTCCAGGAAACGCCGCCGCTGCTCATCGTCCAGATTGGGATGTAAAACCAGATGCATACTGTTTTGGATGGCCTGGAGGGGATTGTTGATCTCGTGCGCCAGCGACGCCGCCAGCCGCCCGACGGCAGCCATTTTCTCCGATTGGATCAACTGGTTCTGCGAGCGCTCCACCTCGGCCGCATAGGATTCAAGTTCCTGAAACAGCCGCGCGTTTTCCACCGCCGCAGCGACCGTGGCCGCGATATGCTCCATCAACTCAATGGTCTCCGCAATCAACACATCTGGCTGCGCCAGGACAATCAGGGCGCCCACTGCCTGGTCGCGTTTCAGCAAAGGGACGCACAGAATATCGAGGGTAGCGATCCCCAGGGCCTCATTCCACAGACTGTCCGTAGCGCCACGACGCAGAACCGAATGACGTTGGGTAAGCACTTCACTGAAGGTGACATCGTCATCGGGGACCACGCGCCCTTGCAGCCAGACGCCCCCAGGGGAACGGGCGGTGCGGATAACCCAGGATTGGGACTCTTCGTCATTCAATACCAGCGCCAGTGCATCGCCGGCCACCAGCCGGCCCAGCCCCTCCAGGGCAGTCATCAACACCTCATCCAGATTTAAGCTGGAAGAAACCATGCGGTTGATCTCATCCAGCGCGGCTAGTTCCTGGTTGCGGCGTCGCAGCATTTGTTCGGTGTGGCGAATCCGCAACACCACGCCAATACGGGCCAATAACTCTTGCGGATCAAAGGGTTTGATGATGTAATCATCGGCGCCCATTTGCAGGCCGCGCGCCTTCGCCATTACGGAATCTAACCCGGTGATGAGAATAACAGGGGTCTGCATCAGGAGTGGATCGGCCTTCATTCGCCCCAGGATGCGGAAGCCATCCTCACCGGGCATCATCACGTCCAGCAATACCACATCTACCGAATGGCCGCGTTCGGCCTCCTCATAAAGCAGCGACAGGGCTTTTTCCCCGTCCGTTGCCACGAGCATCTGGCAGGCGATCAGTTGCAAGACCTCATGGACGAGGTCTACCATCTCAACATCGTCATCAACGACGAGGACGCGCGGCTGTGGTTCAGGCATCGGGTTTTAGGGGCGGATATTCTGTTTGCATACGCCTACTCCTGAGTTAGATTATAGCGTGTTTTGCAAGATTGGTGAAATAAGAGCGCGTAAACTTCAAACACAAAAGGGCAGAGTATCTCCTCCGCCCTTTCCACGAGCGCGCCAGACAATGTCGCTGTGATTAGCGCCGCAACTAAGCGCGCCGTCTATCCGGCCTCGCGCTCAACCTGCCAGCAAGCCACAAAGTGCGCATTCCCATAGTTCTTGAAAGGCGGCATTTCGCGGTTACACAAGTCCGGGATGGCATACCGACAACGAGGGTGGAAATGACAACCAGCCGGCGGATTGATCGGGCTAGGAACATCGCCGGCCAGGATGATGCGGTCGCGCGAGCCGGCTTTCTTCGGGTCGGGAACGGGGATGGCGGAAATCAAGGCGCGGGTGTAAGGATGCAACGGCTCCTCGAAAATCTGCCGGCGACCGGCCAGTTCGACCAGCGAGCCTAAGTACATCACGGCAACGCGGCTGCTGATGTGTTCCACCACACTGAGGTTGTGTGCGATGAAGAGATAGGTCAACCCTAATTGCGCCTGCAAATCCATCAGAAGGTTCAACACCTGCGCCTGGACAGACACATCCAGTGCAGAAACTGGCTCGTCCGCGATGATGAATTTAGGTTCAAGGGCCAACGCACGCGCAATCCCGATTCGCTGACGCTGACCGCCGGAGAATTCGTGCGGGTAGCGCCTGGCGTGAAATTCTTCCAGATTGACCATCCGCAGCAGGTGGATAGCTCTTTCCCACCGTTCCTGGGGCGAGCCAACGTGATGGACGGCCAGTCCTTCCATAATGCTTTCACCCACAGGCATGCGCGGGTCAAGCGAAGAATACGGATCCTGAAAGACAATTTGGATTTCCCGGCGCAATGACTTTAGCGCGGCGCCACGCAGGCCAAAGACATCCTGACCTTCAAAATAGACGTGACCACTGGTATGCGGGACCAGGCGCAACAAAGTCCGGCCAACGGTGGTCTTGCCACAGCCGGATTCTCCGACAAGGCCCAACGTCTCGCCCCGCTTGATCGTGAAACTGACGCCATCCACAGCTTTCACGTGCGCGTGGACGCGCTGAAGCAGGCCGCTGCGGATGGGGAAATACTTGACCAGGTCTTGCACCACAATGATATCGTCATTTTGCACCGAAGAAGGTATGGATGGAGCTTGTACAGTGGTCATAGGCTAGGACCTCCCGGCTTCTGCATGGAGCCAACAGCGCACCTTGTGCCCCGGTTGATAATCCAGCAACGGAGGTTCTTCAATCATACACTGATGCAAGTGCTGGTCAACTCGCGCCATACAGCGCGGCGCAAATTTGCAGCCCGGCGGCAGATCGATCAAGTTGGGCACCGCACCGGGGATGGTATCCAGGCGCTCCTTGACCACGCCCATAATGGGGATGGAGGAGAGCAGTCCCCGTGTATAAGGATGCAACGGCATCTCGAACAGGGTCTGCACGTCAGCCTGTTCGACCACGCGCCCGGCATACATCACCGAAACCCGCGAGGCCATCTCGGCCACCACGCCCATATCGTGCGTGATTAAGATGATGGAGGCCCCGATCTTTTTCTGCAAATCACGCATCAAATCCAAAATTTGCGCCTGGATGGTCACATCGAGGGCGGTAGTTGGCTCATCGGCGATCAGTAATTCCGGCTCACAGGCCAACGCCATTGCAATCATAACCCGCTGCGCCATCCCGCCCGAAAGCTCATGGGGGAACGCCTGAACGCGCTTTTCCGGCTCCGGGATCCCCACGGTGCGCAGGAGGGATACGGCTTTTTCCCAGCCAGTCTGTTTATCGGAACCTCGATGGATTTCTAAAACCTCGGCAATCTGATCGCCCACCCGGAATACCGGATTCAAACAAGAGGTAGGCTGTTGAAAGATCATTGAAATGCGGTCGCCGCGCATCAAGCGCATCTCCGACTCAGGCAGCTTGAGCAAGTCCTGCTGATTAAACCAGACCTGTCCATCCACAATCTTGCCGGGGCTGCCGACCAATTGCATAATGGAGAACGACGTAACACTCTTACCACAACCGGATTCGCCCACCAATGCCACAATCTCGCCGCGCTGCACGTCAAAGTCCACGCCATCCACGGCTTTGACGACGCCAGCTTCCGTGTAGAAGTAGGTTTTCAGGCCATGGACTTCAAGGATTTTGTCATCCGTTCTTACGGTTTCCACTTATGGCCCCCTTAAAAATAGTGATTGGGGATTGGGGATAAGGGATTTGGACAGTCCAATCCCTCATCCCCAATCCCTAATCCCTGCGGCGACAGCTTCATCCAACCGCTGATACGTGCCAGCCGTTAATGAGGAATTCCTCTAAAAAGGGATGGCAGCGCTGATACACGCTACCACACAATCGGCATCATCGTTACGGGATATCAAATGCTTCAATGTTCCATATCGCGGAATCTTCCGTCGCGTCCATAACAAACCCTTCGACTTCCGGACGCAGCGCCGCAAACCGGAGGTACATGAAAAGGGGAACCGCCGGTAGTTGTTCGGAGAAAATGCGCTGGGCCGCCTGCTGCCCTTCGACATAATCGGCAGCGCCAGGCAGGGCGCCAAGCGCACGCGCACAGGCCGCATCAAACTCGGCGTCGGCGAAGCCTGAGATATTTTGGCCGGTCCAACGGTTCCCGGCGGTAGGGATTGCGCTGCTCAGATAACGGCTACAAGCCGCTTCTGTGTTGCTCATAAAAGAGCTGACATCAAAACGCCGGCCAAACAACGGGCCATCGGGACCATTAGCGAGGTACTGGCCCGTCGGAATATTCTCCAGGTTCACCAGGAACCCACAACCGGTCAGATTCTGCTGCAAAACTTGCATATATTGGGCGCGCAGTGCGTCGGCGGTACTCAGCCAGGTGAACTCAAGCCGGGTTCCGTTAGGGATGCCATCAATGCCTTTGGCCTCACGCACCCCATCGCCATCGGAATCCACCCAGCCCATTTCTTCTAACAAAGCCTGACCCTTTTCGGGGGCATAGGCATATTCAGTCAAACCCTCGGCCTCATAATAAGGGTGTTCCGGTGGGAGATAAGAATTGAGGACAGCGGAGCGCCCATACAACACCGTATCCACCACAGACTGACGGTCGAGGCAGTAGGCAAATGCCTGACGCATGCGCACATCACCGAAAAAGTCCGGGCGGTCGTAATCAGAGGCGGAAACAATCCCAAAATCTATATGCTCCCAAGTGGTAGTGGTAGTCACAGCGAGTTTGAGCACACTTTCTTGCTCAAGTTTGAGCAGCAAAGGGGTCTGGTCTTCCGAAAGGGCATCCTGAGTAACAATATCACATTCCCCAGAAATCAACTGCGCCAGGGCGGAGTTCGGATCGGAGACGAAACGAAAGACTACCGTGTCCACGTAGGGCAATCCCTCGGCAGCGCGGTAATAGAGAGGGTTTTTCTCAACCGTGATATGGTCGCCTGACACCCACTCCTTGATCACGAAGGGGCCCCAGCCAATGGGCATACGGGAAGATTCTTCCGCCTCCAGAAGGTCGGCGGCGCCATACCCCAACTGCTCTTGCCAGAGATGGCGGGGCAGAGGCGGCCAAAAGTTGGTGAAGTAAGTAGCGTCAATATAACCCGGCAGCCCGACCCACACCGTGGTCTGGTCCCCCAGGGTTTCGTAGGAGGCCGTGCGATCGATAGTGAACTTGCTCACCGGTGTGGCTGGGTCGGAGGCCAGTTCGAAAGCGTAGACAGAATCATCCACCCGTAAAGGGGTGTCGTCGGCCCACTTAAGATCACTGCGCAATTTGAAGGTCACAAACATCTGATCCATTTCCATCGGGGCGCCAGTGAACTTGACGGCGCACTCCGTCGCGCGGCAATCATGGGGGCGCACCATCATACCCTCAGTCAATTCCACGGGATCGCCCGCGTCATTGACGACGATGTCGCCGGCCTGCACAGTGACGGTGTTGATGATTGCATCGCCATCTTCGAGACTTGGCAGTTTTTCTAGGAGGACGGCCTGGTGACGATAGGTACGGTTATCAATCGGCCCATCGTACACCGCGTGTAGAATATGCCGCGCGGCCAGTGTATCACTGCCATACCAATACAACGTATCCGGTTCCTGGCCCTGGCAAATCACAAGGGTTTTAAGGCCATCGGCAGGCGATTCCTGCGGCTTTTCAACGACTTTCTCAACAACCTTCTCGACGATTTTTTCAACAGTGGTTTCAACTACAACGGTTTCGATAATTCTTTCTGGAGTAGGGGCTGTACAGGCGAGCAAGATCATGCTTAACAGCACCATTGCCCCAAACGCAGTCAATAACTTCGTATGTAACATCTGTCTCTTCCTTGCCGAATGGAGGCCACGTTAAAAATCAGTTTCCCGAACGCAAAAAACGCGCGAATACGCCACATTTTAAGAATAAAAACCGAAAAGTCAAGGTTAATCTTCCTTATCTGTATCCATGATCAGCATATTCAAACACGCGCCCATAGTGCAAACCACCGCCCCGCAGCGGTCAAGCTGATTACGGGGCGGTGGGGTAAGTTGGAAATGGGGGCTACTTGCGATGGATACGGCCATATAAAACAGCGCCGATCATTCCCAGGATCATGCCGGAAAATGAGGCAGCATAGGCCAGAAAATTCAAGAAGAATGTCGAGGTGAGAACCCGCAACACCATCAACAGTGGAAGTAGCAGGCCCAACAGCAAAAGCAAAAATCCTGCCAGAAGTAGTTTCCACGGCTGCATTGTGTTCATTATTTGTACACCCAACAGGCAACCAGATGTTCCGGCTCTGTTTCGAAATAAGGTGGTTCCTCAACGTCACACAAGCCGGCGATCATCCGCGCACACCGCGGGTGAAAGTGACACCCACGGGGTGGATTGACCAGGCTGGGCGGCTCGCCGGGGGGCACATCGCGGAAGCGCCGCGCATTATCTGCATCGGGATCGGAGGTGGCCGCCAACAACGCCACCGTATACGGATGACTGGGATTGCGGATCAGGTCGTTGATACGGGAATTTTCGACGATTTTTCCAGCATACATTACAAAGACGCGCTCGGAAAAATAGCGCACAGTTGAAAGATCGTGGGTGATGTAGATCACCGCCAGGTCGTGGGCTTCTTGTAACCCGCGTAACAACTTAAGGATCTCTACGCGCACCGAAGCATCCAGCATAGACACCGGCTCATCCGCCACGATGAGTTTCGGATCCAACAACATCGCTCGCGCGATCACAACCCGTTGCTGCTGCCCCCCGCTGAGCATGTGTGGGAATTTGGGCAAGAAATCATCCACGGGACTCATTTTGACTTCTTCCAGCGCACGGCGCAGTCGCGCGTCACGCTCGGGCTTGCTCCTGATGCCGTTGATAATCTGTGGCTCTTCAAGAATACGCTGGATACTCATAAAAGGCGCCAATGCGCCATAGGGGTCTTGCTGCACATACCCGACCTGCGCGCGATAGGTTTGCATTTCTCTGCCCCTGAGTTCGTTCAGGCTCTGCCCTTCAAAAAGAATATCCCCTTTCGTTGGGCGGTGCAACGCCAAAATGGTTTTCATCAGGCTCGATTTACCACAACCGCTCTCCCCCACAATGGCGATGGTTTCGCTGTAATGCAGGTCAAAGGTCACACCGTCCACGGCCCGTACATAACCCGCATGGCCAAAGCCAAAACGGCGCAATTCAAACCACACGCGCAAATCTTGGACCGACAACAACACGTTGTCACGCCCTTTGGACCCGTTTCCCTCAGCACCGGCTTTCGTCTGGGCTGTTTCTGTCAGCATAGTCATTTTAATGGCTCCTTCACTTCCGATGCAACCAGCACTTGACGGTTCGGCCATCGTGTTTAACGGTTGGCGGTTCTTCCTTACAGCGAGAAAAACTCTGCGGGCAACGCGCCGCAAAACGACACCCCGTCGGCGGGTTAATCAAGCTGGGGGGCTGGCCGACGATAAAATCCGGCTCTTGAGTTCCACGCAGTCGAGGCACACTGTCCATCAATTTGCGCGAGTAGGGGTGCAACGGCTCGGCAAAGAAACGATGTGCATCGCCGGTTTCAACGATCTGCCCGGCATACATCACGGCGACACTATCCGCCAATTCACTGGAGGTGGCAATGTCGTGGGTGATCAGGATGAAACTAAGTCCCAACTCGCCTTTAAGTCCCTTCAGTACGTTGAAGATATTCGCCTGGGTCAACACATCCAGCGCCGAGGTCGGCTCATCGAGAACAATAAGATCCGGCCAGGTCACTAAGGCCATCGCGATAGCCACCCGCTGGCGCATTCCCCCGCTCAACTCAAAAGCGTACCGGTGCAGGAAGTCCTGGGGGACGCCCACGTGTTGGAACATCTTGCTGGCCTGTTCCATGGCTTCTTCTTTACGCATTGCCCCATGAATGATGGATGGCTCGGCGACCTGATCGCCAACTTTGAGGACGGGGTTAAGGGCGTTCATTGCCGCCTGCGGCACCATTGACATCTTGCGCCAGCGCACCTGGCGGCGATACTCATCGTCGTTGAACCCCATCACGTCCGTCCCATTCAAGTAGATTTTACCCGCATAGGTCTCAACATTGCGCGGCAACAGTCGCAGCAGGGCCTTCGCCAACGAGGTCTTACCACACCCCGATTCGCCAAGCACCACCACCGCGTGGTTAGACTCAAGGTCGAAATTTACGCTGTCCACTGCGCGCACTGTACCTTTGCCAGTACGGAAATACAACTTCAGGTCCTCAACATGTAACAAAGTGGTTTCCGGCATAGGCCTACACCTCTCTCAAGCGGGGATTGAAGATGCGATCCAGGGCAAACCCGACCATCGCAAAACCCAGCCCGGCGAGCATCAACAGGACGGCCGGTTCCAACACCCAATAGTATTGGCCGTTGTACAGCGCGCCATTGGAACGCGCATCGTCAATCAACTTGCCCCACGTGGGCAACACCGGATCACCCAGGCCCAACAGCGCCAGGGAAGCTTCCAGGAACACGTAGGCAGGGATGCCAATGACGAGATTAGGGATCAGTACCGGGATGATGCGCGGAACCAGGTAAAGGAAAATAATACGCCAACTACTGGCGCCATAGGAACGCGCGGCTTCGATGTAGGGAGCCTCTTTGATCTGAATAAACATAGCGCGGAAGCCTTTGATCCCCCCGCCGAAGATGTTGAGCAAAACAATCCACCCTAAGATCACCCAGATACTCCGCGACTGAAAGGTGCCGACCATAATGAGAATAGGCAACGTTGGCAACAGCATATTCACCTCAGTGATCCGTTGAATCAACTCATCTACTGCGCCGCCGAACCAAACGCCCACGGCCGCGATAGTCATCGTGATCACACTGGTGCCCAGGGCTGCTAACAACCCAAACAAAAGCGCAATAGGCGTCCCCCAAAGCAGCGCAACCGTCAAATCGCGGCGGCGATGATCGGTGCCCGCCAGCCCATGCACGGTGCCGTAGGCGACAAATTTTGCCTCCAGGTCGGCAGACTCCTCAAAGGTGACGGCGGCGATCTGAAGCTGATACCGCCCTTTGAGCACCGTAGGCGTTTCCTTCTCGGGATCGGCAAACAGCGCGATCTGGGGGGCAACGCCTTTGAGGCGCCGCAACAATCGCTCATCCTGCGCGAAACGATAGGTTTCCGAAGGTTTGGCTGTCACCTCCCCCAAGCGAATTTCCCGACCATCCGGCGTGATCCAGAAGAGTGAAACGAAAGGCCCCTTTTCGACAAAAGTTGCTTCCATAAAAACGATTAAATCCTGTGGAAAAGCGTCGAAATTGTAGTCAAAGTCGAACGTCATCACCACGTCCCACATATCCTCTGAAATTTCGGTCACGGTTTTGGAAGTCATGGGAGACTCGTCCCGACTGTTGCGTATAATCGTCGTAGGTTGCTTTTCCCTACGGAAGAAGTTCGTCCATGCCGGAGGAACGATGCGGGGATTATCCCCCCAAATCTCTTCACCGCCGCGCCAGAGCCGAATTGCCTCGCTATAGGGGATGCTTACCACTGCATAAATGGCAAGAAATACCAGAAAAGCGATCACAATTCCCCCACCCACCGCAGAGGGAAATTTTGCCATCTCTCTCAAACTACGCTTCAGGTTGTTCATAATTTAGCCCCTCCACTGCCAACACGCACCCGTGGATCAACCAGGGCGTAGATAAAATCCAAGAGGAAGACCGTAATTGCCAGGAGATAGGCGTAAATCACGGCAGAGCCTACAATGACCGGTGAGTCATAGAGGCCAATCGCCTGATAGAGCAAGCGCCCCAGTCCCGGCCAGTTGAAAACAGTCTCCAAAATCGTCGCACCCTGCCAGAGACCAATCAAAGTCAACGCAAAATTCGTGATGATATTCGGCAGCGTTGGGCGCAGCACATATCGCCGTTCAATATCCCTGGAAGTCAACCCTTTGGCGCGGGCCAATTCCACGTAATCCTCCATCGAGAAAATCAGAAAGAACGTGCGATAACCATACACACCGGCGAAAAACCCGCTGATCAGCCACGCCAGGACCGGAAGGATCAGGTGACGCAACACACTCAGCGCGTAATCCAGGGTTCCTTCAGGCGGCGGAGCGGCCACCATGCCGCCAAAGGGTAACCAGCCAAGCACCGCCGCAAAAAGTAACAATAAGAAAATCCCATAGAACCAGGCCGGCGCAGCCGACGTAGGCGATAAGGCAATGATCGCTTTATCAATCAGACTGCCGTAGTTTCGGGAGAGGTAAAGTGCAAAAAAGAGTGTGACAAAGAATAAGAGAAAATTGGAGGAAGCCATCAGCAACAAGGTTGGCGGGAGGCGTTCGAGAATGATGTTGCGCACCAACTTGGAGCCACTATCACTGGATAACCACTGCGCGCGTCCTAGTGTCAGCGTCATCGCGCGGGAGAGAAAGCGCAAACTACGCAGCAGAAAAGGCTGATCCAATCCCAGGCGACGTTCTTCAAGGGTTACCAATTCATCAATGAGTCGGCTGCGCTCTGCTACCGTCAAATTTTTCTTGGTTTGATCCATACTGATCGTGACAGAAATTTCCTCACGAATCTGTCCTTTTAAGATTTCATCAACATATCCCCCCATATTGGCGATCAAGATAGTCAAATACACACCTATGGTGACCGCCACAAGGAGGGAAAGCAATTTGAGGCTCACATAGCGCGCCAGCTTAACAGCGGCATGGGAAGGCTGACGTGTCGATGTTTCAGCGTCTGGTGGTAAAGGCAAAGCAGTTTCAGTCATAACGCATCTCGCTTTCTTACTTTAGAATCTATCCGAAAATTCTTTTGGCCCGTGATTTGCGCCTAAAGGCGCGGTTGAGGGGGGTGTTTTTTCGTGGGCGGGCTGCGCCCGCCCACGAAAAAACACCTTCCCGAAAGCGGCTTCAGCCGCAACGTTCGGCCTGGCCGTGCATCGTTGCTATAATTTTCGGATAGGTTCTTAGAAAAAACACGCTAGGGGCGAGGGTTCGCCCCTAGCGGTTGGCAAAAACTAGCCCACTATTTCGCGGTAACGAAAGTGAGGGCGTCGGTGCTGGGCAGCGCCACCAGCTTCGACACCGCTACCACCTCAAGCTGATTGGAGCCAGCTTCAAGTTTGTTGGTGACATCGGTGCTGAGGGTGATCTTCCATTCGCCATCGGCAACGGCCTCGGCCTGACCAACGTAGGCCACCTCGCCCTTGGCGTTGAGCACCAGGTACTTGACGTTGTCAATATCGGCCATAGCGTAAGGCGCATCGTTGAAGGTGATGAAGACATCATAAACAGCTTCCTCACCAATAGTCACGCGACCCGGCCCATCCAGTTCCACCATAGCGATGGCCGCCTCAGAGAAGCGCATCCACTTATCGGCCATGTCGGGGAAGTCCAGATACCGCTTCAGAATCACAGTACCTTCGACAGGGAACGCACGCTCCATATAGTAAGGCCCGGTGCCCACCCAGAAGTGACCGCGCTGACGATACCACTCCGCCAGGTTGGTAAAGCGGGTCTGGATTTCAGCGGCGTCCACGTACTGATTCAATGTGGGGGAGTAAGGGATTGCTCCAGAGACGACAACCTCATCCAAGTGGGTCTTCAGGATTTCGATAGTCGGCCCGGCGAGGAAGCTCATCCACTCCACTTCCAGGGCGTCGGCTTTATCGGCGGAGAAGGTCGCCTCACCTGCCGCCTCGGTCATAATACCAAGGGCCAACGCATGCCAGGAACCCTGACCTTGGGCGTAGTAGGGCCACCAGGTGGTAATGCTCATTTCCGCATCCAGGTTATAGTCATCACTATAGGTCTCAATAACCAATGGATCTGTGGAAATGAGGCGCACGCCCTTGAAGCTGGTCATGAAGGCGCCGAAGTTAGGAACATACGCTTCGTCGTAAATAGGGCTGGCTTCCTTGGCGCGATCGAAGGTAAGGATCATCTCCATAAGCACGTCGCCGATGGAGAAGTTACTGCCATCGTGCCACGTGAGGTTGCTAAACAGATCGACAGGATAGTAGACAACACTCTTGCGCAGTGCAGTCACGGTCTCAGTGTAGACCTCGCCGGCAGTGAGGAAGCGCTGCTGTTCAGCATCCCAATCCACCCACGCATCATCAGGCACTTCGATGGCATCCACGAACTCCAGGTCAACCCAATCGAGGGTCTTGAAGACGGGCAGACCTTCCTGCACGAAGACCTCGGCGCGCTCGATGCGCTGCGGCAGCGCCAGGCCGGTGAAAGGATCGGACACAGTTGAGAATTCCCCCGTACCGCGGATAAGCATCATATCGTAAATCCAGTTCGTGCCGGCGATAGGGTTCCACGGCTCGGTGAGGATGCTGGGCATGGCGATGCTCATAGAACCGCCAACCTCGCCCTCACGCTGTAATGTGTACGCCCAGATGCTCGAACCACTCACCCCACCGTATAAATCAGCCGCAGCTTTGACTTCCTTGCGTTTGGGGGTCATGGAAGTGCGGTCGCACAGCCAAATGCGCGTGGAATCCAACAGCGCCATCTCGAGCGCCTCCGCCATCATTGCGGTGCGTTCTTCCATATTTTTGAAATCGCTGTTCGCCAGGTTCTCGGCCAGTTCGTAAAACTCCGGCGTATTGACATAAGCCTGCCACAGGGGCACAGCCAAACCCTGGTTGGTATAGAAGAATTGGAAGTTGTCCGCCAGGTTGCGCGGCACCGCCGTGGTAACCCACCCGCCGGTATAGACGTGGAACAGCCCATCGGCCGGATTGCCGCGCATCCAGATCGGAGAGGCTTCTGCCGCTGTCTTATAGTCGCGGGTCACAGTAAAGCCGATGTCTTCCAATTGATTGGCGACGTAGTCGCCGATGCCACGGCGCTCATCCTCGGTGCGGATGAGGACAATCAGGTTAACCGGTGCGCCGTTGAACTGCCACTTGTCAGCCACCAGGGTCGCGCCCAACTTCTCCATCTCCGCGGAGATGATCTCCTCCGCCTTGTCTCTGTTGTAAGCGTACTTCAATTCCAGCCCGCGGGCCACATCCGCCAGGCGCGCATAGTCCGAAGACGCAACGTTGAAGGGCAACCAACGGGGGATCGCCATGCCCCCCATGATTTCCTGGGCGACGTAGTTCCGGTCAATGAGCCAGTTCATGGCCTCGCGGACGGCGGGGACGGCAAAGGGGTTGAGTGTGCCGTTTTCCAGTTCCGGCCCGGCGGGGTTAAAGGTCAACTCGTTGTAGGAGCCGGAGGATTGGTAGGCATCGAGGCTGTCAGATGCGTTCACTTTCTCAACAACCTCACGGTTGCTGACCTGGTAAGCGTACATATCAATTTCGCCAACTCCAAGGCGGGTCACTGCAGCATCCGCGCTTGGCTCTTCGACAAAGACGATGGTGTCCAACCACGCGCCCTTGCGGTCCACCTTTTCCGGTTCGGCGGTCACCTCGACCACCTTCTCCACTTCGACCGTCTTCTCCACGACCTTCTCCACCTCGACGGTCTTCTCCACTTCCACCTCAACGGTCTTTTCGACAATGACCGTCTTTTCAATGACTTGCGGGGTTGGCGTGGTACAGGCCCCAAGCAACATACTCAGGACCACCAGCGTCCCCAAGAAACTTAACAGATTCTTGCGTGACATGTCAACTCCTCCTTCAGGTTTTTTTGGGATTGATTTTCTAAAAAACTAGGTAAACGAACACATAGACATAACGATAACGCTTTATACATCACCTCCTTTTAGCCCCCTGCTGTCAAGAGTGCAGGAACGCCCACCCTCTAAAAAAACCGGGACTCTACGAGCCGAAACACTCGATAAAATCCCGGTTTTTGTAATGGAATTCATCCCATACCGCACAAACCACATCATGAAGCCAGACGCAAATCTAACATTTGCTTAACCATCACCCCCAGAAAGGGGGATGGCGCATACCCTCGGGTTGACCCAAAATCATAAGGCAAATAGGTCAAGCGTCCATCCACAGTGAAGGGTCGCCACAACCATGAAAACCACCCGTACCAACGCATCTGCGGCTCACACACCCGGCGATAAATACGTCGCCACACCGCCCGCGATGGCTGCACGCGAGCATAGGGCTGCATCGCCTGACGCAATAAATTATCCAAATAGATGTCCTTTTTATGTAAACTCATAAGCCATCTCAGGTACAAGCCGTTGCCGCTGCGTCAGAGTCGCACGCAGCCGCTCCCGCGCATAATGCAACCGCGACTTCACCGTCCCCACAGGCAATTCTAAGACATTTGCAATCTCATCCACCGGTAAATCTTCCAGATAGAAAAGCACTACAACGGCACGATGGGGAGCCGGCAGCTCGGCTACCACCTCTTGCACCATTTGTGCAACTTCCACTTCTTCCGCTTTATGGTCTGGAGCCGGAAACACCCCAGGCAATCCATTCAACCATTCCAACACATCGTCCAATGGTTGGCTCCGCATCTTGTTGGACGACCAATCGTAAGACAAATTCACAGTAACCCGGTATAACCACGGCTTGATGGGGCGCTCACTATCAATGGAATGGCGATAGGTATACAAGCGCACAAAACATTCTTGCAGAATGTCCTCCGCGGCCCGGTGATCGCGGGTAATCGCCAATGCGGTGCGATAAACCATGTCTTTATAGGTCGTAAATAACTCGCCCAATGCATCCAGATTACCCTGCTGTAGCTGTTGGGTTAGATTGTCTGCCCCGTCTCCTCGTCCATAGCCGCCCTCTCCATCATTGACCTTACGCTTACATAAAAGTACAGACTTAAGTTTCATCTGGTTCACTCAACCCATCAGAAGATTGTTGAAACTGAGTCACGGATGCCCGCGCTTCTTCCTGCAAGGTGGTTGATAACAACAACTCTGGCCGCCGCTCCATTGTCCGGCGCAATGCCGTTGCGCGCCGCCACTGCGCTACCGCGGCGTGATTCCCGGAACGCACGACGTCCGGCACACCCCACCCCTCAAAATCCGGCGGGCGCGTATACTGCGGCCCTTCCAACAATCCGCCGGCAAAAGAATCCTCATAAGCCCCTTGCTCTGCCCCCAGAACGCCGGGGATGAACCGCGCCACCGCATCCACGACCACCATCGCGGCCAACTCCCCTCCAGTCAAGACGTAGTCGCCAATGGAAAGCTCGTCCGTGACCAAATGCTGCCGCACCCGTTCATCCACCCCTTCGTAATGCCCACAGAGCAACACCAACCGATCATGCCCCGCTAATTCCTGCGCCACGGTATGGGAGAAAGTCCGTCCCTGCGGCGTCAACAAAATCACCGGAGCGTTCAGTTCCGGCAAAATCGTCCGCACTGCCCTGAAAAGCGGCTCCGGCTTCATCAACATCCCCTGGCCGCCGCCATACGGCACGTCGTCTGTGCTTTGGTGCCGATCTAGGGCATAATCGCGGATTTGATGAATCCACAGGGTCAGCAATCCCCGTTGTTGAGCGCGCTTCAAGATGCTCTCTTGCAGCGGCCCCAGGAACATACCCGGAAACAGGGTGAGTATATCAATCCGCATACCTGCCCTCATTCTAACATAACATGACAAATGAACAAGAAAAACAGGAGCAATGTCACGCAGCGGCGCGCGCCCACAACGCCGCCGCCAGCTCGCGGGAGCGCGCCGTGATCGCCGCCTCATCCAGCGTCAACAGGCGGCGCTCGGCCATCAACAGACGGCCGGCGCTGATGGTCGTGGTGATGGCGGAAGCTTCGTAGCCAAACAACAGGTGCCAGGGCAGATTGCCCGCCGTCAACGGCGTCGTCGGATGATAGTCCATCAGAATGAGGTCCGCCATGGCGCCGGGCTGCAACGTACCCAACGTCTGCTCCGGCCAGAAAAGCCGCGCCAGTTGCGCGTTGGCGTCGTAGGCCAGGCGTAGCACCAGATCGCCCGGCATCGCGCGTGGGTCGCCCTGCGCCAGCTTGTGACATAGGTAGGCCATCTTCATTTCAGCAAACATATTGTTACTGAAGCCGTCATTGCCCAGCGCCACCTTGACGCCCTGCGCCAGCAGCGCCTCCACCGCTGCCGTTCCGACCGCGTTGTTCATATTGGAGCGCGGCTGGTGCGTGACCCAGGTGCCGCTTTCGGCCAACAGCGCCATCTCGTCGGCGGTGACGTGGACGGCGTGCGCGGCAATGGTGCGCGGCCCCAAAATGCCGGCGGCGTGCAGCCGGGGGATGACGCGCTTCCCGGACTTCGCCAGGCTGTCCTCCACGTCCTCGACCCCCTCCGCCGCGTGGATGTGAAACCCCGTCTCCAGACCGGCGAACGCGGCGACGGCGGCGGCCAACGTGGCGTCGCTCAAGGTCAGAGAGGCATGCAAGCCAAAGGTCGCCGCCAGTTGGGGATGGGGGTGCGCTTGCATCCGCCGCAAGAAGCGCGCGTTTTCGGCAATGCCGGCCTGCGCGCGCGCCGGGCCGTCGCGGTCGGTCACTTCGTAGCACAGCGCCGCCCGCACGCCGGCTTCCAGCACCGCGTCGGCAATCACATCCAACGAGCCGTCTATCGCGTTGGGGCTGGCATGATGGTCAATCAGCGTCGTCGTCCCGTGCCGGATCGCGTCGGACAGGCAAACCAGCGCGGAATAGCGCACGTCCTCCAACGTCAGCGCCTTGTCGAGCCGCCACCACAGGCGATCGAGGATTTCGCCGAAACGCGCCGGCGGCGGGCCGGGATAGGCCCAGCCCCGCGCAAACGCGCCGTAGAAGTGCGTGTGTCCGCACAGCGCGGCCGGCAGCGCCAGTTGCCCGTTGGCGTCCAGGCGTTCCTCATCGGAGTACATGGTGGTCAGCGCCAACGTCGGGCCGACCGCCGCGATCTGCGAACCGCGAATGAGGATCGCGCCATCCTCGATAATCTGGGGATCTTCTCCCAATGTAGCCACTCTGGCGTGCGTGATGAGCATAGTTCCTCCATGCGAATGAGCGAAAAAGCGAGTGAGCGGATCAGCGGATCAGCGAATCAGCAAATCAACGGATCAGCGAATCAGCAACTCCTAACTCCTAACTCCTAACTCCTAACTCCTATTTCCTCACAAACCGGGGGTCTTCCGTAAACGTGCGCACCAGCCCCTCTTGCAGCGTGATGCGCGGTTCGTAACCGATGAGCCGTTGCGCCAGGGAAACGTCAGCCTGGAGACCGGAGACGCCGCCGTTTTCCGCCTGGCTGTAAAGAATGTTGCTGTTGGAACCGGTGAGGGCCAGGATGTGTTTCGCCAGATCGTTGATGGACGTTGCTACGCCGCTGCCAATATTGATAGTGCTGCCGTTGACGTTATCCGCGTTCAGCGTAGCGACCAGCGCGCGCACTACGTCGGTGATGTAGACGAAATCGCGCAACTGGCGCCCGTCTCCAAAGATGACCAGCGAGCCGTCCCCCAACGCCTGGTGCATGAAGCGCGGCACGACGGGCGAATGGGCCGGCAGCAGCGGCTGGCCGGGGCCGTAGGCGTTGAAGATGCGCAGCGCCACCGTCGTGACGCTCCACAGCGCGCCCAGTGTGTGGACATAGTATTCGGCAGACAGTTTGCTGACCGCGTAAGGCGACTGGGGCCTGGGCGGCGTCGTTTCCGGCACCGGCAAAGCCATAGGCGCACCGTAGATGGCGCCGGACGAGGTCAGGATGAGGCGCGGCACACCCACGTCGCGGATCGCTTCCAGCAGCGCGACCGTGCCGCCAACGTTCACTTCGTTGTACTCGCGGGGATACAGCACCGATTCGGCGACCAGCACGCGCGCCGCCAGGTGATAAACGCAGTCCACGCCCTGCAACAACGTCCACAACTTAGGGCGGTTGGCGATTTCTCCGCGATGAAAAAGCACGCGCGCATCCAGGCGCGTGGGATCGCCCGCGCTCAGATCGTCCAGCGCCAGCACTTCGTGGCCCTCAGCCACCAGCGCATTGGCCAGAGCGCTGCCCAAAAAACCGGCGCCGCCGGTCACTAAAATTCTCACGTTGATCCTCCTCCAACAATAACCACAGAGATCACAGAGTTCACAGAGGAAAGATAAAAACTCTGCGCACTTTGCGCGCTCTGCGGTGAATTTCTTATCTTACCAGTGGATGGTGCGACTGAGTCGGTCGCTCGCCACTTGCGTCCAATACCGTTGTTGAGCATACGCCACAATGCGGGGGCGCAAAAGCGCGTACAGCCGGTACAACCAGCGGTTCGGGGGATAGTCGTAAGCGCCAATGTGCCGCACCAGCGTCGCGCCGAGGCCCAATTTGAAGCGATAGACGCCCCACATCGGGTCGCTTTCATCCAAAACATCTGGCGCCCCCCACAGATCGTAGTGGCGACACCCCAACGCCCGCAATCGCCGAATCGCTTCCCACTGGAGCAGGTGATTCGGCATCACTTCACGGCGCAGCGCGCGCGAGGCGCCGTACATATACCAGGCGTAAGACCCGAAGTGCAGCACGAACACCATCGCCAGCGGCTCCCCGCCCAGCTCGGCGATCAAGGGCAGTGCGTGCCCGGCGGCCATAAACCGCTCCCAGACTTCCAGATAATACGTCCGATCCCGGATGATGAAATTATCCCGCGCGGCGGTCTCGGCGTACATCTGATACAACAGCGGCAGGTCGGCGACCTGCGCCTCCCGCACCAGCACGCCATGCCGCGCCGCCAGACGCACATTGTAACGCCATTTGGCCCTCAACTGCGCCATCAGCGTATCCAAATCGGCGGACAAATCCAGCGTCATAGTATTGCGAAATTGCACGCGCTCGGAGGATTCACACCACCCCTGTTTGAGCAGCAGAGCGCACACGGCCTGGCCCTGCGATGTGTCCACCTGGACATCGGGGTCAACCTTGAGCAACATCAGGTGATGGGCCTGCGCAAAGGCCATCAGGTGTGAGGACACTTCACGCACCAACGGCAAGTTATTCCAGTCCACTAACGGGCCTTTAGGCGCATACCCCACCCGCAGCCGGCCCCGCTGTTGCCGCAAAATCTGCACGGCAGCCAGCGGTTGAGACTGTTCCAGCCAGAGAAAGCGCGTCGCTTGCCACCCCTGACGTTCTTTGAGCGCCCCCCACGTCCAGGATTGCAGAATGTGCGGCTGCGGCAGCGTTAAAAGCGCCCGATCCCACTCAAAAGAATCCGTGATAACGGCCACCTGCTTCATACTTACATTCTAGCACAGGTCAAAAAATTCCATAAACGGCAACTAAATCCTTGTGTCCTGTCAATTTCGCGTTATCATAGGCAAGCAGTAATGAGTAATGAGAAATGAGTAATGAGGTAATCTCATTACTCATTTCTCATTACTTATTTCCTATTTCCTGGAGTACCCAATGAACGAACGCGAATCTATTAAGGAAACCCTCGCGCCGCCGGAGAAGGCGTTTCTGGTGGGCGTGGAATGGAAGGCCATCCCTGACGGCAAATACGAGCCGGACGCCTGGCCGATTGCGGAGTCGCTTAAAGAACTGGAACGGCTGGCCGACACCGCCGGCCTGGAAGTGCTGGGGCAGACCACGCAGAAACTCGAACGCCCCAATCCCACCACCTTCATCGGCAAGGGCAAAGCTGAGGAGATCGCTGATCTGGTGCAAAGTTCCGGCGCGGATATGGTGATTTTTGACGACGAGTTGAGTCCGCGCCATCAGCGCGAGTTGGAACGCATCTTCGGCAAGCACGTCAAGGTGATGGATCGCACCGGCTTGATCCTGGACATCTTCGCGCAGCACGCGCACACCCGCGAGGGCGCGCTGCAAGTGGAATTGGCGCAGTACGAATATCGCCTGCCGCGCCTGACGCAGGCGTGGACCGACCGCGCGCTGACCCGCCAGGCCGGCGGGCGCGCGGGCGGCAGCACCGGCGGCGTCGGCCTGCGCGGCCCCGGCGAAACGAAGCTGGAAATGGATCGGTTCGCCATCCGCCGCCGCATCAGCCAGGTGAAGCGCGAGCTGGACAACGTCCGCGCGCACCGCGCCCGGCATCGCTCTCAGCGCCGGCGCAGCGGACTCCCCACGGTGGCGCTGGTCGGCTACACCAACGCGGGCAAGTCCACGCTGCTGAACGCCCTGAGCGGCGCCGACGTGTACATCGCCGACCAACTGTTCGCCACCCTCGACCCGACCACGCGGCGGGTGACGCTGCCCGGCGGCGCGGTGATTCTGCTGACGGACACGGTCGGTTTCATCCAGAAGTTGCCCACCGATCTGATTGCCGCGTTCCGCGCGACGTTGGAGGAGGTGAGCGAGGCCGACCTGCTGCTGCACGTCGTGGACGCCAGCCATCCGCGCGCATTGGATCAGGCGCGCGCCGTCTATCACACGCTCAAAGACATCGAGGCGGACGCGCTCCCCATCATCAACGTGTTGAACAAGGTGGACTGCCTGCCCAACCCTGAAGCCGCGTTCGCCGCCGTGGGCGACATGGCCGACAGCGTTGCCGTCTCCGCGCTGACCGGACGGGGGCTGGATGACCTGCGGACGCACATCGAGGAGGTGCTGGAAGCCGAGATGCAGCGCGTGGACGTGCTGATCCCCTTTGATCGAGGCGATGTAGTCAGCCTGTTCCATGAGCGCGGCCTGATCGAGCGAGAAGACCACGAAGAGGGCGGCACCCGCATCGTCGGGCGCGTCCCCGAAGGCTTGCTGACCGACCTCGCCGCCTTCCGCGCGCCGCGCAAGCGAGCCTAAAAAATTTCAACGCAAAGACGCAGAGACGCAAAGACGCAAAGTTTATTTTAATATCTTTGCGACTTCGCGTCTTTGCGTTAAATTTTCGAGGAGTGTACTGTGACGCATTGGCGGCAACAGCAGGGCAAGGATCAATATTTTCGTAAGGCCAAGGCCGAGGGGTATCGCGCCCGCTCGGCCTACAAGTTGATCCAGATTCAGGAAAAATTCCGGGTGATCCGGCGCGGCGACCGCGTGGTGGACCTGGGCGCGGCGCCCGGCTCGTGGTCGCAGGTGGTGAGCGGGTTGATCGGCCCAAAGGGGCGCATCATCGCGGTGGACTTGCAGGAAATCGAACCGCTGCCGGGCGTCGTCACGCTGCAAGGCGACATGACGGACGCGGACGTGCAGGCGCGCATCGTGGAACTGGCCGGCGGCCCGGTCAATGTGGTGTTGAGCGACGCCGCGCCCTCGACCACCGGCATCAAACTGCGCGACCACGTCCTCTCCATCGAGCTAGGGCACGCGGCGCTGGCGGTCGCCAAACGGCTGCTCAAGCCCGGCGGCGCGCTGGTGATCAAAGTCTTCGAGGGCGAAGACCTGCCCGGCCTGATCCGCGAGGTCAAGCTGGCCTTCCACCCCGTCAAACTCCACACACCGGACGCTACCCGCAACGAGAGTTGGGAGACGTTCATTGTGGCACGGGGATTTAAGGGGTAGGTTCTGACAACCGAATCATTAAGGTGGTGATTTGACTTATGTTGAAGATATATTTCGACACATGCAGTCTGCAACGCCCATTGGATAGCAAAACCCAAATTCGAATTATTTTGGAAGCTGAAGCGGTTTTGAACCTTTTGGGGCGATGTGAAGCAGGGGGAATGGTGCTGATAGGCTCAGACATATTGCTCTTTGAAACCGAGCGTAATCCTAACCTCACGCGCCGCGAATATGCCACAGAGATATTGCGCAAAGCCAAGCACTGGGTAGCACTCAATGAATTCATCGAAAATCGCGCCAGAGTATTGAATAAGCTTGCTTTTAAACCTTTAGATGCACTCCATTTGGCTTCGGCTGAGGCTGCTGGGGTAGATTATTTTTGCACTTGCGATGATAGATTGCTGAAGCGCGCACGCAGCTTAAAAGATTTGCAGATTCCGGTACTGTCACCACTAGACTTGATAGGAGAGATAGAAAAATGAATACGGCCGCGGTACAGATGAAACCTTTAGCAGAGATAACTCAAGATGCGATAAGAGTGTTATGTCAGGCCCTTGGGATTGTGGATACGGTGCGTTTCGTCAATCAATTTACGATTGGTTATGGCAATTATACCGAAGAACGTGAAGAATTGTTTGCGGATTTGACGCTGGATGAGATTGTTACTGCGATCAGACATAAGCAAACACAGGCGACTATTGGGCAATAATGCACCTTCTGATTGAACACCGGCTACAAAGGATGGACTAATGATCACGACCTCTCTCTTCCGTCAGCCCGAATTCCGACGCACGTTGGGCTATTATGGGTTGATCCTCTGCATCGGGTTAGGCACCGGCGTCTTGGGGCCGCTGCTGCCGTCGCTGGCGGCGCAGACCCAATCCTCGGTGGGCGCTATGGGGCAGTTGTTCCTGGTCGGCGCGCTGGGAGGGCTGTTGGGCACACTGCTCGGCGGGCGGCTCTACGACCGCTTCCGCGGCCACAGTGTGCTGGGGCTGGCGCAAATCGTCGGCGGCCTGCTGATGGCGTGCATCCCGTTTATCCCGTCGTTGGGCTGGCTGCTGGCGCTCGTTATCGTCAAAGGGGTGATGGATGGCCTCATCAACAACGGCACCAACACGCTGCTGGTCTGGACGCACCGGGAAAAGGTGTCGCCCTATATGAACGGGCTGCACTTTTGCTTTGGGCTGGGCGCGTTCCTGTCGCCGCTGGTGGTGGCGCAGGTGGTGGACATCCCCGGCGCGTATCGCTGGGTCTACGTGGGGCTGGCGGCCATCTCCGTGCTGGCCGGCCTGCGCGTGGTGACGATGGCCGGCAGTCCACAGGCGGCGCATCCGACGGAAAGCGCGCCCGGCGCGGTCCAGCCACGGGTCATCCCGTACAGCGTCGTGCTGGCGACCACGCTGTTTTTGTTCTTCTACGTGGGCGCGGAAATTACGTTCGGGGGATGGGTCTACACCTACGCCGTGGAGCTTAACCTGGCGCCGGCCGCGCAGGCGGCCTATCTCACGTCCGGCTTCTGGCTGACCTTCACCATCGGACGGCTGCTCTCGGTGCCGCTGGCGACCCGCTTTGCGCCGCGTCAGATTATCACGGCGGCGTTGGTGGGCTGCGTCGCCGCGATGGGGACGTTGTTGATATTTGCCGATTCCACGATGGTTTTGTGGGGCGCCGCGCTGCTGGTAGGCTTCTGCATGGCGCCCATTTATGCTTCCGGCTTCACGTTGGCCGTGCAGGGACTCAAACTCACGGCGCGGGCCAGCAGCATCATCCTGATGGGCGATAGCGGCGGCGGCATGGTGCTGCCCTGGCTGGTGGGCCAGGTGTTGGAGGCGACCGGGCCGCGCGCGATGGTGTATCTGGTGTTGGGCAGTCTGATCGGCGACTTGCTGGCATTTGCCGGTTTGTTGCGTGTGCGCGCCAAAGTCGTAGGATCCGAAAAGAAAGTGTCCCATCTGGAAAGCGAAGTACCTGCGTTTGAGTAAGGCTTTGAGAATTTATGAAATTCATCGCCCTTGAGGTTGAGTCGCCAAACGCAACGGCAGCAGACTTCGAGCCGCATCTTCGGGATGAAGCGCGCCACGTATGGAACCTTCAGCAGCAAGGGATCGTGCGGGAGGCGTATTTTCGTTCCGACCGGCACACCGCCGTGCTGATGCTGGAATGTGAAAGCCTCGCGCAAGCGCAGACCTTGATGGCCGCGTTCCCGCTCGTTCAGCAGGGATTGATCCATTTTGACCTCATTCCGCTGATTCCTTATGACGGCCTGTCGCGGCTGTTTGCGTAACGCCACCTTTTTACAGGACAGAAAAACTTATGCGTGTCCGTTGGCTACTTTTAAGCGCCCTACTTGGATTTATGACCCTGCTTCTCATCGGCAGCCTTACCCCATCCGCCGCCCCGCCGGTATCCGCGCGCGAGTTGGAGACCGTCACCCCTACCCCCATGCCCGCGCCCCCTACCCCCACGCCGATGCCCACCTTCCCCACACTAAACCAGCGTATCGCCGCCGACCCAGACTTGAAAGCCGCGCTCTGCCAGCCGGATATGGCGTTGACGCTCCAGGAAGGCCAAATCGCCGCGCCGATTTTACTGTATCATTTCGTCGGACGGAGTACGATGGAATACGGAGGGCGCAGCACCAGCCGCTACAACGTCACCGCCGCCGACTTCGACGCGCAACTGGCAATCCTGCAACACCTGGGCTACCACACCGTCACCATCAGCGAGATTTCCGCCGCTCTCAGTGGCACGTTGACCCTGCCGGCGCGCCCGGTCGCGCTCACCGTGGACGACGGTTGGGCGGAAAACTATACGGTCATCTTCCCCCTGCTCCAAAAATATGGGATGCGCGCCACCTTTTATGTTCCAAGTACCTATCCCATCGGCGGGCGCTTTGTGACCTGGGAGCAACTGCAAGCGATGGTCGCGGCGGGGATGGAAGTCGGTTCCCACACCCGCAAACACGTCAACCTGCGAGCAGTGTCAGGAGCGACGGCGTGGTACGAGCTAGACCAATCCAAAAAGACGTTGGAGGAAAAACTCGGCGTGCCCATCGTCAGCGTGGCCTATCCCTACGGCAACTACGCCGGCAGCACCCTCAGCCTGGCGCAAAAAGCCGGTTATCAGGCCGCCGTCGCGTTAGGCGGAACGCTCCAGCACAGCGAAGCCACCCGCTACACCCTCGCCCGCCGCGAAGTGCTGGGCACGAAGCCCCTCACCGAATTCGTCAAATGGCTTCCCTGGCGCGGCGAAGGTACGGCGCTTTGCGCCACCCCGGAGCCGGCGCATCAACCGCAGTGAACGAGGGGGAGACAAGGAGAGAGGGAGAGAGGGAGAGAGGGAGAGGGGGAGACAAGGTGACAGGGTGATAAAAACACCGACCACCTCGCAACTCCTAACTCCTAACTCCTAATCCCTAATCCCTAATCCCTGATTTCCCATTTCCCATTACTGATTTCTATGATTCCAGAAGAACTACACTTACGCAATTTCCTTTCCCACCACGAGACCGACCTGGACTTGCGGGGCGTCCACCTCGCCAGCCTGGTCGGAGAAAACGGCGCGGGCAAGTCCGCGCTGCTGGACGCCATCACCTGGGCCGTGTGGGGCCGCTCCCGCGCGCCTTATGGGCGCGACGAGGACCTGGTCTACCACGGCGAAGGCACGATGGAGGTGGAGTACGTCTTCCGCATGGCGTACCAGGGCGGGGGAGAACGCCGCTGCCGCATCCTGCGCCGCCGCGAACTGAAAGGTCGCCGTTCCACCGGCTCCGTTCTCGACTTCCAGATCGAGGGCGAAGAGCAGTGGCGCAGCCTCACCGCCGACAGCATCCGCGAAACGCAGAACCGCATCACCGCACACCTGGGGCTGGACTACGACACCTTCATCAACTCCGCCTACCTGCGTCAGGGCCACGCCGACGAATTCACCGTCCAGACCTCCGGCGACCGCAAGCGCGTCCTCAGCGCCATTTTGGGGCTGGATCGCTGGGCCGTCTATCAGGAGCGCGCCAAGTCCCGCCATTCCGCCATCCAGGGTCAGCTCAAAGAAGTGGATCGCCGCCTGGACGAGACCGAACAGGAATTGGCCCGCCGTCCGGAATACGAAGCGGAACTGGCAGAAGCCGAGCGCCGCGCCGCCGCCGCCGAAGCGCGCCTGCAAGAAATCCAGGCGCAGATGGACGTACTGAACCGCGTGCAGGAGCAGGCGTTGGCGCTGCGCCGTCACCTGGACGACCTGGGGCGGCGGATGCAGCAGGAAGACGAGCGGCTGTCACAGTTGCGGCAGGAAGAGGAGAACCACCAGGGCCGGCTGGCCTATTACCGCAGCATGGTGGAGCAATCCGCCGCCATCGAAGCCGCCTACGCCGCCTACCAGGACGCCGTCGCCGCCGAGCGCGCCTGGGGCGAGAAGCTCAGCCAGGCCGCGCGCCTGCAAAGCGAGAAATCCCGCCACGAACAGGCCATCGCCGCCGAACGGGCCGCCCTCACATCGCAGGTGCGCGCCGCCGAGCAGGAATCCGCCCGGCTGGAGCGCGCCATCGCCGCCGCCCGCGCCGCCCTGGAACGCGCCCGCAGCGACCTCACCGGGCAGATTGCGTCGCAGGCCGAGCGGCTTATCAGCCCCCAACTGCGCGCGGACCTTGACGCAGCGCTGGCGGAGCAGGCGCGCTTGCAGGCGTTGGCCGACGCGCACGAGGCCGCCCGCGCCGCCCTGCACGCCGCCGAAGTCGAAGTCGGCCGGCTGACCGAGCGCAACCGCCAACTGCGCGACCTGATGGACGAGACGAAGGCCCGCCTCGACGCGCTGGCCGCGGCCGCCGCCGATTGTCCTCTCTGCGGCCAGCCGCTTTCGCCGGAACACCGCGAGCGGCTCCTCACCGAAATCCAGGCGGCAGGCAAGACAATGGGCGACGAACATCGCACCAATGTTGAGCGCGTGAAAGACCTGCAAAAGGAGCAAGCCACCCTGCGCCAGGATATCGCCGCGCAGCAGCGCGAGCTGGTCGGACGCGCGAAGCAGGAGCAGCGCGTCGCCCGCTTGCAGCAGCAGATCGAGCAGGACGCCGCCGCCCGCGAGCGCACGCAAGAACTGGAAGCGCAGGTCGTGGCAGTGGCGGCGCAGATCGAGGCCGGCGACTACGCCGCCGACGCGCAAGCCGCCCTGACGGACGCGCAAGCCCGCATCGCCGCGCTGCAAGCGCAGTTGGATGCAGAGGAGTACGGAGCGGACGCCCGTGTCGCCCTGCAAGGCGTCCTGGCGGAACTGGCCGAATTGGGCTACGACGCCGCCGCGCACCAAAGCCTCAAACAGCGCCTCACCGCACTCAGCGGGGCCGAAAGCGACTACCGCGAGTTGGAAAAGGCGCGGATCAGCGTCGAAAAAGAAGAGGAAACGCTGAAGCGGCTGGCGCTGGAAGTGACGGCGCAGCAACAGCGGATCGCGCAGTTGGCGCAGGAACGCGCCGGGCAGCAGGCGCAGCTTGACGCCTTGCAGCCGCAGTTGGCGCAGGCGACCGTGTTGGGGCAGCAGCTCAACGCGGCGCGGATGGACGAGGCGCAGGCGCGGCAGCGCGTCGGCGCGACGCGGCAGAATCTGGCCGCGCTGGAAACGTTGGAACGCCGCCTCGTCACCCTGCGGGCGGAGCGGGACACGCTCGGCGGGCGCGTCGGGCGGCTGGCCGAACTGCGCGACGCCTTCGGCGTCAACGGCATCCCCGCGATGATCATCGAGCACACCCTGCCGGAGCTGGAACGCGAGGCCAACCACATCCTGCAACAACTCACCGGCGGGCGGATGCACGTCCGCTTCGAGACGCAGCGCGAGACGAAAACCGGCAATCTGCGGGAAACGCTCGACATCATCATCAGCGACGAGAAAGGCACGCGCCCTTACGAGAACTTCTCCGGCGGCGAACAGTTCCGCGTCAACTTCGCCATCCGCGTGGCCCTCTCGCGCATGTTGACCCGGCGGGCGGGCGTTCGCCTGCGCTCGCTCTTCGTGGACGAGGGCTTCGGCGCGCTGGACGCCGACGGGCGACAACGTCTGGTCGAGGCCGTCAAGGCCATCCAGGACGAATTTGACCTGATCCTGGTCATCACCCACATTGACGAACTGCGCGAGGCCTTCCCCACGCAAATATTGGTTTATAAGTCTGAGGCCGGGTCGCAGGTTCAAGTAGATTGATTGGTGCGGCTAAAGCCGCGAATAAAGAGCGATTTTGCGCTGCCGAGCTACGCTCGGCAGCGCAAAATCACTCTTTTTAATGGCCTTTAGGCCACGTGGCTGTATTGCGCGAGCAAAAGTGTTTTTATGAGTGGGACAACGCTTAACTACCTGTACAACCTCATCCAACTGCTGGCGAACCGGCAGATGCTGCGGCCTTTGGTGGTGGCCTACGCGGTGACGACGCACTGCAACCTGAACTGCGCCTACTGCGAAGACTTCGGCGCGCGTCGCAACGCCGACCAGCCCGCGCCGCTGCCCCTGGGGGACGCCCAACGGGTGCTGCGCGTCATCCGTGGGGCTGCCGATTCCCTGCTCATCACCGGCGGCGAGCCGTTGCTCTACCCTGATCTGGCGGCGCTGCTGCATTACGCCCGCGCCGCGCTGCGCTTCCGCGAAATCACCCTGTTGAGCAACGCCACCCTACTGCCCGCACACCTGAACGTGCTGCCGCTCATCACGCGGCTGATGGTCAGCGTGGACGCGACGACGCCGGATGTGTGGGATAAAACGATCAACTCGACGCCAGGGACAGCGCAGACGATTCTCGATAATGTGGCGCTGGCGGCGGCCCGCCAACATCAAGATGGATTTTGCATGGTGCTGAACTGCGTGGTCACGCCGGAGACGTTGCCCCAGGTGGAAGGGGTGCTGGATTTCTGCGAGGCGCACGGCGCGCTGTTCTCGTTCTCGCCGCAGTCGGTCAACAATTGGCCGCGCTACGAATTGCTGGTAGATACGGACGGCTATCGCGCTTTCGTGATGCGGATGATCGCCCGCAAGCAATCCGGCGCGCCGATTCTGGGAAGTATGGCCTATCTGCGGATGCTGCTGGACTTTGAACCGTATGCCTGCTATCCGCTGCTGGTCCCCCGCGTGATGCCGGACGGTGGGCTGGCGTACCCTTGCCGTCCCATCGAACGCGAGGGCGCGCTGCCGGGCAGTGCGTCCGGCGCGCACGGCGGGCGTACCGTCAACCTGCTGGACGTCCCTAACTGGAATGCCGCGCTTCGTCGCGCCGCCGCCCTCTACGGCGATCCGCCTTCGACATGCGGGAGCTGCTTCCAGCAGTGCTACATTGAGCCATCCCTGCTGCAAGCGCGCCCGTGGGATTGGGTGTGGGAGTGGTTGCGATATGCGCCGGCGCGGCGCGGGCACAGCCTCACGTATGCGCCGGGGTAGAAGTGCTGAGGACTGAGTGCTGAGGACTGAGTGCTGATTCGCTCACTCGCTCTTTCGCTGATCCGTTGATCCGCTGATCCGCCGATCCGCCGATCCGCTGATCCGCCGATTACGCCCCCCGTTTCCTGGTTCTCGCTAACCACGCCATCCCAATTCCCGCCAGGAACAGGATGATTTCGGGCGGCCACCAGGAGATGACGCGGGGGAGAGGCGCAAGGGAAGACGGTTCGCCGCCATCGCCGGCGATGGCCCAGGTGGAGAACGCGGTCACGGCGCGGCAGGTGACGGTGCGCGCGAGGGGATCGCGGGCGCGCTGCGCGAGGGGGCACGCTTCCCAGGTCGCGCCGTCCCAGCGGGCAAGGTAGAGCGTGCTACTGTCGGCGGAGGAAGCGGTCAGTTCTGCGGGCGTGTAGGAGAGCGTCACATCCGCCGTGAAGATGGCGGTGGCAGGCGCAACGGCGAGGTGGTACGTGCGCGGCAGCGGGAGTTGGCTCGTCTGGGTGGTCGGCGGCGCGCCGGGGAGGACGCTCACGGTGATCGCATTTACCGCGCCTTCCGTCAGCGTGATGACCGCGCCCACGCCGGGGAAGTTCAGCCGGCCAGGCCCTGTCACGGGCTGCGGCTGCGCGATGGGGCAACCGGCGCGCAGAACTCGCTGACCGCTATAGTAATTGGACGTCCAGGCGTACAAATAACCGTTGAACGTCGTCAATTGCGCGGCGAAGGTATTCGCGTCCCCAAAGCCGTCCGCGTTGGCCTGCGTCCAGGTGATGCCATTCGTCGTCCGCCAGACTTCGACGCCGGTGGTATAGTTCATCACGGCGACGTACTGCGCCCCGTTGTAACTCGTCCCCCCATCCACAATGGTGCGGGTGTTGTGCAGATCTTGCCTGATATTGACGCCAACCTCATTCCACGCGCCCCAATTACCGGTGGCGCTGCGATACAGGCGGATGGTGGGGTCGGTAGCATTGCGCCCATCGTAAGCGCCGGCGGCGATAGTCAGCGCGCCGCTGAACACGCCCACGATCTCTACGCGCGAACGATCCGAAGATACAAATACCTGCGTCCAGGTGGTCAGATTGGTCGTACGCCAGACTTGCCCGCCATTGGCGTTAACCGTGCCAAAGTAGAGCGCGTTATTGAAAACGGCGGAGGAAGCAATCAGGGTGTTGCTGATATCGCCAAAGCCGCCAAGGTTGCGCTGCGTCCAGGCAGCGCCGTCGGCGGTACACCAGACCTGCGCGCCGGTTGTTCCATTTTGCGTCCCGCCGCAGAGATACGCGGTGTTTGTCACCGTAAAGACGGCCATATCTTTGAAGTTGGTGTTGTTGATGTCGCCGAAACCGGGCGTGATGGTCCGCGTCCACGAGTTGGCCGCGCCGGTGGTGCTGCTGTAGATAAGCGTGCCAAGCTTAAGCTCACCCTGGTTGGCCGTGCTGGCATAGAGCGCGCCGTTGAAGACGGCCAGGCTGTCAATGTGGTCATTCTGACCATACGTCGTGTTGCCGAAGGGTTTGCCGTTAACATCGGCGGCGACCTCTTCCCAATCCGCTTGCCCGGCGGGAACGCGGACGCCCGCCCGCGTGCGCCAGAGCCGCGCGCCGAGCGTATTGTCGGCCTCCATGCCTACGTAGAGGCGGCCGGCGAATTCGATGACTTCAAAGCCTTCTTCGCCATCGTAAGGTTTACTTCCACCGGAGTTCGGCAGCCCAAATCCGCCATCGCTCACCGGCGTCCAGGTCGCGCACGGCCCGGCGAAGGTTCCTGGCGGCAGGGGATCGCCCTCATCCGCCGCGAGGCCGCCATGCCAAAGGATCAGCCATAGGGCAGCGATCAAGAAAGCCGCCCAGAGTCGCCGCTTTTTGTCCCAATAGGGCCTCTCACGCCAATGCGCAAAGTCACTAAAAAAATTCAACATTCCCCAATCCAATCCTTTAACGTTTTGCGCCTTTGCGCCTTTGCGTGAAAAATCTCCAAAAATTCAGAACAGCGACAGTTGTTCCAACGGGGGCGGCGGCGTGTATTCATCAGGCACTATTTTACCATCCAACAAGTCGCGCAATCGGGCAAAATCGGCTTCGACCGTCCCGCGCAGGCTCGGCTGATGCAGGGCGGCGGCGGGGTGGAACATGGGGAAGTAGACCCACTCCCCTACCCGGCGCGGCTGGCCATGGACGGCGGAAATCTTCTCGTCGGGGAAGGCGCGCGCCATCGAGTGCCGGCCGAGCGTCACAATGATCTGTGGGCGGATAAGGGCGATTTGTTGGTCGAGGTAGTCCTTGCACGCCGCCACCTCTTCCGGCAGCGGATCGCGGTTGGACGGCGGACGGCATTTGAGAACGTTGGTAATGAACACGCTATGCCGGTCAATGCCGGCCTTGTCCAACAGCTCGCTCAGAAATTGCCCCGCCGCGCCGACGAAAGGGACGCCCTGCTGATCCTCATGGAAGCCGGGCGCCTCCCCGATGAACATCAGCGCGGCGTCGAGCGGCCCCATTCCCGGCACGGTGTGCGTGCGTCCCATGTGCAGCGGGCACTGCTCACAGCGGCGAATCTGCGCGTGGACGGCTTCCAGGGCTTGCTGACGATCTTCGGTCATAACGGTTCTCCTCTCGTAAAGGGGTAATGAGTAATGAGAAATGAGTAAAGAGTGACAAGCACTCATTTCTCATTACTCATTTCTCATTTCTGATCACGATACTACCTCAAACTCCGGCGCTTGTTGTTGCAGGCGTTTGAGTATTTTGTGGTACTGCGCGCCCAGATAGCGTTGGTAGTCCAGATCGAGGGGGCCGGTACGCATCAGGTAGGCGTCCTCGTGGTCGCTGTAGTACTGGTAGAGGCGCGAAATGGTCGTGAAGCCGTATTTGGTGTAGAGCGCCTGCGCGACCTGGTTGGAGATGCGCACTTCGAGGGTGACGGAATGGGCCTGGTCTTCCACGGCCTGGATGAGGGCCGTGAGTAAGAGCAGCTCCCCCAGGCCGCGCCCGCGCCATTCAGGGCGGATGGCGAGCGTGCTGATGTGGCCTTTGTCCATTTCCACGCGCATCCCGGTGAACCCCAGGATGTGATCGGCGCGCGAACCGCGCTTGCCCCACTGCCAGCGCTTGTGAGAGGGCTGCATCAACTGCAAAATGAAGTAGTGTGCGTTGGGGTTGAAGTAAAGCTCCTGGATGTAGGCCGATTCCGGCCAGGGATCGGCAAAGGCCAGCCGATCCACGCCCATCACAGCGGGAATGTCGTGCGCCTCCAATGGGCGCACCTGGTAAGGCGAAAGGTCAATTTTCATCGTTGATTTCACCGAGAAGTTTCACGCAAAGGCGCAAAGACGCAAAGGGGAAAATCTTTAAATCTTAGCGACTTTGCGTCTTTGCGTGAAAAATTGTTCAATGGACATAAATCGGCGTCAGGGTGAGCGCGTCGGCGGTTTGCCCGGCGCGAAGGCGTTCCACGCCCAGGTCGGCCAGGAATCCGGCGCGGCGCAGATGCCAGGCCGGCGGCGGGAAGGTGAGCAGCTTCCGCCGCGCCTGGAGCGCCGCGTGACCGGCAGTGTCCACTTCACCGACGAGCAGCGCCGGTTCTGCAAGCTGTTCCGCCAGCTCGTCCCACGTCGCAATAGCGACGTCCCCCTCAACTTGCCAGCGGTCTTCCTGATAACGATAACGGGCGTAGCCCACACGCTTGCGTCCTGCCTGGAACACGGCGTACAGCGGGCGCGCGTCGGGCGGCTGCGCGGCGGCGAGAATATCGAGTGTGGTCACGCCGGCGACGGGCAGCCCGCGGGCGGCGGCCATCCCTTTGGCAAACGCGACGCCGATGCGCACGCCGGTGTACGATCCCGGCCCGATGCAGGCGGCCAACGCGGTCAAATCGGCGGGCGCGACCTCGGAGGCGGCCAGCATTTGTTCGACGCGCGCGGCCAGTGTGACCGTGTGCCGGTTGGCGGCCTCCCACGTGTACTCAGAGCGGAGCGTCGTCCCATCGTGCAGCGCGATGCTCGCGCGCGCGGTTGCGGTATCTATCGCCAGGAGCATCAACGTCCGGCAATCTCCTTTCGCAAAGTTTCCAGCAAAGCGTGGTGGCGCTTCCCGGATGCGGTGAAGGTAAGCGAGCGGCGGAATTCATCCAGATAACGCAGCGTCACCCACAAGACTTCATCGGGAAAGACGTCCGGCGCGTGGTCGGCCCATTCCACCAGGCAGATCGCGTCGGAGGCGCCCAGCATCTCATCGAGTCCCACGCTGTCAATTTCGGCAGCGGTGGGCGTGCGGTACAGGTCAACGTGATAGAGATAGGTCTTGTCCTGCGGGCGAGAATGCCGCCGCACCAGCACGAAAGTGGGGCTGATGAGCGGCGTCGTGGCGCCCCAGCCGACGCCGACGCCCTGCGCGAACGCCGTCTTGCCCGCGCCCAGCGGCCCGACCAGCGCGATCACATCGCCGCCGGTCAGCGTCGCGCCCAGCCGCGCCCCGATGCGTTGGGTCTGCTCCGGGTTGCGGCTGATGAATTCGAGGGTGTCAGAATTGAGAATGGGCATGGCGAGTTAGGAGTTGCGAGTTAGGAGTTAGGAGAGGTGAATGATGGTGGGTGACATTCAATGGACGCAAGGTCATACCGCCTTTTCCGTAGCAACGGGATGGGAGACCGGCTTGCGCCGCTGAAACGCCATTGCCTGACGACTGATTTCTTCGCCGCTCAACTCTGCGAAGAGCGTTTGTCGCCATTGGGTGTAGTCAAATTTCTCTCGCTGGATCAGCGCGATGAACCGTTCTGCCTCCACCAGCCCCAAGTGGCGGGATAGGATCTCAAACCCCAAAACTTTGATTTCTGCATCTACTTGTACAGCAGTCATCATCACAATCCTTGTTCGATAACAAAATCAATCAGGTTCATAACCCAGGATTACACAAGGAAGACGCTTTTTCACCGCTGAGGGCGCCGAGGACGCTGATGAACTGCAAAAAATCTCTGCGTGCTCTGTGTGCTCTGCGGTGAATTTCCCTTCGTTTGCGTAAGCCCTGAACCCATAGAGCCTTGCACCTCTCTAAAACCATTATACTACAAAGCCCCCGCCCCTGGCAGCAACTCCAACAAGCGCCGCGCGCCGTCCTTTGCCCCCGGTTCGGTCTCGCCGACGGGGCCGACGCAGGAGGGGCAGCCGTCGCTGCACGGGCAGAGCCGGACGCGCTCCGAGGCGGCCTGCGTCAACTGCGGCCACAGGTCGAGCAAACGCGGGCTGAGTCCCACGCCGCCGGGGACGGCATCGTAGACGACGACGGCCGGCTGCCCGCTCGCGGGATCGCGGGCCTCGACGGACGCGCCCAGGTCGCCGGGATCGCACATCAGGAAGACGGGGGCCAGGTGGTGCAGGAGGTACGCCAGCCCGCCCAACGCCGTCCGCGCGCCGCGCGCCCGCTCGATTTGGCGGTGGCACGTCGGGCAGACGGTGAGCAGGTTGTCCGGCGTGTGCGCGAGTTTGAGGGCGACAGCGCGCGGGTTCTGCGCGAGGAACGTCCGCAAAGCCGTGAGGTGGTGGACTTCCAACGGATGTCCCGGCTGGGCCGCAGCGCCGCACACCCGGCAGCGCTGACCGTCGCGTTCGCGGATACTTTCTGCGATGGCCGGCCACTCCGGGCCGTAATCCAGCGGGGCGACGAGAACGCCCGCATCCGCCAGCGCCTCTACAACGGGCGGGGAGAGCGTCAGCCGGAACGCCTCGGTCTCCAAGACCTGCTCTGGCAAGTCAATCGCGCCCCAGTCCAGCGTCTCGTGCGTCGCTTGCAAGACGCGGCGGTAGCCCACGGCCTGCGTATGCACCAAGACCTCTTCATCGCTCAGTTGCGCCGGCGATTCCAGGCCTTCCAGCGCGAGTTGGCGGCGCACGGTCAGCACTTCCACCCTGGAACTGGACGCCGCGACGGTGTAATACTCCAGGTCGGCGGGGCGAGCCAGCGCCAGCCCCTGATCCCAATCCAGGGATTCGATGACATAGGATTCCGCCGCGTGAAAGTACACCGCGCCGGTGTGAACGAGGCATGGCGCGCTGGGGCGATCCACCGTGCCGAGCACGCCGCCCTCTTCCGTCTTGATGACGACGGCGTCGGGCGCGGCGGAGCGCAGCGAGATGCCCTGCGCCGGATAGCTGTCGCCGACCCAGGTGAAGCGACCGCCGCTGCTGTGCAGCACCTCTTCCGCCGCCAGCGCAGAGAGCAGCGCGCCGGTCTCGGTGAAATTGCCGAAAGGTTCGTCGGCGGTGAAGGGCAGCTCAAACGCAGCGCACGTCAGGTGGGAGGCCAGCAGGCTCAACGTGTCGGGGGCCACGCGCGCTTCCTCCGGGGAACGCCCGAAGAAATATTCAGGGTGCGTCACCAGGTATTGATCCAGCGGGGAAGGCGTGGCGATGAGCACGGAGAGCGAGACGCCGGCCCGCCGCCCGGCGCGGCCCATCTGCTGGCGCGTCGCGGCAATCGTGCCGGGGTAGCCGACGAGGATGGAGGCGTCCAGCGCGCCGATGTCAATGCCCAATTCCAGCGCGTTGGTGGCGACAACGGTGCGGACGCGCCCCTCGCGCAGGCCGCGTTCGATGGCGCGGCGCTCTTCGGGCAGATAGCCGCCCCGGTAGCCCTGGATACTTTCAGGGTCAAGACCATCTTCGGCGGCGCGGGCGCGCAGGTCGCGCAGCAGCAACTCCACGCTGATGCGGGCGCGGGCGAAGACGATGGTCTGCACGCCGGCGCGCAGCAGTTGGATCGCAAGCGTGACGGCTTCGGCGGAGGCGCTGGCGCGCAGGCCCAACGTGGGGTTGAGCAGCGGCGGGTTGTAGAAGAGGATGTGGCGCTCGCCATAGGGCGCGCCGTCCGCGTCAATGGCGACGACGGGGGCTTCCCAGAGGCTTTCGGCCAGGGCTTGCGGGTTGGCGATGGTGGCGGAGGCGGCGAGCAGTTGGGGGTTGGCGCCGTAGAAGCGCGCGATGCGGCGCACGCGGCGCAGCACGTTGGCGACGTGGCTGCCGAAGACGCCCCGGTAGGTGTGCAGTTCGTCCAACACGATATAGCGCAGGCCGCTGAAGAAGCGCACCCACTGGGTATGGTGCGGCAGGATGCCCAGATGTAGCATGTCCGGGTTGGAAACAAGCAATCGGGCTTCTTTACGGATGGCGGCGCGGCGGCTCGTGGGGGTGTCGCCGTCGTAGGGGCGTAGAGCCAACGGAGCTTGCAGTGCGCCGATCCAGCGTTCTAGCGCAGCGATCTGGTCGTGGGCCAGGGCTTTGGTGGGGAAAAGCAGTAGCGCAGTGGCGGTGGGATCGTGCAGGAGGCAGTTGAGGAGGGGCAGCGTGTACCCCAACGTCTTGCCGGACGCCGTGCCGGTCGCCAACACGACGTTGCGCCCGGCGAGCGCGGCATCCACCGCCTGCGCCTGGTGCGTATAGAGCTGCGCGATCCCCTGCGCGCGCCCGGCCGCCACAAGCGCGTCGTCCAGCGCAGGCCAGGGCGCGGACTCGGCGGCGTGACGCGGCAACGTCTGCCACGCCGTCACATTGCGGATGAAGCGCGGGTCGGCGCGAAGGGTGGTCAGCAGAGGTTCCAGGCTGGAAGCGGTCATTGGGATCAATTTTTCTCAACGGATGGAACGGATGGAAACGGATTTCTTTCCGTTAAATCCGTTCAATCCATTGAGGCTAGGATTGCGTCAAATTCATCAGCACGTCAAAGCGGAAGTCGTTGGCGAGTTTTGCCAGTGTGTTGGCAAGGGGGGCGCGGTCGCCGCGAATTTGATCGAGGAGGGTGAGGGTGGCGTCAATGTCGGCGGAGAGGGCCGCTTCGTTAAGGGCGGCGATCCAGGCGGGCGGCAGCCCGGCCAGCGATTGCGGCGTGAGCGGCGCGTCGGACACGGCTTCCGCGGCCGGTTTCTCGTCTTCCACGTAGAGGAAGTGCACACCCAGGTGCTTTTCCAGCATGGCAAAGACCTCCGACTCGCGGAAAGGCTTGCGCAGGAAGTCGTCGCAGCCGTTGGAGAGAATCATTGCGCGGTCTTCCTCAAACGCGCTGGCGGTGAGCGCCACGATGACGGTCGCCTGCCCCTTGACGGTGGCCTTGATGCGCTTGGTGGCCTCGTAGCCGTCCATCACCGGCATCCGCATATCCATCCAGATGAGGTGCGGTTCCCATTCTTCCCACATCTGCACTCCCTGCTGGCCGTTAGGCACGCCGCGCACGTCGAAGCCAAGCGGTTGCAGCAGCTTGATGAGCAACTTGCGGCTCGGCTCGCGGTCTTCGACGACGAGGATACGGTAGGTGGGTTGGTCGGGTGCGAGGCCCAACACTCGGCGTGGCGTCTCTTCACCGGGAACGTCGGCGACGTCGGCGACGCCGGCGCGCACGTCAAATTTGAAGATGCTGCCCCGATCCAGTTCACTTTCCACCGCAAGGGTCCCGCCCATCAGCTTAACAAACTCCAGGCTGATGGGCAACCCCAGACCGGTGCCTTCCTGCGATTTCTGCCCGCTGGTCGTCTGCACAAACGGATCGAAGAGTTTGGCGAGTTCGTCGGGGGCAATGCCCACGCCGGTATCTTGCACCTCAAAGTGAAGAAGATAGGAGTTAGGAGTTAGGAGATAGGAGTTAGGAGACTCCTCACTCCTAACTCCTAACTCCTCACTCCTCACCCGCAACGTCACGCCGCCTTCCGGGGTGAACTTGATCGCATTGCTCAACAGGTTGATGAGCACTTGGCGCAGTTTGCTTTCGTCCGTGCGGACGTACTGCGGCACATCAGCGGCGCAGTCGAAGATAAGCTGCAATCCCTTGTTGGTCGCGCGCAGGTGAAACATGCTTTCCAACGCTTCCAACAGACGGTGCAGGTCGAAGCTTTGCGGGTTGAGGGTGGTGCGGCCGGCCTCAATTTTGGACATTTCCAGCACGTCGTTGATCAACGTGAGCAAATGCTGGCCGCTGCGGTTGATGGTCTCCAGGTTCTCGCGCTGGTCGTCGGTGAGAGTGGGATTGCGGTACATCAGTTCCGAGAAACCCAGGATCGCGTTGAGCGGGGTGCGCAATTCGTGGCTCATGTTCGCCAGGAAGACGCTCTTGGCGCGGTTGGCGGCTTCGGCGGCGCGGGCGGCTTCTTCGGCAATCTCCTTTGCCCGGCGCAGCTCGGCTTCCACCTGCTTGCGCTCGGTGATATCGTGGATCAACAACAGGCGGCCGAATATCGCATTTTGCCGGTCGCGCAGGACGGAGAGGTGAACTTCACAGGGACAGGGAGCGTCCGCAGTTCCCAGGGTGATTTCGGCAACTTGCGTAGTTTCCTGATCCAGGCTGAGGTGTAGCACGGGCCAATCGGCCAACACCTGGGTGATAGGAATGCCAGCCATGTTGGTCAAAGAGAGATTCAACATGCGCTCGGCCATTGGGTTCATGTCAATGATACGAGCCAGCATGTCCAACACCACGACGCCATCGTTGATGTTCTCGACGACCGTATCCAACGCAATCGGCAGGATGTCAAAGACTTGATAGCGGAAAATCCCATAAGCAGCCACCAAACCGCCCACGGCAAACGCGATAGGCATGAGGTCAAGGTGGGGGATGAGCTGGAAACCAAAGGACTGCACAAAGGAGAAAATCCACGGCGCCAACGCGCCGATTAGCAGGGAGAAAAACTGCCCCTGGTACATTCGCGGCGCGCGGATCAACGCCTGAAAGATAAAAATCACCCCCAAGAACAGTAAAATTCCCAAATAAATGTAATGGATGTCCTGCACGGTGGCATTCAGGCGCTGGATGATACCCACAAAGAGGAGCAGTGGTTCCAGCTTGACCATCTGCGCGATGGCAGAATACAAGTACGTCGTCATATTCAGCACGGTGGCAGCTAATGGCTCGGCGATGAGAAGCCCCCACGTCAGCAGGTTGAGCCATTTCTCGCGCCGGGTGTATTTGAGGGTGAAGCCCAACCACGCCAGGGGCATGACGCTGACCCCAATCATACCGAGCAGGTTCCATATCTGATCTAACACCATACTTTGGTTGAACAAACGCAGCAAAGAACAGACCGACCACTCGACAGCCGCCAGCATGTAGAGGGCAAAATATTCCGCGCCCCGGATCGTGCGCCGCTTCCAGGCATAGCCGGCCAGGATCAGCGAGACAACCGTGCCGATCAGGTAGGGGATGATGTAATTAAAAAGTAATTGCCAATCCATTTCGACCTCTTTTAAATTAGGAGGGGCGCGGGGGTGAGGGAGTGAGCGGGTGATGTGAGCTTATCCCAACTCCTATTCCCTATCTTCCGCCGAAACCGGGAGAGTGAAGCTGAATGTGCTCCCCTGGCCCACCACGCTTTGAACGGCAACCTGTCCGCCGAGCCGCAAGGCGATGCGCTGCACGATGGACAATCCCAAACCATGGCCTTCGGCGCGGGTCTGACTGAGCCGTTCAAACGGCGCGAACAGGCGCGCCTGATCTTCGGGGGTAATGCCAGGGCCATTGTCGCGCACCCAGAAACTCACGTAGCCATCCGCCTGGGGCGTGGCGCCCAGTTCGATGTAGGGCGGTTTGCCGCCGTATTTGATAGCATTGCTGATGTAGTTGGCCCACAATTCGGCGATCCAGGGGCCGTGACCCAACGCCGTCGGCCAGGTTTCCGGTTCGATGAGGGTGGCCTCATGACGGGTGAGCATATCCCCCAGACGCGCGCGCGCCTCGGAGACGACGGCGCCCATATTGACCGGCGCCATCTTGACCTGACCCAACTTGCGCACGCTGGCAAGCAACAGGAGTTCGTCAATAATGTTGGTCATGCGCCGCCCATTCTCGGCGATCAGGCCCAGGTTGCGCTGGATGTGTTCCGAAGACATACGATCATAGCGATCCACCAGCAATTCGCTGAAGCCGATCAGGGCCGTCAGAGGATTCTTGAGATCGTGCGCAACGGTATGCGCGTAAGCATCCAGCTCGGCGATCAGACGGTCGCGCGCCACAATCTCCTGCTCCAGTTCCTTTTGGAGGCGGCGCAGGGAAAGGTGCGTTTCAACGCGCGCCAGGACTTCTTCAAACTGGAAGGGCTTGGTGATATAGTCCACCCCGCCGACGGTGAACGCTTTAACTTTGTCCTGCACCTCGTCCAACGCACTAATGAAGATGATGGGGATTTCGCGCGTCGGCTCGTCGGCCTTGAGTTGCTGGCAAACCTCATACCCGCTCATGCCGGGCATGTTGATATCCAGCAGAATCAAATCCGGCGGGACGGCGCGGGTAGTCGTCAACGCCATCGGCCCGTTAACCACCGCGCGGACTTTGTAGCCCTGCTCGGTCAACATATTGGAAAGCAGCCGTAAATTGGCCGCAGTATCATCTACGATCAAGATATTGCCTTTCATCATGGATTCTGTCATGGTACTCCTCGAAAAAATAAGCAAATCGCAAATAACCAGGCCCTCAAAGCGGCGGGCAGCCGACGTTTCAGGATTGGGTCAAGCTCATGATAATGTCAAAACGGAAGTTGTTCACCATGTGCGTGAGCGCGTCGGCCAGGGTCGGTTCCTGGGGGCGAATCTCGGCCACCAAGCCCAGAATCCGGGTGGCGTCGGTTTCGACCGCAGCCTGATGCAGGTCGGCGCGCCAGGTGGGCGGCAGATGATGCAGCGCATCCGGCGCCAGCAGGTCGGACGGTTCCGCCTCAGCGGGCACCGTAGACGGGTGGGCGATTTCCTCGTAGATAAAGCGAATGCCCAGGTGTTTCTCCAACATGCCAAAGATGTCGTCCTCGCGGAAAGGTTTGCGCACAAAGTCGTCGCAGCCCTCGGAAAGAATCACTCGCCGGTCCTCCTCAAACGCACTGGCGGTCAGTGCGATGATGACGGTCGCCTGCCCCTTGGTGGTGGCCTTGATGTGCCGCGTGGCTTCATGTCCATCCATCACCGGCATCCGCATGTCCATCCAGATCAGGTGCGGTTCCCAGGCTTCCCAATATTCGATGGCTTCCGCGCCGTTGTTGGCCTCCCGCAGTTCAAAGCCCAACGGCGCCAGCAGTTGGATCAGCAGTTGACGATTGGTCCACTTGTCCTCGGCTATGAGCAAGCGGTAGGGGCCGCCATCGGCGGCGCGTTGCCCCGGTTCGATGCCGACGACCCGCCGCCGCTCCACCTCTACATGCACCTGCGCGGCGTCGCTAAGCGCCACCTGCACGTCAAAAGAGAACACACTGCCCTGACCAACCACGCTCTTGGCAGTGATCTCCCCGCCCAGCAGGTGGACGTATTGCTGACTGATAGGCAGGCCCAGGCCAGTGCCCTCCTGCGATTTTTGCCCACTGCTCGTCTGCACAAAGGCCGTGAAAAGCCGGCCCAGTTCCTCAGGGGCGATACCGACGCCGGTGTCCTGCACTTCAAAGTGTAAGAGATAGGAGTTAGGAGTTAGGAGATAGGAAAAAGGCGATAGGGAAGATTTATCCGTTGCAGCGGCGTCTTTTCCTATTCCCTCACCCCTATTTCCTATTTCCTCACCCCGCACGCGCAGAATGACGCCGCCCTCTTCGGTGAATTTGATGGCATTGCCCAGCAGGTTGATAAGCACCTGGCGCAGCTTGCTTTCGTCCGTGTAAATGTATTGGGGGACGCCCGGCTCACGCTCAAAGGTGAGTTGCAAGCCCTTTTGGGTAGCGCGCAATTCAAACATATCCTCCAATGCGTCCAACATCCGGTATAGGTCGAAGTGATCCTCATACAGTGTGGTGCGGCCGGCTTCGATTTTGGACATTTCCAGCACGTCATTAATCAGCGTGAGCAAGTGTTGACCGCTGCGGCTGATGGTTTCCAGGTTCTCGCGCTGAGTGGTGGTGATGTGCGGGTCGCGGACGAGCAGTTGCGCGAAGCCCAAAATGGCATTGAGCGGGGTGCGGAGTTCGTGGCTCATGTTCGCCAGGAAGATGCTCTTGGCGCGATTGGCCGCCTCGGCAGCGTCTTTGGCCTGACGCAACTCCTCCTCGGCCTGCTTGCGGGGGGTGACGTCCTCGTAGATGCCGGTCATGCGCAATGGCTGGCCGGCATCATCCCAGGCTACCACACGCCCGCGCTGCAACTGCCAGCGCCAGCCGCCAGCCGTATCCGGCACACGGAACTCGACTTTGTAAAGCGACGCCGCGCCGGAGAGGTGCGCAGTCAGGGCCTGATCGAACTTTTCACGGTCGTCGGGGTGGATTTTTTGCCTGAGCTTTTCCAGTTGTGTTGGCCCGGCCTCCCAACAACATTCTTCATCTTCCGCTTCCTGGTAGGATGAGACCATCAGCTCGTCGGTGCGCAGGTTTTGATCCCACAGGCCCAGACCGGCGGCTTCCATCGCTACTTTCAGACGGTCTTCGCTTTCCCGCAGCGCTTGCTCAGCGACCTTGCGCGCGGTAATGTCCTGCGAAATGCCGGCCATCCGCAGAGGCTTGCCGGTCTCATCATACGCCACAATTTTGCCCCGGAAGAGCACCCACACCCATTCGGCGGTTTTGGCCTGGATGCGCAGTTCCACTTCATACAGAGGGGTTTTGCCGGAAAGGTGATCGTTGAAAGCGTCGGCCATTTTACCCCGGTCATCGGGGTGAACCAGATTTGCAATATCCTCGAAGCAGGTGGCTCCCTCTTCGTGAGAATAGCCCAGATGTTCCCACCAATCGTAGTTCATAATTTGCTCGTCGGTGAGCAGGTTCAGATCCCACATCCCCAGACCCGCGCCCTCAATCGCCAATTGCAGCCGCTCGCGGCTTTCGCGCAGTTCACGCTCGGCCTTGCGCCGCTCCGTAATGTCTACCAGGGTGCCCTGCAAGAATTCGGGAACGCCCTCTTCATTGTAAGTAAGCGTGGCGCGGATGGAGACGTAGATGACGCTGCCGTCTCCACGTTTGAAGCGCGTCTCGAAGTCGGAGACCGGCCCGGCATGGATGTGTTGGAGCAAGCGATCGTGACCGGTAGGGTCAAGGTAGAGAGACGCCAGGGAGGCCTCGTCAGGGGCCAGCGAGTCCAATTCCAACAAGTCGCGCAGCGTGGGGTTGGCATCCACAATCAGGCCGCCCGGCGTCGCGCGGAATATGCCGATGGGGGAACGGTTGAACAGTTCCCGGTAGCGCACCTCGCTTTCCCGTAGTTCCGCTTCGGCGCGCGCCTTTTCCAGCGCCTGGGCCGCCGCCGAAGCGGCGCTGAGCGCCAGGTTGACTTCTTCCTGAGTGAAGTCGCGCGGCTTGAGCGAGTCCAACCCAATCGTACCCATCACCTCCCCGCGCACAATGAGGGGCAAGAGCAGGATGGAATATACGCCACGTTCGCGCATCAGAGTATGCGCGCTGGCTAGGCGTGGGTCGTGCTGCGCGTCCGTGATAGCCAACGGCACTTTGCGTTCCAGCACATATTGGGTTGAAGCATTGCCGACAATGGGAATGACGGCGTTGATTGCCTTCGGGCCATCAGGATCGAGTTGGTATTCTGCCACGACGGTCAGCGATTGCCGGTCGGCGGCCAGCATGGCGGCGGCCGCCTGGGGGATATCGAAAGCCAGCGCCAGCTCACGGCAGACGGCCTCGAGGATGGCCTGGGGCGCCAATTGTGATGTAGTCGCCGCGATGACGCGGTTGAGCAAGGCCAGTTCTCGATTGCGGCGCGCGCGCTCTTCTCCCACCCAACGTAGCCGTTCCTGAGCGCGTTTGCGCTCGGCCAGTTCTTGCTGTACCTGCGTGTAAAGCTGCGCGTTTTCAACCCCCACACCGATCTGTTGCCCGATGGCAAACAACAGCGCCTGTTCCTCCGGCGGAAAGGGATGCTCCTGTAACATTCCCAGAAACAACGCCCCTAAAACCTGCTCCTTGGAAATGATGGGGGTTGCAGCCAGGGTTTGGATCTGGCGTTCTGTCATGAAAGGCGCCAGGCGCGCCGTGTCGTACTCTGTCATACGCATAGCAACCGTTTGCCGCTCGGCGACGGCCTGTCCGATGATCCCTTCACCCGATTGCAATTGGCGCGCCGCAGCAGCCCAGGCCTCTCCCATCCCCTGCTGCACTCGCAGGGTCATGGAGTGATCCACCGGGTTCAGGAAGAAAATGGCCCCCACCTCTGCGCCCATACGGATTAAGATCTCCTCAAGTACATCTCGCAAAGTGACATCCAAATCCAACGAGCGATTCACCACCCCGGCAATAGCATTCAGGGTTGCCAGTTCGTGCGTTCGGTTAGCGACGTCGCGTTCCAGAGCGCCATAGGAAGCATGCAGTTTCGCGGCCATCGCATTAAATTGCCGGGCCAGCGCCTCAATTTCGTCGCCGGTGCGCGCGACGGTGAGTTGATCAAAGTTGCCGCTGGCGACGCCATCCACCGCTGTCATCAAGTCGGTAATGGGACGGGTGATCTTGCGTGCGCCAATGGCGATGACGACAGTAGGGACGAGGACGCCTAACGCCAACAGCAAGGCCAGCGCGCCCAAATAGCCCCGACTGTAATCCAGCATACTGATCCAATCTGTCTCAGTGATGAGATACCAGGACGTATCCGGGATAGGCGTGAAACCGATCACTACCTGCTCGCCCTCAATATTCCGGGTCTGGAGCACCCCGGTCGTGCCACTCAAAACTTGCTGCACCGGCACCCACGCCGAAAAATCGGCGCCCACGTACTGCGCCTCTTGGTGATAAATGACGCGCCCGGTACTATCTACAATTATCCCCCGTAATGCGCTGTCGTTTTCGCCAAACGGGTTTAGTGCGTTGATCATCTTCAGCGGCAGCAACACCGCCACCATCCCATACCGCATACTGGTTGAACTGAAAACAGGAATGGAGAGAACGATCAACTGAATCTCATCCGGCCCATACGTGACCACATCCGACAGCACCGGTTGAACCGATTCGGCGAGCAGTGAACGCAACACGGCCCGGTAATACGGGTAGTCTGCCCAACTGTCACCAATTGTCGCCAGCTCCGCCGGGTAAGCAGCAATGACCCTTCCCATAGAATCCAGTTTCACGACGCCTGGCAGGCCTATCTTCTCGGAGACCATCGCGCCGTTAGCCACTGCTATCAAGGCGTTTCTTTGTTGTGCCGTCCCCCCACTAAACAGTTGCGGCTCGTGCGCCAACAGATTGATAGGTTCGATAAAGTTATCTATGATGCGCGCGACGTCGTTGGCGGTCAGATAGGTGAACGTCATGCTCTGGTCAATGGCGGCAGTCTTGGTGGTTTCGGCCAGCGCGAAGAAGATGACCAGCGCCACCAGACAGAGGATAATGCCCGTGGGGATAAACGACCACGCGACAATTTTAGCCCGCAAGCTTTTTCCCCGGCGTCTGCGCTTCACGATATGCACTCCTATTTTTGTCCCACAGCCTTTTTTATCCTTCACTGCGGCGCTCACTCCCATAATGAATTACGTAACAATCATAGTCTAGTTGTCACAGAACACAACGTTTTAACCACCAGATATTTTCAGAATCTTTCTGAAATCCAGCGCCACATACGGCACGTCCTCCGCGATCCGGCGCGCGCGCTCCGGCATAAAGCGGGCGATCCACGGATCGTCATTCTCCGGCGTGGCATACGGGGCAACCATCAGATAGAGGTTCACTTCCAGCAACTTGAGGAAGTAAGGCAGTTGCCCCGCCCAGAACGGCGCGAGCGACTTTTCCGCCAGATAGCCCCGCAGATAACACCGCAAAAAATGTTCTGCGAACGCGCCACTATCTGCGCCATCATACAAGACCAGCGCGTCGAGTACGCTCATAGCAATATCCATCCCATACCAGCCATAGACGCAGTCGTCGAAGTCGAACACCGTGATGGTGCGCGTCGCCGGATCCACAAAACAGTTGCCACCGTGAAAATCGCCGTGGATCAGCCCATAGCTTTCAGCATCCCGTGGCAGTGTGGCGAGGTAGTCCAACAGCGCGCGGCGCTTTTCCAACACGAAGGCGTAAGCCGGATTGGTCGGCGCCGGTTGATGGTAACAGTTGATAGGAACATCCCACGTGGGCCGACGCAAGGACTCGTCGGGCGGCATATACGTTTGCGCGACCGCGTGCAGCTTGCCGAGCGTCTGCCCCAGGCGCGTGATGAGCGCGTCGTCCCAGGCGCCCCAGGCCAGCGTCTCGCCGCGAACGCCGGGCGCTTTGGGAAACACGGTGAGCAGCGGCCCCTTCGCGTCATCCCCCACCGCCTCGATCAGGCGACCATGACGGGATGGCACCGGGCCGGCGACGGACGCGCCGTGGTCCGCCAGGTGACGCATCCAGGCGAGGATGGCGCGCATTGCCTGCATATCCACGTCCGGGTCGGGCGGGGTAACGCGGAGCACGTATTCCCGCCCATCGCGGCGGAATTCGTACACACGGCTGAAATGGCCGCCCGCCAGCGGCGTCAGAGAAGCTACCGTGAAATCATAGCAGTGTGCGGCATAAGTCAAAATAGGATCAGACATTGTTTTTCTCTCTCCTGTCTTCAACGGATTCAGCCGATTCGCGCGGATTTTTCCGTTGAATCCGTTCAATCCGTTGATAAGAACCAGCGCGGGACAAAGGCGCGCAAGCGGGGCAACAGCTCGCGCAAGTCCGGCAGCACAAGGTCAACCGCGTCCCCCACCTCCGGCGGATGCGGTGCGACAGCCACGCGCACCGCCGCCCGCGCGAACAACGGCAGGTCGCTGCGCGAGTCGCCGACGGCCAGCGTCTCGTCCGGCCAGACGCCCAATGCGGTCTGAAGCTGCGCCATAAGTTCACCCTTAGCGTGGATCGGCGCCGTAGCTTTCACCTCGCCCGTCACCGCCGGCGCGTCGCCGCCATTGAAGCCGAGCACGTTGCCGCAGAAGTGCGCGATCCCCAGCTCCGCCGCCACCATCTCCGCGTGCAGCAACAGTCCAGAGCTGATGATGGCGATCTCCACCCCGTGCGCCTGCAACGCGCGCACGGCCTCCCGCGCGCCGGGGATGTAGGCATCGGCGCGCAAGAACTGCTCCAACGTCGCGCGCGACGTCCCGCGCCACAGTTCCGCATCGGCGCGGAGCCAATCCTCATAAGCTAACTCCCCACTAAGGCCGGCGGCAGTGATCACTTCCGCCTCCGCCATCACCCCCAGGCAGCGATGGAGATACACGTAAGGGTCGCGCTCCACCTTGAGCGTGCCATCCAGATCAAAAACAGCCAGTTTGAGCATAGGATTCCTTTGATGTGAGTAATGGGTAACTGGTAATCGGAAACTGGTAACTGCTCTCTGATTACCGATTTCCGATCGCCGATCACCGATTTCCGGTTTCTGTACGCAGTATAAAAGGTATTCCCTGCCGCGCAACAATGCTTGTCACGTACCCGTCTCGCATTATACTCAGGGGTTGAAAACAAGAAACATACAACGTAACACCGGAATCTTACGTATATTTGCTATTCGTTATTTGCTTAAGGAGATGGTATGCCCCTGGTCGAAGTTCGCAACCTGGTAAAACGCTATACGCCTGATGGCCCCAACGCGGTGGATGACGTATCCTTCGACATCCACGCCGGTGAGATGTTCAGCTTGCTCGGTCCGAATGGCGCGGGCAAGACGACAGCGATCTCGATGATCAGCACGCTGCTGTCGCCCACGTCCGGCGCGGTGACGGTGGACGGCCACAACACGCAAAAGTCGCCGATGGATGTGCGGCGCATCATCGGCGTCGTGCCGCAGGAATTGGCGCTCTACGACGACATGACCGCCCGCGAAAACCTCCAATTCTGGGGCGAGATGCGCGGGATGGGCGGCGCGGAACTCAAGCGCGAGATCGTCGAAAAGCTTGCCCTGACCGATCTGACCGACCGGGCCAAAGACCGCGTCGGCACGTTCTCCGGCGGGATGAAGCGCCGCCTCAATCTGGCGGTGGGCCTGCTGGGGAATCCCAAGCTGATGATGCTCGACGAGCCGACGGTCGCTATTGATCCGCAGAGTCGCCGTTACATTCTGGATTGGGTCAAGAAGATGAGCCAGGGCGGGGTGACGGTGCTCTACACCACCCACTACATGGAAGAGGCGCAGGAACTCAGTGACCGCATCGGCATCATTGACCACGGCAAGCTCATCGCCCTGGGGACGCTGGACGAGTTGACGCAGTCGGTTGGTCAGCACGAAACGCTGGTCCTCACGCTCACCCAAGAGGGGGGCGGCGCGGACCTGGCAGCGGCCCTGGAAACCCACACGGACATCCTCCAGGCCGGCGCCGACAACGGCGAAGTGGTGCTCAACGTCACCTCAGCCGAGGCCTCCCTGGCGTCGGTCATTGCCACCGCGTCGGGCCTGGGACTCAGCGTCCGCACCATCGAAATCCGCGAACCGAACCTGGAAACGGTGTTCCTGCACCTCACGGGCCGAGCGTTGCGGGATTAGGAGTTGCGAGTGAGGAGTGAGGAGTGAGGAGTTGCAAGTTGCCTCATTCCTAACTCCTAACTCCTAACTCCTAACTCCTCATTCCTAACTCCTAACTCCTCAAGGGGGATTTATGCGTAAATTGTGGGTGTTATCCTTAAAAGAAATCCTGCTCACCGTGCGCGACGTGGGGGTGCTGGTGATGATGTTAGCGACGCCCTTGGCGATCACGCTGGTGATGGCGGCGGCGTTTGGAACCGGCGGCGACGACGCCCCGTTGGAATCCATCCCCGTGCTGCTGCTGAACCAGGACGTGGGCGTGATGGGGAAGACGTTGGTGGACATCTTCTACTCTGACGCGGTGGGCGACCTGGTGACGCCGGAGTTGGTGACAGATGAGGCTGCCGCCCGCGCTCGCGTGGATGAGGACGACGTGGCCGCCCTCGTCATCATCCCGGCGGACTTCAGCGCGCGCGTGTTCCCGATGGGGGCGCTGGCGCAGCAGATCGCCGGCGTGGACGTGACGAAGGTGACCTCCGATACGGTGTTGACGCCGGAGCAGCAGATCAAGATGGGGATGGCCTTTCTCCAAAGCCAGAATCTTGAGAATGCCGATCCCGTTGTTGTGGAAGTCTACGCCAGCCCCGATTGGCGCATCAGCTCGGCGGTGGTCAAGAGCATCGTCAGCCAGGGGTTGGAAATCCTGAACATTCAGATCGCCGGGACGAACGCCATCATCGCGCGGCTGGCGGAAGCGCCGACGCAGTCGGAGGCGTCGTCTGATAATTTCGCGCAGATGGCGGGCGCGTTCCAGATGCAGGCCGGCGGCAATGCGCAAACCGCCGACCTCCCCATCAACCTGCATATCACCTCCAGCACGGGGCGGCGTTTTAGCTGGCTTGGCTATTACGCCTCGGCGATGGCCGTGACGTTCCTGATGTTCGCCGTGACCTCCGGCGGGCGCACGTTGCTGTTGGAGCGGCGGCTCGGCACGCTCCCGCGCCTGCTCATCACTCCGACGCCCGCGCTCACCATCCTGCTTGGCAAGATGGGCGGCGTCATCCTCAGCGGGGTACTCCAACTTTGCGTCCTTTGGGGCGCGACGAGCGTCATTGGCGCGTACTGGGGCGCGCCGTTGAGCGTGCTGCTGGCGATTCTGGTCATCGTGCCGTGCGCGTCCGGCGTCGGCGCGATCATCTCCGCGTGGGCCAAATCGCCGGGGCAGGCCAGCGCCATCGGCGCGGCCGTCACCCTGATCGGCAGCGCGCTCGGCGGCGGCTTCGTCGTCCGCTGGAGCCTGCCGCTGTGGGTGCAGTACGCCAGCCTCGTCACCCCCGTCGGTTGGAGCATCGAAATCCTGGGCCGCCTGCAAGCCGGGCAATCCCTCGTCCGCGTCCTCCCCTGGCTCGGCGGCGCGCTGGCGCTGACGGCGGTGTTTTACGGCATCGCGCTCGTGGGGTTCAGGCGGCAGTTTGAGTGAGGAAAAAGCGGATCAGCGGATCGACGGATCAGCGGATCTGCGAATTACGAATTACGAATTACGAATTTCCAATTTCCCAATCCCAATCCCCCAATCCCCCAATCCCCAATCCCTAATCACGAAAGGAATACACAATGCACCGACTTTGGGCTATGATTCGCACAGAATTCAGGCGGCAGTTGGACGGGCCGATTGCCTGGTTGTTCTTTTTGATCCTACCCTTGTTGTTCACGGCAGTCGTAGGCGCGGGGTTAAGCGGCACGATGGGCGGCGACGAGGTGGAGCCGGAAGAGCTGCGGTTGACGTTGTACGTGATTCAGGAGGACGCCGGCCCGCTGGTGGACGCGCTTTTCGACGCTCTGGAAGCAGCGAACTTCAACCCGGAAACGACCGACGCGCTCCCCGATGATGCCTTCGGGTTGATCGTTCCGGCGGATTTCTCGGCGCGGCTGCTCGCGGGCGACGAGGCGACGCTGACGTTCCACACGCTGCCGGAGAGCAGCAACAGCCCCGTCGCGGAGCAATCGCTGGCAGCGGCGCGGGGACGACTCGGCGGCGCGGCGCTGGTGGCGCGCACCGGTCTGGAGCAGGCGCGCGAGGCCGGTCTCGTCGTCACGCCGGAAGAGGAAGCAACGTTCTTCGCCGACCTGCTCACGGAAACGCTGATCGCCACGGAGCACCCGCCCGCCGTGGCGGAGATGCGCTGGCCGGAAGGGGTGTCAGCATCGGACGATGAACCGGCGATGGCGAACAGCGCCGAGCACGCTTCTGCCGGGCAAATGGTTACCTGGGTGCAGACGACGTTGCTGGGCGCGGCGGAAATCCTGGTGGACGAGCGATTGCGCGGCACGCTCAAGCGCATGTTGAT